>BNJS01003017.1_pt1 | contig 114704 bp, 170 predicted proteins | sample 8540461 | NCBI WGS metagenome assembly BNJS01 (sample SAMD00202454, study PRJDB9452) | human saliva metagenome | isolation source: human saliva | place: Japan | reverse complement strand
CATATTTTAGATAAAAATCAAGATGGAAATTAGAAATAAAAAGTAATATTTTTTTAGAAAGGAAAATAAAAAAATGGAAGACATTATAAAAAAATCAATGAATTTTTCAAAATTAGCACGTGAGAGAGAGTTGACGGAGGAAGAGAAGAAAGAGCGTGAAAAAAATATAGAAAAAAATGTATATTGAAAAAAATTTAAGGAAAGTGTGAGAGGGCATTTGGACAGTATTAAGATTGTTAGAGTGGATGATAATGGAAATCCCGTTGATGATGATGGGAATGTTATTGAGCCTGAAGCGTAAAAAAATAAAAGCAAATTGGGGAAGGAGTGAATAAAGAAATTTATGAAATATGATTTAGTTATATTTGATTTAGATGGAACGCTTCTGGATACGTCAAAAATCTATTACAAAGACTGTAAATTCAGCGATGGAAGAACTTGGAAAAAAGCAGTATTCTATTGATGAGTGTGTGAAATTTGTTGGTGGTGGAGTTTCAGGGTTGGCTCGGAATATTTTGGGAAAAGAGAAGTATACGGATGTAACGAATGAGGAAATGGAAAAAGTTATAAGAAAATATTATGATATTTACTTTGACTATGGTGTTGAGCCTTATGAAGGAATACCTGAATTGCTGGATTTTTTGACAGAAAATAATATAAAAAAAGGGATTGTGACGAATAAGGATCATGAAACGGCTTTGTCTGCTGTTGAAAAAAAATTGTCGAAATGGAGATTTGATGGGATATTTGGATCGAATGAAAAGGAGTATCCGAATAAGCCGAATCCTTATAATGTTGACAGAATGGCACAAAATTTGGATGTTCCAAAAGATAGAATATTATTTGTCGGGGATATGCTTGTGGATGTAAATACTGCTAAAAATGCTGGAGTTGATATTGTTTACTGCAAATGGGGATTTGGTGAAGTGAAAGGGTGAAACTGGAATTAGTGAAGATGTAAAAGTATCTAATGTTCAGGAAATTATAGAGAAAAATAAAATAAATTTAGATTTTTTTTGAATAAGTGAAATTTTAAAAAAAGTCTGATTTAGAAAGTAAAAAACGGAATTTGTTTTGAAAACTTATAATTAATTTCCGTTTTTTTATTTATTAAAAGTGATCTGATTATGTAGTTAATCTTTAATGCTAAACCAAAAAAAGTTAAGGAAATAATTATTCAAATATATTTTTCTTGTCTGTTAATGGATATTGTGGTATACTTATTTTTTTATAAAGCGATTAAGTAGTGAAAGAAGTCGAAGAATTATGAAAAGAGGGAAAGGAGAAGGAATTTTTTTATGGAAAAAAAGAAAAAGAGTTGTATTAGGAATGTCGGGTGGAGTGGATTCTTCTGTTGCGGCAATTTTATTAAAAAGAACAAGGATATGATGTGATTGGCGTTTTTATGAAAAATTGGGAAGAAAAGGATGAAAATGGGGTCTGCATGGCAGAAGAGGATTATAAGGATGTAATTGCTGTGGCTGAACAATTGGAAATACCCTATTATTCGGTAAATTTTGTAAAGGAATACTGGGATAAGGTTTTTACTTATTTTCTTGATGAATATAAAAGTGGGAGAACTCCGAACCCTGATGTGATGTGTAACAAGGAAATTAAATTCCGTGCATTTTTAGATTATGCGATGAAACTTGGGGCAGACTATGTGGCGACAGGGCATTATGCAAGAATTATTCATGAGGAAGTGGAAGATGAAAATGGGAAAAGAATAAAGTCGACTATGTTAAGAGGAGTTGATGACAATAAAGACCAAACTTATTTTCTTTGTCAATTAAGTCAGGAACAATTGGAAAAGGTGCTGTTTCCATTGGGAGAATATACAAAGCCTCAAATTCGTGAGATTGCTGAAAAATATAATTTGGCAACGGCTAAGAAGAAGGACAGTACAGGAATTTGCTTTATTGGAGAACGTGATTTTAATAAATTTTTATCCCAATATTTGCCTGCAAAGGGTGGAAATATTGTAAATACGCAAGGAAAAGTGCTAGGACATCATAATGGACTTATGTATTACACAATTGGACAAAGAAAGGGAATTGGAATCGGGAATACGAAGGAAGGGACTGGAGAGCCTTGGTTTGTTGTGGATAAGGATTTGGAAAAAAATGAATTGATTGTAACGCAAGGGGATAATTCAGTGCTTTATTCAAAAGGTTTAATTGCAACGGATTTTAACTTTATAAATGAAGTTCAGTTTCCATTGGAATGTACTGTGAAATTCAGATATAGACAAAAAGGATACAAAAAGCTGTAATTAATAAACTTGATGAAAATGAATATGAAGTGATATTTGATGAACCGCAAAAAGGCTGTGACATTAGGGCAAATTGTGGTTGCTTATGATGGTGAGGTTTGCCTCGGCGGGGAGTTATTGATAAAATTATAAAAATAAATTGTTTATTTTTGAAATTAGTTCAAGCTTTTAAAAAAACAGTCATTCAGATTTTTGAAATTTTTTTCTTTCGATTGCTATAACATTTAAATATTTGGCAAGAAGATGTATAAGTCTTGCTCCCTTGTAAAAAAATAAAAAAATTAGGTTATCGAACATGTCTAATATAAAAAAAGGAGATGATAGAATTTGAAAAAAATTAAAACTTTTTATAGGAGTATTCTCTATTTTAAGTGTAATCTCAACAGGAAATAAACTTTATGCTTATAATGAAATACAAGGTATATTTAAACCAGGAAATCAAGAAAAATATATACCAGATAATAGTCAATCAAGAAGCGAAAATGTTCAAACTCCACAAGTAGAAATTGTTGTTGATCCTATGTGGGAATATTATATTGAATATCATGAAAGAATTGATGCAGAATTACAAGATGTTTATGATAATCCTTCTCACGAAACTGCAGTAAAAACATATGGTTTGGGTTGAGGTTCCTATATGGAAATTAAAAAATGGGCAAAAGATTTCAAGCAAGGCAAAAGTACAAGTATTAAATTTATTAGCAGAAGATGTGAAAAGTATATTTACTGAAATATACAATGGACCAGAAAAATTTCCTATTAAATCATTAGGAGGCTATAATTGGCGATCTAATGGGCTAACTAGCCTTCATAGTACTGGCCGTGCAATAGATATAAATCCTGATGAAAATCCTCAGATAAGTGCTGATGGAGAAGTTTTAGTAGGTAAAAAATGGGAACCAGGAATAAATCCTTATTCTATTACTCCAGACGGAGATGTTGTAAAAGCATTTTCTAAAAAAGGATGGACTTGGGGAGCTGGATTTTCAAGAGCTGATTATATGCATTTTGACTTTTAATATTTGTAGGTATCAAAGTGGTAAGTATTGAATAATAGCAGTATTTTTTTAATCACAAAAGATCGAGGCAATTGAAAAGAAAGGAACTTCAAAAATCTAAATGACTAATTTAATATTTAATAAGGGAGGAAAATGAAAGAATTAATATTTTGTTTAAATGCAACTATGCCTGTATTTTTTTACTTATGATACTTGGGTATATTTTTTTAGAAGAGTTGGAGTAATAGACTTGGAATTTGCAGATAAGATGAACAGGTTTGTATTTTTGGCTCTTTTGCCTGCGCTTTTATTCAAGGAATTGTCATTGTCTGATTTTTTTCAGCAATTTGGGATTTGAAATATTTATTATTTTTGCTTTTTTTACAACATTTCTTTCAATTTTAATAATGTGTATTTCATCAATTTTTTTGAAGGACAGGTCAATTCGTGGAGAATTTATTCAGGCCAGCTTTAGGAGCAGTGCGGCTTTACTTGCTTATGCCTTTGTGCAGAATGTTTATGGAGAGGCTAAGATTGTGGCGCTTATGGTAATTGGAGCGGTTCCGTTGTATAATGTAGCTTCAGTTGTGATTTTGATGCTGCTTCGCCCAGAACAGGGAAAATTAAACAGAGTTGTCTTGAAAAATACGTTAAAGGGAGTTATTAAAAATCCCTTAATATTGGGAATTTTAGCTGGAATGATTTGGGCAATGTTAAAAATTCCACAGCCTGTTATTATAAAAAAATCTATTTCGACATTTGCGGCGGCTGCGACTCCGCTTGGATTGCTGGCACTTGGAGCGAGTTTTGATGTGAAGGAAGTTTTTTCTAAAATAAAAGTTGTGCTAGTTTCATCTTCATTTAAATTAATAATACTTACTGCGATATTCTTGCCAATAGCGGTAAAAATGGGATTTGAGGATGAAAAACTGGTTGCAGTGCTTGGAATGCTGGGAAGTCCGACAACTCCAACTTCGTTTACAATGGCGAGAGGAATGGGGCATAACGGCTCGGTAACTTCTGGAACAGTTATGGTTACAACGATTATGAGCATATTTACATTAACAGGCTGGCTATACATCTTAAAAGTTGCAGGATTGGTATAAATAAAGGAATTTGGAGGTAAAAAAACGATGAAATTAAAAAAATACATCCTAATTGGAATGACGGCTTTATTAGCTGTTGTGGCTTGTGATAATAAAAAAATAATAAGGATAAAAGAAAAAAGTGAAGGCAGTAAATGTAAAAAAAGGATATTTCCAATGAGGAAATAAAAAAATACAGTGAATATTTAAAAAAATAAGTGAAGAGCCAAATTCAGAAGAGTGGAATGATTTTTTTACAGAAATAAAAAAAGATGAATTTTCTGATGCGAATGGAAATATAAAAAGATATTTCAGGCGAAATAATATCTATTGTAAATCTTGATGGTTCAATTAATTTAATAGGCAATTATATTAAAGAAATAACCGATGTAATGCAAAAAAAGTCCAAAAATGGAAGCTATTGATACAAATGCTCAAAAATTTAGTTGATTCTTTAATTCAGGAGCAAAAAGTTTTGACGGAAATTAATGATTATTTTGAAAAGGGAAATTACAAAACTGATAAACTGGGAAGAGTTGATGAATTAAATGATAAATATAAGGTTGTCTTGCGAAATCGGTTTGAAAACAGTAAAATATTTTCTAATTCTTTGCATGAATTTGCAGAAGCAATTAATAAAAAAATGGAAGCGCAGTTACAAAAGGATGGAAAAAAACAGCTACATTGAATATTTCTAAAATTTGTAAATTCGGCAAATGGATTTGAGGAAGCAGCTTTTTAGTAAAAAAATAACTTGAATTTTTGACGAAGAAGAAGTAAAAAGGCCTGGAAAAAGCTAATAATGAGCTGCAGAAGGCATATAAAAATATAGCAGGAATGACAGTTGAAAATGCCAAAAAAGAAAATATAAGCGAATCAGATTTTAAAAAGATAAAGGAAAGTTCAAAGGCGTTGTCTGAAAATACGCAAAAAATGCTGACAGGAGTAAAAAATCAGAATATTCAGGATGTAGTGATAAGTGCAAGTAATATTTTAAGTGCTAAAAACTGATTTGGAAAAATGTTTTTTTAATGTTTTGCTGATACAAAAAGTAAAAAAATTAACTTTATTGATTAATTGAAAAAAATTTAATCATTAATAAAATATATTGAATTATATAAAAACTTATATATTAGAAATTATTGACAAAAAGCTAAAAAATGGTATATTATAAAAAAAGGTAAAGTTAGAAAAGGAATTAATTTATTTTTTTATAAAGAAAGTAATAAATTTTTTTAGTTTAAATAAAGGCAGGAGGAAAGTTGAAATGAAAAAAATGTTGTTGTTGATGGTTCTGGCATTGAGCGTTTTTTTATGTGCAGTGTCCAGAAAGAGGAAAAGAAAGAAGAAAAATAATGCTAATGGAATTCCTAAGAAAATTGTAGCTGGACTTGATGATTCATTTGTTCCAATGGGATTTAAAAATGAAAAAAAGGTGAAATTGTAGGGATTTGACATTGATTTGGCTAGGGCGGTAGCTCAAAAGTTAGGAAGTCAAGTTGAATTTAAGCCAATAAACTGGGATTCTAAGATACTTGACTTAAATGGTGGGAATATTGACTTGATTTGGAATGGGCTTACTATAACAGATGAGAGAAAAAAAGAAACTGAAATGACAAAGCCATATTTGACAAGTCATCAGCTTATAATAACAAAAACAGGTTCAAATATTAAGACAAAGGCTGATTTAAAAGGGAAAATTGTTGGAAGCCAAAGTGAAAGCAGTGGAGAAGAAGCTGTTAAAAAATCGGGTGAAGACAAAACATTTAAGGAATTTAAAACTTATGCGCAGTATGATCAGGCATTTATGGATCTTGATGCCGGGAGAATTGATGCAATTATAGCTGATGAAGTATTGGCAAAATATACTAAAAAAACGAAAGAAACTCAAGCTAAAAAAGAGCTTTACAATATTTTAAGCGATAATTACGGAGAAGAAGAATACGGAATTGCCGCTAAAAAAGGCAACACTAAGTTGATAGAAGCAATAAACAAGGCTATTGAAGAATTAAAAGCAGACGGGACTTACCAAAAAATTTATTCTAAGTGGTTTAAAGATTAGTAATGAACCAAGCGTTGACAATATTTATTGAACTGATAAAAACATTACCAAATATCATAATGCTGTATATACTTACAATCATATTTTCCATCCCGTTGGGAATTTTAGGAGCATTGGCATATACAGGAAAAAATAAAATAGTAAAATTCTTTATTTCGGTTTATACCTGGATTTTTCGTGGTACACCTTTAATGTTGCAATTAATGGTAGTTTATTATGGGATTCCGCTTATGAAAATTGGTGGATATAAAATCGTGCTTGAGCCATATACTGCGGCAACTATTACATTTATTATAAATTATGCGGCATATCTTGTAGAAATTATGAGAAGCGGGATAGAAAGTATTGACAAAGGACAGCATGAGGCAGCAAAAGTGCTTGGTTACAGTTATTGGCAAAAAATAATATATGTCATTTTACCTCAAGCAATAAGAAGAGTGCTGCCAACATTGGGAAATGAAGCGATTACGCTTATAAAGGATACTTCACTTATATATGTCCTGGCTGTAACTGAAGTTATGAAACGGACAAAGGAGCTGGCTAACATTTATTATAATATTACGCCGTATATCTGTGCAATTATTATTTATCTTGTACTAAGTTTTGCGATTGACAGATTGTTTAAAAAAATATTGAAAAAAAGAAATAAAAGTTAGAATTTAGAAAATTAAAAAAACATTAAATTTAAATAAGAAAAATTTAAATAATGTAAATTTAGGAGATAAATCGTGAAAAGTGAAAAAAATAGTAGAAGTAAAAAAATCTGAAAAAAACAGTATGGCGATAATGTAATTTTAAAAAAATATAAATTTACATATTGACAGGGGAGAAGTTGTTTCATTAATAGGGCCTTCAGGAAGTGGAAAAATCAACGATCTTGCGATGTATAGCAGATCTTGAGTCGATAACATCTGGAGAAATTTTTGATTGAAGGAAACAATTTAACGGATAAAAAAATGTAGATAAAAAAATAAAAAAAGGAAATGCTGTTAAAAAAACTGGAATGGTTTTTTTCAGACATTTAATTTATTTCCTCACATGTCAGTTAGAAATAATATAGTTAGAACTTTAAAAATTAGTAAAGAATATGAATACAGAAAAAGGCTGAAAAGTCTTGCAAAGGAAATGTTGAGTCTAGTAGGGCTTTCTGATAAAAATTAATAATTATCCAAAATGAACTTTCAGGAGGGCAGAAACAAAGAGTTGCAATAGCAAGAGCATTGGCACTGAAGCCAGATATTATGCTTTTTGACGAGCCTACATCGGCACTTGATCCAGAACTTGTAAAAGAGGTGCTGGATATAATAAGAAAAATTGAAAGAGTCAGAAAAATAACGATGTTGATTGTAAGTCACGAAATGAACTTTTGTACGTGAAATTTCAGATAGAGTAATTATTATGGAAAAAGGGTGAAATACTGGAAACAGGAACTCCAAAAGCAAATATTTGAAAACCCGTCTTCTCAAAGAGTAAAGGGAATTTCTGAATGCAAATAAATAAAAATTTAACGTTAATTTTAGGGTATTATGAAACTAAAGTTATAATGCCCTTTTTATTATATATTATATAAGTATTATTTTTATATTTAAATTAAATATGAAATTAGTATAAAAAAATTTGAAATATGGCTTGTATATACAATAAAAAATGCTATAATATAAAAAAAGTTTGAGTGACTAAGTTTATCATAATGTTTATTTTTTTTATTAAAAACTTAAATTATGAAATTAATTAAAAAAAGAAGTTGACTTTTTAAAGTGATAAATAATATAATCTTTTTGAGAAATTAAGATGAAAAAAATAAAAAAAGAGGTGAAATATGGAGGGTTTTATTAAGATAAAAAAATTTGGTTAAGAAATATCAGCTTAATAACGGTAAAGAATTATTAGCTGTAAATAATGTAAACCTTGATATTGAACAAGGCGATATTTATGGAATTATGGGGCTTAGTGGAGCTGGGAAGTCAACACTTATTAGACTTCTTAACAGGTTGGAAGAGCCTACTTCTGGAGAAATTTTTGGTAAAACAGGAAATTGTTGACAAAAAAAGATAATACAGTTACTGGATATGAGGATAAAAAAATATTTTGAAATTTAATATGAAAATGCTGCGTGAATATCGGAAAAAAACGGGAATGATTTTTCAGCACTTTAATTTGCTAAATTCAAGAAATGTTGCGGAAAATGTGGCTTTTCCGTTGGAAATTTCAAAATGGAAAAAAAGGATATTGAAAAAAAGAGTAGATGAGCTGCTGGAAATCGTGGGACTTTCAGATAAAAAAACTGAATTACCCTGAACAGCTTTCTGGAGGGCAAAAGCAAAGAGTTGCGATTGCAAGGGCGTTGGCTAATAATCCGAAAATATTACTGTCGGATGAGGCAACTTCAGCACTTGATCCAAGAACTACTAATTCTATTTTGGAACTATTGAAGGATATAAATAAAAAAATTTGGGATAACGATAATTCTTATTACTCACCAGATGGAAGTTATAAAAAAAATATGCAATAAAAACGGCAATTATGTCGGATGGTCAAATTATTGAAAAAAAGGGGAAACAAAAGAGATTTTCCTGAATCCTAAAAACAGATTTAGCAAAAAGAATTTGTAGGAAATATTTCCCATGAAGAATTCCGCACAGAAGAAGAAAAAGAAACATCGTGAGGAAAAATAATGGAAAAATTGCGGTTAAGGCTAAAAATATAATGAGGATCAGGTAAATGAATCGTATATTACAAAAAAAATTATCCGTAAATATGATGTTGAAGTAAATATTTTAAGCGGATTTATTGATAAAGTGGGCGATGTTATCGTGGGAAATTTACTGATAGAAATTTCTGCAAGTGAAGAGAAATCTAAAGATATTATTGAATGGCTAAAAAGAAAAATAAAATAGATTCGGAGGTGTTATAATGGGATTTGATTGGATTAAGTTTTTTTCAGTTTCAAAAATATGGCTCAGCCGTTATGGGAGACACTTTTATATGGTGTTTTCTTCAACAATTGTAGCATTAATTATCGGACTTCCAATTGGAATTTTACTTGTCACTTCTGATGAAAAAGGAATAAAACCTAATAAAACTTTACATAAAAATACTGGATATAGTTATTGTAAATATAACAAGATCTATACCGTTTATAATTTTGATAGTTTTATTAATTCCGCTTTCAAAAATTAATATTTAAATATTCATTTGGAAGTATTTTCGTTTATTGTGCCGCTGTCATTGGGGTCAGCACCGTTTGTGGCAAGAATAATTGAAGGGGCTTTAAAGGGAAGTTGATGAAGGACTTATTGAGGCTTCAAAAATCAATGGGAGCAAAAAAACATCTGAAATAATTTTTTTAAAGTTATGATACCTGAAGCATTGCCGTCGCTTGTTCATGGAATTACATTGACATTAATCAGTTTAATCGGATATTCTGCAATGGCTGGTACAATTGGTGGAGGTGGACTTGGAAATGCCGCTGTAATAGATGGATTTCAAAAGAAATAATCCTGAATTGATGTGGCAGGCAACAGTTGTTACAATTATTCTAGTTCAAATTATTCAGTTTATTGGAGATAGAATTGTAAGGGCATTGCTTGAAAAAAAGAAAAAGGGCATAAAAATAAAAATAAAAAAATAAAAAAATTAGGAGGCAAAAAATGAAAAAAATTGTTTACATTAGTGCTGATGATAGCACTGTTTATCGTATCTTGTGGTGGAAAAGGCCAAAAATTAAGAGTGGGAGCAACACCAATACCACATGGTGATTTATTAAATTTAGTAAAGGATGATTTGAAAAAAGAAGGAATTGACTTGGAAGTTGTTCCGTATACTGATTATATCTTGCCAAATAAGGCACTTGCAGATAAAAGTATAGATGCTAACTTTTTCCAACATGTTCCATATATGGAAGACTTTGGAAAGAAAAATCATATTGATATGGTTGCAGTTGGAAATATTCATTTAGAGCCAATGGCATTGTATTCTAAAAAAATAAAAAATATTAAAGATTTGAAAAGTGGAGATACTTTAATAATTCCTAACGATCCTACTAATGGAGGACGTGCATTAATCTTACTTGACAAAGCTGGAATCATAAAAATTAAAAAGACAATAAAAATTTATCAGCAACACCTGCTGACATTGTTCAAAAATCCTAAAAAAATTTAAAAAAATTGTGACAATGTCAAATGAACAAATTGCACCAAGATTAGATGAAGTTGCAGGAGCAATTATAAATTCAAATTTTGCAATTGATGCAAAAAGTTACAAAAAAATGAGATTATCTTAATAGAAGGAAAAGATTCTCCTTATGTAAATGTTGTTACTGTTTTTAAAAAGAAAAATCAAAATGATGAAAGAGTGAAAAAAACTTGTAAAGGCATTGCAAAGTGAAAAAAAGTTAAAAAAATATATTGAAGAAAAAAATATGATGGTAGAGTAATTCCAGCATTTTAATTTTAGGATAATCAAGACAAAAAAATGGCTTTAAATTTAATTTAAGGCTATTTTTTTATTTATCATTAGAAAAAAATAAATTTAAGATAAAAATAAAAAAATTTATTTTTTTGTATAAATTTGTTGAAATAAATTTAAGAAAAATGTATAATATATCCAAACTTCTTTAAAATATTGTTTTTTTATTTTTTTAAAAAGAAGTTAGAATAAAAAAAGGAAAAGGATAAGTTTCTTTTGAAATGAAAAGAAATGAATGAAGGATGAAAAAAATTACTTATAGTTTCGCTATTTTTTTAGCTAGCATTAATTTAATTTATGCAGAAAATGAGAATGTTGATAATAATAAACTTTCATTGGAAAAGAGCATATCAAAAATACTGGAAATACAGCAGCACAGACTGTTCAAAAAAAGATCAGGATTCTGGGATTTTTTTATGAAAAAAACAGCAGGCAAAACTTTTGAAGGAAAAAGATAAGGAGTTATTCGATAATCTTAGTACAAAAAACTAGATCTCAAGATGATTTTTACAAATATGTAAATGAAAAATTGGGATGAGAAGACGCAGATTCCGAGTACGAAGCCGGCTTGGGGATCATTTTATGAACTTAATGAAAAAAATCAGGATTTTTTTACGTAATTTGATAAAGGAATTAAAAAAATAAGAAGACTTCGCTGACTGCGGATGAAAAAAAGGTATTGACACTTTATGACAGTTATTCTGATATGAAAAAAAGAAATGAAGAAGGATTATCGCCTATTCAAAAAGGATTTGGAAAAAATAAACGGGATTCAAAATATTGAGGATTTAAAAAAATACAATGTAGAAGTTACAAAATATGGAAGTTCTGAATTTTATGGATGGGGGATAGGCACTGATCTTAACAATTCTAAAAATAATGCGGTATATTTAGGAAGTGCAGGGATTGGATTGTCAAGAGATTATTACCAGAAGGATACTAAGGAAAAATAGGGCAATATTGGAGGAATATACAAAAATATGTCAGTGATATGTTGAAATATTTGGGAGAAGATAATACTCTTGAAAAGAGCTAAAAAAAGATAGTTGCTTTTGAAAAAGGGGATTGCAAATACTTTAATGACTAATGAAGAACGTCACGATGTTAAAAAAAGTATAATAATCCAGTAAAAAGTAAGTGATTTAGCTACATTGTCTAAGAATGTAGACTTGGCTCAATATTTGAAACAGTTAAATGTGAAAACGGATAAAGTAATAATAACAGAGCTGAACTATTATAAAAAAATTTGGATAATTTTGTAAATGATGAGAATATTGACATAATTAAAGATTATATGAGATATAATTTAATTAGTTCTGCGGCAGGAGTTTTGAATGATGAGCTTGGTGCTAGAAGTTTTGAATTTTTTGGAAAATATTTGAATGGACAGAAGGAAAGGGAAACGCTTGAAAAGAGAGCATTGAACTTTACAGATGGAAGTCTTGGGGAAATAATTGGAAAGATTTATATTCAAAGAAATTTCTCACCTGAAGCGAAGAAAAAAATGCTAAAGAAATGGTTGATTACATTAAAAAGGCAATGAAAAACAGAATTGAAAAACTGGATTGGATGAGCGCCGCAACTAAGAAAAAAGCTCTTGAAAAACTGGCAAAAATTAATGTTAAAATAGGATATCCTGACAAATGGAAAGATTACAGCAAAATGACAATTTCAAGCAGTGATTCGTTGTATGATCAATTAAAGGGAATTAGTGAATGGGATTATAATGAAGAATTTAAAGAAGTAGGAAAGCCAGTAGATAAGACAGAATGGTATATGTCACCTCATACAATAAATGCCTATTATTCTCCAACAAGCAATGAAATTGTATTCCCAGCAGGGATTTTGCAGTATCCATTTTATGACTATAATAAATTAGAAGTGGCAAGTAACTTTGGAGCAATAGGGACAGTTATTGGGCATGAGCTTACTCATGCATTTGATGTGTCTGGTGCTGAATATGATGGCGATGGAAATGTTAAGAACTGGTGGACTGCTGAAGATAAGGCAAAATTTGACTTGGCTACAAAAAAACTGGAAAATCAATTTTCAAAATATACAGTTGGAGATGGAGTTCATGTTAATGGAAAATATACATTAACAGAAAATATTGCAGATCTTGGGGGATTAAACGTTGCTTATGATGCATTGCAATTATATTTGAAGGATCATCCAAATTCCTCAAAAGCCTACCCAGATACGGTAAATAAATTATTCTTTTTAAGTTTTGCAAGAATGTGGCGACAAAAATCTACTCCAGAATATTTAAAGAACCTGGCAAAAACAGATTCACATTCACCAAATATATTCCGTGTAAACGGAACTTTGGAAAATATTGACGCATTCCATAAAGTATTTGAAACAAAACCAGGGGATAAAATGTACAAGGCTCCTGAAGATAGAATAAAAAAATCTGGTAAAAGAGCAGTTAAGTTTTTTTAGTTTTAGAAATAAAAACAAATAGTTGAATTATAAAATTTTAAGATAATCGTTGCTGTAAAAGGTAACGATTACTTTTTATTTTTTTCAAACAGGATTTAGCATAAATTCTTCAATTTCAAAAAAATATCGAAAAATCAAAAAAATAATAAAAAGGAAAAAAATATCTAGTTTTATGATATAATATTTATGGATAATAAAAAAAGATTTCATAAATAAAAATGAACTAAAATTTTAGGAAATGGAGGGAACAAAAGTGAAAAAGAAAAAACTATTAAAAAAATACAGTTGAGATTTCAGGAATTGGGCTTCATAAGGGCGAAAAGATAAAAATGGTATTAAGACCTGTGAGTCAGGAAACTGGGATTATTTTTAAGAGATTGGATGTTAATGATAAAAATAATGTTATAAAAGTTGCTCATGAAAATTTGTTTGATTTGGAAAGAGGGACTAATATTCAAAATGAGGATGGAGTGAGACTTCATACGATTGAGCATTTTATGTCGGCACTTTCAGTTTGTGGGATTACTGATATTTTTGTGGAAATTGAAGGGAATGAAATGCCGATTTTGGATGGAAGTTCAATTCAGTTTGTGGAAAAAATTGAAAATGCGGGGATTTTAGAATTGGATGAGGAAATAGAGCCTGTTGTGATTAAGGAGCCTGTTATTTTTTCAGATGAGAAGGCTGGGAAATATGTGATGGCATTGCCTTATGATGGATTTAAAAATATCTTATACGATTGATTTTAATCATAGTTTTTTTAAAAATCGCAGTATTATGAGCTGGAAGTAAATTTGGAAAAATTATGTGGAAAAATATTGCAAAAATGTAGAACTTTTTGCCTTTGATTATGAAATTGATTTTCTTAAAAAAAGAATAATCTGGCACTGGGAGGAAGCTTGGAAAAATGCTGTGGTAGTTGGGGCTAAAGGGCCTTTTAAATCCAGAAGGATTGAGATACCCTGATGAATTTGTCAGACATAAAGATTCTTGATATAATTGGAGATTTATATGTTTTGGGAACTCCAATAAAAGCTCATATTATTGCGATAAAGGCTGGGCATTTTGTAAATTCGCAATTAACTGGAATGATTGCAAAAAAATATTTGTAAAAAAATATAAAAAAACACTTGTAATTTGTAAAAAAATCAAATATAATGTAAGTATAAAAATTTTAAATTTTATTGAAAAGATTGAAATTAAACTAGATTTGATTTTGAGTAAAAAAATTAAAAATAAATAAAAATATAAAATTCAGGAGGAATAAAAAAACATGGCAGCAAATGAAACAATTATGAATGTAGAGGATATTATGAAAATATTGCCACATAGATACCCATTTTTATTGGTAGATAGAGTTATAGAAAAAAATGGAACAGATAGTTTGGTAGCAATTAAGAATTTGACAATGAATGAAGAATTTTTTCAAGGACATTTTCCTGGGAAGCCTGTTATGCCAGGAGTTTTGCAAATGGAAGCACTTGCACAAGCAGTTGGGCTGCTTATGCTAGAACCTGGGAAAAATACCTTTTATTTATGTCAATTGACAAATGTAAGTTCAGAAAACCTGTTGTGCCTGGGGATCAGTTAAGACTTGAAGTGGAAAAATTAAGTGTAAGAAGAAATATTATTGTAGCAAAAGGGAAATGTTTAGTTGATGGAGCTGTTGTAAGTGAAGGTGAATTAAAATTCGCTGTAACAGATATGTAAAGACAAATAAAAAATGAAGAGGTATTAATTTATGAGTTCAAAGAATATACATCCAACGGCAATTGTTGATCCAAATGCTAAACTTGGAGAAAATGTAAAAATAGGGGCTTATTCGATTATAGGTCCGGAAGTTACAATTGGTAACGGGACAGTTGTAGAATCACATGTTGTAATTGAGGGTGAGACAATTATTGGTGAAAATAATTATATTTTTTCTTTTGCATCAATTGGAAAGGATCCGCAAGATTTGAAATTTGCAGGAGAAAAAACTAGGGTTGTTATTGGAAATAATAATAAAATTCGTGAATTTGTTACAATTCATCGGGGAACTACTGATAAATACGAAACAAGAGTTGGAAATAATACGCTTGTAATGGCTTATGTTCATATTGCTCACGATTGTATAATTGGAGATAACTGTGTGCTGGCAAATGCTGCGACTTTTGCGGGACATGTGGAAGTGGAAGATTATGCGGTGGTTGGCGGACTTACTGCTGTGCATCAATTTACAAGAGTTGGGCGGCATGCAATGATAGGTGGATGTTCGGCTGTAAATCAGGATGTTGTTCCTTATATGCTGTCTGAAGGTAATAAGGCAAGAGCTGTCTATATAAATATTGTAGGGACTTCAACGTAGAGGCTTTTCAGACTGAGCAAATAAAAAGATTAAGAGAACTGTATAAAATCATATTTAAGAAAAAATTGAAACTGGAAGAAGCTCTTCAGACAGTTGAACGTGAGTATGGACAATATGAGGAAGCTCAAAATCTTATTAATTTTATACGAAAAAGTAAAAGAGGTATTACAAGATAAAGCATAGAACTTTGAGATAGTATACTTGAACTCTAAAAAAACAATAGAATTTAAATAAACAGAATTAAATAAATTGGATTTGAGTAAATGGTTGTAACTTTAGAGTTCAGTTTTAAAGTGATTTTACTATACAATTACAAAATTAAATATTAAAAATTTGTATATAAAGATTTAAAATATAAAAATTTCTCAAAATAATCTATGTTTTATTTTGAGTTAATTTTTTTAATATAAATATTTTTTTAGAGAAAGAATAAAAAAAGGAAAAAAATAAAAAAATGACAATGGAAAAAGTAGGTCTAATTGCTGGAAATGGGAAATTGCCGAAATTATTTTTGAATCAATGCATTTTAAAGGGTATTGAACCATTTTTCGGTTTATCTGTTTGAAAGTGTGGAAGATAGTGTAAAGGAGCATAAAAAAATTCTGTGAAAATATAGTGTAGCGCAAGTTGGGAAAAAATAATTTCATATTTTAAGAAAAAAATGGAATAACTCAGTTAATAATGCTTGGGAAAGTTGAAAAAAATCTGATTTTTTTCAAATTTAAAAATTTGATCTGACAGCAACTAAAAATATTACTGTCTACAAAAAAATAAAAAAAGGATAAAAAAATATTTTTAAAGGCGATAATTAATTATATCGAATCTGAAAAATATTAAAGTTTTACCTCAAAAATTACTTGCTAGATGAATATATTGCCAGAAATGAAGTTTATACGAAAAACTTCTCCAAACAAAAATGAGGAAAAAAACGATAGAAATCGGTATAGAAGCTGCACGAATGCTGACTGACATTGATGCAGGGGCAGACAGTTGTTGTGAAAAGATGAATCGGTTATTGCGCTGGAAGGTGTGGAAGGGACTGATAAGACGATTTTACGTGGCGGGGAACTGGCTGGAAAAAAATTGCATTGTTGTGAAAATGGCAAGACGAAATCAGGATTATCGGATAGATATTCCAACGATCGGGCTGGAAACAATTAAGAAAGTAGCAGAGATAAATGGTCGTGGAATTGTGATAGAGGCTGACAAAAATGTTGTTTATCGATAAAGAGGAAGTTATTAAATTTGCAAATAAAAAAATAAAAATTTTTTTATAAAGGGAATTAAAAATTTAAAGTCTAAATAGAAAAATTTTAAATCTTTTTCAAAAATAAAAAAATGTAAAAAGGCTAAAAAATGAAAAAAATAATTATGATACAGCAGATTCAAAAAAAGAAAAAATTTTTTTATTTCCTGTGGTGAAATGTCAGGAGATTTGCATGCTTCGTACATTGTGGAGGAAATGAGAAAAAAAGATGAAAAATATTGAATTTTTTTGGTGTAGTTGGAGATAAGTCGATAAAGGCTGGGAGTTAAGGCTGTAAATCATATTAAGAATAATGATGTTATGGGATTTGTAGAGGCTTTGAAAAAGTATAGGTATTTCACGAAAAAAAGGCACATGAATATTTGCAGTTTATTAGGGAAAATGAAGTAGAAACTGTTATATTCGTTGATTTTGGAGGGTTTAACCTGAAATTTTTTGAATTGCTGAAAAAGAAAATTTTGAAAAAAGAACTGCAAAATCTGAGAATGATTTATTATATTCCGCCTAAAGTCTGGGCTTGGGGAAAAGGAAGAATAAAAAAATTGCGAAAAATTTGACGATATTATTGTAATTTTTTTCCGTTTGAAAAGAAATATTATGATGAGAGTCTGAAAAAGGATGAGTCAAAAGGGCTGAAAGTGGAATATTTTGGGAATCCGTTTGTTGATAAATATGATTTTTCTGATAAATTGGGAGAAAAAATATTGCTGCTGCCTGGAAGCAGAAGGCAGGAAATTGAGAAATTTTTGCCAGTAATTGTAGAACTGGTTAGAAATAAAAAGTTAAGAATGAAAAAGTTTTTAATGAAATTGGCAAGTGAAGAGCATAAAAAAATATATTCGTGAATTTGAAGAAAAAAATATAAAATTGATGTTTTAAAAAAATTCCAAATTTAGAAATAACTTTTGATGAAATAAAAAAATATTCGGAAAGATTGTAAATATGCAATAGCAACTTCAGGAACAGTAACGTTTGAAATTTCACTTATGGGGCTGCCTGTAATAGTAGTTTACAAGACTTCGGCAATTAATGCCTTTATTGCACGGCACATAGTAAAAAAATAAAATATATAACTCTGACTAATTTAAATGCCGATAAGGAAATTTTTAAGGAATTGTTGCAGGAGGATTTTTTTCTGTGGAAAAAAATTGCTTGAAGAAATGGAAATTATGGAAAAAGAATAAAAAGAAATACTGTTTTAGAGTTAAAAAAAGAAAGAGAAAAAAATTGGGTAATTTTTGGAGTTTTTGGAAAAAGATTGCCAATTATTTGCTAAAAAAATAAAAAAATTGACTTTATAAAAAAAGGAAAAAAATATGGAAAAAAACGTGAAGAACTGTTAAAGGGTTCTATCTTGAAATTATTTGTAAAAATATTTCATACCGACACTTATTGGATCTGCGGCAGTTGTTCTTTACAACATTGTTGATAGATTCTTTGTTGGGAAAATTAGTGAAAAAGGCGCTTGCAGGTGCGGGAATTGCCTTTTTATATTGTTATGTTAATTATTGCTTTTTCAATGTTCATCGGAGTTGGAGCTGGAACAATTATTTCGATTAGGCTTGGACAGGGGAAAAAGGGAGAAGCAAAAAAAATATTGGGAAATGCTGTAACATTATTTACAATTTTAGGACTTTTATTGTATGCATTTTTAATATTGAATATTGACACAGTTTTACGGTATTCTGGTGCTAACAATGAAACGCTGCCTTATGCAAGGGCTTATCTTGAAATAATATTACTGGCGATTTTACCGTTATTTTATTCATTTGGGCTTTCAAATGTATTAAATGCGGCTGGAGCGCCACGAGTTGCAATGTTTTCAATGTTAATTGGGGCAGTTGTAAATATTATTTTAGATTATGTGGCTGTAATGATTATGCATACTGGAATTGAAGGAACTGCTTATGCGACTTTAATTGGGAATGTGTTATCTGCAGTATTTGTATTGTGGTTTTTAATCGCTGGGAAACTACCGTTTAAAATTGATATGTTTGGATTTAAATTAGAAGAGGAAAGCGTTATTACAATAAGATTTTCAAAATTAAGATTAGATCCCAAAATAGTAAAGGATATTTTTTCAATTGGAATGTCGCCGTTTTTACTGCAAGCTGCAAGTTCAGGAGTTGGACTTGTAACAAATAAAATTGTAGATATTTATGGAGGGACTTATGGTGTGGCAGTTATGACAATTATAAATTCCTATTTGCCAATTATGACAATGAGTGTTTATGCAGTTTCTCAAGCTGTTCAGCCAATAATTGGATTTAATTATGGTGCAAAAAATTTTACAAGGGTTAAAAAATCTTTAATGACTGCTATAGGTGCAGGAGTCGTATTATCCTTTGCATTTTGGGTAATTGTAATGCTTTTGCCAAAACAATTGATTTTATTTTTTAATGAAAAGAGTACGCCTGAAGCTTTAAGGGAAGGAATAAAAGCTATTAGAATTTATTTTTCACTTGTAATAATTTCATCTTTTGGAATAACTGTACCAAATTATTTTCAGGCGACTGGACGTTCAAAATACTCGGTTACAATGAATTTAATGCGGCAAGTTGTTATATTTCTAGCAGTTGTCATAGTTTTTTCAAATATATGGAAACTGGATGGTGTATGGCTTGCACAGCCATTTACGGATTTTCTGTTCTTTTTGATACTTCTAGTATTTTTTTATACAGAGAAAAAAAGATTTTTTTGACAAAAATGACTGAAAAATCAAAGTCATTTACTGGAATCTAAAAAATATAGAAGCTGCAGAGCATGAAAAAAATAGATAAAAAAATAATAAATAACTTATTAAAAAAAGAGGAATAAAAAAATGATTACAATTTTATTAATGGTACTTTCATATATTTTAGGAAGTGTGCCAAATGCACTTTGGATAGGGAAGGTATTTAAAGGAATAGATGTCCGTGAGCACGGAAGTAAAAATACAGGATCTACAAATGCTGCACGTGTTTTAGGGGCAAAATTAGGAATTTTGACATTAATCTTGGATATTTCTAAAGGATTAGTCCCGACATTAATTGCAATTTTGCTAAAAGTGGATTTTTTTGAAAATTTGACAAAAATTGAAAATCTTGATTATGTGCTGGTTGGAATTTGTGCGATTTTAGGACATGTATTTTCTATTTTTATGAATTTTAAAGGTGGAAAAGCTGTTGCGACAACGCTTGGAGTATTTTTAGTTTTAGTTCCAAAGGCTATATTGTTTGCAGCAATTGTATTTTTTTGTGGTTTTTTTGCTATTTTTTTAGATATGTTTCGCTTTCTTCAATTTTTTTGCAGCTGTATCGCTTCCTATTTTTTTACATATTTTTTTGTACCAGCAAATAATATATGTTATTTTTAGGAATTTTAATAGCAATTTTAATTATTGTAAAAGCATAAGAGCAATATTGAAAGATTAAAAAAATGGGACAGAATCTAAGTTTAGCTTGAAAAGTAAAAAAATAACGAATTTATAAAAAAATATAATTGTAAATGAAAAATTTAAATTTTTTAGGATTTATATATCGTGAAAGGAAGGGATAATAATGAAAAAAATATTGGTTATTGGTGGTGGAAGCTGGGGAACCTGCCTTTCAAAACTGTTAGTGGAAAATGGACATAAAGTATATTTGTGGGAGCATAATGAAGAGGTTAGAAAAGTTATTCGTAACACAAAGGAAAAATCCTAAATTTTTTTGCCAAATATAAAAATTGCCTGACAGCCTTAATGTTGTGGATGATTATGGAGAAATATTAAAAAAATCCTGAAAAAAATATGGAAAAAAATTGATATTTTATTATTAGCAACTCTAACGCAATTTTTTTAAGAAATATTTTAAAAAAAGATTGAAAAAAATTTCTTAAATTATAATATAATACTGGTAAATGTTGCAAAAGGTTTAGAAATTGCTACAAAAAAAAGAATCTCTGAAATTGTGGCTGAAGAACTGGAAAATAAGGAATATAGCTATGTTTTACTAGCTGGACCGACACATGCCGAAGAAGTGGCGCAAAAATTGCCATCTGCGATACTTTCTGTATCTAAAAATGAAGAAGCGGCAAAAATCGTGCAGACTACATTTAGCAATCTTTATTTCAGAGTTTATACGGGAACGGATCTTATGGGAGCTGAACTTGCAGGAGCATTAAAGAACTGCCTTGCAATTGCAGCGGGAATTGCTGATGGAATGGGGTATGGAGATAATACAAAGGCTGCCCTTATAACTCGTGGAATTAATGAAATGTTTGAAATTGCAAAATTTTATAATGCAAATCCAAAAACATTTATGGGATTGTCGGGACTTGGAGATATTATTGTAACTTGTACAAGCAAACATAGTAGAAATAGATATGTTGGGGAAAAGCTGGGGCAAGGTCAAAAAATTGAAGATATAGTTTCACACATGAATATGGTATCAGAAGGTGCAGAAACAATAAAGGCTCTTTATAAAAATTATAAAGGAAAAATAACTTAAAAGGCACCTATTTTTTTACAGCACTTTATGAAGTAATTTATGGTGGAAAGCCAGTTTCAGAACTGGAATCTACATTTATGAGCAGAGACTTGAAGTCAGAATTTTTTTAAATTAAGAAATATAAAAAAATAAAAACTGGAGTGAGGTAATGGAAGATAACAACTTAAACTTAATGTCGTTATATCTAAGTGATATTCAAAAAAATTTGATTTACTCTCAAGAGAAGAAGAATATGAACTGTTAAAAACGAATTAGGGAAGATAATGACGAACAGGCAAGACAATTACTGATTTTATCAAATTTAAGACTGGTAATAAGTACAGCTAAAAAATCTCTTGGGAACGGATTGCCTCTAATTGATTTAATTAGCGAAGGGAATATTGGATTGATAAAGGCTATAAATAAATTTGACTATGAAAAAGGGCATAGATTTAGCACGTATGCAGTATGGTGGATAAAACAGTCAATTAAAAAGGCAATTATCAATATCGGAAGGGATATTAGAATACCGTCTTATAAGTATGAGCAATTATCAAAAGTAAATAAAGTCATAAAGGATTATACTGCCATTCACGGTGAAGCTCCATCAACAGAATATATTGCAAAAAAAGTTGATTTGAAGGAAAGCAAGGTTATATTGCTTTTAGGTGAATTTCAGGATATAATGTCATTAAATGAAACAATAGGCGATAATATTTATCTGGAGGATATTATTGGGAAAAAAATGATGATGTTGAGGATAAAATAATAAAGGAAGATCAGCTTGTTGAAATGAAGGAATTACTTGAAAAAGTTTTTAAATGAGCGGGAAAGACTGATCCTTGAATATCGTTACGGATTGTATGACAATAAAATCCATACATTAAAGGAAATTGGCGAGCAGATGGGGATTACACGTGAAAGAGTTAGACAAATCGAGAAAAAGGCTATAACAAAATTAAAGGAACATTTGGAAGAATACAAGGATATATTATAAAGAAGAGGTGAATGTATGTTACATATAATTGTAGATAGAAAAATCGTTATTGAGGGCTATGACCATAGTTGAAAAATGCAGTAACTGAAAAACAAAGTAAAAGAAGTTCTTTCTGGAATTTATATTGAAACTCAAGGTGAAAAAGGCAATTTTTATGAGGAACAGATTTGGAACTTTCTATAAATACAGAAATAGAAGCGCAAGTGGAAGAAGATGGAAGAATTGTCATAAAGCATAAATTGATTGAAGAGTTTTTTTAAAACAAATTTCTGATGATAAAATAACTTTAATTGAAGAAAGTGGTAAGCTGGTAATTCAGGCAAGTTCGACAAATACAGAATTTTTCTTTTATATAATGTAGAAAAATTTTCCCGCTTCAGTCAAAAACTTGAAAATGGAGTTGAATATGTATTTGAAAAAGGGGAATTGTTAAATAAAATTGAAAATGTGAAAAATATCAGCTTCTCCAAATCCAGAAAAATCTTGCTGTAAACTGTATTAGAGTGGAAATCGAGGAAAAATAAATTAAAACTTATTTCATCTGATACATATAGATTGACATATATTGAAGAAGATTTGGAAGAGTCTCAAAGAAATAAGGAAAAATCTTAGCTTTGAGTATTCCATTAAAGACAATTGATGGATTAATAAAGATTATGAAGTTAATAGATGAGGAAAAGATTGTAGTAAAATCAGATGGCTCAAAAAGTATTTTTTTCAAATTTTCAAATGTGGAAATATTAACTCGTACGATTGATTTACAATTTCCAGATTATAAATCAATTTTGAATAATTCACAGCATAATAAAAAAATATTGTTAAATACAAAGGATTTTCTATCAGTGTTAAAAAAAGAACTGCCATATTTGTCAGAGATAATAAGGAATCTAAAAAAATGGTGGAATATTTAATTTCTCAAATAATAAGCTGCTGCTTACAGGAACGAGTGAAAATGCGCAGATAAAAAGAGGAAATTGTAACGATTCAAGAGGGTGAAGATTTAAGAATTTCCTTAAATGTTAAATTTTTTTACTTGACTATATTTCTACAATTAAAGGAAAAAGTTACAGTGTTAGAACTGCTAAATAATAAAAAGTTCTGTAATTGTAAAGGATGAAGATAATGATAAATCGCTTTTATTTTACAATGCCATTGGCACTTAGAGAAAGTTAATTAAGTTTAAAAAAATCAGAAAAAAATTTAAATTGATTAGAAACAGTTAAATGGCTTATATTTTTCATTTTTTTAAAAAGAAAGTATATAGTCAGAATAATAGAAAGGAGAATATGCAATGCCTATAAAAATACCAAATAACTTACCGGCTGTAGATATTTTAGCAAAGGAGAACATCTTTGTAATGGATGAAAGAAGGGCATTGTCACAAGATATTCGTCCTCTAAAATTTATAATAATAAATCTTATGCCTACAAAAATTGAAACAGAAACACAGTTATTAAGACTTTTAAGCAATACTCCGCTTCAAATTGAAGTAACTTTCTTAAAAATGGCATCTTATGTGTCTAAAAAAATATCTCTAAGGAGCACATGTCGAATTTTTTTATAAGACCTTCAATGATATAAGGAATGATTATTTTGACGGGCTTATAATAACTGGAGCACCTGTGGAAAATATTCCTTTTGAAGAGGTTATTTACTGGAAGGAATTAACAAAAGTTATGGAGTGGAGTAAAACTCACGTTTATTCTACAATGTATATTTGCTGGGGAGCACAGGCAGCGCTTTATTATCATTATGGAATAAAGAAGTATCCTTTAAAGGAAAAAAACTTTTTGGAATTTATCCTTTAAAAAAATTGATATTTGCCATACAATGTTATTACGTGGTTTTTGATGAAGTGTTTAATATGCCGCAATCACGGCATACAGAAGTACATGCAGAAGATATAGAAAAAAATTCCTGATCTGGAAATTATTGCCAATTCTAAAGAAGCTGGAGTGAGTATCGTACGTAGCCGAGATAAACGTAATATTTTTATTATGGGACATTTGGAATACGATAGGATGACATTGGCAAAAGAGTATGAAAGAGATGTAAAATTAGGAAAAAGTATAAAAGTTCCTTATAATTATTATCCAAATGACGATATAAGCAAAGAGCCGCTTTTTGTTTGGCGAGCTCATGCGAATTTATTGTTTTTCAAATTGGATAAATCATCATGTTTATCAAGGAACTCCTTATGATTTGACAACATTGGGAAAAAGTTCCTAATTTTTCAAATTTAGTTTTTAAAAATAGTTATATTCTTTAAGAAATATTAGTAAAAAAATTTTTTGAAAACGGGAATAGATTATTTATAGAAAATAATAAAAATAAAAAAAGCTGTCGAGCAATATTTGTTTAAAAAAATAAATTATGCAAGACAGTTTTTTTATAAAAATTATTAATTAAAAAGTAAAAATATTTATTGAGTGTAAATAGATATATTTTTCAAGCAGAGGAGAATTCATTATGTCAAATGGCATAACCCATCCGCCGCCGTTGGAATCTAGATCTACTTCACGACCAACTCTTTCTCCTGCTTTTTTTAAATACTAAATATACAAATTGCGAGCAGTAAAGCCTCTTGTCAAAAATCCTTGGTAAATGTTAATCCATAAGGCTTAGTTATAGTTTCATCAATTTCTTTGAATAATGCAGATTTAAATTTATCATCTATTCCTTTTAGTCTAAAAAAATAGCAACTTTTTCTATTAATATTTTCCCAGGCATATATAGGACTTTCGCTGTAGCCGGCAGAATATGTTGGAAATTCAATTATTTTTTTGTGTTCATTAAGAACAGCGGCATGTCCCCACATTGAACGTAAAGTCGGCTTTTTTGATAAAATAAGAATATCTCCTGGCTGAAGTTTATCGGCATTTGAGATAACTTCATGCGTAGTGTACCAGAAATACTTATCTTCCGGTTTGGTTTTACATATAAGTGAAAGTGTCAGGATTAAAAAGAGCATCAGTCTTTTTATATTTCCCTTTAAATAAATATTCATAATGGATTGTTCCTTTCTAATTATTGGTTTAATATTCAAACTTATGTATATTATATAAAAAAAGACACAAATTAGTCCAGCATATTTTTTTAATAAAAAAATTTTTAAATATAATTTATTTAATGTAATAAAAGAATTAATTTTTTTAAAAAGAAATGTAAAAAAATTACTTGTATTTTTTTCTAAGTTTATGATTTAATTAAAAGTAGGGAAGTTAAATAAAAATTATAATATTTTTTTAGAAATAGGAGGAATGGATGCAAACTAATCCAGCTTTAGCTGAACGGAAGCAAAGAATTGATTCCAACATGTCTAAAATTAAGCATAAAATAGTAGTGATGAGCGGAAAAGGTGGAGTTGGGAAAACAACTACGTCTGTTAATTTAGCCTATGGATTATCGTTGCGGGGATACAAAGTTGGTATTCTTGATGCAGATTTGCATGGGCCTAATATTCCAATTATGTTTGGAAAAGAAGGAGTAAAACTTTCAAAAATTTTTGAACCGCTGGAAATAACAGAAAATCTGCATATATCATCATTAAGTTTTTTTGTTCCTGATAATTCGCCAGTTGTATGGAAGGGACCGCAAAAAATTACAGCAATAATGGAAATGCTGGAAGGAATTAAATGGGGAGAGATTGACTATTTAATAGTTGACCTGCCGCCTGGAACTGGTGATGAAACATTAGGTATTGCTCAGAATATAGGAACTGATTCAAAGGCAATTATTGTGACAACACCGCAAAAGGTTTCTTTGCTGGATTCTACAAGATCAATAAATTTTGCCAAATTGATTAACTTGAATGTGCTCGGTGTAATCGAAAATATGAGTGGTTTTATTTGCCCTGACTGTCAAAAAGAAGTTAATATTTTTAAAAAAGGTGGCGCTGAAAAAATGGCCCAGGAGAAAAAAACTGACTTTCTAGGATCAATACCATTAGATGGAAATATTGTGGAGTCTAGCGATAACGGATTACCATTTATTTCAAATGATTCTTTAGCATCAAGAAGAATGAATGATATAATTGCTAAAGTAATTGAAAAAACAGAAAACGAAAATAAGTAAGACAAAAAAATGTGAAAGGAGAGGTATTTTTAAATGTATCGCGATTGTAATATGTTTATTATACAATAGAAAAAAATGAAAGTATTAGTATTTAACAAGAATGAAAAAAACTAGAATGGTAGTGGGACAGTTATTAAAGGAATTAAGTTTTAATGTTATATTGGCAGAAAAATGAAGAACAAATGCTAGATGCCCTAAAGACAGAGACTCTCGATATTTCTTTTTTTAGATATTAACTCAATTGAAGATTTTCCGTTGTCAATAGAAAAAAATAACAAGATATAAAAAAACAAAGCTATATTCTAATGGCAATTGAACAAGATGACAGATATGCGAAAAACCGAAGCTCTATTGAAGGGAATAGATGACTATGTATACAATGATTTTAGATTGGAAGAGCTTTCAGCCAAATTTAGAGCAATAGTGAGAATTTTGAATAAACGGCTTACTGAAGATGAAATGGGAATTTTGACAGCCTATGATTTAACATTAAATCCTGCAAATAGGGAAGTTAAACGTGATGGAAAAAGAAATAGAATTAACAAATAAAGAATTTTTTTATTATTGGAATATTTCTTGAGAAATAAAAAAACAGAGTTCTTACTAGAACAATGATTTCAGAAAAAAATTTGGGATATAGATTTTGTTTCAGAAAGTAATATTGTAGATGTGTATGTTAATTTCTTGAGATCGAAGATAGATAAAGGACATGACCAAAAAGATTATAAAAAAACTGTAAGAAGTGTTGGATATATCATAAAAAGAGTAGATTTCTTTAAAAAAATAGAAATAGTGAATATTTTTAATTAATTTATTAAACTGTTCATAATTGTAATAATAACAAATTCATAAAAAAATATAAATTTTTATTGATTTTATAAAAAAATAATGTGATAAAATATATTCAAATAACAGATTAGGAGTGATAAAAAAATGTTTAAACAAATAGAATTACCTTACGGATTTGATGCATTGAGCCAAGCATTGACACAAAAAAACAATGGAAATTCATTATGGAAAGCACCATGCAGCTTATACTAATAATTTGAATAGCACATTAAAAGACAATGCACCACAATTTTTGGAAAAATCAATAGAAGAAATTTTAACAAATTTAGATGCATTGCCAGAAAATATACGTGGAGCTGTTAGAAATAACGGTGGAGGTTTTTATAACCACAATTTATATTTTGAAGTAATGGGACCTAATGCAGGTGGAGAACCAAAAGGTGAATTAGCTGAAAAAATAAATGAAGCATTTGGAAGTTTTGATAAATTTAAAGAAGAATTTTCAAAAGCGGCTGCAACTAGATTTGGTTCAGGATGGGCTTGGCTTGTTGTAAACAAAGATGGAAAATTGAAAGTAACTTCAACAGCAAATCAAGATAATCCATTAATGCCAGGTGTAACACCTTGTGGATGTTCAGAAGGAACTCCAATTTTAGGAATAGATGTATGGGAACATGCATATTACTTGAATTATCAAAATAGACGTCCAGATTATATTACAGCTTTCTTTAACGTTATAAACTGGGATGCGGTATCTAAAAAAATATGAAGCTGCAAAAATAAGTTAAAAATAAATTTATAAATTTAGATTGAGTTGGAGTCGTTATTTATAATAATTCTAATTCAATCTTTTTTTATTTTGATTGAAAAAAATATTTGTTTATAAAAGTTGACTGAAATGATATAATTTGCTATACTTATAGAGTAATATTGTTATTTCTCGTTTAAATAATGAGTTTGTAATAAGTATTACTGGCTATTTTTTTTATGAGATTTATTACAGATTACTTTAAAATCTAATTCCTGAAATATAACATTTAGTTTAAATTTTGTTTTGAAGGATTTGTAAATAAAAAAATATAAAAATAAAAATTTCAAATGGGAGGAAATGACTATGGAAAAAAAGTTACAAAAAGATATGAATATAATGGAAGCTGTGGAAAAATATCCAATTATTGCGCAAGTATTGATGAGATATGGGCTTGGATGTGTTGGATGTATTATTTCGAGTGCGGAAACTTTAGGTGAAGGAATTGCTGTTCACGGGTTAAATCCAGATATAATTATTGACGAAGTAAATATGATTCTTGAAAAAAACAGGAAGGATAATATGAAATTAGTTTAAAAAAATAAAAAAATAGGTAGCTTTTTTTGAGATTTTCATTCAAGTTACCTATTTTTTTGATGAATTTATATTATTAACACAAAAACCATAAATAATATTTGTTAATAATATGATTCCTACTAGAAATCTATTTATAAATTTGAAAATGTTTTGACTTCCGAATGTGAAAGCTAATGCCAGATTTAAAAATAGAATATATTAGAAGTGTTACTGAAAAAAATTTTTTTCAAAAATAAAAAAATTTTTTTGAGTTTTCAGCAACATTAAAACTGGCGGTAGCAAATAACGGAATGAACTAAAGAAAGCATATAAAAAAATATAGTCAAAACTTCAAATAAAAAGTATAGATACAGTTATTCTCTCTGCAAACTGTACTCGCTTTCCGCTCAGGAATAAAAATTGAAACAAGCGAGTAAATACGTACAAAAAAAGTAATAATAATGTTAAAAATGTAAAAAGTATTAATCATGTCTTATCTATTCTCCATATATATTTAATAAACCTTATATATTTTATCATATCTGGAACAAATTCTCAAGTAAAATAAAAAAATCCCAATAAATTTTTACTATAATAAATTTTCTTCTCTTGCCATTTTCTCAAGTTCTCTTATCCTGTCGTCAGTAGACGGATGTGTACTAAATAAATTTTTTAGATTTCCAAGGTTTGAAAATGGATTTACGATAAACATATGTGCTGTTGCCGGATCTTCTCTGTTCATTGGAATACTGTGACTGTAACTTTCCAATTTTTGGAGTGCATTACGTAAATATAAGGGATTTCCAGAAAATTCAGCTCCAGCTCTGTCTGCCATGTATTCTCTTTTTCTTGAAATAGACATTTGAATTATAGAAGCGGCTATTGGGGCTAAAAGTGATACTAGCATTGCAGTGGCAACGTTATTTCGTCTTCTTTCACCATTTCTATTGTCTCCGCTTGATACATAAGGTAAAAATCTTGCAATATTTGCAATTGCTCCAGCAAATGTAGCGGCAATTGTACTAATTAAAATATCCCGATGTTTTATATGTCCAAGTTCATGTGCCATTACTCCAGCCAGTTCGTTATCATCCATCATTTCAAGCAGTCCAGCAGTACATGCAACCGCTGCATTATTTGGATTTCTTCCAGTTGCAAAGGCATTTGGCTGTCGTTCTGGAATTATGTAAACTTTTGGCATAGGTAAATCGGCATTTTTTGCCAACCTTTGTATCAGGTGATATAATCTTGGGTTATTTTGGGAATTAACTTCTTGACCATTATAAGCCTTAATAACCATTTTATCACTAAACCAGTAACTGTAAAAACTCATTCCGCCAGCAATTATAAGTCCAATTAATGCCCCTTGCTGATTTCCTAATGCACCGCCAATTGCTACAAACAGGAAAAACTAATCCAAAACATTAAAAAGACCTGTTTTCATAGTATTTATAAACATAGGTATCTCTTCCTTTCTTTTTATTTTTTTATCAAATCCGTTCAATAATTATATAATTTTAAATTAAATAAATAATAGGTTATAAATTATAAGTTTTTGAACAAGTTTATTATATTATAAAAAAAGGTGTATTTTTTTCAATAGATAATTTAAGTTTTATTATTTTCTGGCATAATAGGGATTATTGAAAAAGTTACTCTAAATTATCTCATTAAAAAAACAGAAAATCATATTTTATACTGTTTTTTAACAAGAGAGCCTGATTTTTTTTGCAAAAAAATCTATAATTAATTCATTATTTAAGTAAAAAAATTGTACAAAAAGAAAGCAAACTTAAAAAAATTTTAAATATCAGGAAAAAGATTGAAAAATATAATTAAAATATAGTATAATAAAAAAACATATTAATATTTAATTAAATAATATAAAAAAAGGTAAAAATTGAGGTGATGAAAATGGGGAATGAAAGTGCAAATATGGAAAAAATATGTATGAAGGGAAAAAAATATTGGAATTATACTAGATAAGAAAAAAATCTAGATAATTTTTGTAATTCGAGAATTTGTGCTGAATGAAAAATATTAATGAACATCAGAAGTTGGAAATACAACTGGAAATGGATGAAGAGCAAAGAGAAAGAATCTGGAAAAGAATTATTGAAAAGGAAAATGTTGAAATTGAAATTGAACTTTCAGGGTTGGATCAGAATGTCAGAAGGAAGATTTTTTTGTGGAATAGTTGATTATTTTGAAATATTAGATTATGGAAGTTATGGATGCAGGATTTTAATGAAGGCATTTTTCCAAAAAGTGTGATTTTTGATAGGAAAAATGAGAAGAAATATAGAGTTTTTCAAGACACAAGTCTTATGTTTTCAGATATAATTAATGAGATTAATAAAGATTATGCTGATAAAAAAGCTGGAAATAAAAATATTCTGATATTGCGAAAAAAAGCAGATTAGCAGTCTTGTTGTGCAGTTTGATGAAACAGATTGGGAATTTTTTTAGTAAGGCTTGCTAGTCAGTTGAAAAACTGGGCTGTTTGTAGTTGAGCAGGGGATAATATTGTTTGGAATGGTGGAAATGGGGGAAGTTAAGAAGGAAAAATAAATATTTTTTTCAGATTATTCGCTTGTGAGGGATTATAAAAAAATTTATATTATAAAGTGCAGTCGAATAAAGTAATAAATCTAGGAGATACTGTTTCTATTTCTGAAAAATCCTGAGAAGAACAAAGCTGAAGAAAAATAGAAAAAAATAGTGAAGATTTTAATGGGAACAAGGGAAGTTTTTTTCTGTATTGAAAACTAAAATATTTTTTTAAAGGACTTCATTCTGAAAAAGTGAATTTTTGGCAACAAATATGGGCAGTTATCATATATTTAAAAAAATATAATAAAAAATTAGAGGATGTAGAATTGAGGCTAATGTTGAGCGAGTATTTGAAGATGGTGGAATTGCAAAAATGGAAGTAAAATTTGCAGAAGGGCTAAAAAGAATTGTTCAGGAAAGAAGTAATTCTGAAAGTAATGACAGGGCTTATGATGATTATGGATTGAAAAAGATTTCCATTAAGTTATCAGACTTTTTATTCGCAGACAAATACAGGATTTTTTTCTGTACTCCAGAAGTAAATGACACTGTTGAGGTTTATTTTCCAAATGAAGATGAGCGATTTGCAAAAGTGTCGTGGGCAATTAATAACAAAGGAAATGGAAGATTTAGCGATTATACGAAAAAGGAACTTTTCAGGTAAATCAGAGTGATTTTAATTTTAACTTGAATTTAAAATGCTTTTTGAAGTTAAAACAGCTGAAAAAAATATAGTGTAGAATCACCTAATATAGTTGAAAAATGCAGATAATTTTTGTAAATAAGGCAACTCAAAAATTTGGTGGTGGCATCGGATAATTACTTGGGGATAGAGTCGATTGGGGATGCTGACTTTTATGCTTCTAAAAATAAATATTATTGGGAAAGAAAAGGAAATAACGATGGAATCGTTGAGTTCAGATGTGAGAATTAAAGGGAAGAAAGTTCATAGTAATTAAGTATAATATTATTTTTAAATCTGTTTAAAGTCGAACTATTAAAAAAATTATATAAATTTATGGTTTTAATAAAAATAGTCATAATTTTTTTGAGTTTATTTTAAGACAATTTTATCGTAAAGAGACTTTAAAAAAATACAGGAAAGTAGCAGAAATAGTCTAAATCCTGCTCTTTTTTTCCTGTATTTAAAAAAACTTAATTTTAGATAGTGGAGTAATTATGAATTTTTTTATATGGAGTTGAGATTCCCGTGTTAGCAAATAACATGAAATATATTTTCTGATTTTTAAATGGGATTTAGCATAAGTTTAATTTATTTTTTTCTTTTTATTTCTTACAAATTGTATAAAAAGATATAATTTCCTGCTTTTCTGCATCCGTGTAATTTGGAGAATTAAGGATGTATTCATCTAAATCATCATCTGGAATCAGGTCAGTTTGACGATTTAAAAAAAGTAGCTTGTAATTGCTCCTGTGATCATACCAAAAGTTCCCATTCCAATGAGTATTAGAAAAAAATAGCAATTATTCTTCCAATAAATGTATGCGGGTAGACATCGCCGTAACCGACGGTAGTTGCAGTTACAAATGCCCACCATAAGCCGTTGAAATAGGATAGCTTTTCAACATAGGAAACTATCAGGGCAGATACGATAATTCCTAGTACAGCGAAAATTAACAAATAAATAAGTCCATTTGCCCTTAAAAATTTTTTTATTTTTTTTATAGAATTTTTTTATAGATAAATAAGTTTTTGTTAGTTTTAAATGCTTAAAAAACTCTAGCCAAACGTCTTATTTTAAAAAAATCCTGAATAATCTAAAAAAATAGAATAATACGGAATAATTGAAATTAAATCAGGGAATATTATTTTCTATAAAAATCAAGTTTATTGTCTGAATGTGTAAAAGCGGATAAAAATAATCGGCTGCAAAAAATCAGATAAATTGATACATCAACAAATTCTAAAAATCGGATTATTAAAAAAATACTAATATCGCCGTGTAAATCTAAAAATTGTAGTAACAAAGCTGTATAATGCTAAAAATAAAAAAATAACCTGATAACTTATCCTAAATCTTTTTGCTTTTTATGTAAATCTTCAATTTTCTTTTTCATAAAAAAATACCTGTTTTATTTAATAACTTTTTCTGTATGTTACCAGCAACGGATTCCAAACACTTGCATTTGTTGGAGAATATGCAAAGTCAATTTCTATAAATTTTTCAATAGGCGTTTCAAGAGTAATAACAATAGCCATCTGGTCTACAAATTGAGCAACTGCTTCTTTTCCAGCCATTGCTCCACCAAGAACAATTTTTTTATCCTTATCGTAAATGATTTCAGCGCTTGCAGGAACAGAATCTTCAAAGCCTGAATTTTTATACATTGCTTTCATTGAAACAACGTCGGCATTATATCCTAATTCTAGTGCTTCTTTTAGTGAAAGTCCAGTTTGTGCCAGTTTCACATCATAAAATGAAGTTGCAAAAGAACGGATCAATCCTTTCCAGCTTACATCTTTTCCTGATAAATGTTTCGCAAGGAACATTCCATGCTTATTTGCCACATCTCCAAATGGAGCATATAAATTTCTGTCAGTTTTGTAATATTTGTTAAAAATACAATCTCCAATTGCATATACATCTTTAATATTTGTTTCAAATTTATCATTGACAGTAATTTTTCCAGAATCGGTTTTTTTAATTCTTTAGGCAGAAAAATCAATATTTGGAGTAATTCCGATGCTAAATAATGCAATATCAAAAATCCACGGTTTCTCCATTGTCTAATTTTACTGATTTTTGCTACATTGTTTTTCAGAAATAATTTCAGAAACTCCTGAATTTAATTTTAATGTAACATTATTTTTTTCTATTTCCTTATAAATTCTTTTTCAAATTTTCAGAAACATTTGGAAAAAAATTTGATCAGCCTTTTTCAATCAATGTAACATTTAATCCATTTTTTTAAATGATTCAGCCATTTCCAGCCCAATGAACCCAGCTCCTACAACAACTGCATTTTTTTAATCTTGATTTATTTTCATTTCAGGAAATCCTTTTATTTTAAAGGCATGCTCTGCATGAGATAAAGTAAATACATTTTCCAAATTTTCAGAATATCCAGCAATATTTGGCACAAATGATTTTGCTCCAACAGCAATTACCAATTTGTCATAAGAAATTGTCCCGTTAATTTTCATTGCCTTTTTACTGTTAAAGTTTTATTTTTCAAAAATCTATTTTTTTGTAACTTCGTGATGAATTTTCACATTAATTCCACGATTTATAAAAATCTTCAGGCGTTCCGTGCAGAGACATCGCTTTTTCAATTCATCAGCGATAAAAATAAGGTGTTGGACATCCAGCCCAAGCCACATAAGATGACTTTTTCAAATAAAATAATTTCATCTTCAGGATTTGCCTTTTTATATTGAGTCGAAAAACATCATTCCAGCTGCTCCGCCTCCAATTACAACTATTTTTCATAATATTTATTGTATGATAATTTTTTTTTATTTTTTTATCATACGCTCCTTTCAATTTTTTTGTCTTATTATTATTTTTTTATTTAATTTATTAAATAAATATCGAAGTCTGCTTTGCTACCATTTTTTTATTCCCACTTTATTATCTTTTCCACGTGGAATTATAACGTCTGCATATCTTTTGGAAGGCTCAACAAACTCCAAGTGCATCGGTTTTACAGTATTTATATATTGATTTTTTTATACTTTCAAAACTTCTCGCACGTTCATTTAGATCCCTTTCAATTCTTCTTAAAAGTCTTTCATCATCATCAGTATCCACAAATAATTTTGCATCAAAAAGTTTTCTGATTTTTGCGATGGCAAGCACTAAAATTCCCTCTACAATAATTAAATTTGCAGGCTCAATATGCTGAGTCTCATTAATTCTGTTATGAACTTGGAAATCATAAATGGGTTTTTCAATGGATTTTCCATCTTTTAATGCCAAAATATGCTTTTCAAGCAAATCAAAATCAATCGCATCTGGATGGTCATAGTTCAGTTTAGTCCTTTGTTCATAAGTTAAATGGTCATTTCTTTTGTAATAGGAATCCTGTTCAAGTAAAATCGAATGAATCCCTGTTCTTTCCAAATTTTCAATTATAGCTTGAGTTACACTAGTTTTACCAGAACCAGTCCCTCCTGCAATTCCGACAATTATAGTTTGATAGCTCATAAAATATTTCCTCCTGAATACATTTTGCAATTTTTTATTTTAGCAGAATAATGTCTTATATTTCAATTAATTTTAGCATTTTTTTCTGTTTTTTTACAAACATTAAATTTTTTTAATAAAAAAATTTGAAAAAAATTTAATTATATGGTAAAAATTAAAATATAGTTAAATATTGAGGGGTTATGAACAGAGAGAATGAAATTTTTTTGAAAAAGGAAATGCTTGGAAAAAGTCTGAGAGAGATGTTTTTTTGAAATGAAATGTAGAGATGCAGGAGAGATTTCAGGAAATTAAAGATAAGTTTTTTTGGAGGTTAAGATTGCTGAAAAATTCAGAGAATGAGAATATTTTTTTGTTGAAACGGTGCTGGTGAAAAGCGAGGATGCGTTTAAAAATGGACGGTGTATTTTTTTACAGTAACTGATAAAGTGGATATTTTTTTAGTGAAGATTATGGAAATATTTATTTGGAAAAATGTTTATTTAAATTTGGATTTACGTAAAATTAATGAGGTTTCTGAAAGGGAATTTACTGGATGGGATAAATATTGATGGGAATAATTATGAAATTAAAGTGAGATTTGCAAGGGATGAGAGTTATTTGGATGAAATAAAAAAATTGCATAATTCATTTGAGTTGAATGGAAAAAGCTGGAAAACTCTTAATATGGCGCATTTTATGAGATGTTATAAAGTTGAGCTGATTGAATATGATTTTTGAAATGGAAAGGGATGTCCTGGAAAAAATTCAAAATGGGGATTGTGAGATTACTTATGATTTTGAAGAGATTCAAGATAAAGTGCTAAGAAATAGGGAATTGCTTTGGAATATCGAAAAAAAGAAGATTATAAGCACTATATTTGTACGTCCAGTAAAAATTGATTTATCCTTTGAATATACAATAAATTTTGAAGATAATGAGCAAATTTTAGTATCAAATCACGAAAAATGAAGATATTCTTTGCTGTTATTACAGCGGAAAAAAATAAGTTAAACATTGTTTCAAAGAAAAAAATACAGGTGATGTATGGGATATTTTTTTCCATAAAGCCAATAGAAAAAAATGCAGGAAAATGCTTGAAAATTTTTTTGAAAAAAATAATGAGAAACCAGGAAAAATTATTTTCATTTTACAAATTTTAAAAAAATGAAAGTTTTATTGATAAAATTCAAAAAAATAAAAAAATACAAGAAGTCGTGCATTTTTGGAAAAAAATATTTTTTTGGAATATAAGTTTACAAAGGATGAAATTATGTTAAAAAGATATTAATTTTAAGGAAAAATGCTGAAGAGAAATCTGGACATTTATGACTGCAACGAAAATTTGAGGAATGAATTTCAAAAGGGAATATTTTGATAAAAAAAGCCTAAAGTTAAACTCTGTTTGTCGAAATTAAGAATTTTAATGAATATTCAGAGGATAAAGTGAGTTTTTTTAATTTCAGAAATCCAGAAATAATTACAGCGAATTTGAGTGCAGGGGGTATCTGCATGGCGAATAAAAAAATAAAAAAAGGATATCCATATATATGGGCAGTTCCTATAAATACACAATTTGAACTGGAAAAATAATGTATCGGCATATATTGAAGTAAATGATGATTTTTTATGACAAATTTGAGAAGAAAAAAAGGCTGTGAAAAGTAAATCCTTATGTGAGATTTAATAAAATATTTTACTGATTTTGTAAATTATTATGATAATTTTTTTGAAATTGAAAACAAACTTCAAAAAGGATAATAAAATTAAAAAAATTTGACAACGGAAAAATGTTATTAAAAAAAGAATCTAAAATAAACAGTTTTAGACGTAGAAAAAAATACAGTTGATGAATCAAGAGAAGATAAAAATGAGCATATCTTAAAGAATTTTCAAGAGAAAATATTGAAAATAATGCGATAAGTTATTTAAGGGAACTTGATTTTGCAAGTGGAACGACAGTGATTGACATTGTTTGTGAAAAAAATTTCAGAAGATATAAGAAAAGGAATTTTAGGAAAGAATTTAAAAAAATATTTTTTTTGCTTTTTGAATAGGGAAGAGCAGGAATATATGGCACTTTTGATCTATAATGAAAAAAAGATTAATAATGTCAATTCTATGAAAAAAATTTTAAGTTTGGAATTAAATACTTTTTTTAGATTCGATTATTTATAGGGAAAAAAACATCAAAAAAATAAAAATAATAATTTATATAAATAATGAAAAAAATAAAGAAAAATATTGCAAAAAAATAAAAAAACTTTAGAATTATTATTTCTGGAATTTGGACTGGAATTGAAGGTCTTTTGGAAAGAAATCATTTTGGAGTTGTAAGTGTTGGAGAAACAGTAAAAAAATTGATGAAATAGCAGTTTTTTTAAAAAAATTAAGGGGTGGGATAAATGAAATATAGATTAAAGAATTACAGATGAGGAAAGTAAAAAAAGGAAATAAATGTAAGTGAAGATGAGATTATCGAAGTGAAAATACAAAAATTGGTCTTGCAGAAGATACGAATCTGGCAAATAGCAGAAGTACGGTGGAAATGGAAATAACTGGAAAAAAATTATTTCAAATTTGGAAAAATGCTGGAAATAACTTGAATTCTGAAAAATAAAAAGTGTGAATGATGACTTGTATGAAAGAAATAAAAAAATATAATAGACTCTAGTGGAATGGGCTGAGTCATATCTTTACAAAAAAAGTGATTATAGAAATTTAGAAATGTTTGTTGATTTGGGATCAAATAAAAAAATGGATCTGAAGTTTACAAATATGTTTGTATATAATTTTTTTACAGGAAATGAGCATTGAAAAAGGGAATTGGGAATTTTTAAATTGAAATTAAGACAAAAAAATTCCATCAAAAAAATAAACTTGATATAAAAATAATACTTATAATGAAAAATTTTGTGGTATAATAAAAAAATATAGATATTCTATTAAATGAACTTTAAAAAAATTATTCAATTTCTAAAAAAATTACAAAAATTTATTTTAGGAGGGAAATATTATGATTATAGATATTGAATTAAACGAAAAACAAAAAAACAGTTAAAAAGAAGTTTTTGGAATATGATAATAACTTTTATTAATAATCTGATATCAAAAGAATTAGATAAAATAGAAGAAAAATGAACAAATTTCCAAATCAGAAATAAAAAAAGAATAATAAAATTATCTGAAAAAGCTAAAAAAATCCCCTGATGATATCTCTTGAAAGATTTTAGAAAGAAAATGGGATTTTAAGTGAAATATAAAGTATTGTTATCTAAATATGCAGCAAAAAAATTACAAAAAGATGGATAAAAAAATACAAGTAAAAAAATTTATGATTTTCTGAAAAAAATAAACAATTCTGAAAAATCCAAGATGATAAGTTAATAATTTTAGCTGTTGAAATAGAGCATAGAAGTAAAGTGTATTTGATTTTAAATAAATTAAAAAAAGTCATTTTTTTAAAAATAAATAATGAGAAATTCAAATATAGGGAGTGAGTTTTATTAAATAGTGCAAGAACACTCGCAACTTTAGTTGTGAGATGAATTGCACGAAAATTTTAGTAAGCATATAGGGAAACTTGTATGTAGACACGGAGCAAAACCGTGCAACAAAGAAACTGAACTGCTGGGAACTCTTAAAGCTGGTATAACCACAACATAATACCTAAATTAGAAATATGGTATAGGTGTGATGGTGGCGAAAGCAGAAAAAAATATACTAGATGGTGCAAGGTTAAATCCTAAACATTATGATAATAGACAATCAGCAGCTAAGCTTGAAAAGGAAAGTTCAACGACTATCCCTCGTGAGGGGAGTACAATACAAGCGATTGGTATTGGAAGTGGTTTCGCCTAAGGTGTTGAGATAGGATATGGATAAGATATAGTCTGTGCTTGTTAGAGATAACAAGAAGTTCATATAAAGAGAACTGCATAAATGGTAGCGTATTTATGTGAACGACGCTTCCCACTGTTGTGGGGTTTTAAAAAAACTTTAAAAAAATATTTAAAAAAATAAACAGATAAAATGTAGAATACATGGTATAATATCTCTGATGAAAAAGGAGGTGATATCTATGTATTTAACATTTAAAAACAACAGGTAAAAACATCTTAGTAAAAAAAGGAGTTTAGGAATTTAAAAATATTTATCTCATATAGCCAAGAACTTAACTAATGAAGCTATATATAATATTAGACAATACTATTTTTAAAAATAAAAAAGTATTTAAGTTATAATGAAAAACTATAAAATGCTTAAAAAAATAGTGAGAAATTACAAGAAATTAAATTCTAATATGGCTCAACAAATTCTAAAAAGAAGCAGATGGAAGTTTTCAAATCATTTTTTTGGACTTTTTAAAACTTGCTAAAAATGGTCAATATAATTTTAAAAGATATAAAATTACCTAAATATCTTGCTAAAGATGGTTTTACAACTCTGGTTATAGGTTTTGTTAGATTAAAAAGATGGTATTCTGATAGTTCCTTATTCAAATTCGTTTAGGAAAACTCATCAGGAAGTTAAAATTAAAGCTACCACCAGTATTAAAAAGGTAAGAAGATAAAAAGAAATTAGAATAATACCCAAAACAACATTCTAGGTACTTTTGAAATTCAATATACTTACGAAGTAAAAAGAAGTTCAAAGGGAATTAAATGAAAAACAATGCACTAGGGAATTGATTTAGGTATAGACAATCTATGTACTTGTGTCACAAATACTGGAGCTTCATTCATAATAGATGGTAGAAAAAATTAAAAATCAATTAATCAATACTATAATAAGACAAATGCAAAATTACAAAGTATAAAAAGATAAGCAAAAGATTGAGTGGACGACATTAAGGCAAAAAGAGAATAGCTAGAAAGAGAAATAATCGTATAGAAGATTATCTTTCAAAAAGCAGCAAGAATAATTGTAAATTATTGTCTTAACAATGATATAGGAAAAACTAGTTCTAGGATATAATGAAGATTTTCAAAGAAAATCAAATATAGGAAGCATAAATAATCAAAACTTTGTAAATATACCATATGGAAAAATTAAGAGATAAATTAATATATCTATGTAAACTATATGGAATAGAATTCAAACTGCAAGAAGAAAGTTATACATCAAAAGCAAGTTTCTTTGATGGAGATGAAATTCCAATATATGATAAAGAAAAATCTGCAAAGAATATATATTCAGTGGAAAAAAAGAATAAAAAGAGGACTATATCAAACAAGTGCAGGTAAACTCATAAATGCAGATTGTAATGGAGCATTAAATATATTAAGGAAAAGTAAAGTTGTGGATTTAAGTATCCTATACAATAGAGGTGAGCTGAACACGCCTAAAAGAATAAGGGTAGTGTAAAGCTATCAAACTTCTTAGAAAATTTTTAAATATTTTTAAAGGTTTTAGAACCCTGCGACTTTAGTCGTGGGAGGTTCAGGAATAGAAATATTTTTATTACTGGTGCTACAAGTGGAATTGGGAAGGAAACTGCTTATGCATTTGCTAAAAATGGAGATAATGTAATTTTGTGTGCCAGAAATTTGGAAAAGTTGAAGGAGATTAAGGCAGATATTGACAGAAAATACGGCACTAATGCATACATTTTTGTGCTTGATGTCACAAAGTATAATGATGTTGTGAAATTTACTAAAAAAATATTGGAAGATGTGAAGAAAGTTGATGTACTGATAAATAATGCAGGGCTTGCTCTAGGGCTGGACAAGTTTCAAGATTATGATATTGTGGATATTGAACAGATGATAAATACAAATGTGAAGGGGCTATTGTATGTTACAAGACAGATTTTGCCTAGCATGGTTGCAAATGATGAAGGGCATATTATAAATATTGGATCGACTGCTGGAATTTATGCTTATGCAGGGGCTGCTGTGTATTGTGCTACAAAATCTGCTGTAAAAGTGTTGAGTGATGGGATTAGGATTGATACGATTGATAAAAATATAAAAGTTACAACTGTTCAGCCTGGAATTGTGGAAACTAATTTTAGCAATGTGAGATTTCATGGGAATATGGAACAGGCTAAAAAGGTTTATGAAGGAGTTGAGGCACTAAAGCCTGAAGACATTGCAAATACGATACTTTATATTGCAAATCAGCCAAAACACGTACAAATTTCAGATATTACAATTATGGCTACAAATCAGGCGACTGGATTTAATATTTATAGAAAAAAATAATTTGACAAATTAATGAAAATATAGTAAACTAATTAAGATGTACGCGTAAAAATTGGTGGCTAATACCAATAATAGCGATAAATTATTTGAGGTGAACATAAATGTTTGCAGTAATTAAAACAGGTGGAAAACAGTATAAAGTAGAAGTTGGAACTGTATTAAAAGTTGAAAAAAATTAGCAGCTGATGTTGATTCAGACATCGAAATTAATGAAGTTCTATTAGTTGGAGAAGGAGATAACGTAAAAGTTGGAACTCCAGTTGTGGAAGGAGCTAAAGTTGTAGCTACAGTTAAATCACACGGAAAAAGCTGATAAAAAAATTAACTTTAAATATAACAAAAAAACTTACTACAGAAAAAAAGGACACAGACAATCATTTACAGCAATTGAAATTAAATCAATTAATGCATAATTGAGATAATATTAAAATTGTAAAATTAACTTTTAAAATGTGAAAGATGTTGTGGTTTGAATGATAAAAAAATAGAAATTCAAAGACAGAATGGTAAAATAACATATTTTTGAAATAAAGGGACATGCAGATTTTTTTCAGGATATGGAGATGATATAATTTGTGCAGCTGTTTCATCGGTGGGACAAATGACAATTAATGGGCTTATTGAAACTTTAAAAACTTCAAAAAAAGTTGGAGTATATTGAGAAAGATGGGCTTATTACTTGTGATTTGAAGGATTCTGAATTAACTGATGATGAAATGGAAAAAGCGGATATTTTGATTGAATCAATGTATTCATATTTAAAGGCAGTTGCAAGAAGTTATAGTGAGTTTGTGAAACTTGAAGAGAAAGATGGAAAATAAATAATAAAAAAATGCCAGATTCACAAAAAGTAAAGTTTGAAAAAAACTATGAATTAAAAAAACATAAAAAAATCAAGGAGGTTAGAAAAATGTTATTAAAATTAAACTTACAGTTATTTGCCTCAAAAAAAGGACAAGGATCAACTAGAAATGGTAGAGATTCTAATCCTAAATATTTAGGAGTAAAAAAATATGATGGAGAAGCTGTAAAAGGCTGGAAACATCATCGTAAGACAAAGAGGAAGTAAATTTTATGCTGGGACTAATGCAAAATTAGGGAAAAGATTATACTTTATTCGCATTAACTGATGGATATGTAAAAATTTGAAAAAAATTTGGAAATGGTAAAAAGAGTAAGTATTTATCCTGAAAGAGCAGAAGCATAATAAAATAAAAAAATAATATTTTTGTAAAAATACTGTCTTAGAAATAGGATGGTATTTTTTTTATCATATCTAATTTCTTTTTGGTGTAAAAATTAAATATAAATAATTGTAGAAGTTATAAAGATTAGATGTTGATAATATTTATAATTACAAGATATTTTAGATTAGTGAAAACAAAAAAATAAAAAAAGAAAAAGAGGACAGTTAAGTTGAAGAGAGCAGTTATATTGGATACGAGTGCGATTATGTATAGAAGCCATTTTGCACTGATGGGAATGAGAAATAGCAGCGGAATGTCTACTGGAGCTACATTTGGGTTTATTAATACTCTGGAAAGTGTAATTAGGGAGTTTAGGCCAGATTATCTGGTGGCTTGCCTGGATGTGAAAAGGGATGAGCTGGAGAGAACCGAAGAACTGGAAACTTATAAGGCGCATAGGGAAAGTATGCCAGAAGAGCTTGTTATGCAGATTGATACTATTATGAGGGTTTTGGATGGGTATAGGATTCCAAAATACAAGAAGGCTGGGCAGGAAGCGGATGATGTGATTGCTACATTTGCTACCAAATTTTCTAATGATGCTGATGAGCAAATTGAGGTTTTTATAATAACTGGGGATAAGGACTTGGCACAGCTTGTAGATGGGAAAATTAATATTGCCTTGCTTGGAAAAGGGGATAAAAATTCTGCATTTAAGCATATAAGGACTGATGAAGATGTGGTTGAATATTTGGGAGTTACGCCTGATAAGATTCCTGATTTGTTTGGGCTTATGGGAGATAAGTCGGATGGGATTCCGGGAGTTACGGGAATTGGGCCTAAAAATGGAGTGAAACTTATTACAGCTTATGGCAATTTGGAAGGAATTTATGAAAATATTGATGAGATCAAGGGGAAACAGAAGGAAAAATTGCTGACTGATAGGGAAAATGCCTTTATGAGCCGGGAACTTGCGACTGTGAAAAGAGGGCTTGATGTTGAATATGACAAGAATAAATTGAAATTTGAGGAAAAGGATTTTGATAGTCTTTTAAAATTGTACGAAGAGCTGGATTTTAAGAGATTTTCTAAAGCGATACAGGAAGAAAGGGAAAAATTGCAAAAGTGAAGGGCAAGAGGGGCTTACAGAGGAAGAAAAGGAAATTTTAGAAAAAAATAAAAAAATTAAATGAAGAGAAACTGGAAAAAGAGAGATTAGAGCAGGAAAAAGGAAAATGAAGAAATTAAAAAGGCAGGAATTGGAGTATGATAGGGAAAAATCCAATTTTTGATGGAATTTCACATTTTTATGAGCAGGTTGAATATGAGCATAATTTGGAAATAGATAAAAAAATGGATGAAATTCAGGAACTGAAGGGAAAAATTGATTGCAGAATATGAAGATCAGAAGAAAAAAAGCTGAAGAAAAAACGTGATGGAAAGTCAAAAAAATTGAAAAAAACTAAAAAAAGTTAAAGAGGAAAAAGGTTTATTTTGAGAGAAATTACGGAAAAAGTTGTGAGCTGGAATGAGGCTTATTCTGTGATTGAAAAAAATGGATAAAAAAAGTGGCGATTTTTGAAAAATATGCTTGGAATCTCCATTTGTGATGAAAAAGACAAATATCGTGCTTTTTAGATAGTGAACTTCAGGATATTTTTGCAAAATGGGAATCAAGAAAAATGTAGAATCTGGAGTACAAATTAATTTGTTTGCTTTTAAGTAATAATGCTGATGAGAAGAAAAAAATAATAAAAAAATGTTGAAAATATTTATAAATTATTGAGTGAAAAAGAAATTATCGCCTATAATGTGAAAAGAATATATGAAAAAGTGGGGAAAAGTGAGTATTTTGGCTATTCTGTTGGCGGAAAAAAACTTATGGGATAAATAATAACAGGTTTGGGAATAAAAATGTACTGAATATTTTTGATATTTTGCTTTGCAAGATATGTGCTGGGAACGGAAAGTTTGCAGGAAATTGAGGAAATAATTCTAGATGAATTTGGAGTGGAGATTGCTACTTTTGAGGAAAAAGTTTAAGAAAGAGAAGAAAAAAAGAATTTTAGCGATGTTTCAGATGATGTGATTTGTGAATTTTTATCAAAGAGAACATTTTTTTATTTATAAATTGAGACAATTTTAAAAAAATAGATTGCAAAATGAGCAATTTCTAAATATTTTTGATAAATTGGAAAGTCGGTTAATACCAGTATTGGCACAGATGGAGGAAACTGGGAATAAAAGATTGATAAAAAAAGTATTTTGGAGAATTTCAAAATGAACTGGAAGAAAAGATAGATATGCTTCAAAATGAGATTTATAAACTTGCTGGTGAAGAATTTAATATTGATTCACCACAGCAGCTGGGGGAAGTTTTGTTTGAAAAATTGCAGATTCCATCGGGGAAAAAGACAAAAACTGGATATTCGACAAATGTGGAAGTTCTGGAAATGATTGCTAACAACGGGGAATTGGCAGAAGATAAGCGGATAATTGGGAAAAAATTGCTGGAATACAGGGCTTATAAGAAATTGTTGTCTACTTATATTGAGCCAATTCCAAAACTGGCGGATAAAGAGGACAGAATTCATACGACTTTTAATCAGAATGGAACATCTACTGGTCGGCTTTCTTCGGCAAATCCAAATTTACAGAATATTCCTGTGAGAACAGATGATGGAATCAGGATTCGTACAGGTTTTGTCGCAAAGGAAGGGCATAGCTTGATTTCGTTTGACTATTCTCAAATTGAACTGAGAGTTTTGGCTGAATTGTCGAAGGATAAGCATTTGGTGCAGGCTTATCAGGATGATCAGGATTTACACAGCTTGACGGCTAGAAAAATATTTTTTAAAACAGAAGAAGATGAAATTTCAAGAAATGAAAGAAGCATCGCAAAAATAATTAACTTTAGTATTCTTTATGGGAAAACTCCGTTTGGACTGTCTAAGGAACTTGGAATTACGGTTCAGGAGGCTTCACAATATATTAGGACATATTTTGAGGAGTATCCAAGAGTTAGAAAATTTTTGGAAATTGTGACAGAAACGGCTAAGCTTCATGGATTTGTGGAAACTTTTTATGGAACGAGAAGATATATTAGCGGAATTAATGTGAAAAATAAAAATATTCAGGCACAGGCTGTGAGAATGGCGGTAAATACTGTCGTTCAGGGAACAGCGGCAAATATTATAAAGAAAGTTATGATTGAACTTTTTGAAGAGTTTAAAAATGATGGAAATATTAAAATGCTGCTCCAAGTTCATGATGAACTGATTTTTGAAGTACGTGATGAAGTTGCTAAGGAATATATGGAAAAATTGAAAAAAATTATGGAAAAATACAGTCAAGTTTAAGAAAAGTTCCGTTGAAGGCTAATGGTAGTTTAGCTAAAAAAATTGGGGATCATTAAAAATAAAGAAATAAGTTTTTATATATGAAAGGTATATATACAATATATTTGACTAATTTTTAAAAAATTGCTAGAATAGGTTATTAAAGGACACAGGATGTCGAAAAATTAGAATATAGGAGGTATCAGTATGGATACAGCAAGTGTAGTTTTTATTTTATTTTCATCAGCATTAGTGTTTTTTATGACGCCGGGACTGGCATTCTTTTACGGAGGTCTGGGCCGAAGAAAAAATGTCATTAATACGATGATGATGGTTATTCTTCCAATTGCTATTGCAGTTGTGATGTGGTTTTTAGTAGGTTATTCCCTAGCATTTTCTGGAAATGGGAAATTTATAGGAAATTTTGGAAATGTTTTATTCCGTGGAGTTAGTGAAACAGCTAGTACAAAAGGATATAAAAATTCCAGATGCAGTTTTTTGCATTATTTCAGATGATGTTTTCAATAATTACGGTAAGTATTGCAACAGGTGCCGTGACTGGGAGAATAAAGTTTGCGCCATTTTTAGTTTTTGCTCCAATTTGGCTAATATTTGTTTATTATCCTTTAGCTCACATGGTCTGGGGCGGAGGACTTCTTGCAAAAATGGGAGCATTAGATTTTGCTGGGGGAGATGTCGTTCACATCTCATCAGGAGTGTCTGGACTTGTTTTAGCGACAATTATTGGAAAGAGAAGAGAATTTACAAGAACCGAGTATCGTCCGCATAATGTGCCTTTTGTACTGCTTGGAACAGGAATTTTGGCATTCGGATGGCTAGGATTTAATGCAGGTTCAGCTCTTGAAGCAAATAGTACAGCGATTCACGCTTTTATTACGACAATGCTATCACTTGCTGCGGCAACATGCTCTTGGGTAATTATTGAAAAGTTAAGTAACGGAACTCCTACATTAGTTGGAACTTCAACTGGTTTAGTTGCAGGACTTGTGGCAATTACGCCAGGTGCAGGTTATGTTTCGTACGGCTCAGCAATTTTAATGGGATTGTTAGTCAGTCCAATTTGTTATTTTGCAATTTCAAGTTTAAAACATAAATTGCAGTACGATGATGCATTAGATGCTTTCGGCTGTCACGGTGTTGGTGGAATTTTTGGAGGAATTGCGACAGCGATTTTTACAACGCCAAGTTTAACATCAGAAAAGGGAAATTTTGGACTTTTATACGGCGGAACTCATTTATTTGGTGCAACAATTGCTGCCATACTGATAACAGCTATTTGGGCAGGAGCTTTTACATTTGTGATAATAAAAGTTATCGGAGTATTTTTACCGCTTAGAGCTACAGATAGAGAAGAAGCTGTGGGAATGGATGACAGTGAACATAAAGAAACTGCTTACCCAACATTTATGGGACTAGATTCTTAATTTAAGGAGAAAAAAATTATGAAAAAAATAGAAGTTATAATTCGTTCTGATAAGTTAGAAGATTTAAAAAGATGCATTGACAAAAAGCCAAAGTCAGAGGAATGACAGTAAGCCAAGTTTTAGGACACGGAAATCAAAAAGGTTACACAGAAAGTTTTTCGTGGGCAAAAAGATTACGCTGACATTGCTTGCTAAATTAAAAAAATCGAAATAATTACTCAAGATGCTAATGTTGAAAAAAATTAGTTGATATTATAATAGATGCCGTTTACACTGGAGAAGTTGGAGATGGAAAAAAATATTTATTTTGCCAATAGATGATGTGATTAGAATTAGAACGAGAGAGAGAGAAAAGACGCATTGTAATATAAATAAAAGAAAAATTAAAGGAGTTAGCTTGAATATGAACTAACTTCTTTTTTTATTTTTTTAATTAAAAAAACTTAAATAAATTTAAATAAAGTTCAATTAATGAAAAGAAATTGTGATATAATTTTTCAAATAATAAAATTTATTTAATTTATAGAAAAACCACTTTAAAGTTTAAAGTTGAACTCAAAAAAACTATGACTATTTTTACTCAAAAATCTAAATTTATATAATTTTTTTATCATTTTATTTTTTTAAATAAGTTTGAGTACAATAAAAAAATTAAAAAAATAATAAATAAAGAATAGAATAAAATAAAAATAGAAAGGAAAGAAGATAGAGAAAAAAATGATTAATACAGAAAAAAATATCTAAAAGGACTAAAAAGCTGGAATTGGAATGGGAATTGCATATATTCCGTTTGGTCTGACAGTTGGGCTGATTGCTAAAAAAATAACGGAATGTATACGATTGTCACGGCAGCTATGTCATTTGGAATTTATGCTGGCGGCTCGGAAGCAATGCTTTTTGAAAAATGGTTTATGTGCAACATTCTACAGCAATTGAAGTTATAATTTCAGTACTTATGATAAATTTGAGATATTTGCTTTTTAAATTTACTGATTTTCAGGCAATTAAAAAAATGGAACTAAATTATTTGAAAAAAATACTGGTTGGAGTTGGACTTACTGATGAAACGATAACTTATGCGATTATAAAGGAAGAAAATTCACCTTGGTATATTATTGGACTAAATACAATTCCGTATTTATGCTATGCTGGAAGTTCTGTTCTAGGTTCACTTTTTGGAAATATGATACCTGAAGTTTTCCGTGCAAGTCTAAGTTTTATTTTATATTCGATATATTTTTAGTTTGCTTGTAATGTCGCTGCAAAAAAATTGCCAAAATTTTTTGAAGTCGTAATTTATGTAATTGCCGCAAAACTGGCATTTATGTATTTGCCAATTTTAAATAAGGTAAGCAGCGGATGGGCGATGATTTTAATTATGATAGGTTCAAGTTTAATTTATGCAGTAAGACATAGAAAGGATGAGGTAAAAGAAAATGAATAATTTAGAAGTTTTTAAAGTAATTGTCATTTCAGCATTGGTAACGGTAGCTTTAAGATTGCTGCCACTGTTTGTGAAGATTCCAAAAAAATCCAATAATGAATAAATTTTTTTGAAGCATTGCCATATTCAGTACTAGTACTTATGGTTTTTCCAGATATTTTTTTACTTCGGGCGGTACAGCTCCTTATGACATTGTAAAAAAATATTGATTGGAATAGGGTGTTGTCACTTTTTTGTCACTGAAAAAATTTGGACTTGGAATTATTGTTTCGGTGTCGCTTGTTATGATATTTTTTTATTTGATTTGGTGAAGATTTATCTGTAGCAAAATTCATTTGGGAGATTAATGATTTTCTCTGATGTTTATAAATGTAAATGCCGTTGTAATAATTTTTATTAAATATATTTAAAAAAATATGAAAAAAATAAAAAAATGATACGTGGATAATGGGAATATTATTTTCTTAAAAAAACCAAGATAATATACAAAATAATTTTTTTAAAATTTTTTTATTGAAAAAGGAATAAATATTAGGTATAATAATACTATAATAATTTAAATATAAGGAGGATATGAACAAAAAAATTAAAGTTCATAAAGAATATGGAAGATTTAGAAAAAAACTAGAAAAAAATAATAAAAAAACATCGTTTTTTTGTGGCAGTAGTTGTGATTACAGTGCTTCTTGTATTTCCACATGATATGCAGCCTCACGAATGGGAAATTTATGCAAGCAGTTATTTTGTGACTACTCTTGGACTTACAGTTGTGGGTGCGGCTATTGGAATATTATTTGGAATGTTTTTAGCATTTTTAAAAATTTCAGAAAAACTGGAAATGAAGTTTTTAATATGATAAAAGATGCAGTTATTGATGAATATGTCGATATAATGCGTGGAACTCCAATGATGTTGCAATTATTGACACTTTCCTTTGTAATAGTGATTTTTAATAATTATTGGGTAGCTGCAATTGCTCTTGGACTTAATAGTGCAGCTTTATGTTGAGGAAACAATCCGTTCAGGAATTGAAAGTATTGACAAAGGTCAGATGGAAGCTGCGAGAGCTACAGGGAATGCCTTATAGAATGGCAATGAATGAAATTATAATGCCTCAAGCTGTAAAAAAATATTTTACCTGCTCTTGTAAATGAATTTATAAATTTATTTAAGGAAACTTCTATTGTAGGTTATATTAGCGTTATGGATGTTACAATGAACAGTAAAAAGTTTGCAGGCTGCCTATTATAGTATAAAACCTATATTATTTACAGGTGTAGTTTATTATGTAAGCGTAAAATTATTCTCGTTTATTGGGAAACGATTGGAGATGAAGTTAAAGGAAAATGATTAGTTTTAATAAAAAAAGTGCAGAGAGCTGGAAGGAATTAGTGGCGGGGAAAAAAGATAAGGAAATGATTAGAATAAAGGATTTAAAGAAAAAAATATGGAAATTTGGAAGTTCTAAAAGGAATTAGTACGGTAGTAAAAGAAGGAGAAGTAATTTCTGTTATCGGGCCGTCTGGAAGTGGGAAGTCAACTTTCTTACGTTGTATAAATAGGCTTGAAGAGCCAACTTCTGGAGAAATTAGAATAAATGGAAAAAATATTCTGGAGCGTGGAGCGGATATAAATAAAATTCGTGAAGAAGTCGGAATGGTATTTCAGCATTTCAACTTGTATCCACATAAAACAGTATTGGAAAATATTACTTTAGGTCCAATTAAATTGAGAAAAGTATCAAAGCCGGAGGCTGAAAAATTGGCAATGGAATTGCTTGAGAAAGTTGGGCTTGCTGATAAAAGGGATGTTTATCCAAATAAATTGTCTGGAGGGCAAAAACAAAGGGTGGCTATAGCTAGGGCCTTGGCTATGAATCCAAAGATAATTTTGTTTGATGAGCCAACTTCGGCACTTGATCCTGAAATGATAGGGGAAGTTCTGGAAGTTATGAAGGAACTTGCACATGCAGGAATGACAATGATAGTGGTGACACACGAAATGGGATTTGCAAAAAATGTGGCTAATAGAGTGTTTTTTATGGATGGAGGATATATTTTGGAAGATGCAAAACCTTCTGAATTATTTGAAAATCCAAAAACTGAAAGAGCAAAGGAATTTTTAGACAAAGTGTTAAATCATTAATTAGAAACGGCTTAATAAATAATAGAAAGGTAATACAATATGAAAAATATTAATAATAGTTACAATGATAATTTTTGGAATTTTATCTTGTGGAAATAAGAATAGTGCTGACAAAGGAGCGAAAAAACTTGTGGTAGGAACAGATGGAGTATTTCCTCCATTTGGGTATATTGAAAAGGGAGAGCTTGTTGGATTTGATATTGATTTGATAAAACAAATCGGGGAAGGATTTGGGATATGAAATTGAAATGAAGGTTCAGCCGTTTGATGCTCTTATTCCATCATTAAAGGCTGGGAAATTAGATGCGATTATCTCTGGAATGAGTGCAACTGAAGAACGTAAAAAATCAGTTGATTTTACAGATGAATATTACAAGTCAACACAAATGTTTCTTAAAAAGAAGGGAAATAACCAACTCACTTCAAAGGAAAGTCTGGCTGGTAAAAAAATTGGAGTTCAGTTAGGAACAATTCAAGAGCTGGAAGCTAGAAAAATAAAAAATGCAAATGTTGTAACAAATGATGCAACTGTTAATTTAATATTGGATTTGAAAAAAATGGGAAAAAACTGATGCGGTAATTTTGGAAAAATATTGTTGCAAAGGAATTTATTAAAAAATCCTGATATAGAAGTTTTTTTATGAAGAAAAAAATTGCCTTATGGTATGGCGATTGCTTTTTAATAAGGGAAAAAAATACAGAAATTATTAAAGAAAATAAATGAAGACTTGAAAAAGTTAAAGGAAAAACGGGAAATACGATGAATTAGTTAAAAAAATATGGTTTGGAAACAGGAAAAAAATTAAAAAAATTAAAGAAAGTGAGGAAAAAAATATGAAAAAAATATTTTTAGTGTTGACATTGTTAATTTTTTTGGAGTTATGTCATGTGGAAAAAAGATAATGGAGAAAAATTAAGAGTTGGATTAAATGCGATTTTTGCTCCGTTTGAATATGTTGAAAAATGGTAAAAATAACAGGATTTGATGTCGATATGATTAATGAAATTGGGAAAAAATCTTGGATATAAAATTGAAATTATAGATCAGTCGTTTGATGGGCTTATTCCGTCATTAAAGGCAGGAAAAAAATTGATATTATTGTTTCTGGAATGAGTTCGACTGAACAAAGAAAAATCAGTTGATTTTTACAGATGATTATTTTATTTCTAAAGAAACTTATTTGAGAAGAAAAAGGCGACAAATCAGTTACTCCAAATAGTTTGAGCGGTAAAAAAATTGGAGTGCAATTAGGGGACAATTCAAGAAATTGAAGCCAGAACTATTAAAGGGGCTACAGTTGTACCGAATGAAAGTACTGTAAATATAATTTTAGATTTAAAAGGCAGGAAAAAAATTGATGCAATTATTTTTGGAAAAAGGCAGTTGCTACTGAATATATGAAGAAAAAAATCCTGAAATGGAAATTTTTGATGAAAAACCTGCTTCAATTGGAATGGCAATGGCTATTGACAAAGGAAAAAAATCCAGAATTGATAAAAACAAATTAATGCTGAATTGAAAAAAATGAGAAAAATGGAAAATATGATGAATTAATTAAGAAATATGGTTTGGAAAAATAGTCAAAAAAATAAGGTATTTGATTGAAAAAGGAGGAGGAATAATTATGAAAAAACCAACATTAGTTGCAGTTTCTTCAATGGTGGCAATGACTGTACCTCTAGCCTCTGAAAAAAATAACTACTTCTGAAATGCGAAAGGATATAATTAGACCAAATGTGGCGGATATACAGCACGATGTGAAGGATATTCCTACATTAGATACGCCAAATCCTGAAAAAACAGTGCCAGGAGCGGTTTCATCTAAAGATAATCCTGACTTAATAACAGTTGAATTGAATCAGAATAGGACAGGAACACAGATTTCCAAGGATTCTTCATCATCTCAAAATTCTGAAAATATGCAACAGAAACCTGAAGAACCATCAATGGTTTCACAAGATGCTGTTCAGCCAGAAACTTTTGAAATTCAGAAGGAGCCAATAAGCAACCCAGAAAGAGTGAAGATGTCGAGTTCAGAAATTATATCTTTTAAGTTCAGATGAATTAAGTTTTCATAAAAATAGCATTGATCTGAAAAAGGAGGCTTATCCAGTATTACGTGATGTAAAGGATTATATTGAAAAAAATGATTTTCTTGTGTCAATTATTGGATATACTGACACGAGCGGAATGGCTTCATATAATAAACGGCTTTCACGTAGAAGGGCTGAAGTTGTTAGTTCAAAATTAATAGAATTGGGACTTTCAAAGGATAGAGTAGTTGGAATAATAGGACGTGGAGAAAATAATCCAGCTGAAAATAATGATACAGGTGAAGGAAGAGGAAAAAATCGCTGAGTTGAATTTAGGTTTGTAAAAAAAGGACAAGTGTAAAAACTGTCCTTCTTTTTTTATATTAGACCCATTGATAATCATATAGACTTAAAAATTTGAAAAAAATAAATATCTTAAAACAAGGAATCTTGGACTCCTTGCAGAAATAAAAAAACTTAAATTATTGAACACATCTATTGCTTGAACTTATCTTGCTTCTTTAATTTTTTTATTATTAGAACTTTTATTATCAGCAGTATCTCCAAAAAATGTCCCTGAAAAATCCAACTTCCAATTCTTTTGAAAAATACATTTTTTTAAAAATAATCATCACTACAGGCCCAATTAAAAATCCAATTACTCCAAAAAAATTTTAAATCCTGAATACATTGAAATCAAGGTAATTAAAGGATGAACTCCTAGATTTTGACTTACTAATTTTGGTTCCATCATTTGTCTTACTGATAGAACAAATAAATAAATTATTATTAGGGCAACTCCTAACTTTATGTCTGATAATGCAAAGGAAATCACTGCCCAAGGAATTAGGACTGTTCCTGCTCCTAAAATTGGTAATGCGTCAATTAAACAGATAATTATGGACATTAGTAGGGGATAAGGCACATTTAATCCTAAAAATGACAATAAATTTAGGCATATTAGAAGTTCAAAGAAACAAATTGTCATCAGAATAATTTGCGCCTTGATGTAGGAACCAAGAACTGTAAACATATCTGTTTTTATATTGAAAACTTTATCTAGCCAAGATTTTGGAAACTGATGCTCTAAAAAAACTACAATTTTATCTTTGTCAAGGCTAATAAAGAAAGTTGCTAAAAATTGTAATACAGATATATAAAATAACAGTTGGGATTGATGTAATAAAAATTGATTAAACCTTTTTATAAAAAGTTCCGAGCTTTTGCAGAACCTGTGGAAATAAAAAGCATTTATCGTATCATTTACTTGCTTTTGTAAAGCCTGATGGGAAATTTCCCAAATAGGCATAAACTTTTCCCATGCTGTCAGTCCAAAGTTTTTGCATCATTTCACTGTAGCTGTTAAGATTTTGAGATAATTTATAAATTTCACTTATTAGTTTTAGTGATCCCCAGCCGATAATTCCAAAAAAATATTAGTAAAAATGATACAATTGAAATTATTGTTGAAAGTTTTTGAAAGTTTCAGCTTATTTTGTAAAAAAATCGTGTAAACTAGCCGTGCTAATATTGAAAAAAATAGTGCTATTGTAAATGGAAATAAAAAAATATCCCCAATTTAAATGCTAAAAAAATACGACTATTAAAAATTAAGGCAATATACACGAGAAAAATACAGTTTTTAAAGTCAAAATTTTTGTAACTTGCCATATTGTAATTCTCCTTTTTATTTTAATATAAAGCATAAAAAAATTAATTTAAAAACAGAACTTAAAAACTATAATATATTTGATTTATAAAAACAAGATTTTTTTCAATAATTAATTTTCAGATTATAATTATATTTTATAAAAAGTAAGATTTTTGCTTATTTTAAAATGAAATTTTAGTATTAGTTTTAAATAGTTCAATATAAAAATAATTTGGGTATATTATATAATAAATATGATAAATTGTAAATCCATAATTTTTTTAATTTTTACATTTATGGTATATAAATTTGAGAACTGCTATTCAGATTTTAGGAAGATTTATAAAGAATTGGCATATATATTGAATTGTGGCTTAATTTATGATAATATATTAGATATAGATTACAGAATTATGAGGAGGAAATAATGTATAAAGTTTTAGTTGGTGAATATATTGATGATGAAGCGATTGCTAGGGCTGCAAAAGGCTAGAGATGTAAAAGTTGATGTGAAAGTGGGAATTTCACGGGAAGAAATTTTGGAAATAATTCATGAATATGATGCTTTGATTGTGAGAAGCGTTATAAAAGTAGATAAGGAATTGCTGGATAAGGCTAAAAATTTGAAAATAGTGGGGCGTGCTGGAAACGGGACAGATAATATAAATATTCCAGAAGCGACTGCACATGGTGTAATTGTGGCGAATACTCCAGACAGTAACACGGTTTCAGCTTGTGAAATTGCGATTGGGCTTATGATTGCTTCTGCGAGAAATATTGTTGCGGCAAATAATTTTATTAAAAGTGGAAAATGGGAAAGAGAAATTTTTGTTGGAAATGAATTGTTTGAAAAAACATTGGGAATTATCGGACTTGGAAGAATTGGTGGATTGGTTGCTACAAGAATGAAGGCATTTGGAATGAAACTTGTTGCCTATGATCCGTATATTTCAGATGAAAGATTTAAGAGATACGGCTGTGAAAAGGCTAAAACGCTTGATGAATTAATGGAAAAGGCGGATGTGATAACTATCCATACTCCTAAAACTAAGGAAACTTTGGATATGATAAACGCTGAAAATATTCACAAGTTAAAGGATGGGGTAAGACTTGTAAATGCAGCACGTGGAGGACTTTTTAACGAAGAAGCTGTGGCAGAAGGATTAAGAAATGGAAAAATCGCAAGTTTTGGATATGATGTACATGCTGTTGAACCACGTTCAGAATGTGTTTTATATGAATTTGACAATGTGGTTACAACTCCACACATTGGAGCAACAACTTATGAAGCACAGCGAAATGTTGGAACTCAGGTTGTAAAGCAGGTATTGAATGGACTTCGTGGAGAAATAGTTGAAACAGCTGTGAATTTGCCTGCAATTGGAAGAGAAGAATTTTTTTAATTGTAAAAACCATATATAAATCTAGCTGAAAAAAATTAGGAAAAAAATTTATTTTCCAAATTGAAAAAAACTCCAATTACAAATGTTTCCGTTAATTATTATGGAGAAATTGCAGAACAGGAAACAGCTCTTGTAGATTCAACTGCAATTAAAAGGAATTTTAGAGCCTGTATTAAAGGAAGAAGTAAACTACATTAATTCAAAGCCATTAGCTGAAAAAAAGAGGAATTAATATTTCAATAAATAAAAAGATCATAAATACAAAAAAATTATTCTTCAGCAATAGAATTTGTAATAACGAAATGAAGAAGGTAAAAAAATCTACGTTGTTGGAACAATCGGAATGAATAATGAAGAAAGAATTGTAAGTATAAAAAAATCACGATGTGGATATGGCAATTTCTGACAATATGATTTATTTAGGAAATGAAGATGTCCCAGGAGTTATCGGAGCTGTAGGAGCAACTTTAGGAAAAAGGAAAATATAAATATTGCCACAATGAACGTTGGTAGACGTGAAAATAGTGCAATTATGCTTTTAACAGTAGATAGTGAGGTTGGAAGAAGAGCATTGAAGGCACTACGAGAATTGAGTCAAATAAAATGGGCTCATTACTTGGATTTGACAATATAGTATTTTTTTGAAAGTTGATAATTAACAAATGGATGTAAGTAAGTATTTGAAGGAATTGAAAAAATTAATAAAGAAGGTAGATTTTTAAATTATTTGAAAAATAATTTTTTTGACAGTATCAATAGTGTTGTCTAAAAAAATAATTTATTTTTTTATAACAAATGCAGGTTTAATATTTTCTATTTTAAATTCTTTTTGTAAAAAAAGAAAATGATAAATTTGGAAATAAATTTGTTTTTTTGATTTTGAAATTTTTATTTTCCAAAGCATTACTTTATTTTATTTGAATAGACAGACATTATTAATGGGAATAAAATTATTCGACATTGAATATTTTTTTCAAAAAGTTATACTAAATGCAAGATATTTAAAACGGAGAACTTCTGTTTTTTTATACTATTTGGTCTGCTATATATATTTATAAGAAAAAAAGAGCAAAGGCATACAAGTATTATATTTGTATAATAGTTTTATATTTCTGTTTATTTGAAGATATATTTCATACAGGATTTTTCATTATTAGGAATAAATTATTGGATAGGTTTATTATTTATTTTTTTGTAAATATAATATTTTTTTACCTACATTTATTGATTTTGTAATTATTTCATTAGCTGTGTTGTATTTTTATGAAAGATAATAAAAAAATTATAAAGTTATGTATTTATTATTAATATTTTGTTGTATTTTTTTAGATTGAGTCTTGCTGTAAGGCTATTCTTATAGAAATTATGATGATAAAAAAAGAAAGGAATAAAAGATGGGTTTAAAAATTTAAGGTAAAAAGTGCCGGGAACATCGGCGAATATTGGTGTAGGTTATGATTGTTTAGGAGTTGCATTGGATTATTTTTTTGGAACTCGAAGTAGAAGAAAGCAATAAAATTGAATTTTTGGAAAATGGAAAGCCATTTTCAATTCCGATTGAGGACAATTTAATTTTTTTGAAGCGATAAAATATACAGAAAAAATATTTAGTAAAAAAATATTCCAAGCTATAAAGTAAATATTGTGAGAAATGATATTCCAATTTCACGTGGACTTGGAAGCAGTTCATCTGCTATCGTTGCTGGAATTTTTGATTGCAAATAAATTTGCGGGAAATGTGCTGGATATTAACGAAGTAGCAAAACTTGCAGTAGAAATGGAAGGACATCCCTGACAATGTAGTACCCGCGATTTTCGGAGGAATGGTACTTACTGCTCACGATAAGGAAAACCTTGTTTACAGTTCATTAATAAATTCAGATGATTTATGTTTCTACGTAATGATTCCAAATTTTAAATTATCTACAGAAAAGGCAAGAAGTGTCTTGCCAAAAATGTACCTAGTTTCTGATGCAATAAACAACATCTCAAAACTAGGATTACTTGTAAATGCTTTTAACAAAGGAGAATACGACAACTTACGTTTCCTTTTAGGTGATAAAATTCACCAGCCTTACAGATTTGCATTAATAAACAATTCAGAAAAAATCTTTGAAGCATCTAAAAAACACGGTGCGTTGGGAGAATATATAAGCGGTGCAGGTCCTACATTGATTTCCTTGAATTACGACAATGATGAATTTTTGGAAAATATGAAAAAAGAACTTGCAGAATTGTCGGATAACTGGACTATTGAGAAGAAGAAAGATTAAATTTGAAGGGTGCGGAGGTTTATTAATTTTATATTTTTAATTTAGGGAAGTTAATTTAAGTTAAATAGTCAAAGAGGTGAGATTTTTCTTTGATGAGTTAAAGAAAAATAAAGATAATTGACTTAAAATATCAAGAAAAAGAGGGACTATTATGGCTATAATTGTAAAAAAAGGCAAATTAGCAAAAAAATAAATAAAGGAACGTCACAAAAAGGTTTGGCTGAAAGACGTACTTATACAGTAAAAAGAATTTCCAAAAAGTAATCTTTTCAAAAAAAGGCTGAAGAAGCCTTGAATAAAAATATTTTCATCTATGAAATAAAAATTATTAAAAAGTAAATTTGAAGAAAGATACAAATTACAAAAATTTGTTTTTTTTGGTATCTTTTTTGTTTAGGAGAATAAATTTTGATAATAATTTTTAAAAAAATTTTGAAAAAAATCAAAAAAATGTGGTACAATAAGTTTGTAGTAAAAAAATTCCTATCACTACTAAAAAAATTAAAAAAAGCAGAGAAAAACCTATTCAAAGCCAATAAAAAAATAAACGTTAGGAGTTACGGAAAAATGCCCAAAAAACAGCAAAAAAATGATAAAAAAATCAAGTCAAAAAAATGCGATTTTAATGTCTGAAAAAAATTCTGTAATACTTATTAATAAAGGGTTTTTCTCAAAAAGTACGGGGTTAAAGTAAGTTATCCATTAAAAACAAGGATTGAAACAACTACTATTTTGAATTAGATCAATTAGATCAACATCAAGTTAAAAGTAAGTTATCCATTAAAACAAGGATTGAAACTAGAAAGGAAGTATGTACAATTATGGAACATAATAATGTTAAAGTAGGTTATCCATTAAAACAAGGTTTAAAAAAACAACAACTTTTCTATAAGGTTGTGTTATAAAAAAATAGGGGTTGAAAAAGTAAAAATATGTTATTATAATTATAGAAAATAATTTTAGGTAGAGAGTGGGTTAGCCCACTCTTTAGTTTTAGATATGAGGTGTAATTTTTATGGAACAGATTTTAAAATGAGTTTGAGAAGAAAAATCGAATCGCATTTAAAGGAAATGAATCTGGAGTTGGCAGATTTGGAATATGTGAGGGATGGGGGATATAATTATTTGAGAGTGTATGTGGAGAAATGGATGGGACTACGACGCTTGATGATTGTATTGATTTTAGCCGTGAGATTGATGGGATTGCGGATGAACTGATTGAAGAGAAGTTTTTTTTGGAGGTTTCGACGCCTGGGGTTGAGCGAAGGTTGAAAAAGCCTAAGGATTTTGTGAGATTTTTAGGGGAGAAAGTTAATGTTCAGGTTAAGAGCAATATTGAGGGGGCTAAAAAGATTTGTTGGAAAATTGGAAAAATTTGAAGATGATACGATTTTTCTTTTGGATGATAAATTGGGGAAAATAGTGGAAATACCACTTTCTAAATTAAAAAAGGCAAATTTAATATATGAATTACCAAATGGCATATTAAATAGTGAGGAGGAATGATGAAAGGGCGAGATCAAAAAATATTTTTGGAAGCACTTGATGAACTTGAAAAGGAAAAGGGAATTTTAAAGGAAGAATTGCTGGAAACAATAGAAACTGCGTTGCTTGCGGCTTATAAGAAAAATTATGGTGAAAAAGGATAATGTAAAAAGTAACTATAAATAGAAATAGCGGAGATGTGAAGGTTTATTCACAAAGACTGATTGTGGAAAAATGTAGAAAAATCCTGAAGAGGAAATTAGTCTGGAAGATGCAATTTCTGTGAAAAAACGTGCTAAGCTGGGAGATATTCTGGATTTTGAAATTAATGCGGAAAGTTTTAAGAGAAATGCGATTCAGAATGCAAAAGCAGATTGTTGTGCAAAAAGGTTAGAGAGTGTGAAAAAAAGAAATATTTTTAATAAATTTAAGGAAATTGAAAAATTCAATTGTGTCTGCAAATGTTAGAAAGACAGATGAAAAAGGGGAAATTTATACGTTGATATAAATGGACTTGAAGCGATTGTGCCGCAAAAGGAATTGTCGCCAACGGATAAATTTGTGCAAGGGGACAGAATTAAGATATTTATTGGAGAAGTTGAGGAGGCAACTAAGTTTACAAAAACTTTTGTTTCTAGAAAATCTGAAGAATTGCTGCGTGGGCTATTGGAACTTGAAGTGCCTGAAATTTATGAAGGTATAATTGAGATTAAGAATATTGCAAGAGAAGCTGGAAGCCGTTCTAAAGTGGCAGTTTATTCAGATGATAAGAATTTGGATGTAAAGGGTGCCTGCATTGGACGAAATGGTATGAGAATTCAAACTATTATTGATGAACTACAAGGGGAAAAGATTGATATTGTGCTTTGGAATGAAGATGTTAAGGAATTTGTAAAAAATGCTTTAAATCCAGCGCAAGTTTTGTCTGTGGAAGTTGTTGAGGAAGGCGAAGATAATCTGAAAGTTGCAAAAGTAGTAGTTGCTAAAAATCAGTTGTCGCTTGCGATTGGTAAAAAAGGACAAAATTCAAGACTTGCGGCAAGATTGTGCGGTGTAAAGATTGACATTCATACAAAATCAGATGAAGTGGCTGAAAGTGATGAAGATGAACTTGAAGAAGGAAGTGCATTTCAAGATACTTTAGATGAAAGGGAAAAATGCTGAAAAAGAATAGCGACTCATTTGAAGTTGAAGAAAGTGCATTTGCAGGACTTGACGAAGATAAGGAATAGAAATGGGACAATTAGACGGCTGTAAAAAGTGAAATGCTATGATTAGGAAATTAAGTTTTTGTTAGAAAAATTGAAAATAAAAAAAGATTAAAAAAATTTCGTTAATGACTTTTTACAAGTGGTTAAAATTGTATCGAACAAGGAGGTAATTGGAAAGTTTGGATACAGTTGATGATTAGAAAAATAAAGAAAAAAAGCAAGCCTGAAAGAATGTGTGTCTGCTGCAGAAGGAAGGGTGAAAAAAATCTGAATTTTTTTAGAATTTCTGAGCAGAATGGAAAATACATTTTTTTGACAGGGAAATGAAAGTGCAGGCAAGAGGGTTTTTATGTTTGTAAAACTAATGAATGTGTTGAAAGGCTTTCAAAAAAATAAGAAATATAACATTGAAATTGAGCAGCTTGTAAAAAAATGCTTGAGCAAATAAAAATGTGAAAAAAATATAATTGATATTTTAAAGCCGATGAAAAAAATTCTGAATATTTTTGTTTTTGGGATTGATGAAACGATTGATGGAGTGAAAAAGGGAAAAGTGAAACTTTTGATAATTCCTCGGGATATAAAGGCGAAAATATATTGAAGAATTTGAAAAATTGAAGGAAAAATTTTAATTTTGAGATTATATTTGTTGAAAAAAAGAGGAATTGATAAGGCTTTTTTTCAAGAGATGTCAATGTTGTCGGTATTTTTAATAAAAAAAGGTAATAAAGGGAATATTGAGCAAAGTGGAGGTGATGAATGGATGAAAGTGCATGAATTAGCAAAGGAAAATGGTTTTTACGGCATCTAAGTTTATGGAGGAAATCTGAAAATTTGGAATTGATAAAAAAACATCACATGAATGTGCTAAGTGGCGAAGAAGTTGACTTGATAAGGAAAAAAACTTCAGAAGGGTGTTCAGAATCAAAGTCAAAAGTGATGGCAGTAAAACTGAAAAATCTGAATAGAAATGAAGAAAAAAACAGCAAAAATTTGTTGCAAAAAAGAAAAATGACCATTCAGATAGTCAAAAAAACAGTAATGCTGAACATAGTAAAATTAATAATGAAAAATAAAAATATTAATGAAAAATTACGAAAAAATTTAAAACAACCATTGGAAAAAATATTAAAACTAAATGTAGAAAAAAATCAGAGGGCATTAATAAAAGGTAATCTGAATAATATAAAAAAATTTAGATAATAATAAAAAAATCAAAAATTTGAAAAAAATCAAATAGATTAGATAAAAAAACGAAAAATAAAAAAGAAAATGGAGATGAAAGTTAATTTGAGTAATCAGAATAATAAGCAAAAATGAAATAAATAAAAGATAATCAAAATTATCAAAAATAGAGATAACCGTGACAATAGGGAAAAACGGAACGAGAAACTTCCAAAAATAGAGACAATCGAAATAAAAGATGGATTTAAGCGGAAGGAAGAGAAAAATAACTTTAGAAGAGATAATAAAAGTTTTAATAAAGATGGAAATAATCAGTCGAGAGATAATCGAGACAGCAGAGGTTTCCAAAAAAACGTGATAATAGGGATAACCGTGACAATAGAGAAAAACGGGACAAGAAACTTCCAAAAATAGAGACAATCGAAATAAAGATGGATTTAAGCGAGAAGGAAGAGAAAAATAACTTTAGAAAAGATAATAGAAATTTTAATAGGGATGGAAGTAATCAGTCGAGAGATAATCGAGATAACAGAGGTTTTCAAAAATAGAGATAACCGTGACAATAGAGAAAACGGACCAAGAAACTTTAGGGATAGACAGGATAATAGAGGATTTTCCGATAGAGGCGGATTTAATAGAGATAGAGATGACTTCAGAAAAGATAATAGAAATAACTTTTCTGGCGGAAGAAAAGATGTACAGACTGAAATTCCAGCGGCAACAGTTGCTGAAAAGGGAAAAGCTGGTGGAAAAGGAAAAGGAAAATTTGAAAAGAAAAAATACGAAAAGAATAGAAGAGACAGGGAACAGCATGAAAAAGAACTTCGTTCTGATTTTAGAAAGGATGACAAAAAGAAAAAGAAAAATAAAAAACATGAAAAAGTTGTCAAGGATGAAATTATCAGAATTGAAGGAGAGAGCATAGGAATGATAACAATTGGAGATGAAATTGTTATTAAAGATCTGGCTGAAAAAAACTGGGAATTAATGTTTCTGACATAATTAAAAAGTTCTTTATGGAAGGAAAATTGCTTACGGCAAATGCGATTTTGTCTTTTGAAGAGGCTGAAGAAGTGGCGCTTGACTATGAAGTAATCGTGGAAAAGGAAGAAGTCGAAGAAGTCAGTTATGGTGAAAAATATCATCTTGAACAGGAAGATAAGGAAGATGAGCTTATTACAAGAGCACCTGTTATTACAATTATGGGGCACGTTGACCATGGTAAGACTTCGTTACTTGATGCGCTTAGACATACAAATGTAATTGGTGATGAAGCTGGAGGAATTACACAAAAAATTGGTGCCTACCAAGTAAACTGGAAGGGACAAAGAATTACGTTTATTGATACTCCAGGGCATGAGGCGTTTACTGAAATGAGGGCTCGTGGAGCTAATATTACGGATATTTCGATTTTGATTGTGGCGGCTGATGATGGAGTAAAACCTCAAACTGTAGAAGCTATTTCGCATGCTAAGGAAGCTGGAGTTCCAATAATTGTTGCAATTAATAAAATTGATAAGCCAGGGGCTGATCCGATGAAAGTTAGAACGGAATTGACTGAATATGGATTGATGGCGCCTGACTGGGGTGGAAATACAGAATTTGTTGAAATTTCTGCAAAGAAAAAAATTAATTTGGAAGAACTTCTTGAAACAATATTGATTACTGCAGAACTTGAAGAATTGAAGGCTAATCCTAATAAACGTCCTAAAGCGGTTGTTGTAGAATCAAGACTTGATCCTAAAATGGGGGCAGTTGCCGATGTGCTTGTACAGGAAGGAACGCTTAAAATTGGAGATGTGTTTGTAGCTGGGGAATCTCACGGTAGAGTTCGTTCTATGCTTGATGACAGAGGTAAAAAAAGATAAATAAGGCAATTATTTCACAACCTGTGGAAATTACAGGATTTAATGTTGTGCCAAATGCTGGAGATATTTTGTATGGTGTAGAAAGTGATAAACAGGCTAAGAAAAATTGTAGAAGACTTTATTAGAGAAAGAAAAAGTAAAATGAACAAAACAAGAAAAAACATATTTCACTGGAAAGTTTATCACAGGAATTGGAAGAACAAGAATTAAAAAGAATTGAAATGTATTATAAGAGCCGATTCAAAAGGGTCTGTTGAAGCATTGAGGGAATCGCTTGAAAAACTTAATACGGAAAAAGTTGTTGTTAATGTAATTCAAGGAAGTGCTGGAGCGGTAACTGAAGGGGACGTAAAACTTGCAGAAGCATCGAATGCAATTATAATAGCATTTAACGTACGTCCAACAACTCCTGCCAGAATTATTGCTGAAAAGACTGGAGTAGAAATTAGAAACTACAATGTAATTTACCATGCAACTGAAGAAATTGAAAAAGCGATGAAGGGAATGCTTGATCCTGAGTTTAAGGAAGTTTACTTTGGAAGAATTGAAGTTAAGCAAGTATTTAAGGTATCAAATGTTGGAAATGTCGCTGGAGCCGCTGTTGTTGACGGAAAAGTTACAAAAGACTCTAAAATCCGTGTAATTCGTGATGGAATTATTATTTTTGACGGGGAATTAGGTTCGCTGAAACGGTTTAAAGATGATGTAAAAGAAGTTGTAATGGGACAGGAATGTGGTATTGGTATCCAGGACTTTAATGATATTAAGGCTGGGGATATTATTGAATCATACATTATGGAAGAAATCCCAAGATAACGAAAAGGTGATAATTTTATGAATGATAGAAGAAAAAAAGGACTGGAAAAGGAAATTTCAAGAATTGTTGGAATGACGCTTTTGACAGAAATAAAAAATGAAAAAATAAGAAAATCTTGTTACAATTCACAAGGTAGAGCTTACAAAAGGATGGAAGATATCTTGATTTGACATTTTTCAATACTTGATTTGAATGATAATGTGAATAAAGAAAAAATCGCTGAAGATTTGAACAAGTTAAAGGGATTTTTTAGAAAAAAAATTGGGTCGCAATTAACAGTCAGATTTGTTCCAGAAGTGAGAATTCATTTGGATGACAGTGTTGAATATGGTGTGAAGATAGCTTCGATATTAAGTGAAATAAAAAAAGAAAAATAGTGATACTGAATAGAACGAAGATGCAAAATGGCTTTTAAAATGAGGATTTCAAAAAGTAATTGAATAGATATGTTCAATAGCATAAGTTTTTTTATCTATACAATGGGATTATTTGTTTTATTAAATTCTGAACTTGTATAGAATTCATTATTGAATATAAAAAAATTCTGATTTTAAGGTGTTTGACTATACAAAAAAGGAAGCGATTAATCTTGTAATGAAATGGGAATTAAAAAAAGCTATGATAAAAATTATTTGGTATCAAAAAGTTCTGAATTTGGTGAGAGCAAATTAATTTCAAGGCTCTTTTAAATCGGGGAATTAACACGAAGGAAAAAGTGCAGAAATTTTTTTAAATTCAGATAAAAAGGACATTCATAACCCATTTTTTTGTTTGAAAGATATGGAAAAATGCCGTTAAGAGAATCCAAAAAGCAGGGAAAAAAATAAAGAGAAAAATTATAATTTATGGAGATTATGACGTTGATGGAATTTCTGGGGTGGCATATTTGGTAATAATGCTAAGAAGATGGGGCTGAATGTGGATTATTACATTCCGAATCGGGTTCATAAGGGAACTGGGATAAATAAGCATGTTCTGACATTTTTTTGAAAAATGGGATGCAAAAATTGTTTATAACGGTTGATACGTCTATAAATAATCTTGAGGAAATGATGCTTCTGAAAAGATAGAGGAATTGATATAATTATAACGGATCATCATAGAAAAAACAGGCATTTCTGAAAATGAGGAAAAAATCTTGGAGTTCTTACGATAAATCCAAAAAAGCAGTAAAAATTATCCAAATAAATTTTTTTATCTGGCCCGAGTAGCATTTAAAACTTGCAGATGCAGTTTATGAAGCTTATGGGTGCAAAATAAAAAGATATTGTATGATTATCTGGATATTATAATGATTGGGACAGTTGCAGATGTTGTGCCTATGACTGATGAAAAATAGATTTATCATAAAAAAAGGGTTAAATAATCTAAAAACGAAAAATAAAAGGTTTGAAGTATATTATTAACTATTTGAAGATAAATCCGAAAAATATAACGACTAGCGATATTGGATTTTTGTAGCACCAATTTTTAATGCGCTTGGAAGAATTGATAATTCAAAAATTGTTGTAAATTTCTTTTATTCAAGAGGATGATTTTAAACTTTTCTCAATAATTGAAGAAATGAAACGTGCGAATAAAAATCAGGCGTTATTTGGAAAATGAGATTTATAATGAGCTGGAGGAAAAAAATACAGCGTCTGGAACGTCCAAAGTATATTTTTATGAAAAGCAGAAAATGGCATTCTGGAGTAATTGGTGTTGTATGTTCAAGAATTTCCATAAAATATAATATTCCGGTAATTCTGGTTTCAATAAAAAATGGATATGGAAAGGCATCTGCAGAAGCATTGAAGGAATTAATATTTTTGATATTTTAAAAAGTGTTTCAGATAAGCTGGAGCGGTTTGAGGGCATGATTTGACGGGCAGGGTTTCTTGTATCTGAAAAATATTTGGGTGAAATAGAAAAGGCATTTGCGAAATAAGCTTGCCAGAAAAAATAGAGAGAATGTTCAAAAAGTGCTTTATATTGATGCTTGGCTGAATATTGAAAATTTGAATAAGAGAAGACTTCATGATATAAATAGGCTTTCACCGTTTGGGCTGGATAATCAAGAGCCTAACTTTTATGGATGCTGATGGAGTTTTTTTGAATTTGACAAAGTTTGGGATAAATAATAGGCATTTTAAGGGATTTGTTAAAAAAATAACCGTATTATATCGGTAATTGGATACAATTTAGGACATAAATTAAAAAAACAAATAATTTTTTTATAAGAAAAAGTTTAAAAATAGTTTATACTCCGATATTTAAGTCTGTCCATTCAGATTTGTTTATCGAGTTGAAAAATAAAGGATTTTAAATAATTAAATTAATTAATATAAATTATATATAACAAAAAAATTTTAGGAGGAATTAAAGAAATGGCAGTAAAAAAATTAAATGAAACAACTTATGAAGTATCAGCAGTTAGGGAAGGAGAAGAATTAAAGCACTTAAAAAGATCACGTTTTAGTACATTTTAAAGATGCAAAAGTTGACGGATTCCGTCCAGGACATGTACCTGCAAAAAGTTATTGAAAGTAAAATTCAAAAAAGGAAATTGAAGGGGAAAATCCTAAATCATATTATTTCTGATGAATATAGAAAAGCAGTTGCAGAAAATGAATTAAAACCAATTGCTGATATTAAACTTGAAAAATATGAAAATAATGATGATAAAGTGGAAGTTGTATTTACAATTCCTGTATTACCTGCATTTGAATTAGGGACAATATAAAGGTGTGGAAGTAGAAAAAGGAAAATGTAGAAAGTTACAGATGAAAACTGTAAATGAAGAAATCGAAAGATTAAGAGAAAGCGCTGCAAAATTAAAAGAAATTGCAGAAGATGAAGAAGCTAAAAATGATGATGTTGTAAACATTAACTTTGAAGGATTTATAGATGGGGAAGCCTTTGATGGAGGAAAAGCTGAAGGATATGACTTGACATTAGGTTCTCACAGCTTTTATTGACACTTTTTGAAGATCAAATTGCAGGACACAAAAAAGGGGATGAGTTTGATGTAAACGTTACTTTCCCTGAAAATTATGGAGCTGCAAACTTGTCTGGAAAACCAGCTTTATTTAAAGTAAAAAGTAAACTCAATCAAGAGAAAAAGAAGAAGCTGAATTAAATGATGACTTGGCAAAAGAATTAGGATTTGATTCAGTTGAAGATATGAACGCTAAAACTAGAGAAAATATTACAAAAAGAGAAGAAACAAGAGCTGAAAATGAATTTAAGAACAAAGTTGTAGATGCTGTAGTAAGTGCAACAGAAGTTGAAATTCCAGAAGCATTAGTTCAAAGGGAAATTGATTATCAAATCAACAGATTTGCGCAACAATTGCAAATGCAAGGAATTAACTTGAATCAATATTTCCAAATGACTGGACAAACAATGGATTCAATGAGGGAAAATGCAAAGGAAAATGCTGAAAAAGCTGTGAAAACAGAATTAGTATTGGCTGAAATTGCAAAAAGCTGAAGAAATTAAAGCAACTGATGAAGAAGTATCAAAAAGAAATCGAAACTTTAGCTGCAATGTATGGACTTGAAAAGGATGCATTAATTGCTGATGTAAGAAAAAATGGAAATTATGAAAGATTCATTGATGAAACAAATTATAGATTAGTAAATCAAAAAAACAATTGATTTATTAGTAAATGAAGCAAAAGTTAAATAGTAATTTTTTTGAAAAATTGTGAATTGAAAAAGAATATTTTGATTTTAGAAGAATTTTGTGATAAAAATAGTTTATTGCGAAATTCTTTTTTTCTCTATTTGATAGTAAAATGAGAAAGAATAAAAAAACAAGAAATGAAAGAAAAAAATTGACAGAAAGAGGAGGAAATAATATGTCAGTATATAGTCCAGTAGTTATTGAAAATGATGGACGTGGGGAAAGAAGCTATGATATTTATTCAAGACTTTTGAAGGATAGAATAATTTTTGTAAGCGGAGAAGTTGAAGATGGGATGGCAAATGCGATTGTTGCACAGCTGCTGTTCCTGGATGCGCAGGATAATGAAAAAGGATATTGTTATGTATATAAATAGCCCAGGAGGAGTAATTACAGCTGGACTTGCGATTTATGATACAATGCGTCATATTAAAAGTGATGTTTCTACAGTTTGTGTAGGTCAAGCGGCAAGTATGGGAGCGGTATTATTAGCAGCAGGAGCTAAAGGGAAAAGATATTCGTTGCCAAATTCAAGAATAATGATTCATCAGCCATTAGGTGGTGCAAGAGGGCAAGCGACAGATATTCAGATTCAAGCAAAAGAAATTGAAAGAATGAAGGAAATTACAAGTAAAATTTTATCAGAAGCAACTGGAAAATCAGTAGAAGAAATTTATGCAGATACTGAAAGAGATAATTTTATGTCACCAGAAGAAGCTGTAAATTATGGATTAATTGATAAAATATTGTAATTATTTATGATTTAAATTGTAGAAAAAACGAGGTGAAAAAATATTGGCAAAGAAAAATTACTGTTCATTTTGTGGAAGAGAAGAAGATGAAGTGGAAAGATTGGTACAGAGTCCAGAAGAGGATGATGTATTTATTTGTAATGAGTGTATAGAAGACAGTGCGGAGTTATTGGACAGTTTTAGAGAGTATGATAAAAATGAGCAGAATAGGGAAATTACGTTGTTAAAGCCTAAAGAAATAAAAGCTAAACTTGACGAATATATTATCGGACAGGAACAGCCTAAAAAAGTTTTATCTGTGGCGGTTTATAATCATTTTAAGAGAATAACGCATAAACAGCAGAAAAAAACAGATGATGATGTGGAGCTTCAAAAATCTAATGTGCTGCTGGTAGGGCCTACTGGAAGTGGAAAAACTTTGCTTGCACAAACACTAGCAAAAACATTAAATGTACCTTTGGCAATTGCAGATGCGACAACGTTGACAGAAGCTGGATATGTTGGAGATGATGTGGAAAATGTACTTTTAAAATTGATAAAAGCTGCAGATTATGATATTGAAACAGCAGAACATGGAATTATTTATATTGATGAAATTGATAAAATTGCGAGAAAATCAGAAAATATGTCAATTACACGGGATGTTTCTGGTGAAGGAGTTCAGCAGGCATTACTTAAAATTATCGAGGGGACTGTTGCGAGTGTTCCGCCTCAAGGTGGGAGAAAACATCCAAATCAGGAAATGATTGAAATTAATACGAAGGATATTTTTATTTATTGTTGGTGGAGCATTTGAAGGGCTGGAAGCGAAAGTTAAGGATAGAGTTAATGAAAAAAGGGTTGGATTTGGGCTGGAAACAAATAAAACTAAATTGGATGACTTGACTTTATTTGAAAATGTATTGCCTGAAGATTTGATAAAATTTGGGTTAATTCCAGAGTTAATTGGGCGGCTGCCTGTAATTACAGCGCTTCATGGGCTTGATGAAGAGGCTATGATAAAAATATTGACAGAGCCTAAAAATTCACTTGTTAAACAATATAAAAAATATTTTGAGATGGAAAATGTGGATTTGGAATTTGATAAGGATGCGATTGTTGAGATTGCACAGTTGGCACTTAAGAGAAAAATTGGAGCTAGAGGGCTTCGTTCAATTATTGAAAGCGTTATGACTGACTTGATGTACGAAATTCCATCAAAAGACAATGTTAAGAAAGTAATAATTACGAAGGAAGCTGTTACAGATAAGGATAAAGTAATTGTTGAATAGTAAAATTATTTAAATTATTTAAAAATATACAGGAAAACATAAATTATTGAATGTGAATTGTATTTATTATAATTTAAAAAGAAATCTAGATTTAGTATAAAAATATGAAAGGAGAAATTATGCAAAATAAACCGTTTATAGCTACAAGAGAATTAGTTGTATTTCCAGGCGTTGTAACTCCGATTTTCATCGGAAGGCAGTCAAGCCTGAAAAGTCTTGAAGAAGCAGTTGCAAGATTTGATAATAAGCTGATTCTTACGTCGCAAAAAGGATGCGAATATAGAAGAGCCGAAATTTCCAGAAGATGTTTATGAAACTGGAGTTTTAGTTCACATTATACAAACAGTAAAAATGCCAAATGGAAATGTAAAAGTGCTTGTTGAAGCTAAGCATAGAGTTCTTATCAATCAGTTTTCAAAAAGATGAAAAATGGTGTTGATTTATGCTGAATATGAAGAAATCTTTTTCAAAAGCCAATTGATGAAAGTAAAGCTGAGGCTTTGAAGCGTAAAGTTATTGATGAATTTTCAAAAATATGCAAAAAAACTAATAAAGTGTTGCCTGATATTATTTATAATATAAAGGAAATTAGCAAGATTGACAAAGTTTTTGATTTGATCTGCACTAATCTTATGATTGCGACAGATGTGAAGCAAGGGTTTCTTGAAACGCTTGACGTGGAAGAAAGAGCCTATAAGATTTTAAGCATACTTGAAAGAGAAATTGAAATCTTTTATGCTTGAAAGAGAAATTGAAAAATCGTGTGAAAAGGAACAGATGGCAGAAGTTCAGAAAAACTATTATTTACGTGAAAAAAATTAAGGTAATGCGTGAAGAAATGGGAGAAGGAACGGATTCTGACGAGGAATTGGAAGAACTTGATCAAAGAGTAAAGGATGCTAAAATTCCTCAGGATTTGAAGGATAAATTGGTAAAAAGAGCTTTCAAGAATGAAGAAAAATGCCTGATTTTTTTCTGCAGAATCTTCAGTAATTAGAACATATATTGAAACTGTGCTTGAATTACCTTGGGAAGTTTCTACTAACGATGAAATTGATATAAAGAAAGCTGAAAAAAATTCTGAATGAGGACCATTACGGATTGGAAGAAGTAAAAGAAAGAATTTTAGAATTTTTGGCAATAAAAAAATTAAACAATACATTAAAAAGGTTCGATTATCTGTCTTGTAGGGCCTCCAGGTGTGGGTAAAACATCACTTGCACATTCGGTAGCCCGTGCAATGAACAGAAAATTTACAAGAATCTCGCTTGGTGGAGTAAGAGATGAGGCTGAAATTCGTGGACATAGAAGAACTTATGTAGGAGCAATGCCTGGAAGAATTATAAATTCATTGAAACAGGTTGGTGTAAATAATCCTGTAATGCTGTTTGATGAAATTGACAAGATGGCTTCTGACTTTAGGGGAGATCCCGCTTCAGCAATGCTGGAAGTTTTAGATCCTGCACAAAATAATTCATTTGAAGATCACTACATTGATCATACTTTTGACTTGTCAAATGTGTTCTTTATTTGTACAGCAAATGATTTGGGTGGAATTCCAGGACCACTTCGTGACAGAATGGAAATTATTTCAATCGAATCATACACAGAATTTGAAAAAAATTAAATATTGCTAAAAAATATTTAATTCCTCAAACACAGGAAGAAAAATGGATTAAAAGAATTTAAAATTTCATTTTCTGATAAAGCAGTTATGAAAAATTATAAACGAGTATACAAGAGAAGCTGGAGTTAGAAATTTACGAAGAGAAATTGGTAAATTATTTAGAAAGATAGCAAAAGGAAATACTTTTATCAAAAATCTGACAGCAAGAAAAATCTCTGTTTCTGAAGCAAAAGTCAAGAAAATATTTGGGAAATGCCAAATTCAGAATTGATAAAATTAAAGAAAAAGAAGGTAAAAATTGGTGTTGTAAATGGACTTGCATGGACAGCGGTTGGAGGAACAACTCTGGAAGTGCAGGCGGTAAAAAAATGGAAGGAAAAGGTGTGCTGCAGCTTACTGGGAAGCTGGGAGATGTAATGAAGGAATCAGCTAGAGTGGCATATTCTTACGTACGGCACATAAAAAATGAACTTGGAATAAAAGAAAAATTCAATGAAACAACCGATGTTCATTTACATTTTCCAGAAGGAGCAGTGCCCAAAGATGGACCGTCAGCAGGAATTACAATTACAACAGCAATAATTTCAGTATTGACTAATAAGGAAGTTAGACAAGATGTGGCAATGACTGGAGAAATTACAATCACTGGAGAAGTTCTGGCAGTTGGCGGAATTAAGGAAAAGGTAATCGGAGCTCATAGAGTTGGAATAAGAGATGTTGTGCTTCCTTTTGATAACAAAGTTGATACTGAAGAATTGCCAAAGGAAATTACAGATCAGATGAAATTTTATTTTGCAAAAACGTATGATGATGTGAAAAAGATTGTTTTTTTGTGGATAAGAAAGATTTAGAAAAGAAAAAGAAGCAAAAGAAAAGCAAGACTGCAAAAGAAAAATAATAAAAAGATAATTATTTAAAAAAATACGATGGATTTTATTAGGATGATTGATTTTATCATCCTAATTTTTTTAATTTATTTTTATTACAAGGAGTTCAAGACCCCTTGTTAAGTAGAGGTTATATAATCTATTGATCTAATGGGAATCTATTTCATAAGAAAAGTGCATTACAACTTTAAAGTAATACACTTCACTTACAAAAATTTTTACATATTAAAAATACTTACAGAACGGTTGTGAGAATACAATTGCACTTACTGTCGCTTCCGGGTACATCATAAATTCTTCCGTCAATGTAATTCCATATCTTTCTGGTTTCAATAAATTAAACAGTTTTTCTTTGGTCGCTTAAGTCTGGGCAGGCTGGATAGCCGAAAGAATAACGGTTTCCTTGATATTGGGCATTTAAAATCTCGTTTAGAGATATTTTTTTGTCAATGATTCCAACATCTTGACGCATCATTTTGTGAATATATTCAGATGTTGCTTCGGCAAGCTCCAGTCCAATAGAATTTACAATATGCCCTCTGTAAAATTCGCCTTTTTCCTTTAATTCATTGGAAACAAGTCTTGATTTTTTTCTCCAGCAGTTGCGACAAAAAAATCCGATGTAGTCGATTCCTTCTGGACTTACATAATCATTTAGCGATAAATATTGTCCGTATTTTTGTCTTGGAAAATCAAAAGTTTCCAAAACTGTTGACAAATCATCTGATAGAATTTCAATTTTAAAGTCATCTTTTCTTTTTCCAGTTTTTCTACGTGCAGGGAAAAATTTATAAATAGCCTTTATATCAAAGTATTCATCGCCATTTTTCGACAATGTCTAAAAATTTCATTGTATAGTTTTTATTGTTCTAGGATCTTGTTTTTCAATCAAATTATTTACAATCCATTTCATTCCAAGATGTTTTTCCGATAAGCATTTGCAAGTTTACAAATGGAAATACATCCTTTGCCTTTTATATTTGTTAAAATTTGCTTATTCAAAGTTTAGCGACTTGTAAATTTTTTTCAAAGTTATATTTCGGCAGTTCAACTTTTGAAAAGTCGAATGTTCCATCAGCATCTTTTAATATCACTTACTGTCGGTTTAACCTTCAGCTGTTCAAGTTTTTTTCGCATCTTTAATTGTTACTAATTCTCTACGTTTTTGCAAGTGTTCCTTAAATTCTTCAAATTTTTTCTCATCAATCATTTTATTTAAATCAGAAAGTGCAGTCATTGCATCTCTTGAGTAAATTACAATATTATTTTTATAGGCAGGCTCAATTTTGTTTACAGTAAATTTTTTTCTGTAAGTGCAGCACCTCCCACAAATATCGGAATATCAATTCCAGCTTCACGTAGAACTTCCATAGTATTTACCATTTCTGTGGCAGATTTTACAAGAAGTCCAGAAAGTCCGAGAAAATCAGCTTTATGTTCGATAATTGCTTCACGGATTTTTTCTGCAGAAGCATTGATTCCAAGGTCAATTACTTCATAACCGTTATTTCCAATAATTATTCCAACCAGATTTTTTCCAATGTCGTGGACATCCCCTTTTACAGTTGCCATAACTACTTTTTCCTTTTACAGATGACTCATCTTTTTTCATAAATTGTTCCAGATGTGAAACAGAAGCCTTCATAACTTCAGCACTTTGAAGAACTTCAGCAACGATTAAGTCATTGTTGTTAAATAATCTTCCAACTTCATCCATTCCAGTCATTAAAGGCCCGTTTATAATTTCAATTGGTGAATATTTTTTTCAATAATTCATCCAGTAAAATTGTCAAGTCCTTTTTTTACTTCCTTCTACAACCAAGTTTGCAACTTTTTCTTCAGTAGTTAGGTTACTTGTATCAGCAACTTTTTTTACAGCCTTTTTTTCACGATAGAAATTTGCAAATTTTGATACATTTTCATCATTTGTATGAAATAAAAATGTTTTCTGACAGTTCTTTTTCTTCATCTGAAATTTCATTCATCGGAATAACTTTTTTTCTGTATTTATAATTGCATAATCAAGTCCAGCCTCATAAGCCTTTTGCATATAATAAGTATTTAAAACTTCCCTTCCAGCAATCGGCAGTCCGAATGAAATGTTACTCACTCCCAAAATTGTCTTTACATTTGGCATTTCAGTTTTAATTTGACGTATTGCCTCAATTGTTGCTGTGGCAGAACCGATATACTTCTGGTCTCCTGTTGCAACTGGGAATACTAATGTGTCAAAAATTATATCCCTTTCATCAATCCCATATTTTTTTGTAAGCAGTTCATAACTTCTTCTGGCAACTTTCAATTTTTTTCTCAACAGAAACAGCCATACCTTCCTCATCAATTAGTCCAACAACAACAGAAGCCCCAAAATCCTTAATAACTTTTTGCCATATCAGTAAATTTCTTTTTCTCCATCCTCAAGGTTAATCGAATTTATAATTCCTTTTCCCTGCAAGTAAGTAAGCCCTTCCTTAACGACATTTATATCTGTCGAGTCAATCATAAGCGGAATTTTTGCAAATTTTGCCACTTTATCTAAAAATGACTTCATATCGGCAATCTCATCTCTATCAGGATTCGCAAGACAAATATCAATTACATCTGCTCGTCCTTTAATTTGAAGCCTGGCAACTTCAGTCGCCTCATCAAATTTTTCATCAGCAATCAAATTTTTGAAAATACGTGAACCAATTACATTTGTACGTTCTCCTACATAAACTGGACGATCTTTTGGTGTTTCCAACGCTATTAATCCAGAAACATCGTTAAAATCTTTATTTTTATCAATAACTCTTGGTTCATAATTTATACTTTTTTCCTTAATTCTTTGAATGTGTTTAGGCGTAGTTCCGCAGCATCCACCAACAATATTTAAATAATGGTTTTGGAAAAACGGCTCAATTTTAGCTGACAATGTGTCTGGAGTTTCCTCATATTCCCCGTCTTCATTAGGCAATCCTGCATTTGGATAAACTGAAATATAAGTATTTGAAATATTATTCAATGTTTTTAAAAAAACTGAGTCATAAATTCAGGTCCAGTTGCACAATTTAGCCCCACAGAAAATGGATTCATGTGATTTACAGCATAATAAAAGGCATCCGCAGTTTGCCCTGCAAGCGTAGTTCCTGTACTTTCAATCGTAAATGACAGCATTAACGGAACAGTATAATTTTCTTCCATAGCCTTTTTAAGCCCCAAATAAGCTGCTTTTAAGTTTCTTGTATCTTGGATCGTTTCAAATAGAATCAAGTCGACTCCACCAGCCAGAAGCCCTGAAACAGCGGTATAATAATTGTGAATAAGTTCTTCAAAGGTAACTCCGCCAGTAACACTGATTGACTTGTTAGAAGGCCCTAGAGCTCCTGCAACATAAAGATTTCGTGTAACTTCAGGATGTTCACTTCTATATTCTGCAATAGCTTCATTTACAAGTTCTGCAGCCCTTTTTATTCATTTCAAAAAAACTTTGTCTTCCAAGTCATAGTCCTTTAATACAATTTCTAAAGCTCCAAAACTGTTAGTTTCAATAATATCACTTCCAGCTTCCAGATATTTTTTTATGAATATTCTTAATAATATCAGGTCTTTTCAGCACAAGATAATCATTACATCCTTCATATTTTTCTCCGCCAAAGTCATCAGCAGTTAGATTTTCCTGCTGAATCATCGTTCCCATTGCTCCATCCAGCATTAGTATTTTATTTTTTTAGATCATTTTGTAATAAATTATATGAATTTTTTTATATTTATTTTCCATAATTTGCTCAACTCCTGTAAGTAAATTTATATTACTTTATTCTATCATAAAAAAATCTGTGTGTATATAGAAATTAATTTTATTTTTTTCATAAATTTATATTTTTTTATTATTTCATCTCCAATCGTCATTTTTTTCCTATATCTTTTAGAAATAATAATAAATAATTATTTTTTTCCATATATAAAAATATATAATTAATAAATCCCTTTTATTTATCAACTTAGAAAACTCTTTAATCAAAAATTAAAAATAATCTTATTGAAAAAAATTTTTCAAAAAAATAAGATACACTACATATACGGTAAAAAATCAAAAATAAACACAATATATTGTGTTTTTGTATAATAAAATGAAAAATATATATAAATTTAAAGGAGAAAAGAGAATGAAAAAAATTAGTGAAATTTGAAAAAATGACTGTAATCCATGTGCAATGGTGTCAGACTTATTAGATAAAAAAAGGCGTAGAATACGAAAGAATAAATCCCTTTGATAATCCGGAATTGGCTGTAAAATATAGAGTGAGAAAGTGTTCCAACAGTAATTTTATTTGAAGAAAATGAAGAAGTAAAAAGAACAATTGGATTCAAGCCGGAAGAAATTAATGAGATTATTTCAATGATGTAATAAAAATAATTTGAGCTAATAATACAATTTAAATTAATTAATAATACTACTCAAAACAATTTTTTTATTAAAAATATTCAGTTTTGAGTATATTTTTACAAAAAAATCAGGAAATTCATCAAAAATGAAAAAAAGTAAGGTGAAATCAATGTATATATATTACGATTCAAAAACAGGAAATGTCCAAAGATTTGTAAAAATGGAAAGACAACGTTCAGATTGGCATTTTATAAAAAAATAGATCCAAATCTGAAAATTGAAAATGAAGGGCATTTTCTGACATTTACAACAAAAAAATTGGAGAAGTTCCAGAAACGACGGATAAATTTTTTTAAAAAAATGAAAATAATAGAAAATTGATAAAATCAGTAAGTTCCAGCGGAAATAGAAACTGGGGAGTATTTTTTTTGCAGTGGCGGCTGATAAAATTCAGGAAAAAAATATGGTATTCCAGTTTTAATGAAATTTGAATTGTCGGGAACTAATACGGAAGTGGGAAAATTATATAAATTATCTGGAAAAATAATTATAAATAATAAATAGGAGATGAAAAAAATGGTTGATAACAGAGCTAAAAAAATGGATATACTTAAATAATGAAATAATGGTTAAGCAAGGGGAGGATTTTCAGCTTGAAAAGGATAAAGAAGCTGTTTATTCATATTTTGTGGATTATGTAAATAAAAAAATACTGTATTTTTTTCATAATTTAGAAGAAAAAAATGAGATATTTAATAAAAAAATGACTATTATATCGATTTTTTTATCAAATGTATAGTCATGATGAAATTAAAGAGCTTTTTAAAATGGTTTATGATAAGAAATTTAGATTCGCTTCATTTATGAGTGCTTCCAAATTTTATCAAAGCTATGCGTTAATGGATGATACTGGAGAAAAATTTTTAGAGAGATATGAGGATAGAATTTCGGCAGTTTCATTGTATTTGGCACAGGGGAACTTTGAGAAGGCAAAAGAATATGCTTTGATGTTAATAAATCAAGAATATCAACCAGCTACTCCTACTTTTTTGAATTCTGGGAAAAAGAGATCAGGAGAACTTGTTTCTTGCTTTCTAGATGAAATGGGAGATAATTTGAGTGGAATTGGATATATTTTTGATTCATCTATGAAATTGTCTTCGATTGGTGGAGGAGTTTCGATTAACCTTTCCAAAATTAGAGCAAGAGGTGAATCTATTAAAAGGAGTAGAAGGTAGAGCTTCTGGGGTTTTACCGATTATGAAAATATTAGAGGATATTTTTTCATATGCAAATCAGTTGGGGCAAAGAGCTGGAGCTGGGGCAGTTTACTTGAACGTATTTCACTCAGACATTAATGAATTTTTAGATAGTAAAAATAAATGTAGATGAAAAAATTAGGATAAAATCATTGTCAATCGGAGTTATTGTTCCAGATAAATTTATGCAGTTGGCAATGGAAGATGAAGTTTGCTACACGTTTAATCCACACACAGTATTCCTAGAATATGGACAATATCTGGATGAAATGGATATGAACGAAAATGTACGAAAAATTAGTTGATAATCCAAATGTTAAAAAAAGAAAAAAATAAACGCAAGAGAACTTCTTGTAAAAATTTCTCAAACGCAAAAAGAAAGTGGATATCCCTTATTTATTCTTTAAAGATAATGCAAATAAAGAACATGCTTTGAAAGAGATTGGATCAGTTAAATTCTCAAATTTGTGTTGCCCGTATACAAAAAAATTTTTAACAAAAAGAATACGGTTATACAGAAATTGGACAGCATGAAAATGAAAAAGTTCATGTTTGGAATGGAGAAGAATGGAGTAAAACTACAGTTATTAAAAACAGGAACTGATCAAAAGTTATTAAAAGTTAGTACAGATAATTTTCAAACTGTGGATGTAACACCATATCACAAATTTTATATTAAAGATGAAAATGAAAAAGTTGTTGAAAAAGAGCACATGAACTTAAAGTTGGAGACAGACTTATAAAATTTGATTTGCCAAAGTATGAAAATGAAAATCGTGAAATACTTGAAAATGCTTATGCAAATGGATTTTATTCAGGTGATGGTTGCGAATATGATGTGAAAAGACAGAAAAAATCTTACAAATAAAAATGATTTATTTGTATGGAGAAAAAGAACTTTTAGATAAATTTGATGGCTTAGAATATAGTAGATCAGAAGATGAAGATAGAATAATTTTAAATTATTGTAAGGGACTGAAAGATAAATTTTTGTACCTTTTTAATTATGAAATTTCAAGTATTGTTAAATGGTTAAGCGGATTAGCAGATGCAGATGGCACTGTTTCAAAAAAATAATGGAAATAATTCATTACAAATAGCTTCAACAAATTTGGAATTTCTTTCTAATATTAGATTGTTACTTCAAGAAATTGGTATTCATTCAAAAATAAATAAAATGCGAGATACTGAAATTAGAGAATTACCATTAAATAACGGAACAGACGAATGTGGAAAAATTTGAATGTAAGGCATTATACAGACTACTTATAACACATAAAAAATTTACAAAAAACTTGTAGAATTAGGATTTGAAACATTTAGATTAAAATTTTGATTTAGAACATATTCCAAATAGAGATGCTTATGCTTTTGAAAAAATAACTGCTGTAGAAGAAATTGATGGAGTTTACGATACATATTGCTTTACTGAAGAAAAAGACATATGGGAATGTTTAATGGTATGCTTCTTGGGAACTGTACTGAAATAATGCAAATTGTCGGAAGTTTCAGACATCAATGCTTATTATGAAGAAGACACAATAAGACGTGGAATTTCATGCAATCTAGGTTCATTGAATATTGCGACAGTAATGGAAAATAAGAGAATTAAGGAAGCTACAAAAGCTGCAATTGATTCACTTACAATGGTTTCAGATTTAACAAACATCGACGTTGTTCCAACAATTAAAAAAGCAAATGAGGAATTACATTCTGTAGGACTTGGAGCAATGAATTTACATGGATTCTTAGCTAAAAACTTCATTATGTATGAAAGCAAAGAAGCACTTGATTTCTGTAATGTATTCTTTATGATGGTTAATTTCTATTCATTGGAAAGATCAATGGAAATCGCAAAAGAAAGAGGAGAAACATTCAAAGATTTTGAAAAATCCGAATACGCCAACGGAAACTACTTCAATAAATATGTAACAAAAGAATACATGCCTCAAACAGAAAAAGTAAAATCACTATTTGAAGGAATCTACATCCCAACAAAAGAAGACTGGGCAAACTTAAAAGAGCAAGTAATGAAACACGGAGTCTACAACGCCTATCGAATGGCAATAGCTCCAAACCAATCAACATCATACATTATGAACTCGACAGCCTCAGTAATGCCAGTAGTTGACACAATAGAAGTTAGAGAATATGGAGATAGTACAACATTCTATCCAATGCCATACTTAACAAATGATAACTTTTTCTTCTATAAATCAGCCTACGATATGGATCAAAAAAATATCTTAAAACTGATTTCTGTAATTCAAAGACACGTAGATCAAGGAATTTCGACTATCTTGTATACAAAGAGTACAGACAGTACTAGAGATTTGGCTAGACTTTATATTTATGCTCATAGGCTGGGATTGAAGTCGCTTTATTATACGAGAACGAGAAAGGCTACGATTGAGGAGTGTATAAGTTGTTCTGTTTAAAATTTTAGAAAATATTGGAGTACAAGTGTTATTATCAAGATATTGCAGATTATGTTTAGAAACTTTAAATCTACATTGCTATAAATTTTTCATTTTGATAGTTTTTGAATATACTCTAAGCAAATAAAAAAATCGAAAAATAAACAGGAGGATTAAATGAAAAAGATATTACATGGCTTGGGATTTTAAGTGCAATAGCTACAATTATTGGAGTTGCTCTTCAAAGTGTAGATTTTTTTAAAGTTCAAAACACGGAAACAGTAAAAACAGAATCAGAATTCAAAAACAAATTACAGAGTAATGACATAAAAGTAGAGAGCAATGGAATTATCAATCAGGGAGTTATAGGAAGCATTAGCAATAATAGTAATCAAAAATTATAACAACAATAGAAATATACAAAGTCAACAAATTGTAAGTAATGTTAATAACAATTATAACAATAATAGAAATTTGAATTATACTAATATACAAAAATAAGATTACAGATAATAATGTAAAAAAATATTAAAAATAAAAAAATACACAAATTAATCAAAAAAATATAAAAAAATAATACCAAAGATAATAAAGATTTAATAAAAAGAAAAAAATATGAAAAGCAAGAAAAAATAATAGGGGAATTAGAAGAATTTAAAGAAAATTATTCTTATTGGGATGATAAAAAAATAGAGGATGCTTACGAAAAAAATTAAAACAAAAATATAAAAAATGAATTTTAATGTAACAGAAGAGTTAGGGAAGACTAGATAAACAAAGATATGGAATGAGAGTTTTTCCCTAAACCTACTGCAAAAAGAAATGATAGATCGTATAAGAAAAACACATTGGGATTCTTTATCAGAAGCTATGAAAAAAGAACAAAAAGAAGAACTCAAAAAAATAATGATTTGAAATTAAGTTATTAAAAGAGTTGCCAAATTTACTTGGCAAAATGAAAGTTTTTTTACATTTGACAAATATCAAAAATATAGAGTATAATAATTTTAGTGATCGTACTACAAGAATAACCCACTTAATTGTGCGTTGTTGTAGACTGTAGAAAAAGCTCTTTCAATTTTGATAGGGCTTTTTGCATTTTTGAGATAAAAGGGGAAAGGGAATGGACAAAGCCATTTAAAAACTTTTTAAGGAACAAGTTGAGATTTTAAATGGAGAAAATGGAGATCTACGGGTAAAAACTGATGATGAAACAATTTATTATTTAATGAGGTATAATTATTATTCCATCATAAATTTTTACAAAGAACCTTTTTTAAAAGGGAAAAGATTTAAAAAGGAAATGATATTTATAAATCGGGAGTTCATTTTTAATCATTTGAAAGCGTTGTATGATTTTGATAAAAGTTTGAGAATGTTGTTTTTGATGTTTTGACACAATTGGAAAGAGCTTTTTAAAACAGCAATTGCATATTATTATTCGGAATGTTATGCAAATAGAGAAAGTTATTTGGAACTTAATAATTATTATGTTGGAGTTAGAAATGAAAAATATACATCTCATTTCACATTTAGTAAAAACTAAATTTTTTTAAGAAATAATAAAAGCAATAGTATAATAAAGCATTATAGTACAACAAAAGATAACATACCATTTTGGATAGTAATTAATTTTTACATTTGGAGAAATGAGCAGATTTTATTTGATTTTTAGAGCATAGAATACAAAAATAAAATAATAAGCCATTTTAGAAATTTGTATAAAAATGAGTACACAAATTTACCTAATTTAAACAATAATTTCATAAAAAAACTTTTTACGTGCAAGTTCATTATTTAGAAACATAGCAGTACATAACGAAAGAATGTATGATTTTTCATCAAAAATATTGTAAATATAAATAATATTATAGGGAATAACAAATAATAAGAAACAAAAATGATTTACGATATACGAGGGACTTAAATTGTTTTTATCAAAAGAAGAATATGAAAGTCTAACGAAAAAATTACGAGAATTATTAAGGTTACTTGAATTTAAAACTAAAGGACATTATAGATATAAATGATATTTTATATAAAATGGATTTTCCAAAAAGATTGGTACAAATAGAAATTGTGATAAACTAATTGATTAATAAAATATGAGGGTTAATTGAGGAACGCAAATTGATAAAAACTTATCAAGAAAGGAAAACAAAAATGGAAAAAGAAAAATATACGAAGCAGTAAACTGGAATACTCTGAAAATGATTATGTGGAAACTTTTTGGGAGCAAAAATATAAGACAATTTTGGATTGATACGGAGTATGTTCCTTCGAGGGATATTGATAGCTGGAATGCGTTGAAACCTGAAATGAAATTGGCTTATTTACATGCACTTGGAGGGCTTACAATGCTTGATACGTTGCAAAGTCATACTGGGATGCCTAAAATTATTGATCATATTGATTCATTGCAAAATAGATCGGTGCTTTCTTATATGTGTATGATGGAGTCGATTCATGCAAAATCTTATTCGACAATATTTACAACTGTAGCATCGACTAGAGAAATAAATGAAACTTTCAAATGGGTTCAAGAAAATCCTCATTTACAATACAAAGCTAAAAAAATTGATGGCTATTATCAAAAGATGAATAATCCTGAGGCTTCAAGACGAGATATCGCAATGGCTTTAGCAAACTTTCAGTTTATTTGGAAACTCACTTATTCTATAGTGGATTCTTTTTACCGCTTTGGCTTGCAGGACAAGGAGAAATGGTTGCAGGTTGTGATATAATTAAAAATTATTGCAGATGAATCGATTCATGGAGTATTTGTTGGATTGCTATTCCAAGAATTGTATAATTCGTTTGATGAGGAAACCAAAGAAGGAATAAGAAGCGAGTTGAATACGTTGCTTTATGAATTGTATGAAAATGAAAGCAGATATACTGATGAAGTATATGGAGATGTTGGACTTACAGGAGATGTAAAAGAGTATATTCGTTACAATGCAAATAAGGCCCTTATGAACTTAGGATTTGAAGAGGAATTTGAAGTGAAAAATGTAAATCCAATTGTGCTAAATGGATTAAACGTAGAAACAACTCAGCATGATTTTTCTCTAAAAATCTACAAACTATGAAAAAGCGTTGGAAGTTGTTCATTTGCATGATGATGACTTTAAATTTGATGATGAAGATGCAGATGAATTGATTTAAATTTAAAAGATGAGTGAAAATGGAAGTTTTGATTAGGAGCTTCATTTTTGAAAAATATTTAATAAAAATTTTGACAAAAGAGAAAAATATGGTAAAAATAAGTTTGTAGAAAAAGTTCCCTACCACTACAAGAAATAAAAAGTGTTAAGAAAATCCATTCAAAGCCAGTAAAAAAATGGGGATTAGGAGTTACGGAAAATGCTAAAAAACAACAAAAATTGAAAAATTAAGCAGCAATTTTAATGTCTGAAAAATCTCTGTAATATTGATGAATAAAGGGTTTTCTTGAAAGTACGGGTTAAAAGTAGTTTATCCATTAAAACAAGGATTGAAACATTAATGTAACTATGCCTGACGAAGTTCAAGACCAATGTTAAAGTAGTTTATCCATTAAAACAAGGATTGAAACATGAATTATTCTCTATAATAAATTCCATATATCCTTTTGTTAAAAGTAGTTTATCCATTAAAAACAAGGATTGAAACAGAGTAGGACCATAGTTCTTCTCTAAGACAATCTCTCCGTTAAAGTAGTTTATCCATTAAAAACAAGGATTGAAACATATATCTTTCAAATACTAAAGCCAATCATTAAAGGGAGACAGTTAAAGTAGTTTATCCATTAAAACAAGGATTGAAACGATCTTTCGCAAAAACTTTTGTCTGCTATTTCGTTATTATGTTAAAGTAGTTTATCCATTAAAAAACAAGGATTGAAAACAGTCGTATATTACCCAACTCTTACCCACCCCTTAAAAAGTTAAAGTAGTTTATCCATTAAAACAAGGATTGAAACAAATAGGAGATTTGATGAAGGATAGTTATCTAACGTTTGGTTAAAGTGAGTTTATCCATTAAAAACAAGGATTGAAATAAAAAATCCACATCTCACGACGTTGATTTCTTTTTCTAAGTTAAAGTAGTTTATCCATTAAAAACAAGGATTGAACAAGGAAGAGGTTTTTTTCCATCCTTTAAGAGTTCCAGTTTTTAAGTTAAAAGTAGTTTATCCATTAAAAATAAGGATTGAAACAATAAATTTTTATTGGGTGTCATTGTGGCACTCAAGTTGTAATAATAATTCTATTAAAATAAAGATAAAAAAATTAAAAATATTTAATCACAGTTAAGTTATAAAACTGTGATGGAAATAAGTTAATTAGTAAAAATAAGTTATAAGGATTAGATATAATTATTGTGTAAAGAACGAGAGAAAAACTTGTGAAATTTAAAAAAATAAAAAGAGTTATTTTTTTAGGATAGGTTAGAGAGAAAAGGTATAATGATTTTGTAAATGAGAAAGAGAATAAAAAGATGGAGTGTGATTGATTATGACGAGTTTTAAATATTATAGAAAAAAATGATATAGAAAAGAAATTGGAAAAAGCTAGATTTAGACCTTTGGATGTGATGGTAACAGGAGTAACAGGAGCAGGTAAATCGACAACATTAAATACAATTTTTAAGAAAAATGTGGCAACAGTTGGTAATGGTGTGGATCCTGAAACAATGGATTTAGATTCTTATTCGTTAAATGATGTATTTAGATTGTGGGATACTCCTGGATTAGGAGATGGAGTTGCGAATGATGAGATTCATAAAAAAAAATTGGTAGATTTGCTGTATAAAACTTATTCATTAGATGGAAATATTTATGGTTGGATAGATTCGGCAATTGTGGTTTTAGAAGGTTTGAATAGAGATATGGGAAAGTACATATACATTGTTAAATGAGGTAATAGTTCCAAATATACAGGCAGATAGAATATTGGTAGTGATTAATCAAGCAGATATGGCGATGAAAGGCAGACATTGGAATAAGGAAACAAATAGACCGGATGAAGTATTAGTAGATTTTTAGAAAGACAAGCGTTATCTATACAAAATAGGGTAAAAAGAAGCAACAGGAGTAACAATAAGGAAACCAGTATATTATTCAGCAGAATATAGTTACAACGTAGAAAAAAATTACTAGATTTTATAATAGATAATATAATTTTGGAAAGAAGGCAGTTAATAGGAGCATAATTTGAAAATAGGTTGTAGGAATAAAAAAATAAGTTATAAAAAATGTAATAATAGATTATGATAAAAAATTAATTTCTGGAGGGATAGAATATGAAAAGATTAATTAAAAGAAAAAGTGATGAAATATTATGAAGTAAAAATAAAAAAAGAAGTAAACAAATTTTAGGGAACAAATTAATGTGTTCAAGTAAAAATAGAAAATAAGTTAAATTTTTGAAAAATAAATTATATTTGAAAATGTTATAATAATAAAAAGTATGAATAAGAGAAAGAAGATATAAATTATGGGGAAGGATAATGATGATTTACAAGATTACAGAGCAGGGAGTTTTAGAAAAAATTTGTGGAATCAGTAACAAGAAGAATGGCAATAGGTGGAACAATAGGTCAAGCAATAGGAAGTTTAGTAGGATTAGGTTCAGTTGGAAGAGTAATAGGTACAGTAGGGTGGAGCAATAGTTGGAGTAGGAGCAAATATAGTTAGTGGAGTCGTTGATTTTTGGAAGGAATATTTTAGAAGATAAATAGAGGGTTTGGGTGGGTGGGAATAAAAAGTTGGTGAAAAAAATTACATAAATAAGTTATTAAATTAATGTATAATGAATTTAAAAATAAAAAGGAGGTGATAAAAATGACAGGAATTGAAGAAAACAGTAGGCACAGTATTATTAGTAACAGCAGGCGTAGTTGCAGTGGCAGAAGGTGTAAATGAAACAGCAAAATTATTGAATGAAACAGTGAATACAGCAGATGAAATGTTTACAACAATGGGAAATATGGCAGAAGATTTTTGTAACGAAGTGTCTAATTTTTGATAGTTTTTGTTGGTAATTTTTTTAGTAAAAGTAGTAATTCTATTTTAGAGGAGGAATTATTCTGAATCTAAAATGGGATTACTACAAGCTAGATTGTTAAAATATAAAATAAAATTTTTAAAAAATACCAATTAAAGAAAGGAAGGTGATAAATATGTTGTTGTGTCTAATAGGTTTAGTAATTTTAGGAGGAGATCTTTAGAGAAAAATGGTAGTTCTATTTTTGAAGGAAGAATCATTCGGAATTTAAAGTGGAATAACTTGGACTAAATTAGTTGTTGTATTGATTTTTAAAAATAAATGCGGTAAAATAATACTATTAAGATTAATTTTTAATAAAAATTATAATTAGAAGGAGAAAAAGATGGCTAAAATATTGATAGCAGGGGTTGGGAAAAAGGGATGATAGATCGTAATAGTGAAGAAAGAGATTACAGAAAAAGCGGATTATAAAAATAAAAATTGAAGAAACAGGAGAATATAAAATTTATAGAGATGAATATTTTGTAACATCGGTATTAGAAAAACATTATGGTATAGATAAAACAATATATATTGGAACAGCAGGGTCGATGTGGGATAAACTTTATACACATTATTGTAAGAAAAAAATGGATTTTTGACTGAAAGTGAAGAATATGAAAAAAATATAGAGATGAATTGAGAAATGTTACTAAAAATGCGAATAAAAAAATACAGATGTTTTAAATATAAACAGTGAAAAAAATTTAATTCTATATTTGAGAATACAGAGAAAAAGTACAAATAATAGTGACAAAATATGGAATGAATAAGAATGAAATATTTGAAAACTTTAATAAAATTATAGAAATCGTAAATTCTTTAAATAAAGAAGATGAAATTTATTTGGATATAACCCATTCTTTCAGATCAAATGCAATGTGGATATTTTTAGTGATGAACTATATTACAGAAGTTATTGATAAAAAAATATAAAAAAATAAAAATGATAACATATGGAATGCTAGAAGAAATGGATGATGATGAAATAGAAAAAGATTTAAATGGGAATCCTTTAAAAGTAGCTCCAATAATTAATTTGAAATCATTTTTATGATTTAATGAAATGGATAAAAAGGAGCGAACGCTTTTAAAGCAATATGGGAATACTTATGAATTTTTTTAGATATGATTGAAGATAATAAGTTGAAAAAAATACATTAGAAGAATTTTCAAATTCAATGAATATGAACTATATTGGGAATATAAAAGAAAATATCGGAAAAAAATTAATCAAATAGAAAAAACAATAAAAACATTAGATGGACCTGCCAAACTATTATTACCAGATATTTTAGAAAGATTTGCCCAAAAATTTTGGTGAGAAACAGGAGACATTTGAGATATTATTAGATTTAGCAGAATGGCACTATAATCAAAAAAAGATATTCAATGAGTTATGTAAATATTATTGAAGCTATTTATACTTTTTACAGGAAAAATTTTAGAAGTTGAAGATATCAATAAAGGTAAAGAAGTATTAAGAGAATGGATAAATAGAATAACTGAAGAAAAATAAAATAAAATATAAAGATTTGTCAGAAGAAGAAATAAGTAATAGAATAAAAATTAAGTGAAATTTTTGAAAGTTCTAGGATTATTAGAAATAATATTTCGCATACATTGGAAAGTAGAGCAGAAATGCAAGAAATTATTTCAAAAATTCCAGAAAAATATAAAAATTAAGAGAAATATTTAAAACTGAATATAAAAAAAGGTGAGATTTATGAATCACAAGATTTAAAAATGCAACAGACATATACTTTTTTTAGAAAAAAATTAGCTGAAAAATGGTCAGTTTGCAGAAATTGGTAAAAGTGGCATCTAATGGAATTTTATGATTTTTTTGTTTGAAAAACTTGGAGTACAAAAAGTCAGGAGAAAATAAAAATATTGTAAAAAAATTGGCTAGATGATAAAAAGGAAATTTTGAAAAAGAATTAGAAAAAGAGCAGTTGTCTGAATTAATGAAATTGTTTTTTTAGAAGTTAAAAAAATAATAGCAGAAGTATCACAGGAAAAGAAATAGTTAAGAAGATAAGACACTTACAAAAATATATTAACGAAAAATCATTTTTGGAAGCTATTGAAAATGTAAATTTAAATGATAAAGGAAGTTCTCAAATAAAACAGGCACTCTAAAAATAAATTTAAATAAAGAAGACAGAAAAAAATTTTAGTATTTAAAGAAATATTTGGAGAGCAGGAAAAAGTGAAGTAATAAAAAAATATAAGATAAAAAGAATAAGTAAATTGAGCAGTGAAACTGCAAAAGAATGGAAAAAAATCTTGAAAAATGATAGCAACAAAGAAAAAATATAAAAAAAGATTTAAAGATATAATAGACAGAAATATTGATTCAGGTGATATTTTTATTGATAGAAGGAGAAGTTGGGATAACTTTTGAACTGGTAAATTGGGCAAAAGAAAAAGGAATTATTGCAATTTATGGAGTTGAGAAAGTGACTGATAATTTTTACTTAAAGTAGAATTTTATGAATATTAAATTTCAAAATTATGTTATAGGAATTTTTGTGATTTTTAAATAGTTATGTAAAATAAAGAAGTTTGAAATTTTAGTTTGAAATGTAGAAAAAATTGAGGAGATGATATTATGGAGAGAAAAGCACTTTTACTATTTTTCACATCAGTTGACGGAAAAATCAAGAAAAGAATTGGTAGAAAATTTTAAGGTAAAAAAATAGTAAGTTTGTCTAGTGAATTACAAGAAATGTGGTCAAATGTTTCAATTAAGGAAAAATTATAAAGAGAATCTAGAAAAAAATAAAAAAATATATTGAAGAAAAATTTTTAATGAAAAATGATGTGATGTTGGTTCAAGGAAATTGGGGATATACATATAATATTGTTAAAATGGTCGATAGAAAAGAAATTTGATTCCTGTGTATAGTTATACTGAAAGAAATGTTGAAGAAATAAAAGATGGGGAAAAATGTGAAGAAGATTAGTTATTTTAAACATGTGAAGTTTATTGAGTATGAGTAGTAATAAAAAAATAAATTTTCGATAAATTTATAGAAAGAAGGAAAAAAATGGAAAAATAATATTTTTAATAATGTCTTTATCAAATAATCTTGAAAAAAATATAGAAAAAAAGCAAAAAATAAAAAAAGAATACAGATGGGAAAAATAAAAATATGATTTGGAAAAATATGAGTATTTGACAAAAAGTACATTTAGAAGAATTAAAACCTAATAAAAATAATAGTTTTTGGAACAGATCAAAGTAGTTGGAATTATTTGTATAATTTATTAAACAAATATTTTTATTCTGAAAAAGAAGATGTTATTTTTTTAGATGAACAAAAAAATGATGTTGAATATATAAGAAAAAGTTTTTAAAGAAAGATTTTCAGATAAATGTAAAATATTTTTTTATAGAAAGTAAAAATAAATTTTGATAATGAAAATATTGTTTCAGATTTAGTTTTTCAAATAGAAGAAATAAAAAAATTTTTAGATGAACAAAGCAGAAATCAGGTTTATGTTGATATAACAGGAGGACTTAGAATAATATTTTTTTGTCATTGATTTCAATTATTAATATTTTTAAAAAATATATTATAGCAAATTAAAATTAAAAAGTATTATATTCTCAAAATGATATAAATTTAGATTATTTTCAAAATAATTGATATAACAAATGTGCTAGAAAAATTGGATTTTGTAGATGCTCTGCTAGTTCTTTTACAAAATATGGAAGTGTAAATAAATTAAGAGAAATTATTCAAAAATAATAATTTATTGAATAAATTAGAAGAATTGTATATAAAATTACAATTTAATTTTTAAAAAATATTAATGATACTTACAAAGATTTAGCAAAAATAAATGTAAATAAAGAGAATGAAAAAATTTTTAAAAAGAAAGAATTAAAGAATTAAAAAACATTGAAAAATGAAAAAAATATCATAATAAAGTGAAAAAAATTATGGAATAGAAATAGTCAATAAATATGAAAGTGATAATAAAAATATAAGAGTTTAAAGGATCAAAGAAATAAGATTGTTCATCCTTTAAATAAATTTGGGAAATATATAGAAAATAATAATGCTTGCAAAAAAATTTATCAAAAAGAAAAAAATATTAATTTGGAACTTAGGAACAGGCGAATTTGGAAGAGGATATGAAAAAAATATTATATAAATATATAAATAGTGAAGGACAAGAAGAAATTATTGAAACACAGTATACATTTGAACCTTATATAGAAAATTATGATGAAATTTATATTTTTGGTCTTGAAACAGGTAGATGGGATCTTTTAACAGAATATTTTAAAAAAATAAGGATATAATGTTACCAAATGAGAAAAATAAAATATGCTCATGTTGATAATTTTGGAAATATAAATGAATTAAATCAAAAGATAGGAAATGAAATAAAAGATAAAAAAACAAGAAATAATAGAAATAGATATGGATGTTACTCATTCATTTAGAAATATTCCGTTTAATTTGTTGACTTCGTTGAGATTGTTTGAATTGTTAAATGATAATATTGTACTTTCGTTCGATTTATTATGGAGAAAGAATATTAAACTCTGAGTATGGAAGTATTTATAAAATACCAATTTTAGAAATAATTAATTTGTATAAATCAATAGTAGAATTTAAAGATTATACGAAATATACAAATTTTTTTAGAAAATACTAAAATGATAGACGAAAAATTATTAAAAAAATTATGAGAAAAAAATTTCAGAAGCATATACATATAATGAATATAAAAAGATTATAGAAATATCTAAAGAATTTGAAAAAGTAAATAATAAAGGATTAGATCTAATAAATAAAAAAATATATGAAATTATAGAAGTAAAATTAATAAAAATGAAACATATGAAGAATTAATGAAATTTGTAAAAATCAGAAAAATTCTAAAAAATTATGCATTGGCATCATTTTTCTTAATAGACATTTACAAATATAAAAATTTTTAAAAAATTGATTCAAAAAGAAAAAAAGTGAAACTTTTTATAAAAAAATAGAAAAAGTTGAAAAAAATAAATATGTAGATAATAAATTAAAAAAACATTAATTGACTATCTAAATAAATTAAATAATGTAAGAAATTATGCAGGACATATTAATATTAGAGAGGGATTAAATCTAATTAATTTTTTTCAGATTCATTAGAAAAAGCAATTGAAATTATGAATAAATTAACTTTAAAAAGATATTGAAAAATATGAGAAAGAATATGAAGCAATAGAATAAATAAAATAAAAAAATTATTTAGTATTTTTATATAGTTTAGAATGATGATACATAGGAGGAATTAAAAATGGAAAAATAAAATTTCAAGAATAGAATTAGCACGAGAAATAAGAAAATTATTTGTAAAAAAATAGAAATATTCAGGAGTATTCAAAAATAGATGATAATTTTTTTAGTAGATTATTATTTTAATAGATATGATGAAAGAAATAATAAATCAGGAATGAAAATTGATGAAAAATAATTTTTAATTTGAAAATTTTTGAGGAAGATTTTAAGAATCATTTATTAAGTGAAAAGAAACTACTTGAAGAAGAAGGAGTAGATACAAGCGAAATAACAAAAATAGTGTCAGCTTTTAGTCATAGTTACAGTGAAAACTCTATTCTTGAAGAATTACCGTTTGAAAAAGATCTAAGAATATTTCCAAATATAAAAAAACACTTTATTTATTGTATACCGATCAAACTGAAAGTAAATTTTTAGAATATAAAGAATCAAGTAAATATAGAGATAAAATAGAAATAGAAGGTATTTTAATTGAGAACAGTATAGAAATGTTATATAAAGAAATAGTGAAGTTAATACAAGATGGAAAAAAATTTCAAAAAAATAATACAGTTTTAGATACAACACTTGGTTTTTAAGGAAATAGGAATTGTATTTTATAGAATCTCAGTTGAAAAACAAATTAAATCAATTAACTGGCGTGAAACAATGTTACCTAATTATAAGCCTGTTGATGATAATAAAAATGAATTTGTAAAAAGGAAAAAGGTCAAGGACCTAGAATGAGTCTGGTTACAAAATTAAACTTGATGAAAGAGCCATTAGAAGAATCGAATAGAATATATAGAAAAAAATAAATGAAAATATTTTTAAAAAGTAAATTGTAAAAGCTGTTTCAGATTTATATGAAGTAGTAGGAATTGATGACTTAAGATTTTTCTATGAAGAAATTGGAAAACTATTTAATTTTTTAAAATGTTAGAGTATAACGAAGATATTGAAAAATTTTTATAGCGATTTAAATGAAACATTGAAAAAAATATTCAAATATAAATTTTTTTATCAGAAAAATATTTCAAGATTACGAGAATATGTGAAGTATCTTTTGAGAGTAATTTATAGAGTTAAAAAGCGATTGCATAGATATGAAGTGGTTAAAATTTAGTAACAATATTTTTGGTATAACAGAAAATGAGATAAAAAGAAAAAAAGATGAAAAAAATAGAAATAGGAGCAGTAGGGAAAAAAATTAGATGATGATGAAATAAAAAAATAAGAGAAAGTGACAAAAAGTTTAAAAAAATATAGATTTTAATTCAAACAAAAATGATGAAGATGAAAAATGATCAAGGGATTAGAGAAAAAAATATTGATATGGTTGACTATTTTTGTATCTTTTATTAAAACAAGCTATTTTTGAAAAAAATTTCGAATTATCATTTAAAAAGTATCTTAGAAGAGTATTATGAAGAAGAAATGATTCAAGAGATTATTGAAATAAAAGATTCGATTGATATAAGTGAAGATGAAAAAAATTAAACTTATAAAAAATGTCTTGTTTGAAGAATTTACGGAAGAATATGAATTAGAAGAGCTTGAAATACCTGATTTAGCAGATAAAAATGTAGGATTGCTTAAATATAAAGGCGGAATACTAGATATACCTTTTGAAGATGAAGGGAAATTGGAAATATTAAAAAAATTAATTTTAAAGAAGAATATTTTATAAGAAAAAGAGATAAAAGACAAGAATTTGATATTTCAAAAAGTGGAAAATAGGATTAAACTAAATAAAAATAGAAATAAAAAAATGAAATTAGAAGAAATACTTGATAAAAAAATAATAAAGATGAGATAAACTTTCCTTTTTAAAAATTTCAGAAAAATCGGATATAGTTGAAATTCAAAATGGTAAAATAGTTACGAAAAGTGATAGAAAGACTAAAGTAAAAAAATATTTTTTAATAATTCTGACAGTATAATTAATGTTCCGATAGTAGAGTTATTTAAGAATATTGAAAAAATAAATTTGAGATTTCTAAAAAGATTTAGAATATAAATTTGGAATAAAAAGATCAAAAAGTTACTAAATTAAAAAGATATTATTTTTTTGGGATAAACCAAATAATCAGGAGAAAAAATTGAAGAAAAAAATATCCTAAAAAGCCGATGTTGAAGATTTTATTATTTATGAAAATGGATTAAAGATAAATTTAAAAATACAGATAGATTAACAGAAAGAACCATCTTGAAATTAGAATTTAAGATGGTTCTTTTGCCAATCATATAACTAAAAAAATTATAATAAGTAAAGACTAAAGAGAAAAAATGAGTTATTTTTAGAGAAAAATAGGGGAAAAATATTTGTTAAAATTATTGATGTAATAGAGATGTAAGTGGAGGTATAAAATGAAAGTAAAAATTGCATCAATTAAGAAAAACAGATATGAAGATGGGCCTGGAATTAGAACAACAATATTTTTTTCAAGGTTGTAATGTAAAATGTAGAGGTTGTCACAATGAAAGAATACAAGATATACGATATGGAAAAGAGTATGAAGAAAGATGGATTCATATTCATGATAAAGAGTATACAGGGATTTTTATATAATTATATTAGAATTGAATCAAAAAAAGTTAAGTGAATTGAAAGAAGTTTTTAGAAGAAATGGAAATGGAAATTGATGATGCATTAGATTGTATTTTTTTAAGTAATTGTAAATTTAACAAAAAGATAACAAGAAGTCTCCGGCTTCTACAAGCGGTAGATAAATTGCTTATTTTTGTAAAAAAATTGAAAAAAAGTATATATCTATGATACAATTTTTGTATAAAATATTGAAGAGAAATCATGAATGATAAAAATCTCTACTAAAGAAATAATTAGAAATAATATTCAAAAATCAAAAGGAGGTGTAATTTTTATGAAATATAATTTAGCATTCAAATACAGAATTTACCCAAATAAGGAGCAGGAATTATTGATAAACAAGACTTTTGGATGTGTCCGTTTTGTTTACAATACAATTTTGTACACTGCGAATAAAAATTTATGAAGAAACTGGAAAAAAATAAAAATAATTACACCTGCCAGTTTGAAGAGTGAAAATCAATTTTTAAAGGAAGTAGACAGCTTGGCACTTTCAAATGCTCAATTGAATGTAAAACGATCGTTTACGAACTTTTTTCAGAAGAGAGCAAAGTTTCCAAGGTTCAAATCTAAAAAAATAGTGTTAAAAAGTTATACGACAAATTGTGTGAATAATTCGATACGAATTGAGGAAAACAAATATTTGATTTTGCCAAAATTGAAAAAAGTCAAATTAAAATATCATAGAGAAATACCAAAGGATTACAGAATAAAGTCGGTAACACTAACAAACAGTAATGGAAATTACTATGTTTCTGTTTTGACGGAATTTGAAAAAGAAATTCAAAAAATACCAAGTAATGATAAAGTAATTGGACTTGATTTTTCAATGTCTGAATTATTTGTCAGTTCTGAAAACCAAAGGGCTGATTATCCAAGATATTTTAGGATGTTGGAAGAAGAATTGAAAAAATTACAGAAATCATTATCGAGAAAATTGTCTGAAGAATATAATGCTGTGGCTGTTGAGGATTTGAATATGAAAGGGATGAGCCAGGTATTAAATTTTGGGAAAAGTGTAGGAGATAATGGATGGGGAATGTTTTTGAGAATGCTTGAGTATAAATTGATGTTTTTAGGAAAACAATTTTTGAAGATAGATAAGTGGTTTCCGTCATCGAAAACTTGCAGTAAATGTGGAAACATTAAAGAGAAATTGAAATTATCAGAAAGAAGTTATAAATGTGAGTGCTGTGGAATTGAGATTGATAGAGATTACAATGCTGCAGTGAATATAAAAAAACATTGGAAAAAGAAATGTTGGAATATTAAAAAAATAAAAAGAAGACAGGGCAGGGACTGTCCAAAGAGCTTAGTAAATATATTTGGCTAGCAAAAGAGATACCTCCCGCTTTTAGAAGCGGGAGTAGTTCACTATTAATTGAAGAAAAGTATAAAATTAAATCTCAAAAAGGGTATATTTTGTTTTTAGATGGTTTATCATTAAAGAAAATAGAAAGTACAAATAAAGATTTGGAAAAAAAGTAAAAGAAAAGTGTTGCTGAAGTATTAAAAATAATTGAAACTGAGCGATACCCGATAGAAGCAGAAGGCGGTACAAAATGCCGAGATTGTTATTACAAAAAAATTTGTGGAAGATAGTATTAAAAAAATAAAAAATAGAGAAAATCATTTTTAGTAAAAATTATCATAAATAGATTTTCTTTTTTTGCAAAAAAATCAAAAATTTTGAAAAAAATAAGAAAGTATGGTAAAATAAGTTCGTGGTGAAAATTCCTACCACTATCAAAAAAATAAAAAAAGAGAAAGAAAAATCTACTCAAAGTCAATAAAAAAATGAGGTTTAGGAGTTACGGGAAATGCTAAAAACAGCAAAAACGATAAAAAATTAATCAAAAAATACGATTTTAATGTCTGAAAAAAATATCTGTAGCACCTATAAATAAAGGATTTTCTTGAAAGTACGGGTTAAAGAAGTGAATCCATTAAAACAAGGATTGAAAACACTTGATAATAGACTTCGTTGCTTTTGGTATTTTCCACTATGTTAAAGAAGTGAATCCATTAAAACAAGGATTGAAAACATAATATATAATAAAAATAACAACTTTTATAGGGTTGTTTTTATTTTTTTAAAAATAAGTTAAATTATCTTCTGAATAGGTTATTCGAATACTATATAATAGATTTATCAGAGAAGATAGGAGTGATAAAAATGGCAAAAAAAGAAGTATGAATTTTGATGAAATAAGAAAAAGCAAAAATTGGCAAGATTTTTTTAGGAGAATTTTTCAGAAAAAATTTTTTTAGTGGTTGTTAGATTGGTAGAGGCAGTTATAAAAGGGGAATATCAAATAGAAACTTGGAATTTAGTTAAATTAATAGGAGCTATAATGTATGTTATTTTTACCGTTAGATTCAGTGCTAGATGCTATAGCAGTAGTAGCAGAAATTTTTGAAAAGTATGGCAGATATAATAAACGAGTTTAAAAAAATGGGAAGAAAATAACTAAAAAAATTGCTTTGATAACTTCTTATAAAAAGTATTATATAATTTAGTAATTTGAGAAGTTGTCGAGCATATTTATAAAAAAATTATAATAATTTTTTTATTACTTTAATTAGATTTTTTTGTTAAAAAAAGTTTAGTGAAAAAAATTGTTATTTCTTAAAAATGTGGTATAAAAATATATTATAGATTGATTTATTTATAAAAAAATACTGGATAAATGAAAGAACATTAAGGGAGGAAAAACATGGAAATAAATAAATCTCTAAGAATTTCATTAACAGAAAAAAATGTAATTACAGATGTTTCTTCTGTCATGAAGAAGGATTAGATATGAGCAAAAAGAATTCCTAAAAACGAAGGAAGAAGTTTATGATTTGATTGAAATTGCTTTAGAAAATGGATACAATGATTTGACTTTTTACTGGTGGTGAACCGTTGATAAAAAAAGAAAGATATTCAATGGTATTTTTAAGAAATTAGATGAGAAAAAGATGTATCCAGATATTACAATTTTTTTGATGGATGATGAATTGCTTGAGTGTGTATCAAGATATAAAGGGAATTTTAAATTTAATATATCGTTACATCCGTTAAATCCAGAAGATTATGAAAAAAATTATTTGCTTAGCTGAGAATTTAAATTCAGAAAAAAGTGATGGATGTTAGATTCAAGAAAGTGGTAGAAAATATACGAAAAAGCTAAATTACGAAATTTGAATATAAAATTAAATTTTTGTATTGTTGAAGGGATAAATACAGGAAAAGATAAAATAAGAGAAATTTTAGAATTTGCATTACAAAATAATATAGATTATATTAAATTTTTTTGGAATTATTGGTAATTGAAGGGAAAGAAAAATTATATAAATATTTTTACTGAAATAGAGCAGATTGAAGAAGTTTGGAAGGATGAATTAAAACTTCTGTCAAAAGATATTCCTAGAAGAAAATTGTATATGTATAAAGATAAGTTGAAAGTAGAATTACAAAAAATGTACTTGTAGTTTTGGTTGTAGTAATTGTTTAAAAAAATAGAGATGTGAATTTGACTGCTGAATTGAAATATTTTTCCTTGTTTTATTTTTATCAGATGAAAATTATGAAGTTAAAAGAGAGAATTTATTAGAAAAAGTTAAATTAGGAAATGAAAAAAATAATGGGATTTGCTAAGAAGTACGGAGAAGACAGTCCACTACTGATAAAGAAAAGAAAGTTTATAGTAGAGAAAAACAGAATTTTATTATAAAAAGTAATTTAGATGTAAAAAAATATTATTGAAATATTAAAAGAAAATGGTTACAGATTATATCAAACATTGGAAACAAAGGAAAGATATTATACTACTGAAAATGATTTTTGAAATAAAAATATATGTTCACTCTCATAATAATTCTAAATATACAGAAATTATCCAAAAATTATTTTTTTAGATAATAATACAAAAGGAATAAAAATAAGATATATAAATAGAGGGATATATAATAAACCGAAAGAAGTAAATAATTTAGAGGAGTATGAAAATAATTTGGAAAATGAAAGAAGTCGTTTTTGGAAGAATTAAACTGGCACATAGACATTTATAGAAATCATAATGATGAAAAAATAAGCATTGGAATAGAAAAAAATAATAATCAGACATTTATATTGTCATTTCAAAAATGAAATAAAAATCAGAAGAAATCTTAAAAAAAGGACATTAAAGAAAGTAAGTAATTTACCGATTAAATACATTTTGAATAATAAAAATAAAAATTAAAAGAAATTTCTAATAAGGAAGGGAAAAATAAATGAATGGTGTAATTTTAGAACTTTCTGCGGTAGAAGATAAAAATTATAGATAATAAAAAAATGTATAGTTTTGAGATTCATAAAAGAATGTCAGAAATACTGAAAATAGATAAGCGAGAGGAATTGAGAGTTTCAAATATTTTTGGTGAATTTTTAATGAAAGCATAAAATTGGAAAAAAAGGAGAAAAAAATATAAGATTAGAGTAATTACTAAAACGCAAGAAATTTTTTTAAAATTACAAGATCAATTGTTTCAATTAGCTATAAATAAAGAAAAATCTTGTAATAGGAGATGGAATTTTTCAGTTAGTTGGAATTGTAACCAAAAATGATACTTGGTGTGGCGAATATGATTTTGATAAAGAGATGAAAGCGTTAGATGTAGGAACACTAAGCTTTTTATGAAAAAAGTAAATTTAAAAATTGTTAATCCTATTTTAGTGAAAGGAAAGTCAATTTTTGGATTTGAAAAAAATATTAAAAATTATTTTGAAGAATGTGGAAGAAGAAATAGGTTTTGAAACACAGGGAATGGAAGAAAGTATTTTTAAATTCTATTACAATAAAAAAAGAGAACTTTATAGAGAAAAAAAGGGTAAATTTATTAAATGATGAGATAAAAAGTTTATTTAGGAGATATAGAGCTTGTGTTACAAGGATACTATGGGAAGATGCTTTTAATTTTTTTCTTCAGTATGTGAAATATGTTGGTGTTGGAGAATTTAGAGAGTATGGATTTGGAGAAATTATAAGCAGAAGTTAATTCCCTAAACCTATTTAAAGTATAATTAATAAAAAGATTAAAACATAAAAATTATTTAAAAATAAATTTTAAGGAGGCAAAATGAGCGAAAAAGATAAACCATTAAAAGAAAATAGAGTTTTAGTAAGTATTGAAACTGTAAAAAAATAAAAGATTTTATTTTTTTCAACGAATAAATTGAAACTGATTAGAGGAGCAAGTTATCTTTTTAGATTATATGAATCAAGTCGAAGTGCCACGAATATTGAAGAAATATGGATTAGAATATAAAACACATGAACTTGTAAATAAGATTTATAATATTAAAGACGATAAGGAATTTTTTTAGAAAAAGTAGATGAAGAAATAGACAAGGCTATTGATAAAAGAATATTGTATATTGGTGCTGGAAATGCTAAATTTTTAGTTGATAGTGAAAAAACGGCTGAAAAGATATGTAAAGAAATTAAAGAAGTTTATAAAGCTTTAGCTCCAAGTGCAAAAGTGGTAGCAGAATATTATGAAATGAAAGAAAAATGAGAAAAAATATGGACTGCAATTGATGAATTAGCACAGAAAACGGCTGAGAAAAAGTGAAGGATTTCCTATGTTGAATATTGATTTGCCATTTGCTGTGAAGTGTGACTTGTCAGGGACTGAACCAGCGGTTGTAAGTTTGAAGAATCTCAAAGATGATTTGGAAAACATAGAAATTCATAGAAGTGGTGAAGGTTCTGATAATGATAAACAGGTGGAAGATACTAAAACTGCTATAAGAAATGTTATAAAAAAAGATAATATGAAAATTAGTGAAGAAAAGTGCAGTTAAAATTAAATATTCTAATAAAAATGATAAAAGACGATGTGAATGAGATTGGATTTTATTCGATTATAAAAAAAGCTCTTAATTATGATATTCATTTAAATACAGAGATTGATGATTATTCAGTAGGAGATAGTTTTATTGGATTTGTATATAGTGATGGAGATGGACTTGAGATTTTTGAAAAAAATGTAAAAAAAGTTTATACAACTGAAGAAGAATATTTAAAAATTTATGAGAAAATTCAGTGTTATTTTTGGATAGAAATACAAAATATGTTTTTAAAAAAAGTTATCAAAAAAATGTACAATGATAAAAAAATTTGTTAAGAAAAAACCAATTCTGAAAGATGGAAAACCAAAATATGAAATAATTAATGATAAGGAAGAAGAAGTAAAAAAATCCATAATTGGAGAATTTCTTATTGTTGGTGGAGATGATGTTTTGTGCAGTATTTCCAGCAGATTTAGCAATAGAAATTTCATATGAATTTCAAAAAAAGAATTTGAAAAAAGATGAACGAATTTACTAAAAATTGAAAATGAAAAAGAATGGAAAGAAAAAAATCCAGAAAATATAACTTCTTCTTGTGGAGTTGTAATTGCGAAAAAAATAAAACACCGATGTTTCAACTATTTGAACAAGGTCTTACATTACAAAAATCTGCTAAAGCGAAAAGATATCAAGAAAAACAAAAAAATAGAGAAGGGAAAAGTGCGAACAGGATATATTGATTTTCAAGTGATTGGTAATGAAGGAAATGTAAATATAAAAGAATATAGACAAAAAAATGGTATAATAAATTTGATAAAGAAGATAAAAAAATAAAGGGAAATTACATGTTTCTAGAAGACCTTACAGTATTAGTGGGTCAGAAAAGAGTAAAGAATATAAAGATGTGTCTGAAAGTATTAAAAAAACTTATTGATCAAGTAAAAAATTGAAAAACAAAGAATTTTCCAAATACAAAAAAATCAGATATATCTATGATTTGAAAAAGGATGATACTAAAAACTGATAATGAAAAAAATTATGGAATCAATAAATATTTTTATCTAAAAATGAGCACAGAAGAAATTCAAGTTTTAAATGAATTGTGGGGAATAAAAGATAAAAATGAACTTAAGTTTTGAAAAATAAAAATGAAAAAAATTTAAAGAATTTTTGATAATATTTTTGATGTATTGGAAATTTATGATTTTATTCAAAAAGGATAAAAGTTCTTCAGAAAAAGGAGGATAATAATAGTGGGAATTAAAAATAGGATATGAAGTAGAGTTATTAACTCCAGCAATTACAGCAGAGACTGGAACAATTGGTAAAGAGATAGATGTAGAAGTCAAAAGAGATAAAAAAATGGGACACCTTATTTTTTTCAGCGAAGCATATAAAAAAGGAGTTTTTAGGGCAAAAGTTTTAGAATTTAAAAATGCTTTTAAGTGGAGATGGTAAAGAATTTACTGAAAAAAATATTTTTGGAAGTGGAGGAAATAATCCAAGTAAAATTAGATTTTCAGATTTGAAATTAAAGATTGAAAAAGAATATTGGAGATGAAGGATATCAAAGAAGATTAGAAAAATAAAATTGGAAATAGATATGGTGTAAAAAATTAATAGAAAAACAAGAGTAGCAGAGGAAAAATTCATTATTCAATTATGAATTTGTAAAAACCAAAAATATTTATGCTGGAAGTTTTGAACTAAGTAATGATTTTTTTGAAAAAAAGTGAAGAAGATATAAAAATTTCTATTATCAAGTTTTTTTGCATATTGATAAAATTGGTGGATTGAAGTCGAGAGGATTAGGAAAAGTATTAGTTCAATTTGTATCGATTGAAAATGATAAAAAGAAATAATTTTAAAGAAGAAAATGATAGATTTAAAATTGTAGAGAAAAATATTGAAAGAAGTAAAAATCAAAAAAATAATTATAAAAAAATCAAGGAATAAAAAATTAAAATGAACTGGAAAAATATAAATATACTTTGAATTTTTGTAGAACCTGCTGTACTTCAAGGGAAAAGTCAATAAAAAAATGAAGTTGAGTTAAGAAAATCATTACAAGGATCATCAATAAGAGGTGCGATTATTCAGTATGGTCTTGATAATGGATTTGAAAAGTGAAATTGAAAAAAATTATTGAAAAATAAAAATTTCTGAAGTTAGAAAGTTTGTAAGAGAAGATAAAAAAATGAAAATAAAAAGAAGAGTTTAAATTAGCTAGTGGATTCAAAAACGAAATATCCTATTGAAGCAGACAAGTATAAAAATAGATAAAAGCAGTTAGTGTAATGAAAGAATATAAAGTGAATGAAAAAGATGAAAATGGGATAAAAATTAGAAAGGGATTCGTTATCATTATTGAATGCGACAGGAACAGAATTAAGCATAAAGATTGATGAAAAACACGAACTACAGAAGAAAGTTTATTGTTTAGTACGGAATATACGGATTTAACTAATGTAGCAAATAAGGAAGAAGTTTTTAAAGGAAATGTGGAAATTCCAAAAGGATTATTTGAAATTGGGAAAAAATATGAGTTAAAAATTGGAAAAATATAAAAACAAAAAGGATTTGGGAAAGTAGAAATTAAATTTGAGAAATTTTTCTGAAGAGAAAGGTGAAAAATATTAGTGAAAGAATAGACAAATTGAATGAAAAATATAAAAAGATTTTTAAAGAATTCGATAAAAAGAAATGATAAAGAGAAAAGTTTATTTTGGAGATGAATTATTAAAAGAAGAAAAACAAAAATTGATAACATTTGATTTTTCTTTCAGATATGATTTTGCTGTTTAATGAAGTTAGTAATGTTGGAAAAACAAATTTTGGAATTATTTGATGAAAATTTTTGGAGAAAAAAATTAACTTTGAATAATAGAAGAACTTTTGTGAATGTAGAGAAACTAAGAGGATATAATATCATAAACAATTCAAGAAAAAAATGGATGAAAATAGTTATAACTCAAGGAAGTGTAATTTCTTATTGCATTAACAATGAAGATTTAGAAGACATTTTTAGAAAAATTAGAGAAAAATAGAAGAAAATGGAATTGGACTTAGAAGAAATGAAGGCTTTGGAAGAGTTAGAATTTGTAGTGAGAGAAAATATGAAAAAAATAGGAAATTTAATGTAGGAGAAAAATTATGTATACCTTTATACCTGAAAGAAAGAATAAAAAATAGCAAAAAGGAAAGTTTAGAGAAGAATTTAAGTGTAGAAGAATTATTTTTAAAAGATATTAATGAAGAATTTGTGGATAATTTAGAAAAGAAAAATTTTGAAAAAATTTTTAGAAAAACGATAAATTTAAAAGAAATAATTTCTGATATAGAAAAGAAAGAAGAAAAAGAAGTATTGAATTTGTCACAGTTTAAAAGATTTTTATGATTTTTATAAAAAGAAAGAAAATTTGATTTTTTGATGAGGATAATAGATTTTTATTGATAAACAAAAAGAAAGAAAAAAATCGCAACAAAATTTTATGAGTTTGTAATAGAAGAATTTATTGAAGAACCTTTAAAGATAAAAGAAAAAAAGATAAAAAAATTAGATGAAGAATTTAGAAAATTAGAATCTAAAAATAAAAAAAGTTTTCAAGCATTAGAAAAAAATATCTGTTATATATTTTTGGAAAGAAAAGAATGAAAGAAAAATTAGATAAAATAGAAAAATGGAGGTAGAATAATGGATTTTTCAACATTTAAAAAAATAAATATATCTTAACAGGGAAAAATAGTTGTTTTGAATGCTCTACATATAGGAAGTGGAAGAGAAAAAGATGATAGAGATGCACTCTTTATATCATTAGATGATGATAAAAAATTTTTATATTCCAGGATCAACTTTCAGAGGATATTTAAGTACAAAAATTAGAAAGATTTTTTTAGATAGTGGAAATGGATTTAAAATAAAAAAATAATGGTGAAGAATTAAATGAAGCTGATGTAAAAATTGATATTTGGATATACTAATTTGGATAAATTAGAAACTAAAATTAATGATAAGGATAATGAAGAAGATAGAAAAATTAAAAAGAAAATAATAGAAAAATTCAAGATAGAATAATAAGAAAATTAAATGCAAAAAAATTTAGATGAAGTAAAATCTTTGGCTGGAAGAATACATGTATCAGACATGCCTGTATTAAAAGATGTCAAATATGTAACAAGAGATGGAATAAAAATTGATAGAAATACAGGAGCTACTGAAAAAGAGCAAAATTTGATTATGATGTAGTTCCCGCAGGAACAGAATTTGACTTAAATATTGAATTGGAAAAATATAGAAAAATTACCAATTGGATTTAATAGGATTAGCGTTAAATGATATTTTAAAAGATAATGGTGATTTATTTGGGGTAAAACTTCAAGAGGAATTGGAAAAATGTAGACTAAAAAGATTTAAAAAAATGAAGTATGTGACATCAGAAGATAAAGAAAAAAATTAAAAAAATATTTTTTTGAAGGTAAATTTCCTTATGAAATTAAAAGAGCAGGAAAAATATTTAAAACAGAGAATCTTAGCTTAGATTAGGAGAAGAAAAAAATGACAAAAAGAATTTTTAAAAATTGGAAAAATAAATTGGTTTTAGAATTAGGAATTGAACCTATTTCTCCTTTAATCATAAAATTGGGAGATGGTTCTGAAGAAGAAAAATAGCAATAAAGAAAAAAGTGAAAGTGTAATATCATTCGTGACTGAGATTCTCCAAGAGGAATTTAGTAAAATATGATAAAAAATAATAAAAAGCAAAGATTGTAGAAAAGGAGAAATATTCATTCCTGGTTCTGCATTAAGAGGGTTATTTAGAGAAAAAATTTAATAAAATTTATGATATAACAAAAGATGATGAATCAAATTTTAAAAGATAAAAATCATAGAGAGTTGATAATTTATTTGGTTGGATAGAAGGAAGAAGCTCAAAAAGGTAGAATTTTTATAGAAGATGCTTATCTTGAAAAAGAGGAATTGAGAAAAAAATTTTTATTTAAAAAATATTGACGAAGCATTGAGTGAAGTAATAATGAAAAGAGATATAACTCAATAGATCAATTTACTGGAAAAAGCAGTTGTGCCATTGAATTATGAATGTACAATGGAAAAAATTTGAAACAGAATTGATTATAAATAATATTAGTTTAGAAGAAATGAAAAAAACATTTATTTTATTTTAAGAGATAGTCATTTAGGAGAAATTAGATTAGGGAATTCTAAAAACAAGAGGATTTGGACAAGTAAAATTTAATATTAAAAAGTATGGTTATTGAAAAATTATAGAGATAAAACAAAATTTGTAGTTAATTTAAAGAATTATTTCGAGATTGATTTTTAATTCAATAAAATTAGGAAATAAATTTTTTTAAAAAGAAAAATTTGAGGTTAAAAAGAATTTAAAAGAAATAAATGTAAAAAAATCCAAATGAATTTGTAAAGGCACTTTTTAGAGAGGTGGAATAATGGAATTTAAAGAATTTGATAAAGAGAAAATGAAAGAAGAATTACGAAATGATATTTATAATTTAGTTTATATGAACTATGAAAAAGAAAATGGAATAAAAAAATATTTAAAAATGAAGGAAATGCTTTAAATTTACTATCTGAAAGTGACTTTGAAAATTTTTATAAGATTTACCTTTTTAATAATAATTTTATGAAAACAATTTATCAATTTGGAGAAGACGATTACAGGTATTCAGAAGTAAATTCAGAAGACTTTGATGAAAAATACTAAAAAGTTTAGAGAAATATTGATAAAAATTAAAGAAAAATCCAGATGGGAAAAAAGTTAATCGTTTAAAAGTTTTAACTGGAGAAAAATAAAAATTACTAAAAAAAGAGATTGTTCAGTTTCTAGAATTTTTGGGAGGTGAAAAGAAATTGATAGGTAAAAGTAATTGGAACGGATAATTCTACAAGAGAAGTTGAAATAGAAGTTCGAGGAAAAAAGAAATATATTGTGGGAAAAAGCGATCTTTAATCAAAAATTCGAGATAGGAGATACTATAGAATATAATCTTAAAGGTAAAAATTTTGAGTTTATAAAGAAAATTAGTGATGAAGAAATAAAAAAAGCAGAGATAGAAGTTTTTTTCAAATAATAGAAATAATAATTTTAGAGGAAACAAAAGTAATTCAAAAAGAACCAGTAAAAAGTGAAACAGTATCCATATAATTTTGTTTCTCTTAAAGACAAAAATGATGTTGTGGATGAGGAGAAAGAAAAATTAGGAACAAATACTGGAAAATTAGTTTGTAAACTAGTAAATAAAAACACTTTTTATTTATAATGGGAGAAAGTGAACAAGATAATAAAGGACATACTAAAGAATGGTTTTGTAGAGAAAAAGGGATACCTATAATTCCCGGAAGTTCTTTAAAAGGTGTAATAAGAAACATAATAGATGTTTTAACAAATAGTGTTATTAGAAATGTGGAAGATGAAAAATTAGAACAAAGAATTGGCGCAGGGAAATTTGAATCCGTATTTGGAATAATAGAGTCCCTTCCAGAAAAATGGTAAAAATGGAGTGATTGTAGAAGCAGAAAAAAATAAAAAGTTAAGACGAAAAGAAAAAAATAGAAATTGGGCATAAAAAAATTTAATTTTGAAGATAATGGTAAGGAATTTTCAAAGAAATATAACAATAAAGATGGATTAATAGAGAGAGTAAAATTAAAAAGATTCAATTTATAATTTAAAAGAAACAGAAATTAAAAATAAGACCTGGTGTAATAACAGTAGAAAAAAATTGATTGTCAATTCTGGAGAATATAAAAAATTATTTAGCAGATGATGAAAAATGGAGTTCAGGGAGTATTATGGTTTTCATCTCCAATTTTTGGAAAAATACATGAAAAAAATTATTAATTCCTAAAAATGGTAGAAAATTTGAATTTTCAAAAGAAGAATATGAAGATTTTAAGTATATAATAAAACAAAGAGCAGAAAAGAATAAAAATGGAAAAGATATAAATTCAAGCACATTTTATTATGATAAAAAATTTAGAAAAAGGGGATCCTTTATTATTTTCAAGTGAAAGATGGAAAAATGGCAGAACATTTAGCTTTTTCCGAAAATTCCACGATTGAGATACAAATTTTTCTCCATTGGATTTAGTTCCAGAAGAATTTCGTCCAGGTGATTCATTAAAAATTTATCTTTTTCAGAAAGATTATTTGGTACAACAGGAGATACTACAAAAAAGATGAAGAGAAAAAAAGATGAGTTAGTTGCACTTTCTGGAAGAGTATTTTTGAAGATGCTAAAAATTATAAACCTAAGATGATAGATAATGGAAATCAGTTACTTTAAAAGCATTTGGGGAAAGTACACCCTACTTTAACAACCTTTTATTTAGACAATATTGAGAAAAAAATTATAACGAAAATAAAGGTGTTAGTATTCGAGGTAGAAAAATTTTATTGGCATCATAAGGAAAAAAATTGGAAAACCTTTTTCAGAATACAGGAAATCAGTAGAAATGCCAAAAAGATAAAAATGGACAAAATAAATTTGCATATAATTCGAGTTTAGAGTTAATGGATATAAACAATGAATTTGAATTTAATGTTAATTTTGAAAAATTTAACGGATGAAGAGCTGGGAGTATTGATCTATGCTATAGAGCTTGAAGATGGATTATTGCATAAAAATAGGTAAAGGGAAAGCCTTTGGATTTGGAAGTTGTAAAATTGAAATAAAAAGAATTTTTTATTGGAAAAATAAAGATAAATATAAAGATTTTTGATTGAACCTTTTGAAAAAGAAAGTAAAAAGAAGACTATATAAATAAAGCAAAAGAAAAAAAGATATTTTGATGAAAAATAGAAAAAAATATTAAAAGAATTAAAAAGCGATACTTTCTAAAACAAATGATTTAGATTTTAGTGAAAGTCCATTTTCTGAAGATATTAACAAAAAAAGGAGAAACGAATAGTTTAAACTGGTTTTGTTAATAATAAAAAGAGATAGAAAGATAGTTTTATTATCTATATTGGATAAAAATCCAAAAATAAGAATTTAAGGAGTTCTACTAGTGAAATACTCAATATTAAAATTCAAACAAAAACGAAACATATACAATGAGAGATTTGGAAAAGCTAAGAGGCTTTTTAGCGGATAAGTATAGAGAGAATACGGTTTTTCATAATCATTTGTCGGATGGCTATAATTATGCATATCCTAAGTTGCAATATAAAACTGATTAAAAATATGCTTTCTATAATGGGAATTGGTGAAGATGTTACTGAGATAAATAAGAAACTTTTTGAAGAAATTGATTATTTGAATATTGATGGGAATTTGATTTTTGATATTCAGAAGGAGATTGAAATTTTTGATGATGAAATAGAGTTTACGGGGGATAAAATGTATGAATATAGATTTGTGACGCCGTATTTACCATTAAATGACAAAAAAATTTTTCTAAATACTTGAAGAGAGAGTACACATTGGAACAAGCGATTACGAATAATATTTTAGAAGTATTAAAAGGCTTTGGGAATTTGGCTTGAGAAAGAAAAATAAAAATTTATGTTTCGGCAGATTTGCAAATAACTTCAAGAGATTTGAAAAAAATGTAAATATGATAGCATTTATTGGAAATTTTTATACAAATATGAAATTTCAGATTATTTCTCACTTGGAAAAAGAAAAAGTTTAGGGTTATGGAACGTTTGTGAAAGTCAAAAAAATAAATTTTTATGAAATTATATGAAACTAAATATTTTTAATTGATAAAACTAAATAGATATGGTAAAATGAATGTGGTTATTATTACCATATCTTTATATTTTAATTATAATTTTTCTTGCTTGCAAAAGTAGCTAAAATAAAGGAATTGGGAAATAAAAAAAGTTACGGAAACAAGTGAAAAAAACAATAAAAATTTTTGTCACATATCTGTTAATTTTAATAGAGTTAGATTCTCAAAAACTCTATAAGAGTTGAAAAATAAAGAGTCTGGTCTGTAGAACGGATAAAAAGAAGAGAATCCATTAGAATAAGGATTGAAACTAGTGATGTTTGTAGAACATAATATCGCCTCCCTAAAAAAATAAAAAGAAGAGAATCCATTAGAATAAGGATTGAAACATATACTTGCCGTCCATGTAACAGATAAAGGAATTATCATAAAAGAAGAGAATCCATTAGAATAAGGATTGAAAAAAAGAAAAAGATTTGGAAATTTGGTTTGAAAAAATAAAAACGAAATATACTGATGAAATTTATGGAGATTTAATCTATGAAAATTATAATATCACCAAGCAAAAACTAAAAAAATTAACAATTTGTCAATAAAAGACAAAGTGACTCTTTGACTGAAAAAAAGAGCCTTTTTATCTAGAAATAACAAAGGAAATTATTGAAAAAAATAAAAAAACCTTTTCTGTAGAGGAAATTGAGAAAAAAGTTTAAATTAAAAATGAAAAAGGCACAAAAAGTTATTGAAATTTTATAAAAATTATGAAAAACGAGAAAAAGTGGAAATGCTTTTGGTAAGCTATACTGGTGTTGCGTATAAGGCTATAAAGATTGAAACGTTTGATAAAAAGTGATTTTGAATATTTGGAATCGCATTTGGTTATCTTGTCTGCTTTGTATGGGATTTTGACCCCTTATACAAATGTGAAGGAGTATCGTCTTGATATGACAAATTCAATTTTTGAAAGTAAGTCGCTTTTATGAAGTCTGGAAAACTAGCGTGAATGAATATTTTTGAAAAGGAAGACATTATTTTAAATCTTGCCTCAAAGGAATATTCTAAACTTATAAAACCCTGATAAATTGATTGATTTTTGAGTTTTGGGAAGATTCAAATGGCAAATTAAAAGCAAGTGAGTACAAACTCGAAGAAAATGCGAGGATTTACTTTGAATTATATTGTGAAAAAAATAAGATTAGTGATGTGAAAAAAATTGAGAAATATTACTTTGGATGGGTATGTTTTTTTGATGAGGATATGTCGGATGAGAGAAAAATTTGTTTATGTGAAGAAATAATAGATTTTAGAAAGAGGGAATTTTTATTTTCCTCTTTTTGTGAATAGTAATAGAAATTATTGATGAAATATAGTATACTGGATTAAGAAAAAATCAGAAGTTATAAAATTGTAGATTATTAAACTTTGAAAATGGAGTAAAAGATGATAAAAAAATAGATGTAGATGAGAGAAAGTGGGAGAAAAATAAAAAAGAAGAACATTCTAAGTGGTATGAAGAAAAATTTTTACCAAATATTGAAAAAAAGCCTGTAAATTTTTAGAGTCTAAAAATAAAAGATAGTTCAGTAGAAATATATTTAGATTTATTAAAAATAAGAGATAAAGGTGGGAATTTTGTTGTAAACGAAATAAAGAAAAAGTTTTGAGTATGAGAAAGAAGAAGAAGAGTTTTATAAAGTTCTGTTTAATAAAAAGTTTTGTAAAAAAATTTAAAAAGATTTGAAAAAAATAATTCAAAATGCTATAAATATAATATTTTACCAAAAATTGAAAAAAAGCCTATGAATTTTTAGAGTCAAAAAAAGAATAAAGGAAATTCATTAGAAAAAAATATTTAGATTTATTAAAAAAATAAGAGATAAAGGTGAAAAATTTTGTTGTAAACGAAATAAAGAATAGTTTTTAAAGAAAGGGAAGAAGAAAAAAAGTTTTATAAAGATCTGTTTAATAAAAAGTTTTTGTAAAAAAATTTAAAAAAGATTTGAAAAAAATAATTCAAAAATGGTATAAAGAAAAATATTTTACCAAAAAAATTGAAGAAACTTGTGAATTTTTAAAAATCTAAAGAAGATAAAAAGTAATTCTTTGAAAGAATATTTAGATAAACTAGAAAAAATAAAGAAAGAAAAAGATTTTGAAATAGAAAAAGAAATTTGATAAAGATTTAATAAAAAGGTTAAAAGGAAATGGATTTGCCTAAAGAATATTTACCAAATAAGCTTTTTATTTATAAAGAATATTTACCAAATAAACTTTTTTCATTATGAAAAATTATATAAAGGAAATTGGAATAGACATGAATTGTTATCATTAATGGGAATAGAAGTATGTCCGTATTGTCAAAGAAATTATATTAGTAATTATGAAGATTATGAAGAAAATAATAAAAAAATGAAAACTAAAAACAACAGCACATTTAGATCATTTTTATCCAAAAAGCAGATTATCCATTTTTAGCTTTGTCTTTTATATAACTTTATACCTAGTTGTCAAGTTTGTAATAGTGTATTTAAAAAAAGCAAAAAGAAGTACAAAAATTCTATTTATCTGTATGAAGAAGGTTTTGAAGAATTAGGAGTAAAATTTAGGGACTTCAGGAAAAAGTTATAAATGAAATTTTTAGGAGAAAAAAATTCTGATTTTTTTCAGTAGAAATTGATTGTAAAAATATTGAAGATAAAGAAAAGGAAAACAAAGTAAGAAAGAGTATTGATAATTTAGGATTGGATAGAGTATATGAAAAAATCACATAATCAGTATATTCAAGATTTATTATATACTGTTGAAAAGTATCCAGAAAATTATTTAGAAGCTTGTGGAGAGATGTTTGAAAAATAATAAAGGCAAGAAAGAGCAACTTAAAGAATATTTTAAAGATATTGTGAAAGAGCCATATAGAAAAAAGGATAGAAAATGGAGAGCCTTTGGCGAAATTGACTAAAGATATTTTTAGAAGAATTTGATATAAAAAAATTTAAGAAGGATATGAAATGTTTCCGATATATATGTACGTGGATAAATATAAGGGACTAAAAGAGTTTGAAATTACTTTTGATAATAACTATGAAATTAAATATAATAGAGAGGAAGATACGCTGTCAATTAATAAAAAAATGTGAATCTGAAAAATCAAAACATAAAAAAATTTTTATTCTATTGATAAAACAATAGGAAATATAGATAGTGTTAATTTGTTGATTGGGAAAAAATGGGAGCGGGAAGACAAGTGTTTTTAGAGTTATTAACATTAATGAAGAAAATAGAATCAGGAGAACATTGGGGAGAACTTGTCAGTTATAAGAAGGTGTCTTTTATTTCAAAGTTCAAATATAGTTTTATCAAAATCAGATTGTTTTATTATCTACAAAAATTTTGAGAATGAAAAAGAAGAAAAAAATTTATATTTGAAATATATAATGCTGGTTCTTCAGATGATGAGGAAGAAATTCGCTATGAATTACAAAAAAACTGGAATAGCAAAAATTTGATTTATTTAATAATTATTATAATATTAGTGACAATGATTTTTTTATTTGGGAATGATTAAAAATAAATATTAAATATTCATCAAAAGAAAAACTTATGAATATTTAAATAAGCAAAAAGAATTAAGAAAAATTTTGAAAATGCGAAAAATAATAATATCTATAGAAGACATGTATAATGTTTCAGAGTATTTTAGTACTATTAAAAAAATATTTTAACAAATAATAACAAAAGATTCTGTATCTAAAGGTAGCAAAGATTATTATGATTTGATGAGATTGTATAAAAACAAGAAGAGAAGAGGACATTAAAGATATTATTTTAAAAAAATTATTGTAATGAACTTTTCTTAAGAGAAATATTTTATGGAAATTCAAAAAAATAACAGAAGACATTATTGAAAGAAAAAGAAAATATAAAAAGATAGGAATATTAATGAAATATATTTAAAAATTATCAAAAAGATAGAGTTAGAAAAAAATTTTAGAAAAAGATTCTATAATGATATAATTAAAATTAGCCAAAAATATATCAGATTTAGTAAAAAAATGACAAAATAGTAAAGATGATTGATACTGAAGATGACGAATTAGCAAAAACTTTATATCAATAAATATAAAAAAATGATAAAGACATAAGAACATTTTTAGAATTTTATGATACATTTATAATATCATCTTCTAAGACGTATGATAGATTAAAAAACAGAATTTAGAGGAGATGATATTGAAAAAAATAATACCAATTTTTGTGGAAGGTGTGAGTGCAGGAGAAAAAGTCAAATTAAAAATATTTTTTTCAAGTATTTACGGACTTCTAAAATGGCCAATTTAAAGATAAAAATACATTACACTTTTTATTTGATGAAGTAGAAACTTATCTACATCCCGAATGGAGCAGAAGATTTTTATATGAATTAATAGAAGAATTAGGAAGGTATGAATGTAAAAAGTTTAAATTGATTTTTGCAACACATAGTCCCTTTCTGATAGCAGATGTTTTGGCAAAAGATTGTATTTATTTGAATAAAGATGAAGAAGGTAAAATTCAGGCTGAGATTAAAGAGGATGTGAAAACTTTTGGGGGCTAATATTATTGATTTGTTTAAGAATACTATGTTTTTAGAATCGACTTTTGGGAAGTTTGCTACTGATAAGATTAAAGGAGTGGTAGATAAAATAGAAAAAAAGCTGAAAAAGTATTCGGATATAAAAACATGAGGTTGATTTTTATAATAAATGAAATTGGAGAAAAAGTTAATTTCTAATAAGTTAAAAATCAATGATTGAATCAAAAGTTTGAAAAATAAAGATGAAGAATATTACAGAAAAAATAGAAGAATATCAAGAAAAACTAAAGAAATTGGGGAATAAAGAGAATGACAAGAATTCTTAAGAACAAAAATAGAAATCCATAATAAAAATTACACCTTCCATTGTAATAGTAATTCTAAAAATTACTCTAAAAGGAAGGTGTTTTATAGTTAAAAATTTATTAATTCAAAAATTTCTCTTTCAC
>BNJS01001231.1_pt1 | contig 114863 bp, 164 predicted proteins | sample 8540461 | NCBI WGS metagenome assembly BNJS01 (sample SAMD00202454, study PRJDB9452) | human saliva metagenome | isolation source: human saliva | place: Japan | reverse complement strand
TGATATGTAAAGTGTATAAATCGATTTCAATTCATTTGCTACATACATATAATCATAACCACCCTTCAAAAGGGTGGTTTGCTCTAGGGCTATAAGCCCAATAGTTACTAGGCTAGCGTCTCAAGGCGCTAGCTTTCGCTTTGTTCAAGCTACATTGCCTTTGCCACTTTGGCTGCACCTCAAAGGTGCTTTCTATCTTTTGAACGGATCTTCGTACTCTTTTCACACTGAGTTTATCTATCGCTTGATCATGCTTCTCTTGCTCTCTGACATATTTTCTAATTGTCTCTTCGTTCAATCCTATCGTACTTACATAGTATCCTTCAGCCCAAAAGTGTCTGTTCCCAAATTTGTACTTAAGATTAGCATGCTTCTCAAACATCATCAAAGCACTTTTACCTTTGAGATATCCCATGAAAATTAGATACACTAATCTTAGGCGGTATGCTTAGCACAAGGTGAACGTGGTCAGGCATCATATGTCCTTCTATTATTTCAACTCCTTTGTATCTGCACAGAGTTCTTATGATATCTTGCAGACTTTTTGCGATATTGATTATATATAATTTTTTTCGTCTATACTTTGGAGAGAATACTATATGATATTTGCACATCAATTTTGTATGTGACAAACTATTGGTTTTATTCGCCATAAAAAGTCACCTTCCTTTCGTTTCAATGTAGCTTCAACAACCACATTATAACGCGAAGGTGATTTTTTTGTATAACATTCGTTGCGCACCCGCATAGCGGGTGGATTATACTGCACACCTTGTGTGCTCAGCACGGGCTTATACGCCCTAATCATAAAAAAATGTTTCCCTAGGGTTTAAATACCCTAGGGAAACATTTCCACCCTAGTATCCGAAAGCGCTAGTTATAATTCACATTTACCAAGTTAAATCATTGAATGAATATGATCCATCTTTTTATTTCAAAAACCTTTTAACTCTTTATTATGTGCCATAAACTGTTTCTCAGTATAGATAGGAATTATATCTATATTCTTAAACATTTCCTTCTGCAATTCACCAATTTTTCTTTTTGTTCTTTCATTAGAATCAATTGTTGAAGCTATTTCATAAACTTTGTCTTTCTGTCCATTTAATACGCCAGGGGCATTTTTGATCATAGTAGCACCTGTTTAGAACTAGTATTGGCTCTGCCCAAGCAAGTCCTTCTCTAGCTATATCGTAGTCATCACTTTTAACTTGCTCATAGAACGTAGTTCCAGTCAATCAGATTCAAATTTAATTTAATTCCATATTCAGCCATCTGTCCTTGAAGTCCTTCAGCAATAATCCTAGAAACATCTGAAGATGATGCATAGTAATTCAACTCAAAAATCTGTCCATCTTTAGTTAGATATCCATCTTTATCTTTTTTTCTGTCCATCCTGCATCTTTTAAGTAACTTCTGGGCACGCTTTACATCATTTGCATAATAAAGTCTGCTTTTAGCTTCTTTTTGAGAAATTCTGCATGCTATCAAAGACAATCGAATATGCAGGTACAGTTTGTCCATCTGTCAATTCACACAGTTTTTCTCTATCTATTAGAAGCGCAATTGCAAGTCTTAGGTTCTTATCCTGCAACAGACCTTTGTTTGTATTAATTTCAAAAATAGTTACATTCTGGATAAGTAACATCCTCTACTTTAATTGTATCACTATCTTTTAAGTTGGTTCTTACTATCATTATCTATATGGCATATCATATCCACTGAGCCATCTTTTAAGTGATTCAAGGGCAGTATAACTTTCAACATTGAACTTAATTTTAATCTTTTTTTAAAGTTTGCTTTTGCCTTGATTCTTAACTAGTTTTGATGCTGTTTTATATTTGTCATTTCTTATTAACTTGACTTCGAGCCTGAAACATATTTATCTAGTGCATACATACCATATGGATGGCACCCCCACATAAGTTCCTCGTTACTCATCTTATCTAGCTCATCTTTGTCAATTATGCACATAAAAATCTCCACAGAGATTATATAACATATCTGATTTAAATGATGTCAAATGCAGTGTAACTTTTTCTTCCATCAACTTCCATAGACTCGATATTTTTATATCCGTCTGCATATGGACTAACTTCCTGTCCATGCTTGATTGATGCAACTATGTCCTCTGGTTCAACTTGTTCACCTGTGGAATAATACATGCCTTCAGGTACATTAAAAAGTTGCAGTTTTACCATCTTCGCTAACTTTCCAATCCGTGCACACGCCATCTGATATTTCATTTTTATCTACATCCCATTCAAACAGCGATTCTCCTACACATTGCTGTAAGTTTGCAGAGCTATCCAGTTGATATGCATCTAAGCCATACCATTCTGAATCAATAACATTTAGCGTATCGCCACTTGTTTTTTGCCTTATCCTTACCGCCACATCCAGCAAGTCCGATTGCTAAAACTTAATGTAAGTAAGGTAATCAAAGCAATGTTTAATGTCTTCTTTTCATCATACTATTCCTTTCTTCAAATTTTTAATTAGTTTTATATATTGAAGCAGGAAACTTGGTGTTCGCTGCTTACAAACATAGGTTGTGGTTCATCAACTCTGCAACGTTCTGTTGCAAACTCGCACCTTTCACAAAAATCTACATCCAGAGCCAATTTTAATTAAACTTCCTGGATCTCCTTTCAAAATATGTTTTTCTCTGTCTCTAAGATTAGGGTTTAATATTGGTGCTGAATCCATTAGGCTCCTAGTATATGGGTGCTTAGGATTTTCAGAAACTTCTTCTGTATTTCCAAACTCAACTAATTTTCCTAAATACATTACAGCAATTTTATCACTTATGTACTTAATTACATTTAAGCTCTATATGTAATAACAAAGGTAAGTCAATTCCATTTCTTCTTGTAAATCAAGTAATAGATTTAAAAATCTGTGCTTGAACAGACACATCTAAAAGCACTTGTTGGTTCATCTAATATCATTATTTTTAGGGTTGAGCGCTAGTGCTCTTGCAATTGCAATTCTTTGTAGCTGCCCACCTGACAGTTGATGAGGATAACTTTCTAGATACCTTTGATCTAGCTTTACCATGTTTTAACACATCTTTAGCTTTTTTTCTTTTGCCTCTTTCCTTGAGACACATCATGTATAATCATAGGCCTCATTATTGAACTTTCAACTGTTTGTCGCGGATTAAGGTTTGCTGCTGGGTCTTGGAATACAACTGCAACATCTTGGTGCAATTTTCATATCTGTTTTTGATGCGTTACATAAATTTATTCCATCAATATTAACATTTCCACCTGTCATTTTTTTGTAAGTCTTAAAATTACTCTAGCTAAAGTTGTCTTTCCACTGCCAGACTCTCCGACTAAACCAACTATCTCTCCCTTATTTATTTTTAGACTGATATTATCAACGGCTTTTTATATATTGCTTTTTTTCTTTTTTTATTATACCTTTCGATATTTCAAAATATTTCTTTATACCTTCAATTTCAATCATAGGTTCAGGAGATTGTACAATATTTTTTTCGGCATTCATATTTATACCTCCCTTGCTTTAAAGCATCTATAGCTATGTCCATTTTCTAGTACCACTAGAGGGGGTTCCTGGTTTCTACATTTATCTGTTGCGTATGGACATCGATTTTGCAAACCTACATTCTTCTTTCCGTTATCCTTGGTACACTTTCCTTCAATAGTGGTCAATCGTCCATGATTTTTTTAGTAATTCTTGGTAATGCTTGCGATGAGTAGTTTCGTATATGGATGTATCGGATTTTTAAAGATTTCGTATACATCACCCATCTCTATCATCTCACCAGCATACATTACACCTATCTTATCTGCTATTTCTGCAACAAGTCCAAAATTGTGGGTTATCAACAGTATAGATGTATCATAATTATCTCTAAGTTGCTTTAATATTTCCAAAATCTGTGCTTCTATTGTTACGTCAAGAGCTGTTGTTGGTTCATCAGCTATCAAAAGTTCTGGATTCCTAGATAACATCATAGCTATCATCACACGTTGTCGCATACCTCCTGAAAGCTCATGTGGAAAACTATTTGCACGTTCCTCAGCATCAGGCATTTTGACTTGTTTAAACAAATCAATCACCTTATTCCATGCGTCAATCTTATTAACTTTATCAAGTAGAATTGCCTCTTGAACCTGATTTCCTACCTTAAAAACAGGATTTAATGAATCGAGTGGATTTTTGGAAAATCATACTAATTTCTTTTCCACGCACTATGCTCGATTTTCTTAGCGCTCATATTGACAAGATTCTCGTCCTTAAAAATTGCTTCACCTGAAATTACAGTATTCTTTGCAGGGAAGTAACTGCAACAAACTATGTGCAATAGTTGACTTTCCACACCCTGACTCCCCTACTAATGCAAATATCTCACCTTTATTGATTGTAAGATTTATTTTGTTTACTGCAGATAGATATCCATCTTTAACTTTATAATCAATAGATAGGTTATTTATTTTTAGTAATTGCTCACTCATATTACACCTCCTATTGTGATTTCATATGCGGATCAAGTATATCTCTTAACCCCTCGCCTAGTAGATTGAAACCTAAAGTGGTATATACTAATGCTAGACCTGGGAATACACTCAGCCAAGGTGCTCTATTGATATATTGCATCCTTTTTGATAAAGCTAGTCCCCAATCAGGTGATGGTGCTTGAGATCCTAACCCTAGGAATGATAAAGTTGTAGTTGACATAATTGTTCCAGGCAAATTCATTGAAATCATAACTATTAAAGACGGAACAACATTAGGAAATATATACCTAAACATCAATGACATAGAGCTTTCTCCAAAAAGTTCTTCCAGTTTTCAATAAACGCCATCGTCTTTAAAGACATTGTTTTAGCTCTAACAGGCCTAGCGTAACTAGCCCAACTCACAAGTGATATTGCAATTACTGTATTTTGTAAGACCTTTTCCTAAAATAGTAACAACTGCAAGAGCCAGAATCGTTCCTGGTATACACCATGTTAAATCTGTTAAAAACGAAAAACTTCTATCAATCCATTTACCAAAGAATCCACATATCATTCCTATAGTCACACCAAGCACAAGTTGGATAACAGCACCTAAAAAGGCAACCCATAACGCTACTCTTGTACCAAAGACCGTCCTTGAAAAATACATCTCTTCCTAGCTCATCAGTGCCAAAGAAGAATTTCAAACTTGGTGGTAATCCTTCCACCTACAGCTTGTTTTTGTGTAACTGTATGGTGATATCTCATTCGCAAATATTGCTATTATGCACACACTTAGTATCATAATTAAGCCAATCATAAAGTTTCTATTTCTGATGCAATCCTTTATGGTCTCTTTTATACGTGAATTCTTCATTAATTGTCACCCCCGCTCATAGAAACTCTAATTCTTGGATCAAGAAAACCAGTAATTATATCGCTAAATAGGTTACATATAACTGTTAATATTGCAATAATAAGTATTACCGCTTTGTACAACTGGCATATCTTGTACAACAATTGAATTTAGTAGAAGAGATCCCATCCCAGGAAGCCCAAAAACTCTTTCTGTTATCACTGCACCACTAATCATCCAAGGAAGTGACATAAATAAAAGTGTAACTACAATTATTAGAGCATTTCTTAGTACTATGTTTATATAGTACAATCTTCCTCGGTAATCCTTTTGCATATGCTGTAGTTACATATTTTTCATTCAACACTTCTAGTACTTCAGCTTTTTGTAATTCTCAATGTGCTTCCCAGTCCTGTTAGTGTTATTGTTATAACTGGAAGTACATAATGAGCAGCTGTTTCATACCCGCTTATAGGTAAAATATTTAGCTTTACTCCAAATATTACTATTAGTAAAGTACCTAACCAGAATGATGGCACAGCAGTAAATATAAGCGATAAATTTACAGTTGCTTTATCTACAATGCTATCTTTATGTATTGCACAATATAATCCAAGTGGTAGAGCTATAATCATTTCTAACAAAAGAGCCCAGCCACACAGTTTTAGGCTATATGGAATTCTATCACTAATCAAATCCCACACAGCAGCTTTATATCTTGTTGATGTTCCAAAATCAAGATGTAGTACATTAACTACCCAATTTTTGTACTGTATGAGAAATGGCTGATCATATCCTAGTTCGTGTGCAATTTTGTGCCTTTCTTTCTGCTGATACTTTTATCATTTATTGCCATATCCACGGGGTCACCTGGCATAGCATACATTAGGCAGAATACCAAGAAAGAAACAGCAAATACAAGTAATATTCCTACTAAAATTCTCTTGATTACATAGTCTCGCATAATGTTCACTCCTATACCTCTAGTTGAAATTTTCTAATCATTACGATTAATTACTTTCATGATAACTCAGGCATTCATCTATGTCAATTAAAACATTGCAAATTTTGAATTATGAAAAATTGACAGTTGCTATTTTGATATATATTTAAACTACTATATTCGGAGGTACATTATGAATAACTTAGACCTTTTAACAAAGCACCTAAACAAAATTTTTGAAGAGAAAAACTTTCCCGGAGTCAGCGTATGCATTCGCGATCCTGAGGGAATCGTATATGAACACGGCTTTGGCCACATCGATATGGCAAAGAGCAGAGAAATTAACAAGGACACGATAATGGGCATAGCTTCCATGAGTAAGTCCATGACTTCCCTCGCCTGTGCAATACTTCAGGCAGAAGGAAAGCTCAACTTCTCAGATCCTGTGACTGACTACTTTCCTCAGTTTCGCATTCCTGGAACGCCAAGAGAAAGCGTTACACTGAGACATCTTGCTATGCATACAGCTGGAGTTCCACCTATTGCACCACTTGAATGGTCAATTGTAATGAATACTCCAGGAAGAGATTCCGAATACGAAAGAGAGCTCAAAAAGAGCGCTCCTAATAAGATGGATACGATAGAAGATATCATCGATTTCATTGCAAATAGCGGAGCTTACGAACCACTTGGTGCTCCTGGAGAATATATGAGCTACTCCAATGATGCCTATGCTATTTTGTCTTATGTAGTGGATAAGGCTGCAGGACAGAGCCTTGAGAGCTTTCTTGAGGAACGTATATTTAGGCCTCTTGGCATGACTAGAACCGTGCTAGACCTAGATGGTAGCGAAGCTAATAAGCTTGGAAGTGACGGTAATATTACGGAGCTATTTGAAAAGGACGAAGACGGCAACCTCTACTCCGATAGAGTATGGTCAGTTTTACCGCCATTTAGAGGCTGTGCCTGCGTAAAATCTACAGCCGATGATATGGCTAAATACTATCTCATGATCGCTCAAAACGGTGTTTACGAAGGAAAACAAATAATCCCTGCTGAAGCAGTTGAAATTCTTATCGGAAGAGAGTTTCCTGAGAGACAAAGACCTTTATACTGCTTTTGGTCTAAATAAGAGACTTATGGCTGACCGCGTTCTCTGTGAACATGCAGGGTGGCCTTCACGGAGTTTCCACAAATGGTGGCCTAGTAAGAGCTGAAGCTAATCTTCCTGGCTATGGACTTGCAGTTTTGTGTAATGAGAGTGAAGTATCTACAGAGAATATGTTCTACGCATACTATAACCTAGTTTTGGGGCTAGAGCTAGACCTTGTTCATCGCTGGTTCATTCCTTCAGGTAAGAAATTCCTCGATCCTGAAATGATAGTTGGAAAAATACATATGTAGAGAGGCAAATCCTGCATATAACATAGTTACACTTACAGAAGACTTTGAGCTTCACGCAGAATATCAGGGCGAGCCACTTGAACTTCACCTATGCTACGGCACCCTTTTCAGTGCAAGAACAAAAGATGACCCAGACACCCATTACACATCCATGGAATTCTTTGTCAGAAATGGTAAGGCCTGGGGCGTTAGATGCGGAACCCGTATCTATCAGAGAATCGAAGAATAAATACACTGAGTTTGCTTTAAGTTGGCATACAGTTTTGCGACAAGTCACATTTAATATGATTAGCTACTTTCAACAAATCAAAAATTAATGCAAATTGCAGTATGAACTTGCAGTTATAAACAAAAAATTAGAGGGCTATAGGACAAAAAGTGTGTGTGACTAATCCCAGTAAACCGGATAGTTAATTGAATGATGTAGCTCGCTCCATACAACTGCATCTCCCCACATAGGGATAGTATTTTCTAGTTGTTTCTTAGCAGTCATCTTCTTGTAAATATCATCTATGCTCTTGTTTGTAGGCATTGTTTTTAATATCTCAGAAGCAGAAAGCGGTTTTGGTGAGTGCATATAGCACCACCAAAAGACCGCTTTTATTCTTCTCTCAACAGATAAACCTCTATGGTTATGCAGCATCTCCCTAAGACATGCATTTACACCACCTTCAATTCGATTGTTTGTAGATGGGATTTTAAACTCAGCCCTTAATTCTTCATCAAGATACGTGAATAGAGTATTATCGTTAAGTAGTCTTAGTATTGATTTTTCAGCCTTTATCAGTCTTTCATGCTTAGGCCTTGGTTTCCCATTTTCATCATATGTTACTTCGCTTAAAAAACGTTTATGCTTGACAATCCAAGCTGTAAAACGATCAACCCATATCTTTGAGTCTTCAATACTTTTAACATCAAACAAATCCCTTGCCAGTGCATAAAGCTCTAGCCCAGCTAAAGTATTTGGTCTACTTGTTGTATATCTTTTAACCTGTGAAAACACGTGAAATACGCATCTTTGGTGCTTTGCCTTTGGCCACTTTCTCTTAAGTGCTTTTCTAAATCCTTTACCACCATCGGATACAACCACCTTAGGTTCTGCTATACGACTCATTAGAGCCTCCCAAGCTCCTGAATGCTCATATCTGCATACGTACCAACCTAATACATGTTCTTTGTCACAACATATCAAAATACACGATTTTCGTGATAAATATATGCCATCTAAATACAGCACATCCTTTGATTCTTCTATCTTTGGTGACATAACCCATATATCCCAAAACTTGGAGGTCTTTCTTCTAAAAGTTCGTCCACCACCTGACATATTACTTTGGACTTCTTTGCTGAATAACCAAGCTAGGAACTGCTGAAGCTGTTTAGTATCATTGTCTATCTTTGGCGTAAACGCTAACTTACAAGACTTACAAAACCATCTTTGAGAGCCAGATTTTATCTTACCGTGCTTTATACATTTACAATTACAAATTGGACAATTTACCTGCTTCATAATATATTCCTCCAAGAACACTAATTCTAAGGAAGATATACCACGTTTTATCATTGAAATTCCAATATTTTAAAGAGTTTTCACACACACTTTTTGTCCACCCTCAATCTTCTTTCGAAAAGATTAAACCGACATAACTATTGAAATATCAACTGTTATGTCGGTTTTACACACACTTTTTGTCCTATAGCCCAAATTAGAGGAGGTTAAACCCTCCTCTTTTGCTTTTATGAACTTATTAGTGTCTTAGTTCAAAAACCTCGTAGTCTGCAAGTCTACACCAATCATCTCTTCCTTCTCTGCGCTTAGGCTTACAACGAAGTCCATACCGTAGTCCTTAGAGATGTTCTTTAGTCTTTGTCAAGAACTCTGGTAGATCTCCAAGTGAGAAATCAGCATGCTTTAAGTATGCTGTCTATGTAAATAGTCTTGATATCGTGATCAGAACTTATGATTCCATATAAAAATCCGATGTATTCGTCGCTATTTGTTACATGCTCATAATCCTCCATACAAACGACTCTGATCTTATACTTAAGGTCATACATCAGACAGGCATTCTTGTTGATAAAAATGATGTTGCCATCACTCTTTTCAGCTTCAGTATTTGCAAGTTCAATCATCATTTTGGTCTTTCCTGTTCCCTTGTGACCAATCAATAGTTTAACCATAATGCAGTCCTCCTATCATTTTTATTATCGCTATTATACACTAAGTATCATAAGTATTCAACGACAATTTTGTAAAAACAATTTTGTAAATTTAATAATATTTTTTTCAGATAATCAAAGATAGTCATTATGTTTTGATATGCTGCCTATAAACATTTGGTTTTTACTTTACTTATAACTTGCTCAAAAATCTTAAAAGCGGATTTTTCTACCCTTTTCTATTTTTGGCTTCATCGACATCATCTACTGCAGATGAGCTCACCCACTTTTTACCATATAGTGTCTGCACTGATTCCAAGATAAGTCCGCAGGCCTGTATATCCTTTTCCTCTGATAAGACCTTTGCAAATGCATCCTTTGATGCTTCGCATACTTCTTCCTTTGAAACTCCATGAAATGACATCTGCATGAGACTTGAAGCCGACCAAACCCTGCAAAGCGCATCATCATCGCTGAGCATCTGTCTAGATCAGAAAGCTTATTTCATTTGATGTGCCAACCCAGCCAAGAGCTATGATTAGTTTTCTTCTTAGAATTTCATCGCAAGTTTTGATGTCAGATATAAGAATAGGAATCAGTCTTTCGCAAAAATCCTGTATAAAAATTCCCTATGTCTTGATTTTTGATAGAATCTCAGCTATCAAGTATTCTGTTAACACTTTGATAACTTCATCGTCGGCATCAGAAATCTTTTTAAAATAAAAAAATTCAAGTCCATCAGAGTCTGTGCCTATCAAAGCTATTTTTCTAGGTAAAAGCCTTCTTCCTGACTTCCATGAATCACAAATCAGCTTGTAGTGGTAGTCTATCTCATCGCTTGCACCGAGTTCTGCTATAAACCTAATTCTCATCTCCATCTGGAAAATCATTATCAGCTAATTCCTTATATGCTTTTTCTAAAGACTTCTCTTACATCACTCATTATTAAGCCCTCAGCTGTCCGCAAGCAGCATCTATATCATCACCTAGTTCTCGCCTTATGGTCGCAGGGATTCCTGCCTCTTCCAAAGCCTTTTGAAACTCAAAGGCCTTGCTCTTGCTAACTGTGACAAAACCGCTATCCTTGACCTCGTTAAGAGGAATTAGGTTGACATGACAGAGTTTTCCCTTTAGCAGCCCAGCAAGTCTCTTTGCGCTCTGCACGCTGTCATTTACCCCACTTACAAGAGTATACTCGTAGGTTATTCTGCGCTTTGTCTTCTTAGTGTACTCATCACAAGCTGAAAGCACTTCTTTGATATCATATCTATTATTTATTGGCATTATGGCACTTCTATCTTCATCGCTAGATGCGTGAAGCGAAAGTGCAAGATTAACCTGATTAAAGTCTTCTGCAAACCTTAAAATCATAGGGAACTATACCACATGTTGAAACAGTTATATTTCTCATGCTCTATGCCTAGGCCCTGCTGGCTCATTGACTATCCTGAGAAACTTTTGATAGGTTCTCATAGTTATCAAATGGCTCTCCACTACCCATAACGACGATATGACCGATTTTTCTCACCGGTATCCTCCTGAGCAGCCATGAGTCTGTGAAATCATCTCACCAGCTGTCAAATTTCTTGCTAGTCCCTTAACCGTAGACGCACAAAAATTTTGCAGCCCATGCGGCAGCCCGCCTGCGATGAGATGCAAATTGAGTTTCCGAACTTATATTTTCATGAAAACGCATTCTATGGTGTTTCCATCTGAAAGCTCAAGCAGGTACTTGCGTGTGCCGTCAAGCTTTTGATTTTTGGACAGTTCGTATATTTAGATTTTCGATGTATGCCTTGTCTTCGAGTTCATAGCGCAAAGCTTCCGGAAGATTATTCATCTCCCGAAAGCTTTTTTTGCCCTTATATATCCAGTCAAATATCTGCGCGCCTCTAAATGCAGGCAAGCGGATACTGCTGGCGAAGTCCTTCAGCTCATTTAAGGTCATACTCCTCAAATCAACTCGTTCAGACATTCTATTTCCTCACTACGCAGATTCCTGTCTTGTGACCGTTGATGTCAAAGCTCTCATCTGCCTTTGCAAATTCAACTGTATCTGCTAGAGTTTCGTCCTTGATGTAGTCAGCAAACTCCTTAACAGCCTCGCAAACCTCTTCGTCTGCTTCAAGAACGATGTCGATTCTATCCATCATCTCAAAGTCATTCTGCTTACGTAGCTGCTGTACCTTTGATACAACTTCTCTTTGCAAGTCCTTCCTTAACTAGCTCTGGTGTTAGAACTGTGTCAAGTATTGTAAATACGTTGTTTTCCATAGCTACTGCAAATCCATCCTTGGCGCTGATTCTTACATCAACAAAAATCCTTAGAAACATTTACAGTTTCACCAGCTACAGTCATTTCAATTTTGCCTTTTTGCTTCTAGCTCAGCCACAAACTCAGCGGCGTCTAGCTTTTTGCTAGCTCGTCTCCAAACTGCTTGATGTTCTTTCCTAGAACTGAGTCCAGCAAGCTTGAAGTTAGGCTTTAGATGATAGGTTCATATACTCACCTAGCTCATCTGCAAATACAACGTTTTTGACGTTAAGCTCTTCCATTACTAGGTCTGTAGGGTCAGCAACAAGTGGTTTGTACTTACCATCTACGAGTATCTCGTTAAGTGGCTGTCTAACCTTGATTCTCTCTTTTTCACGAGCACCACGTCCAAGAGTTACGAAACTTCTTACCAGGTCTATACGCTCCTCAACTTTGTTGTCTATGAGAGCTTCATTGCATTCAGGTAGGTATGCTGTATGAACAGTCTCCTCTCCTGTTAGCTTTGTATAGATTTCGTCTGAGATGAACGGTGCAAATGGTGCAATCAAAAGCGATACGCCAACCAATACCTCAAAGCTTGTTGCATATACGCTCATCTTATCTTCAGTCATCTCGCTTCCATAGAATCTTCTTCTAGCACGTCTGATGTACCAGTTTGAGAAGTCCTCGCTGACAAAGTCAGTTAGCGCTCTTACTGTCTTCATGTGGTCATAGCTATCCATATGCTCTCTAACTTCTTTTACAAGCTTGTTATATCTTGAGAGTATCCATCTGTCTAGCTCAGGTCTCTTCTCGTATGCAAGCTCTAAGTTTGCCACATCAAGATCATCCTGATTTGAATATAGTACAAAGAAGTTATATACGTTTCTAAGTGTTCCAAAGAACTTGCTTACAACGTCCTTAAGTCCATCTTCGTCAAACTTTGTTGGTGTCCAAGCAGGTGATACTGAAAGCAGGTACCATCTTGTAGCATCTGCTCCGTACTGGTCAAAGAGTTCAAATGGCGAAACTGTATTTCCCTTTGGACTTACTCATCTTCTTGCCATTCTTATCAAGGATGAGGTCGTTAACTAGAACATTCTTATATGGTGACTTACCCATGATGAATGTCGAGATTGCCATTAGTGAATAGAACCAACCTCTTGTCTGGTCGATACCTTCACAGATGAAGTCAGCTGGGAAGAGCTTCTCTTCGAAGTGCTCCTTGTTCTCAAACGGATAGTGCCACTGTGCAAATGGCATCGCTCCTGAGTCGAACCAGCAGTCCATAACTTCTATCTATTCTTGTCATTTCCTTTCCGCAGTGCGGGCACTTTAGATGTACATCATCAACATACGGACGGTGTAGCTCTATGCTCTCATCGATATTTTCTACAGCCTTCTCAACTAGCTCTGCACGACTTCCTACGCATTCAAGATGACCACAGTCACACTTCCAGATTGGGATTGGGTTCCCCAATATCTAGATCTTGAAATTGCCCAGTCCTTAACATCTGCTAGCCAGTTTCCGAATCTCTTCTCCCCTACGAAAGGTGGGTACCAGTTTACTGTGTTGTTATTTGCAACAAGCTGATCTTTAAGTTCGCTCATCTTGATGTACCAGCTCTGTCTAGCATAGTAAACTAGAGGTGTTCCGCATCTCCAGCAGTGTGGATAGTTATGTTCTATCTTCTGCTTAGCAAATACCTTATCATCTAGGTACTTGATGATTTCTACATCAAGACCATCCTCCATTATGAAGTGACCCTTCCATGGAGTTTCTGTATAGCAACCCTGCTCGTCGACTGGCTGAAGGAATGCAGCGCCATACTTCTTACCGCACTGATAATCGTCTTCACCAAATGCAGGAGCTGTATGTACGATACCTGTACCATCCTCGATAGATACATAGTCCATGCATGTAACAAAAAAAGGCCTTTTCGTTTTCCTTAACTTGGCAGAATGGCATGAGCTGCTCGTACTCCATGTACTCAAGATCCTACTCCTTCATGCGCTCAACTACCTCGTAGTTACCCTCGCCTAAAACTCTATCTGCAAGAGCCTCAACTAGGTAGAAGTAGTTACCCTCGTCCTTGCCGTTTAGCATCTTAACCTTGACATAATCAAAGTCAGGACCAACTGTAAGCATTGTATTTGCTGCAAGTGTCCAAGCTGTTGTTGTCCAAGCTAGGAAGTACTCATTATCAGCACCCTTCTTCTTGAACTTAACGATTAGTGTATTTACCTTTACTTCCTTATATCCCTGAGCTACTTCATGTGAAGCAAGTCCTGTTCCACATCTTGGGCAGTATGGGAAGTATCTTGTGTCCTTCGTAGATGAGTCCCTTATCAAAGAACTCTTAAGGGATCCACCATCACTCTCGATATAGTCGTTGTTGAGTGTGATATATGGATCATCAAGGTCAACTAGATATGCCATTCTCTCTGTCATCTCTCTCCACTTATCTGTGTAAGTAAAAACAGACTCACGGCACTTTTCGTTAAACTCCTTGATTCCGTACTTTTCTATATCCTGCTTGCATTCATGTTGAGCTGCTTCTCAACTTCGATTTCTACAGGAGAGTCCGTGTGTATCCCAACCAGCCTTACGATTAACCTGGTAACCCTTCATTGTCCAGTATCTACATACGGAATCCTTAAGTGTTCTTGCCATTACGTGGTGATTCCTGGCATTCCGTTAGCCGTTGGAATCCCTCGTAAAAATACATACTTTGAGTTTCCCTCAGTGCTGTTACGCACTTCTTTAGTAAATCCTCTCTTTTCCACTTCTCAACCTGTTCCTGCTGAACCTCAGCTACAGGCTGTTCAGATAATCTCTCAAACATACTTCTCTCCTTCAAATTAATCCCTATACAGAAAAACTGCATAGGGACGATTATTAAACCGCGAGTACCACCCTAGTTGCTTACCTCTGACAAGGTGCCTCTCATTAAAGTGTCAGGCTCCAGAGTGATATTCAATTTAGGGTTCACCGCAAATCTCTCAGCAATTGATCTACTCTCTGTAAGGGGTCTTAGCCTAAACCTACTTTGTCTCCTTCATAGCCTAAATATTAAGCTTTAGCCGAGCTCAAACTCGACTATATGCTATATTAACATCTCACAGATAAGATTTCAAGTTATTTTTGTAAAAACTAAGATATTATAAAATATTTGTATGCTTTATATAAGCTTTATAAGCAAAAGCAAAAAGCCCTGATTATCACAGGGCTTAAATACTTATTTATTTTTGTCTCTCTAGGGTTGATACGATTCTGCTTGTCGATTTCGTAAACTCTTACCTTTACTTCATCTCCAACATTCATAACATCCTCAACCTTCTCTACGCGGTGGTCTGCCATCTTTGAGATGTGCAATAGACCTTCCTTACCAGGAAGAATCTCTATGAAAGCACCAAAGCTCATAATCTTTGTTACCTTACCCTCATATGTTTGACCAACTTCTGCATCCTTAGTTAGAAGCTCAATCTCGCGCTTAGCAGCCTCTGCTCCAGCCATGTCTGAGCTGTAGATGCTGATAAGTCCTGATGCATCTTCTGCGATGTCAATCTTAACACCAGTCTCATCGATGATTCTGTTGATTGTCTTTCCACCAGGTCCGATAACTATTCTGATCTTATCAGGATCAATCATCATATTGATGCTTCTTGGAGCGTACTGAGACATCTCCTTGCGTGGCTCAGGAATTTCCTCAAGCATTACATCTAGGATGTGAGCTCTACCTTCCTTAGCCTGTGCAAGAGCCTTCTCTAGGATTTCTCTCTTGAAAGACCGTGAATCTTGATATCCATCTGGATAGCTGTTACACCGACTTCTGTACCTGTTACCTTAAAGTCCATATCTCTAGAAGTCTTCCATTCCTGAATATCACTTAGGACAGCGATTTTTCTGGCTTCCGTCTTCTTCTGTTCTTGAGATAAGTCCCATAGCGATACCTGAAACAGGTCTCTTAATTGGAACACCAGCATCCATAAGAGCAAGTGTTGATCCATAGTTGACCCCATTGAACTTGAACCGTTTTGATGAAAGTACATCTGAAACAACTCTTAGTGCATATGGGAACTCTTCAACCGGTGGAATTACTGGAAGAAGCGCTCTCTCAGCAAGTGCTCCGTGTCCAATCTCTCTTCTGCCTGGGCTTCTTGGTGACTTAGCTTCACCTGTACAGTAGCCTGGGAAATTATAGTGGTGCATATATCTCTTCTCTGTCTGCTCTGTGATACCATCGATCATCTGAGCTTCGCTAGAAGGTGCAAGTGTGCATGTTGACATTACCTGAGTCTGACCTCTTGTGAAAAGTCCGCTTCCGTGTACTCTTGGAAGAAGTCCTGTCTCACACCATACAGGTCTTATCTCCGTAGTCTTACGATTGTCAGGTCTAATACCTTCATCAAGAATCATATTTCTTACGGATTCCTTAGTTATGTTGTAAAGAACAGCTGCGATATCCTTCTCATTGTCAGGGTAGATTTCAGCAAAGTGTTTCTTTGTCTCTACTTCTACAGCATCCATGTTATCTAGACGCTCAAGCTTATCAAATGTGTGAATAGCCTCCTGCATTCTGCCTGTAGCATACGCTCTTACTGCAGCATCTATATCTTCTGGAATCTGCTTTAGTACGAGTTCCTTCTTGAGGCTTACCAACCTCTGCTACGATCTCATCAATAAACTCAACGAGTTTCTTGATTTCTTCGTGTCCGAAGAAGATAGCATCTAGCATTACTTCTTCTGAAACTTCGTCAGCTCCGCTTCTACCATCATGATAGCATCCTTAGTTCCAGCAACTGTTAGGTTGATATCTGACTGCTCTCTCTGCTCAAGTGTAGGGGTTGATGATGAATCTTCCGTCAACTCTGCCGACTCTTACTGCAGCGATTGGTCCTTCCATGGAATGTCAGATGTAGCGATAGCAACCGATGCACCTACCATAGCCATGATATCGGTCTCGCAGTCAAGGTCAACTGACATTACAGTTGCAACAACTACTACGTCGTTGTGGTATCCTTAGGGAAAAGCGGACGAAGAGGTCTATCCATAAGTCTTGAGCTTAGGATTGCCTTCTCGCTAGGTCTTCCCTCTCTTCTGATAAATCCTCCAGGAATCTTACCTGAAGCATACATCTTCTCTTCGTAGTCGCATGAAAGAGGAAAAAGTCTATATCCTCTCTTGGTTCCTTAGAAGCGCAGACTGTAACGCTGACAACGGACTCACCGTACTTAACCATAACCTGGCCGTTTGCCTGCTCACAAATCTTTCCGAGTTCAAACTCTAAAAGTCTTCCTCCAACTGCGGTCTTAAATGTTCTGTAATCTGTAAATCTTGCCATTAATAAACAACTCCTTCCTGTTTATCCTATTCCAAGGCAATAACTTCTGGCATCTCAGTCACTTTATCTGATTTGCCTAAAAAGCGAGTCTTAGACCTCGCTACATATCTAGTATAACTACTTTCTCAAGCCTAGACGAGCAATAAGATTTCTATATCTTTCTATATCTACGTTCTTGAGGTAGTTAAGAAGGTTTTCTTCTCTGGCCGACCATCTTAAGTAGTCCGCGTCTTGGTGGTGGTCCTTCTTATGAACATAGGTGCTCGTTCAAATCGTTGATTCTTGCTGTTAGTACAGCTACCTGAACCTCTGGAGAACCTGTATCTCCTTCTTTAGTTGCGTATTCGCTGATAATTGCAGCTTTCTGATCTTTAGTTATCATCTCTTTTCTCCTTTTTATTAAATACGCTTTTTGTCGAGAATGCGTTGGAGTGTCATCAAAAACCAAACAAAAAGTAAATTACTAAACAATGTTATCACGTTATGCGTTAAATTGCAAGTGATTTATTTATCCCTAGCTCATTAGCTATAATAGCGGAAAACTCCTTAACCTTACCGAGAATCTTGACGTCTCTAACGATTATTGGGCTCATATCATCGTTCTCAGGCTGAAGTCTGATGTGATCCTTCTCCTTGTAGAAAGTCTTGACTGTAGCCTCGCTCTCAAAACCGTCTACCATTGCGACAACAATCTCTCCATTGCGAGCAGTCTGTCTCTGTTCAACCAAAATAAGGTCGCCATCAAAGATACCTGCGTTTGATCATGCTCTCGCCCTTAACCTTGAGCATGAAGTTATTGCCAGATACGTATCTAGCTGGAACTGGAAAGCAGTCATCTACATGTTGCTCTGCAGTTATAGGTGTACCTGCAGCTATAGTTCAACAACTGGTACATTGATTATCTCTTCGTTGACTGGTTCTAGCTCTGGCTCCTTTGACAGGCTTATGTGTTTCTCTACCCACTATTACAAGAGTTCTAGGCTTAGCTGGGTCCTTCTTAACATAACCCTGCTGCGCGAGACTCTCAAGATCGTTATGCACTGTTGATGTAGACTTAATATCTAGGGCTGCGCCTATCTCTCTAACCGTAGAGTGCATATCCTTTCTCATCGAATTCCTTGCGCATAAAGTCAAGGATTCTCATCTGCCTTGCCTTTGCTTTTTCCTTTGCTTTGGACATATCAAACTCTCCTTTTTATCTATCCAATTGATAATATCATATTTCAAACAAAAAGTAAACATTAGTTCTTTATTTTTGATATGCAAATATTTATTCTTTTTCTGTTCATTTTCATGCTCACGCGATTTTCCATAAAGTATTGACAGAATTATGATATAATATAGGAGCTATTTTTGATAGAGAGGAGAATTTTCATGCTTAGACACAGGATATCCACCGCACACAAAGAAAAGTAATTTCCATCCAAAGCATTCTTATAATTCTATCCATATTTATATTATTATTTACAAGTATTCCATCCCTAGCTATGCCAAGAGCGCTAAAACACTACCGCTTAGCAAAGAAAACTGTCGACGGAAGCCCTGCAACAGGCAGTTCATTAGCTGTGGCAAATAGCAAGGATATTCAATAGACCAAGATATTCACCAGCTGGTACGATAATAACTGAAATCAAAACTGGACAAATTCTATGGGACGAAAACAGTACGGTAGAATGGAGTACAGCGAGCATGTCCAAGCTCATAGACAATAGCGCTAACCTACGACGCAATTAAAGAAGGAAAGCTTTCTATTAACACAGTTGTTCCAGTTAAGGAAAGACATACAAGAGTTTCTGCAAATTCAAATCTCAGCAATAACAAGATGCAGGTCGGAGCCTCATATACTGTCGGTGAGCTAATGGAACTAATCGCAGTTCCCTCTTCAGCAGCAGCAACCTACATGCTCTATGGATCTTCTAGCACCAGATATTGATACCTTTGTTACAATGATGAATAACAAAGCTAAGGAACTTGGAATGGTCAATACCAAGTATGTCAATCCTATCGGCGTCCTAAATGTTCTCCTAGGTCAAGATGGCCCTTCAGGAGACCCTTATGCTGATAACTACACTTCAGCAAGAGACTACGCATGTCTTTGCACCTACCTGGTAACCAACTATCCTGACCTTTTTAAACCACACGATAAATGCAAATCTCGTATCAAAGCCTGGAACTATATACGAGGAGCGCTTTGAAGGTCATAACTACTCCCTTCCTGGAGAAAAATATGCATTTCCTGGTGCTGATGGCATCAAAACTGGCTCTGCTAGAAAGGGATATAACTACAGCCTCACGGCAAAGCAAGGAAATACGAGAATGATAGAGATTGTCCTAGGCGTAAGCGTTTGGGGCGATAGCTCTGCAGAATCCATCAGGGCACCTCATAGGAAACTCTATACTCGAAGACGCCTTCGCTAAATATGAATATCGTAAGGTTTTTATCTGCGGGTAAATATTCAGTCAAAGGCAAGATAATAGAAGTAAAAGAAGACTTCTACGACTGCGTTCCAAAAGACTATAAACCGAAGTTCATCTGCGACTTTAAGAACAAGAAGTTAAAGCTCAATATTTCAAATAGACAGTATCTCAATGGCTTTGCCGAGCCGAGTGCAAGCTTTGAACTTATAAAGACCGTAGCATCTAAGAATGTAGTTGAAAAATCAAAACCTATCAGCATCGGATCAACTTTGATGTCCATACTCGTTATAAAGAGCTAGCTGCATATTTTAGCTTTATATATACGTTAAGAAAAAGACACAAAAGCACCTGAAAGTAGATGCAGACATAGGCGCAGATAATAAAAATTCACATAAAAAGCCTGCATTGAGCAGGCTTTTTATAGTTCTGAAAATTCTTATATCTTGAATGTCTGGAACTCTCTTCTGTTCCGTCATCCTCACCAAACTCGTAATCGTTGCCTGGCAAAATTGCATTTACTAGGATACCAACGATAGCTGCGATAGCAAAGTCCTGAAAGTGTGATTGTTACGCCTTTGATTGCGAAAGCTTTTGCTCCACCAACTGGAGTTAAATCCAAGTGCACAAACGAGTATCAAAGCTGCGATGATTGTGTTTCTTGACTTTATGATCAACCTGGTTCTCAACTACGTTTCTGATACCGATTGCTGAAATCATTCCGTAAAGGATGAATGAAACTCCTCCGATTGTTGAAGCTGGAATGCTCCTCGATTAGGAAAGCTCTCACCTTAGAATGAATGAGAGATCCTACTGCAAAAGAATGCTGCGATTCTGATTACTCTAGGATCGTAGATCTTTGTTAGAGCAAGAACTCCAGTGTTTTTCTCCGTATGTTGTGTTTGCAGAATGCCGAATGCTGAAGCTAGGCAAGTTGCAAGTCCATCTCAAGAAGAGTTCGTGAAGACCTGGGTCTGCAATGTAGTTTCTGCATTTGTTGAGCACCGATTGCTGTGATATCTCCTATGTGCTCCATCATTGTTGCAAGAGCAATAGGCATAATTGTAAGTATTGATGATACATCAAACTTCATCATCTGAATTGGCGGAAGACCTATCCACGACCTTGAGGCTGCTGCACTAAAATCAATTTCTCCCATACAAGCTGCTACAGTGTATGATGCTGCCACACCTAGGATGATAGGTATGATCTTGAGCATCGCCCTTTCCCCAGATATTGAAGATGATAATTGTTACAACTGCTACTAGCGCAACCACCCAGTTCGTCTTACAGTTAGCGATAGCCGAAGGTGCAAGGATAAGACCGATAGCAATAATGATAGATCACTGTCACAACTGGAGGGAAGAACTTCATTACGCGCTTAACACCAAAGCCCTTAATCAGAGCTGACATTACTAGGTATACAAGTCCCGCACAGAAAACTCCTCCGCAAGCATATGGTAGCATTTCCTTGTTTGGTGCACCGTTTACCATAGGTAGCTACAGCTCCATAGCCACCTAGAAAAAGCAAATGATGAACCGAGGAATGCAGGAACCTTTCCCTTAGTTAGAAAATGGAAAAGCAAAGTTCCAAGACCTGCTATGAGAAGTGTTGTGCTTACGCTATGAACCTGTCAAAATAGGAACTAGTATGGTAGCACCAAACATCTGGAAATGTGTGCTGCAAACCTAGGATTATCATCTTAGGGAACGCCTAGCTGTCTGGCATCGTAAATGCCGTTTTCATTAACATTTTTGTCTGACATATATTTCTCCTTCTTAATAATAAAATAACATAGAACACCCTATTAACGATTATAGATGTTTCTACGGGCTAGTGTTCCCGTCTCATCAAAAGTCAATCCCTTATTGTCTCAACTTATGCGATGTAGAATGTTCTTTCCTACATAGTCGGCTCTTATCGGTAGCTCCTATGTCCCCTATCTATCAAAACTGCAAGCTGTATGGTGCCAGCCTGTCCAAAAATCTGAAAGTGCATCAAAGGCCCGCTCTTGCGGTTCTGCCTGTGTACAGCACATCATCTACTAAGACAACTTGCTTTGCCGTTAATATCGCAAGGAATCATAGATTCACTAATCCTCGCCTCATCAATCTGATTTCGACTCAATATCATCCCTATGACCACTTATATCTAGTACGCCAGTTGGAATATTGCGCTGCTCTATCGTTTTTCAGAAATTCGCTGAGCTGATTTGCAGTAGGGAACATCACCCTTTGGCAATTCCGACAATTACAACATCCTCCAGTACCGTTATTTCTCTCAGTAATTTGATGTGCGATTCTGCGAAGCGCTCTCATAATTTCATCTGTTGTCATTAGCTGTGATTTGAATTCCATCTCTTTCCCTTACTTTGGACACAAAAATCTTGTCAAGACATCGTTTGACAAGATGCGCAAAATCGTATGATCTATCACTACCTTATCGGCATCTCTGTACCGACTTAAAGATGTTCTTTTCACATAGAATAATATAATATCTATGGACTTATGTCAAGCAGGTGTATATAATAATTCGTATCTAAAATAAGCTAGAAAAAGGAGAATCACCATGGATTTGAGCTATGTAAAAATCCCTCTTTCTTTCCACTCCCAGAGGAGCTTGAGAAACTAAAGGGCGCAGGATATTTTGACGAGTTTAAAGAGAGCGAAAAGTATCACCTTGATAGAGAAAAACCTTCAGAGGAAGTTAAGAGAGAATCATTTTAGAGATGCACAATGCCGATGTCAAGCTCAGAAGTACACCCTAACAGAGAGCGAGCTTATCGAGCAGATTGCTGGTATGCGCCAGGGTTTTTCTAGCGAAGATTTCAAGAAGCTTGCGGAGATACAGACTATATCTTTCGTTAATGGTGAGAAGCGCTATGTTGACTTCAGCGTTTGCTTCCCTCTTCATCACAAGCGTACTTTTGACAAACTGGCCGGGAAGCACCTACCCTGACGATAAGAGCCCGAAGTATCTGAATCAAGAGACCACATAGAGTCACAGGCTCAGCAGAGGTAGCTATCGATCTAGAATTTATCGCAGATGTGGATTTTGAGGGCAGCAAAGAACAAGAAACTTTCTGTTCACCTACCTTACCCTTCACCTAATGGAATGAGGTATGAGCGATATAGAGCTTGTAAGTACATCAAAGGAATGCGAAATCGCACCTGAGAGCGCACTTCAAAAGAACAGTTCACTTCAGCGCAGACGGAAATGAAGAGCAAAGCTTTGAGGTAAGATGCAAGGCAAAGATGACTCAGACATATATGAGCTTTGATGATGTTGTTTCTGCTGGAGCAAAGGTTAGCTGAAGCTGAGGAAGCGAGCTCAAAGAAGCAGATTCTGAGAGCGACCTTCTCGAGAAAGCATTTTCTCACTATGTATTCACGCCTTTCATAAAAGAACTTTCTGCTTTGATAGTTGGTGATGAGACTGATAAGACTGTAATTGCAAAGAAGATTTTCGACTTTATCACTCACAAATATAGATATGCTTATGTTCGCGATTATGCTGCTGTGACTGGCTTCCAGGCTACTTTGCACTGAGAGGCAGAGGCGACTGCGGACTTCCAGGCATCGCTTTGATAACACTTTGCAGATATAATGGCATCCCTGCTAGATGGCAGTCTGGTGTTGTAACTGATGGAGATGCGGTGGTGCTCACGACTGGGCTGCTGTTTTACTTTAGAGGCGTAGGTTTTAGACCTGTTGATCCATCATTCGGTGGCGGTGCTGTTCGCAGAGGTTTCAGAAGAAGATTGTCAGTTCTACTTTGGAAATATCGATCCTTATAGACTTATTTTCAACACTGACATTCAGGAGGAATTCACTGTTCCTAAGAGTTTTTATCGCTCATGACCCATACGACAACCAGTATGGAGAAGCAGAAACTGAAGATGCTATGATAAAGAGAAGCGATGTTAAGCTTTATAGAGTAATCCACTCAAAGACATTCAAATAAGGAATAGCAAAACCCTGTTAATTGAGCTTAACAGGGTTTTGATTATATTATATCCTAGTTTGATTTTTATGATTTTTGTCTTAGGTACTAGGAGTATAGTGGAACTAAATTAAGTATGAATGTTCCAACAAACAGAGCTAGGTATTTGAGTTCTATAGCCTTTGATGCTGAAATTGCATTTATTATCTCGCTATAGTAATAGCCTGGGATATCATCTGTATCTTACTTATAATTGTCATCGAACTGCTTCAGCTCCAAAAGCTTGCAACGGTATAACAGTCATTGCAGCTAATATAGAGTGGAAAACTAACTGTATCTATAATCTTAGGCTCGAGTCTAACACCAACTACGAGATCCAATCATCTTGAAATAAATCCCATGATTGTTAACAAGAAGAACTGAATTACCAAGTTCTCCAGTTATTTGAAATTTAAAAAGGCAACTGCTACTGCAAAGCACTACTAGAAAAATCAATGTGTTCAGAACTACCTGCACTATGGTCTGGTCTAATAGATATCTCTTAACGCTGTGCTTTGTAGAACTTTGATTCAAATGAGAAAAACTCTATGTTAGATGAAATTCTCTTACTGAATGTAGCCATCTGTTTCCGATAATACCGATGAAAAACTGCAATACCAAACCATAATGTTTGAACTATTCCCTTCTGCACATTGTAGATAAAAATACCATATAACAGGAACAAAGATTGTAAATATTAGAAATCTCTTATTTCTAAGGACTTGCCTTAGCTGTATTTTCATAATCGTAGATTGTGCCTCCTTCTACATTTTCTCTATAATACTGCTCTATGGTCTTGCCATCTGCATAGAATCTTATCGACTGCATCTTGCTGCAATTCTGCCATCCTTTCAAAATTAAAAACCTTTGTAAAAGAAAATGGTCAATTTGATTGAAACATCAATGTGACAATTACAGATGTAAACTTCTGCTCATCAAGCAGTTTCCAAGTATCGACTGACTCTAAATCCATTCCTGTTGTAGGTTCATCTAGGAATATAAGTTTAGGTGAATTTAAGTTGTTAGTAAAGAGAAAGCCTTCTTTTTGACCACCTGATAGAGCCACCTACATACTGATTTCTCATGCTCCCCAGGTCACCACTGCAAGTAAGGCGTCATAGTCCACATTATTGAGCTTATTCATCTGTGTTTTTAAGATAACTTTTAAATCTAAAACTGTAAGATCATCAATCAAAATATCACCTTGTGGCATCATGCAATCTCAGTCTGGAAATCTAGCGTTTTGTGCTCACACTTCCAGAATTTGCTGTGAGTTGTCCGGATATTATCTTAAATAAAAGTACTCCAGCACCATTGTTACCGAGCAAAGCGACTCTGTCACCTTCTTCTACAGAGCGTACCCCTTTCAGAACTTCTTTATCTTTTAAAGTTTCTTTATTTTCTTCAACCTTAAACATATATCCTCCACTTCAAAAATTTTTAACTATTTTATGTATACACAGATTTATGATTGTCAACAGGCAGCCTTACGCCTTATGAGCCCACTTGTAACAATTTTTAATATGCCTTACAAATATTTCTTATTATCTACATATTTAGCAGATTAGAATGATGAATCTATCTCCATTCATTTCAATCTTGTGCTCGATTCCGTAGTTTATGAGGATGTTTTGAAACATATATAGGCTTTATGCCGTTTCCATTCTCCTTGTCTAGGGCTAAAACCGATTTCAAAAGAATCTATCTAGATTAAGTTCGCCTAGATTTTCTCCAGTGTTTTCACATAGAGCCAGCCATCTTTCACACAATATTTATCTTACCATCATTTATATTGTACTTTGTTGCATTGCTCATAAGGTTTGATAAAACCCTATCTTTAGCGTCAGTTCTGCCTATGTAGCAGCTTTTCACTACTCGAGCTTTATATCAAGATGCAAGTTCTCTATTTGCGCCAAATACTTCTTCTCTACATCAAATCACTAGTCCTTTCGGGACTAAGATTTTTCATCATTTCTTAACTGGTCGTAGCTAGAAATGAGAGGGTCCTGAGATATGCTGTGATTTAGCCTCATCTACCATGTTTTATGCACTCGCCTAGTGTAGAAATCCTTGTCCTTGTACTTGCCGATATTGTCTCATGTTTTTCGAGAACTATCTTAAGTGAAGCGAGCGGCGTCTTTAGCTCGTGAGAACGTCCCTAAAGAAAATCATACCTCAATTTGCTCTGTCTAGTTATCTCTTCATTCTTCTCTTCTAGGTCATCTATGAGTCCTAGCAAGGTTTCGTAGAGCATGTTTAGCTGTTTTTGAGGTGTGCAATTTCATCCTCGCTTTTTATTTCTAGGCGTGCATCTCATCTAGATTTGCCATCCTCTCTGAGACTGCTACAATTTCGTTTACATTCTTACTCATGGATCTGGCGAAAAATATATGAAACTATCATTGAGCACCGATACTAAAATTGAATAAGGAAGAAAGCTTTAATGTGAGTGTTTTGCATCTTCCTGCTATGTTCTCAGATGAAACAAACTGTAGGTTATTTTTGCCATCCTTAAGCTTTAATATCTCTTTCCTCTAAAATAACAGAGTTCTCATCGCTATAATAATCTACATCCATATCTTCCTCTACTTTTGACACTGTTATCGCTTTTATGCCTTTGATATAAAGCCTTAATCTCACTGTTATTTGAGTAAAATTCAAGTGCCTGCATAATAAATTTAGATTCGTTTCCGTTCATCTTAGAGCAATTTCGTCTGCCTTAATATCAACCTCGTGCTTACGGGTTTCTAGATATGACTTTGGAAAAATCAAATACACCGACAGATGAATCACGATTATCAGTATATTGATGATGATAAATATCTGCATATTTTTGGGAGTATCTTTAATTTTCTCATTTTCTCTCTAATTTATATCCTACATTTCTAATTGTAACTATGCAGTCTAACTCGAGCTTCTTTCTGAGTTCCTTGACACTATACGTCGATGACTCTATCAAAAGGAGTTCATCTGACTCCTTCCAAACATTATCGATAATCTGCATTCTCATCGAGCCTGACCCTCGTTATTGAGAGAAGAAACTTAAGGGATTTCAGAGTTCCTTTGCCTTGATATCGACTGGCTCACCGTTTAGTGGCCGTATAGCCTATAAGTCAACCTCAGCACTTTCCGTATTTGAAGCTTTTCTGACTGAGACGAGTACCTTTTGATCATAGACTCTAGCCTCGCTCTTTAGACGGAAGAGAACAAAGGCTTTTCCATCTATCCATCAGCTAGATTTGAAAAAGGCATCTATCCTGTATTCCTCATCGCCGAAGGCAGTGAGCATCAAAACGGGAACCATGCTCCTAGTTCTTATCTCTCCCGAGAAACCCCAAGTCCGCTCACCCAGGAATCTGTATGTCTGAAAACTCTGTGTAATATCGTTCTTATCAAAAGCGCTCCAAAGCCATTTTGCCATCCTCTGCCTGAACCATCTCATAGCCAAACTCAGACATGTGCTCACAGATGCCTTCCCTTATCATCTTGTCATCTTCAACAACCAGTATTTTTCATACTATTACCTCATTGTCACAAATTCATATATTTCAGATTATAATACAAAATGACGAACATCGATAGAATAAACATCGGCATTCGTCATTTTGTTCACTTACTAATGTCTGTTAGCAAATCCTTCGGCTTTTTCCCCTAGGATATTAAATGAAGATATCAAAAGGTGAAATTGCTAGAATAACCACCATAGATATAACAACATGGATGAAGATTTTCATACCTACCTCTATGTCTAAGGGCTAGTGAGCGTCTTATTAAATCTCATCACTTCGGCACCGCCACCAAGCTGTGTTCAGATGATTCTCCTGCAAGCTCTCTTTGATACATCTCCGTAACCTTCTTTGAGAATTCTGTTTCCCATCTCCTTGCCCTAGGTATGATGCTTCAAAATATGAGCAGGCAAATGCCGGAATCGAGATAGATACCTGCTCAGAAGCAAACTGAAGGGAAAATTTTGCCCTTTGATATACCTATTGAAAGCAATACTGCAATCTCTCTCGCATTTATCCGCAGGAATAGAAGAAGCGAAACCACAAGTCCAGCAAATATCAAGCGCCGGCATAGCTTATTAGCAAGTCCATATACACCTGGGAAATCGACTCCACAGACTGGATAGTTAGATGAACTCTTGACTAGAGTGAAATAGCTCCAGTCAATATCTAGCTCCTGAACCTTTTCCATGACCTTATCTAAGTCCTTATCTCCCTTTACGAAAGAATGTTGCATCCACTCTAAACTGCTGTATCCTCAGTGTTTCCCATAGACATAGCTGCTGTGTGAAGAGCTGATACTATATTGTTCTCATAAAAGCTCCTGCGCTGCGCTTACGCCTCCATTGTTGTGTCATCAAAGAGTCCCTTAATTTCAACCTCTACAGTCTCATTAGCTCATTATCTGCATCAAAGAGATTTGATTTAAGCTTTATCTTATTCCCACCTTGAGATTATTCTTAGCAGCAGTCCTTGTGCCATCAAAATCTTATACTTATCATCCTGAACTAAAGGCTTTCCTTCTACAAAGATGTAAATGCCCAGATACGAACTTTGTCTCCACGATTTGAATCGTTACTCCATTATCATCACCGCGCGTCCAAAGTTCTTTTGCTCTTTCAGGAGAGGAAATTTGCCTTAGTGATCATCTGTTTTCTATAAGATCGTAGTCTACTAGGTCTGCTACGCTCCAATTCTTTGACGTAGCCATCTATTTCATCCATCAGAGATTTTTTGATATCCTCGTCCTCATCATTTCCGCCACCTCGCGGGGTTCCAGGATTTGTCGATCTATTGATCTCCATACTGAAAGCTATTTGTTATGTTCTTAAAGTTTCGTTTGAAGCCTTATCCGTTGCATCTTTTGATGATAATCCAATCATCGATAGTGTCGACATCAGATAGAATTACAAGGAAGATGACAATGGTTCTCAGCAGCTTTCTCCATACGTATGTAAAAGCATTCTTAATCAAGCTAACCTCCAAACTACTTTCTCTTAAGCTTCTTGTGCTGATTTCTAGCACAACATCTGCTGCATCTGCAATATCCTGCTATGATAACGACAATAACGCATTTGTTTCTCTCTTTTTGCAAGTCTCTTTAGAAGAGATCAATAATTTCCTTTGAGCCAGCCTGGTCGAGATTTCCCGTAGGTTCATCCGCAAGTATTACTGTCTTCAGATACTAAAGCTCTTGCAATGGCAACTCTCTGCTGCTGACCGCCCGATAGCTTAGAACATTTCTCTTTATTTGGTTTCTGTCTAGACCAAGCTCAAAGCAGTATATCTTCGCTCGCGTGCTTATTCACGAGTCTGATATTCTCAAGCGGGTGTAAGATACTCAATGAGATTGTAGTTCTGAAATACTAGCGAGATATTATCTCTCCTATGTTTTGCTATATCCTTCTTTCTCAATATTTTCACCACGGAATAGGATTTCTCCTCCCTGCGGCGAGTCAAGCCCAGCAAGTAGTGACAAAAATGTCGATTTTTCCTGCGCCTGACTTTCCAATAATCGCGTAAAACTCTCCCTCCTCAAAGCCCTGGTTTTACTGATGATAAAAACCTTTTTCCTTTGAGTTTGCATAATTGTAGCTTAAATTTCTTTCGCTTCTAAAATATTCATCATTGCTCCTAACTAACTTTTTGATAGAATATCCTTCAGTTTTTAACCAGTATCGTAGCCAAGCTGCGACAACAGATATAACGATTATTCCTATCAGTACTGCATAGCACTGTAATAGACTTGTGATATTATCGAGTCCAAATCCTGCTGGTAAAGTCCTCCTGAACAAAAGGCGCTCTCATCTGTGACAATAGCTCCTAGAAGCTGTGATATCAAAAATGCTTCACGAAAGCAAGGCCACTATCAAAGCAGGAAGCGATATGACACTAGCTCAAGTATGAACTGGCTCATTATCCTAAACTTGCTAAATCCTATTGAAAGCAATATTCCTATCTCGTAGGTTCTCTCCCTTTATCCATAGAATGAGTATCAAAGTGAGAACAACTATGGCGCCAATAACTATCAGAGCCAGAAATCAATCTGATTATATGCTTCATCTCAAAAACCGCGCCCGATGCCTGTTCAAAAGCCTTGGAGTCCTTGATTATCTCATATTTTGACCAGTCGATATCAAGAGCTTTGATATCTTCCTTGACCTTGTTCTAGCTGCTGTGCATCTTTTACTAAAGCCTTGAGGCTTGTTGCAATTTCATCATCCTTTGATAGGCCAGAGCCCTCTGGCTTCCATAATAATCGGTAAATACCATGTTTTCCTCAGGTCAGATAGAGAGTCCCGTATCACTGCTCTGTCGTCTTACCGCTGAAGATACCAACTATCTCAAAGTCTTGGCTTGCGAAGCGTCGCTATACGCCTCGTCCTTAAATATGGATAAGCTTTAGCCATCGTGGCTCCAGCTATTCTTCTTTACTAGCTCTTTGTACGAGAATCTTATACTTATCGCCTTCCTTTAGAGCGCGTCCATCTTCAACAAAAAGCACCGCTACGGAAATAGTAGATTTCTTCTACTTTCCGTAACAGACATGGATGGACACGAGATTTAGCCTCCTGCGGCAAATCGTCTCGCTGATTTTGCGCACCGTCAAACAGCTGCCACTTGTCAGCTTTGCAGTGCCTGCATATTCTGCTGTAATTTCTTCGATATTGCTGATAGAATCTAAGAACTTAAGATCCTTTGATATGAAATGTTCCCTCAGCATTCTTACTACTATGGAAATAGATGAATTCGATAATTTATAGATAGATTTTTCTACGGCGCCAATTGATTTTTGCGACATAGAAACAGGAATAAAGAGATGCAGCACCAAAAGCTATGAGAATAAATGCAATCAAGCTTCTGTTTCTCTTTGGCTGATATATATGCTAGCATTCTAGTCATAGTTGCCTCACTTAGTCGCCGTCCCCACGGCTCTGGTACCTATCTAGATTCCAACCTCCGGAACCTATAATTTCTAGCCTAATCCCCAAGTAAACATCCTCTATCTACCATATTAAGTTGTATTTATGAATTCTTTATGAAATGGTTTACAAAAATTTTATTTAGTTCTCAAAAGCCTCCACAGGATTCTTTCTTGCTGCTATTCTCGATGGAATAAATCAGCTATCAAAGTGAGCACAACGCTGAGTATTATCAAAGAAACAGCTGTGCTGGGGCTAACACTAGCATTAAATCCGATATGTCTAGTGACTTTTGCCTACAGCTTATTAGATGGAACCTGTAAAGCGCTGTAGCTACAGCAACACCTAGAACGCCCGATGTAAATCCGAGAATTCCAGCTACTGCGATGAATATTCTCGACACGTCCTTCTTTCGGCTTCCTAGAGCGCGCGAATTCTATCTCCTTTTGTTCTTTCTACAACTGAAACGTATATCAAAATTCCTATCATAAACCAGATGATACTAGTAGAGAAATAACAGAAAAACGCAATCAAAATGAAGGTTATTGAGTTAATAATATCCCCAAATGCCTTGGTTATCATCTTTTGCTGTATCAGTATATGAAATAGCATATCTTTGATAGTCACTGCTATCTTTTCCATACTTCTTCTCAAGATCCTTGTTGGAACTTTGATATGGTTAATTATAGTTTTCTCTATCATCAGAGGTCTTAGCACTAAAACTTATGCCTTAGGCGTGCTATCGCCTACCAAAGCTGCACCATATCCTCTTGATATCTCTCATCTGTCAGTGAATCTCCGCTTCCACCTATTACACTTTTGCTCTTGCTATTTTCCTGAGCCTTAACTATGTCAGAATTTTTCTGAGTTTAGAGTAGTATCTAGGAACTTTCTGTTATACAATTAGACCATTAAAGGAGTTCTTTGAGCTGTCATTAAGCCTCATAACTGCAGTAATCTCTAGATCCTTACCTCCTCGTATAGACCATCTGTAATTTCATTGGAACGAAACATCACCTCAAAACTGACGGAAGTACTGGTTGTTTGTCAAAACTTAAATTTCTTGCCTATGGGTTCCTCAGGCTTGATGCTCTTTTCTTCCGCTGTGCTAGAAGCTCAGCTGCTGTCTCGCTCAGCGTTCCCTCTGCACCGACAAAGAGAATGGCCTCGTTTTCTGCTGGATATTTTAAATTCCTGTTTTACTAGTCAGCAAGTCGTGAGTCATTTGTTATAGTTTTCTCGTCACCGGAAGAACAGCGAAGTTTACTTATGGTGTTGAAGATTGTCTTTACTCATTTTCCTGAACAGACTGTATCTTGCCATTTTCATCCTTAGTAGAGTGTAAGCATGTATCCTGCTATTACTCTAGACTCTTATGCACTTGCCCGTATCTTTTCTATATCATGATATGAAGTCTCCGTCATCTCCTAGAGTCATTTTCTGTATATCTATTTGAGTGGGCTTCTATTTCAGCTCAGTTTGATTTCCTTGCTTTGATTTACTTTTGAGGTGCTGTTCTGAGAACCTTCTTTGAATCAACAGCTGAGGTGTAATGAACACATGGTCGCAATATGTATCTTCCTGAGTTGTTTTGATATAACTATTCATTCCAGATGATATAGCCGCTACGGTTGTCAATGCTTATAATTCTGCTTGCTGTAATTGTCTAAAGAACTGTTCTGACCTTCGTGAGCAGGTTCTTGAAGCTAGAATTTATCGCCTGAGCAAAGGACATAGATGTCTTCAGGCGACTGTACTCGCTATCTTCAGTCTCAGTATTTGGCTTATCCTCAGATAACACCATCTGAAGGCGAATAATACGGTCGCTGTATTTTTCTCTATCTCAAGCTATGAGTAACCATTATTACAAGCTTATCCTTGCTAATCTCCTTGATCAAATCATAATCTGAGCACATGCACTGCTGTCGAGTGCACCTGTTGAGCTCATCTGCAAGTATAATCAGGGTCATAACAAGGGCACGCAATGGCAGCCCTCTGCTATCATCCGCCAGATAGCTGATTAGGCTTCTCATTCATGTGGTCAGCAAGTCCGACCTGCTTCCAGTACCTCAGTCGCCTTCTCCTTTACTTTTCCCTACTCGATATACAGAAATCGACATCGCAAAGCTTTACGTTTTCAAGCACAGAAAGATGACTAATCAGGTTGCAGCTTGGAATACAAATCCCGATTGTTCCATTTCTATAGCTATCCTCAGTCCTTGTCCCTACAGATTTTGTCGATGTGCCGTCGACTATCATATCTCTCTTCATCGTGCCGCTCAGTCCACCTATCAAAATTGAGAAGCGTCGTCTTTCCACTACCACTTGCTCCTAGTATGGAAACAAACTCGTGACCAGCAAATGATATAGAAACATTGTCTAGCGCCTTTTGTACACAGACCCCACTGTTATATATCTTTGTTATATAACCTAGTATATTACCCCGTATTATTTTAGTTCTATTAAGCTAGGATATCCTTTTTAACCTTTCATGTGTCTGCCTATATATACCAATCATGCGATGAGCAACCATGATATGTTCTTTTGGATAGGGCGACATATCTAGGCTCCCCATACAGGTGAACTTTTTGCTTATACTGTCTTAGACTACATTAAAAGAATAGAACCTATTTGTAAAGGCATATATTAGGTAGGCTATCATCATGAAACTATGCTGTGCTCTTCCTACATTTGATAAAGGCGCCATCACTAGGTCAAATACAAGCTCCCTGCTCCTTAAAATAACTCATAATCTTTATAAAAAGATAGTCCATTATGCCATTTTTGCGATTTATGTAAATCATATCTCATCAAATCTATACCAGAAATCGTTTTATTATACTACGATAAATGTCACAAAAGGCTTGTATTTCCCCATTCTCATCCTTTGCGATAGCAATATGCAAGCTTTATACTATTCTTCATCAAAATATCCTAGAGAAAAGCCTTTTCTTTGACGTCCATCTAGCCAACTATCTGATATTTTTCTAAGATTATCCATTAATTTATCATCAAAAGGAGGTTCTACCACCTCAAATGTATAACCTTTGTTCTCTAGTTTGTTAACAGCTGTTCTGAACTTTCTGCCTGCCTTCCCCTCTAAAGTGAAAACTCTCTAATGGAACATATGCCATCTCTCGAATTTCATCAAAATCGTATCCGTAATCATAAAGAGTACGAGCGTTGTTTCTTGATTTACTTCGTGAAAAACTACTGATATATTTGCAAGTTCAGCGTCAGCTAGTATTTTGGATATTGCCTGATCTAGATATCCTGGTTTGCAGAGTATTGGATCCGGACATTACAACTATGCATGTTGTTTTCCATTGCGAATTGAAAAACTCACTCTATCCACCCCCATCCTCTTGATACCAATATAGATATTTATCACCTAAAAATGCAAGTGCAGCATTTGGGTTTTATTATCAATTGTAGCTAGGAAAATTTATATACCTTGCTTATCAAAATTCACATCCAAAACAGCATCATCTCTTCTTATTAGGCGTAAAATCGTGCGATAAACTACAACCATAATAAGAGCCATGATTAAAAAGACCTAGCCAATGTGATACAAAAGTATTTCAGTATGATAAAAAGCTTCCTAGGTGATGTAGTCAATTCGAGCAAGCAAAACAATCGTAGTGATTAATACTATACCTATTGCACCAAAATCCTTTACTATATCCTCCATCATACATGATAGCTTATACGATCAAAACTCCCTCCTGTTCCCACCAGGTAAGTGCTATCAAAGCCAAGAAATATACTACTTGGTATCGAGTAGACCCCTATATTCAGGTAAAATCAAAGTTGATGCCCCTATTATTGTGGTAATAACTGGTACTATCTTCAAATTTCGAGCGAAATCAATCTTGCTACTAGAAAATACACTATGCCTAAAAGTATACATAGTGGTGTTGCCAGATAAACTGCCCCTCTACGGCTCAAGTTCCTTTAATATTGGTATATGACTTAATTCCTGTGGAACGATTGCAGATATTATGGGAATATAGCAAAATCCTAAATCCCCAAAACTAATATTTTTAATGGATGACTCCAGAATAGGGATTCCAAGATATTTTTCATTTATCTTTCCACCCTTATTTTTGATAAATAATATCACCCCCTACTGCAAATGGACACATATAATAAAACAGTCTGTATACGAATATCAGCTAAGTGCCTGCACCTTGTCAAGTCCGACTAACAAGTCCTGCTACCATTACTAAATCAAAACTTCTAAACTTCCCTGGAATCATTGACATAATACCAACAGTTATGGAAATCATAAATAATGGGACTAACTCAGAGATTGGTAGTGAATAACCTAAACATCTTCCCACTAATACGACTGCTTACACAAATCAATCTATCATGATGATCGAAATAAAAGCTATAGCGGTCTTTCCTTTTCATTTTGCCCAAAAGTAAGTCAGGCTCTTTCTATTTGGAGATAAAAAGAACGAAGGTAGGTAAAGCCTCTGCATGCGTGAGTAGGCCAGTAGCGATGTATATCTGATGAGCTAGGGAAAAACTGTAATCAAAACTAGCGCATATGAGTGACATAAATGAAAAACCACTCATAGAAATATGGTATAACGCGAGATATTGCTATGCTTGCATCTGGTTTTTCCTCATCAGCATAAAATGAATATCTTAGTCCAACATCAACCAGTCCTGCAAATCCAATCCATATTATTCAGGTGTTGATTGTCCAACTGTCTCGATGAGATAGTGAAAGCCTTGGACTGCTTTAGTTCCTTGTTCAGAATATAGTCATAAAGTATCATTGGTGATACAGCAGCAAATCTAGCACAAATAGAATAGCACCTTATCAGGTGCTATAGTTCCTATCGTACTTGTTACTTCATCAGATGAAATGAATACATCTCATGATTTCTATGATGACCCAGGGCTTCCCTATTTGACATGAAAGTCAAGACAAGCTTTATCGGGTTCTTCCATTTTAGAATTCTAATAATCTTATTCATAAATATCCTCTATCCTAATATCCATATCGACAATCAGGGTACAACGATTACAAATAGAATCGTACAATAGTTAGCAACATTTGTCAGAAAACTCTACATCTCCATCGCCTTGATGAGCAAGGATTGGTAGTACTGCCAAGTGCTGGAGCGGCAGACTGGATTACAAAGTCCTATGCTCAGCTGTAGGCATTCCTTTTTGCAGTCAAAGTTAGAAGTGCAATCATAACAGCAGGTCGGTATAAACCTTCCAATTAACGTTATGATTGTATCTCTATCTAAAAGTAATGGTTTTTAGTCCTGCCTTTGATAGAACTATACCAATGTATAGGAGAGACAGTGGCGTTACCAGATTACCTATATATGTTGGGTGCTGGTTGCAAAAGCTAGGGTACCGGAATTTTAATAACCAAAAATACTAGAGCAATCAAAAATCCAACTAGTGGAGCAGGAAGAAGTTTCTTCCAATCAAACTTACTTGGCCCATATTCTTACCAGTCTTGCTATCAGCTTGTCATTAGATAAACTCCCAATGTCCAAGTCGAAACAGTATTTGTAATATAGTAGATCAAGAAATAAGGAAGTGCCTCATTTCCAAATAAAAGCTATGTTTAATGGTAATCCAATAAATATAGTATTTGCATTTACAAAAGTATTAATCATCGTGCCTCTTCGACCAGGCCTAACTTTGAACACCTTTTACAGTGATAAAAGGCTACTATATAACCTAATATAGAATGCTCCAAATGTATATATCAAACCATCTAGGAAAGACTTATCAGCTTGTCTAGTGTGAGATACTTCATAACCGAAACAAAGATTGATGCAGGAAGCGCTACATTCATAATTAGGCGTGATAAATTTCGCTCCAAAGCTATCCTCAAACCATCCACGACACTGAAGTACATATCCTAATACGATTATAATTATAATCAGATTATACTCTCTATAGATGTTAGTAAAATATTCATAAAAACCTTTCTTTACTTCATACCGAGAATATTAAGCATGCGTGCCAAGAGACAAGGTCTCGTTGGCACACTTATAAAGCAAACTCATAAATTATTAACGATACTTTAGGGTGCCACTAAGTTCATCATCTACCTTTTGCACATATCCTTTTCCTCCAGCGTGCAAGTCCCTGCTCTGAGCCTTATTAGCAACTGCTTCAGCTACCTTTATTGAAACCTCAGCAACATGCTTAAAATGGAGTAATACAGGAGCACCTGGTTTTTCATATCTATAATTCCACCTCAAGGCACGAGCTGCAGCACCTCATCATCTCATCTGTCAAAGGCTTGCCTCTGAGTGCTAACATTCCTAGTCCTAGACCTGGATATCAATGCATTATTTGCTTGACCTATTACATCATTTCCACACCTTTATATGAAACATTGATCAGCTGCTATTCCTGTTGCAACAAAAGCCTTTCCATCCGACCATTTGATAAGATTTTCAGCACTTGCTTCAGCAAAGCTTTGTTGGATTAGAAAGTGGGAAAAATCATTGGATGAGCAGAGTTCTCACACATAGCCTCCACTATTTCTTTTAGTGAAAGAATTAGGATTTGTCGATGTTCCTACCAAAATAGTTGCCTTTACGGTTTTAACTACTTCTAGAGGTCTGTGAGCTTTTCAGCATTGGTAAAATCAGAACGCTTCTTTGCAAAAAGGTCTCTGCTCATAAGTTAGATCATCCATATCGTCAAATAGGAGACCTTGCTTATCCACCTATGAAGAAATGTTTATAAAGCCTCCTCTTCCGAAAGTCCTTCATTTACCATCTCTCTAAGTACACGTGATGCAATACCAGCTCCAGCCATGTACCACCACCGTAGCTTTACACATATACCTGATCAGTCAGCTTCTCACCCTGATATGTTTCCAGAGCTCCGTATAGACCACCTAGAGTTACTATTCCAGTTCCCTGAATATCATCGTTAAATGTAGGGGATTTTCTTGCGATATTTTTCTAGTATGTTTTGCTGCATTTGAGCGTCCAAAATCTTCCCAGTGTAGATATAGCTTAGGGAATAGCTTTTCAGCAGTCTGCACAAACTTATCTATGAAATCATAATATTTATCACCCGTAACACGCTCATGACGATTTCCTAAATAATTTGGATTTTCAAAAGATGCTTTACGGTTGTTCAGCATCTATTACCAAAGGAAGCACCATAGACGGATCAATACCAGCAGCTCCTGAGTAAACCATAAGCTTGCCTACTGAGATATCTACACCATTTGTTCCCCAGTCACCTGATTCCTAGAATTTCCTCAGCATCTGTAACACAACTATGAGGCGTATGTGCGATCTGCCTGCTGCATTTCTAAGTCTCCTCAATATGTTCAGGATGGTTTATATCTAGATATCAGCATACTGAGGATCTACGAAGAGGTCACTATAGTTTTCTATAGTCTCAGCAATTGTTGGATCATATACAATAGGGTTAAAGCTCCTCTAGGTGCTGTGAAAATAGATATATAGAAAGAGTACGATTTGTATTGAAAGATTTCCATTAGGAATAGACGCTTCTCCAACACTACTCCTTCTTTTCCATATGTGCATAGTTTGTGCAGCCTGCTCCTCTATAGTCTGAACATATGGTGGAAGTAGCCCAATAAGACCTAGTTTCTTACGTTCTTCTAGTAAAAAAGCAGTTCCCTTATTTAGAAATGGGTTGTTTAGGATTTCGCGTGATTTCATAGTACACCTCCACACTTGTGTAATCCATAGTTACATTATAAAAATACGATTTGAACTTCATGTTTCATGTAAAAATACTCATCTATACAGCTATTGTATCACATTATACCCTAATTGAATTATTATTCATACCTGTATAACAAATATTTTCTATGTATTATATTATTCATCAAAGTATGATATTATTTATATAATTATATAGTTATTATCTGAAAGGAGCTTATGCTATGCTTTACGGACATAGTAAAGGTTAATGTTTGATGCAGCCTTCACAGATCACATATCTCAAGAACGTTTCCGAGGATCTAGGAATAAAATCTATATCTCAAGAGAGACGATATAACAGCACTTGGAACTGGCGGAAAACAAGTTACGTAAAGCTTGAGTACCTTATTAAGGATGCTTTGAACCAAGGGTGCTACAATGCTTCTAACCACAGGTGGTGCGCAGACTAACCACGGAAGACTTACTGCCGCATCAGCTGCTCGCTATGGACGTACAAAATCAGCAATTGTCGCTGTTGATGAATATCCAGGCGAGATTTCTGCTAATCTTATACTAGATGGCATCATGAACTGCAATGTCTCCTCGTTCACAACGATGGCACAAGAACCAAGCAGGAAGTTGCTGAAGAAGCTTTTGCGAAGATTACTAAGGAATGGGAAGACAAAGGCGAGTTTACTTCATCTGCACTGGTGGTTCAAACAATATCAACATGCTGCGGTTACTATGACTGCGCTCTTGAGCTAGATAAGCAGCTATGAAGTTAGAAGATCCACGCGTAATCACAACCGTTGGCAGCATAAGGAACATATGTGGGGACTCTTTGCAGGGACAAAAAGGGCAAGCCCAGCGGATTTAGACTAACTGGTATGGCTGTTGAGCCATTCCCAGATGGAATAGAAAGACAGCTATCGAGTACTACAATAGCTGTAAGAATCAGTTTTGGTATGAGATTTTGACGCCAAGAAAGCGACTTTGACTTAACATGCGACTACCATAGAGGTGCATATAACAACCCTTGCAAGGAAGTTCGCGGGGCAATTACTACCTAGGAAGCAAGGAAGGTATAATCATGGATCCATCACTGACACAGGTAAGACATTTGCAGAATTCTAGAGATGGTAGAAAAAGGCGAAATAGCAAAGGCGATAAATGTTGTCATGATTCACACTGGCGGAATTCGAGAATCTACACAAAGCACCACCGTCTAGAGTTCGAAAAAAGAGCTAGAAAAATACATTCTATATAATCTAAAATCTGACAATACAAACCGCCTGCGGATAGTAGCTCGCACAGAGCATTCCGAGGCGGTTTTAATCTTATTTACGGAGTCAGTTTGATTTAAATTTCTTCCAGTACTTGTTATACATATCGATGTACTTGGTGCCGAGGTCAGTCAAGGACTCACATTTTGATATGACGCTCTCGTTTGGGAAGATGTACTTCTTGTTCTCCAGCATCCTTTGATACCTTCTCTATGACTGCCTTATTAGGGATGGTGTATGTGAGGTATTCATAGTTTTTGAGCGCAGTATCCTTTTCTCATCATAAAGTCAATCCACTTCTCAGCGTTCTTCTTGTGCTCTGCATTTGCAGGTATAGCTACATCGAAACTCCTCGCTTCCTCTGCGCCAGAAATCTAAATCGCTGTTCTCCTCCCTAGAATAAAGAACCTCACGTTCCAAACAATAGCAATATCCGTAGATCCACCTATAGCTAGGTCTCTTGCTGCGTCGTTTGAGTACTTGTAGACAAGAGGACTTTGATCTTGGAGAACTTTGTTGCCTCCCTGAGCTCAGAACTCCTTTTTGGTGCTTTATAGAATGCTAGCCTTAAGCGCAATCGCAAAGTTGTCGCGCACGCTATCAGGCATATAACCAATCTGCTGGTCATACGCCTTCTTGAGAAGATCATTCAAGATTTTATCTCGCCCTCGCGTACCTTCTTGGTATGTACATACGCCTCAGCACTCCCCATGTATGAGGAACCGCATATTCGTTGTTTTTGTCAAACTTTGATGCAATCTGCATATACTTTTGGTCGATGTTTTCCAAAGTTTGGAAGGTTTTGCGTCAGTCAAGCTTTGCTAAAAGCTTCTTCTTGAGAAGTCTCTCAATCATAATCAGATGCACAAAATTACATCGTATCTTAGCAGTTCCCTTAGATATAACTGGATACATCTCTTCGTTTTGTATCAAAGTTATCTAAAATCCTGTGATCCCAGTCTCTTTCTCAAATTCATCTATCAAAGCGGATCAAGTAGTCGCCAAGGCTATACACCTGAGAACTTTGGGTTATTTTCTTTCTCTCACCCTTTCCTCCGCAAGCTGCAAGTCCTAGACATAGAGCGAAAATAAGAAGCATCAAAACTATTCTTTTCTTCATCTGCCCTTGCCCTCCTTTTATTCCTGAAAGGATGTTAGTTACTACAAGTATGACAAGCACGAGATAGATTACAGTCGAAAGCGCAAATAGCGTCGGCATTGATTCGACCTTGACCTGACTATATATCAAAGTTGAAAAGTCGTATTTATTCCCGCACCTCTCGTAAAGTGCGTTATAACAAAGTCGTCTACTGACATCGTAAAAGCAAGCAGAAAATCTGAGAAAAATTCCAGGCCAAATCTCAGGCAAGTAACAATCTTATAAAAGCGTACTGCGGACTTGCTCCAAGGTCTAGCGCTGCTTCATAGGCACTGGGACTCAGCTGCTTTATCTTCGGTAGTACCGAAAGGATTACATAAGGTATGCAAAAGGTTATGTGAGATAAAAGCACCGTCGTCCACGAAAGGTCAATCTTGAATGCTAGGAAGGTCATCATCAAGGATATTCCGATAACGATATCTGCATTTAAAAGCGGAATGTTATTTAGACCCATCAAAACATTCTGCAGACTTCTTTCTCATTTTGATCATGCCAAGGCAGGCAAAGGTTCCTATAAATGTTGAAACAAGAGCTGCCACAAAGGCGATTGAAAAGGTATTTCTTATAGCCTCGATTATCTGGTCGTTTTCTACATAGGCTCTGTACCATTTGAGCGAAAATCCTGACCAAACTCGCCATAGTCTTAGCTTTGTTAAATGACAGCTGATGTCAAAATCGGTGAGTACAGGAACATGACGATAAGCGCAAGGTAGATGTTGCTTCAATCTTTCTCATATCAAGCACCATCCCCATCCTTATCAGAGCCTCGACATCAGCTCCATAGTAACCAAAATGAATACCATCATGACAAGCGAAAGACCTGAGCCCTAGATTCCAGTTCGAGTCGTTGTAAACCTCCTGCTCGATGATATTACCTATCAAATATATCTGCCTCCGCCCAGCATGTTCGGAAATAGCAAGGTTGTCAGCGCAGGTACAGAATACCATGGTTATGCTGCTAGCTATTCCTGGAACAGAAAGCGGAAGAATAACATCCTTGAAAAACCTTAGCCTTGGTCGCACCTAAATCATACGCAGCTTCGATAACTGCATTTTCAATCTTAATCATTGAATTATATATAGGCAGTATCATAAAAGGTAGATGGTCGTAGACCATAGCCTAGTACAACTGCTACTGGGTGTTTATAATTTGGAGCTGAGGCATACCTATATTCTCAAAGAAGCTGTTAATCAGACCACCTCTCTCGAGAAGAACCTGCCAGCCTATGGTTTCTAAGCAGGAAATTCATCCACATAGGAAGTATAAAAAATAAACACCAAAAACCCTTGCTGCTCAGCTTACTGTTTCTGAGAATCAAAAGCGAGGCAGAGAGTTATTAAACATATCAGGCTGCTGATAAAAGCGAGTAGTAGCGACATCCAAAGCGCCTTAGCATGCTCAGCAAGAATGCTAGTCACATTATCCATCGTAAAACGCCCCGCTCCTATCCGTAAATCCATAGAAAGCGATAACTGGTCCCGGAACAATGAGTACCGATGAGTATCCAGCCTATGAATGGAGTGCAAAAAGGCTTTTTATACATCTATCTCTATTGCTCTCTTCCTTGGTCTGAGGCTTGTGCATAGTCTGTATGTTGAAAGGAATCACATCGATACTCTATGCTCACCCTACTGCAAAAGCTGGTCGTATTCTGAGCAAGCCAGAGTGAATCCACCCAGCCTCTATCTCCATCTCATAGTAACACCAATAAAGATATTGTGTGTAACTCCATCTATCTTTGCCCTTGCCAGGCTCTCTGATGATAATATCCTCAGGTCTTATCATTACATCTGACTGGTTTATTCTTCCAAATCCGAGTATCTACACAATCAAAGACAGTCTCACCTATCTTTTCATATTTATCCTCTAGCATCACAGCATCAATGATATTGCTATCTCCAATAAAGTCAGCAACAAAAGCATTCTCCGGCTCGTTATATATCTCCTCAGGAGTTCCCATCGCTTATGCAGCCACCGTTCATAACTATGACCTTATCGCTCATAGTAAGAGCTTCTTCCTGGTCGTGAGTTACATATGAAATGTAATTCCAAGCTCGTTCTTGAGTCTAATAAGTTCGTACTGTATATCCTGCCTTAGCTTTAGATCAAAGAGCTCCAAGAGGCTCATCAGAAGAGAACCTTAGGCTCATTAACTACTAGCTCTTGCAATGGCAATTCTCTGCTGCTGTCCACCCGATAGTGAATCTATTCTTCTTCTCTCTCATCCGCTTAGGGTTTACTAGATTTAGTGCATACTTTTATCTTATCTCTGATATACTGGTCGCTCTTTCCTTTAATCTTTAGATCCAAATGCAATATTATCTCCTACATTCATATGTGGAAACAGAGCATACTTCTGAAATACAGTATTGATATGTCTCTTATTTGGCGCAAGATCTGTAATGTCCTTGCCCTCAAAAACACCTTACCCCTCATCAGGCGTCTCAAAACCACCTACTATTCTGAGCGTTGTAGTCTTGCCGCAGCCTGAAGGTCCTAGTAGAGTGATAAACCTCATTCTCATTAACACTCAAATTGAAGTTATCCAGCACCGTCGTATCGCCAAATGCTTTGCTTATGTTCTTAAGTTCTATTAATGATTGCATTTTCCCTCCTAAAAGCTTGGCGGCGTGCTAACCCATATCAAAAGGGCTCCGCTCTTCGACGTGAAATAATGTGTTTTATCTGCTTTATAATAAAAAGGCTTCTCAGCCTTAGCTTCGTACTTCTTACTGCCTAAATGGATGCATATAGCTTCCCTTAAGTATGATCCAAACTCCTCTCCCTCATAGGGGATTATCTGGATAAGTTCTTCCCTTAGGGCTCTATCTTTAGCCTTATAGGCTCCATCTCGTTCTTCTGAGCGTTAGGAATAATCCACTCGATGATATTTCCCTCAGTAGCATCTTCCTTCTCAAAATAGTCTTCTTCTCCAAAGACTATCTGCTCATCCTCTTCGCTAGCAAAGAATTCAGATACACTTATTCCAAGGCACTGCAAAAATATCCTCAAGCGTCGAAATCGACGGTGAGGTAAGGTCTCGCTCAAGCTGGGAAATGAAATCGCTGGAGAGCTCTGCTCTATCTGCTAGCTCCTCCTGAGTTAGCCCATTTCTTATTCTTAGTTCCTTAATCTTTTTCACCGATTTGAATAGACATTAGGCATATCCTTTCTAAACTATTTGTTTAGTATTGCTAAACCAACAAAAAGATTATATCGTATTTTTGATTAAAAGTCAAGCAAATAAAATGGATGCTTCTAGAAATTCTAAAAGCATCCGAGCATTTACAGATTAGTTTAGGATTAGCTTAAGATTAGTTGGAAAATCTACTACTCTGATTTAGATGATGTATTTTTCCTAGCTTGTCCCTTAATATACCTTTCGACATCTTCTCTATTGGTATCGAGTGCAACTGCGATTTCGCTGTAAATCAGATCCTCCGCACGCTTCATATACCGTTTGTCTATCTGCCCTAGGTGTTTCTTATTCCTACCAGCTATCATAGATTTAATATAAATAGACTTGGTCATAGCGAAGTAAATCTGCACAGCAGTGGTTTTCTATTATGCTCTGATAGTGCTGCGATAGCTGCTGAGAGCTCTTGCACTTGTAATCATCAACCTCAATCTCATCAAAATGATCAAGTAGCTGCGAGGCACTCTCTGCTGAAATTACTGCTCTGATAGGAATCTTATCATTGTCAATAGGTGCATAGATGACACCGCTCTGAAAAACTGGCTCTAAGAGGTAGTAGATACGCTCGTCGTCCTTGTCAACAAAACTTAGCCTGCCAATCTCCTTTTACGCGACAAACGCCAGTAGGGAACCGTACATTACCAATTCGTTTTCTTTGAACATTTGTAACTCTCCTCTTACCATATTTAACTTACAATAATAGTATACACCATCTGCGTAGAAAATGTAAGGGGAAAAGCAATTGAAAAAGCCCCTTAGAAACTAAAGGGCTTTTCGTGTTGAATCATTGTCAATTGAATATAAATTTATACACCTTAGTGTAATTTATTCAGATTCTTTTTCCGTAAACCTTAACTAGTACAGCTAGTACTGCAACCATCATAGCAAATGCAACTGGAAGTGCGATGAATACATTCTTTACAAATCCAGCAACTACGTATCCTACAAATGATACTGCTGCTACTGTCATAGCGTAAGGCAGCTGTGTATTTACGTGGTTGATGTGATTGCTCTGAGCGCCTGCTGATGCCATGATTGTTGTATCTGATATTGGTGAGCAGTGGTCTCCGCATACAGCACCTGCCATACAAGCTGACATTGCTGTTACCATCATCTCCTTATCGTTTGAGAATACTGATACAACGATAGGAATTAGGATACCAAATGTTCCCCATGATGTTCCTGTAGCAAATGCGATTACGCATCCGATTAGGAATACTACAGCTGGTAGCAAGTTTACAAGGTTTCCTGCGAGTCCACCTACGAAATCTTGAACAAATTCCTTGCTGCCTAGGCTATCTGTCATAGCCTTTAGTGTCCATGCAAAGTGTTAGGGACTCATGTTGGCAGGAATCATAGCCTTGAATCCTTCTGGGAAGCAATCCATGATATCCTTAAATGAGATAAGTCTTCTTCCTAGGAACCAAGCAACGCATACTAGGATAGCTAGAAGTGATCCTGTTGATAGACCAACTGATGCATCTGTGCTTGAGAATGATTTTACGAATCCTGTTCCCTTGAAGAATCCACCAGCATAAAGGATTCCCGCCGATGCAGAATGCGATTAGAATAAGTACTGGTAGAACCATGTCGATAACCTTACCCTTACCTTCGATAGCATCGCTCTGAGCGTTCTCATAAGGTCTATCTGGTGTTGTGTAGATATCGCCATTGATAGCATTGTCCTCGTGAACTCTCATTGGACCATAGTCGAAATGGAAAGCTACGATGCAAAGCATCATGAGAATTGTTAGAAGCGCATAGAAGTTGTAAGGTATGCAACGTACGAATAGTGAGAAACCATCTTCTCCAGGAACAAAGCCTGCTACCGCAGCCGCCCATGATGAAATAGGAGCGATGATGCAAACAGGAGCTGCTGTTGCGTCAATTAGGTATGCTAGCTTAGCTCTTGAAACATGGTGCTTGTCTGTAATAGGTCTCATAACAGCACCAACTGTTAGACAGTTGAAATAGTCATCTACGAAGATAAGACATCCTAGAAGAATTGTGCTGTACTGAGCACCTTCTCTTGTCTTAATGCGTTCTTCCGCCCATGCTCCGAAAGCTGCTGAAGCACCTGTCTTGTTCATCATAGCTACTAGTGAACCGAGTATAATAAGGAATACTAGGATACCAACGTTGTAGCCATCTGAAAGTCTTGAAATAATTCCGTCATGAAGTACGTGATGAACTGTCTGTTCGAAGTGTCCACCTGACCAAAGTATTCCACCACATACAATACCGATGAATAATGAGCTATATGCTTCCTTTGTAATAAGTGCAAGTATAATAGCCACAAATGGTGGTAGTAATGACCAAACTGATCCAAATAAAGCAGGTACATACTCTGCTTCTTTAGCTATAGCGAGAATTGGCATACACATAATTAGTAGTGCCGCAAATCCTATGATCCAGATGGCACTTGATTTGAGATTTTTCATTAATAAGTCCTCCTAAACCATTGGAGCAATAAATCCAACAAATGTAATTTAGCACTTTTTGATTAAAATGTCAATTAAATATGATGGCAATGTGAACGATTTGTGTTTGGAACAATACAATATTCCTCCCTTGCATATGAAGGTTCACTATGTTAAACTTAAATAGCTGTTTTGAGCAGATATTGTATACTTTGCCAAGCGCATAATGATACATAATGTGGAGGATTGACCGAGTGGCTAAGGAGCCGTCTGGAAAGCGAGTAGGGTGTAACAGCCTCGTGGGTTCGAGTCCCTATGTCCTCCGCCAATGCAAAAGAAAGCCTTTATGGGCTTTCTTTTTACTATCTAATATTCTATTTTGTCTCTTTTACTGCTAAAAGCGTTTTGATACGCCTTACAAAATAACTTATGCCATACAGTTTTTGATTAATAATTATTTACAAGTAGCAATAATTATCGTGAGCCCTCTATTTTAGTACTATGTATACATTGAATCTCTTCATCAAAAACGATTGCATTGTTTTATAGAACAAAACTCGTTTTTGTACTTTTGTACAAAGCTTTTGTAAGTCCTTTTATCTATTTTAGCTATATGCTCAATATTCCAAGGTGCTCAAGTAATATTTTGTTCCTATCAAAATGAGAATCACTCCACCTGCCCTCTCTGCGCCTGATTTAAACCCTAGTTCCGCATAGGTTTCCGAGCTTTACTCCCGCAAAACCAAATGCAAAGTGTCGTCGCACCCTATAAGAGTTACTGCAAGAACAATGTTTACCTTAAGTACAGCAAAGCTTATACCTACAGCGAGCGCGTCTATGCTAGTTGCTGATAGCCAAAAAGGAATATGGTCTTCACATCAAAGTTAGCATCTTCCTTTCCTCATCCCCTGCCTCTTTGATCATTTTAAGCCCGATTATGAGGAGAAGAACAAAGGCTATCCAGTGGTCAAAAATCTGCTATGATTGCAATGAACCTTGCCCCTATAAAATACCCGATGCTAGGCATTAAGGCCTGAAAGATACCGAAGTAAAGTCCGCAAACTATAGCGTATCTCCACTTCATCTCTTAGCGCAAGACCCTTGCATATGGAAACAGCAAAAGGCGTCCATCGAGAGTCCTACTGCAATAAGCAGAATCTCAATTATAGACATAGAGCATCCTCTACCGCATCGAGCATTTTATCCTTTGTAAATACCTTATCGTGCTTAACCTCCCTGCTTTCTAGTCCATCTATAGCCTTAGGAACTCTAACTCCTGTGAATTCCTTGAGCTTTTCTACGCACTCAAAGTCGCTCATTCCTTCAGGATTAAGTCCAATTGATGATGCAACGCTTCTTGGGAACTTGTATGGTGAAGCTGTTGATGCGATGACATTCGCTTTTTTCGTCACCCGTCTCCTTCTTGTACTGCTCGCAAACTGCATAAGCTACGGCTGTATGAGTGTCTACAAGATAGCTTTCTTTCTTGTATAGTTCTCTCTATTGTCTCGCAGGTCAAATGCATATCTGCAAAACCTGCGTAGAAGCAGTCTAGTCCAGCTTTGATAGAATCAGAAACCTTGTACTCACCCTTGCTATCTAAAGATTCCATAAGTTCTCTAAGCTCATCAGCACTGCTTAGGTGGTATAGAAGTCTTTCTAGGTTGCTTGAGATCAAAATATCCATAGATGGCGAGTTCGTCAAAACGAAATCTCTCTTGGTATCATATTTGCCACTTGCAAAGAAGTCGGTCAAAACCTTGTTCTCATTGGAAGCACATATAAACTTTGATACTGGAATTCCCATCTTCATTGCATAGTAAGCTGCGAGGATATTTCCGAAGTTTCCTGTTGGAACTGTTATATTTATTGCATCGCTAGCTTCAATATCCCCTGCTGCTACAAGTCTTGAATACGCATAAACGTAGTATGCAACCTGAGGAATTAGTCTTCCTATATTAATTGAGTTTGCGGATGAGAAAACGTATCCTTTGATGCAAGTTCCTCCTTGAGCGCATTGTCAGTAAAAAGTTTTTAACTCCCGTCTGCGCATCATCAAAAGTTTCCTTCATTGCATATACGTGAACATTCTTACCCTCCTGAGTTACCATCTGGCGTCTTTGCACCTCACTAGCTCCATCCTTAGGATAGAACACGATTATCTCTGTATTTTCTACATCGGCAAAGCCCTCCAAAGCTGCCTTTCGGTGTCTCCAGATGTGGCTGTCAAAGATGCATACCTTCTTTATCTACGCCAAGCTTCTTCATAGATGTAGTCATAAGATAAGGAAGAATTGAAAGCGCCATGTCCTTAAAAGCTGCAGTCTTTTCCGTGATATAGCTCTAGGAAGTTTGCTCCGCCAGCCTTTGTTATCTTTGCAATCTCAGGAACCTCAAACTTCTCATCATAGGCATTGTCTACGCAGTAGTCAATCTCCTCACTTGTGAAATCTGAAAAGAAGGATCCAATCACTAGCTTAGCAACCTGCTGATAAGTCATCTTAGCTAGCTCATCAAAAGCTAACTGAGAGCGCCGGTATCTTGGTCGGAACGAACAGACCCTTGTCATCAACGATTCCCTTAACTATTGCTTCAGCTGCGCTAAAGCTACCTTCCATGCCTCTTGTACTTACATAATTTATCATATGAATTCTCCGAAAATATTTAAAGAAAAACTTTACAAGTCGATTACCTTAGTATATAATATCCCCTTTGTAGCATTTCAATAAATGATTTGTGATTTAACAATTTAATTTGTCGCCTTGGTCAAGTGGTCAAGACGTAGCCTCTCACGGCTGAATCAGGGGTTCGACTCCCCTAGGCGATACCAATTATAAAAAGCCTTGAAAATACTGCATTTATCAGTGTTTCAAGGCTTTTTCATGCTATATATGTTCGCATTTTGTCTGAGAATCGTTCCCAATCGTTCCCAAAAGTGGGTTACCCTATGCGTTACCCTGTCATTTCGCGGATCTTTTTCATTTTTGTGTTTTCCATGTCTGGACTTCACCCGCCAAATATAGTGTTATATATATCTGCATCTAAATACTATTTAAACCATTGCTTTGCTTCTTCCTGTGTCTGCGGTTCGATTCCCGCACTTTCTGTTGCTTTAGAAATATTCACCCGTTTTCTTTTTGAACATATACACCCCGCATAGCTTCCCATCATATGGGCGGTGTCTGTATCATATACCTTGCCTTTTATAATCTTTCTCATTTTTAATACCCTCTTCAGCTTATTTTACAATTAAGTAAACAATGCATCCAATCAATATTCCCCATACGATACCACCAATAATCTTTTGTGGTTGTTTTTCTCATTGCTACTGCGATTTTAATTTTTCTTGTCTTTCATATTTTATTATGGTATGATTTCCATAGAGGAGCTTACGCTCTCTATGGTGATTTCTAAGGTGAAGATGAGAAATTTAACTTTATTGTTAGTTTCTTTTATCTTCATCTTTCATACCTTTTAGGAAAAAGTCCTGAATTTCAATATTCAGGGCTTTTTACTATTTCAAATTTAGTTCTGCTTTAAGAGCTGCTTGTAATATAGCCGAAAAATTTATACCTGCTTTTTCTGCCTCAAAGTTAAGCCATGAAGGAATCGTACAGTTTTTCTAATTGTTCTCATATCGTTTTTCTTCTGTATTCATCAAAGTCCACATCGACAAGGCTAACAAACTCATCTTTACTTACTTCTATTGTTGCCATTGCTGATGGTTTAGGTAAGTCCTCGTGTTCGTCCTCCATATCAATTCCCACTATTCCTATCGCATCTCTAGCCATTTCAATAGCTGTGGCCATATCTTCACCTTCTGTATTAATATTGAAGTCCGGAATAAATACAATGTAATTATCCTTACTTCCCTTTTTAATACTATTGGATATACATCTTTCATTTTCGCCTCCCTAAAATCATTAGTAACATTCTAAAGCAAATTATTGTCGTTTAAATCTCAACCATTCTTCTCTAGTAATTTAATAAGCTCTTTTTGTCTTCATTCACTCCCCCTTTTCTATATTATACGTATTTAATACGTATAACTTTCAAATCATTTATAAATTCTCATACACCCTATGGGTGCTTGATATGTACCCAGAATCCTGGACACATAGCTATGAACTCAGCGGAACACATGGATGTCATCCTGTACCTTACAGGTGGCATCCATTTTGTTTCTTTGTATTCTTTCATTGTTGTAATAACTTATGTATTCATCTAGTGCTTTTGAAAAGCTCTCAAATGATTCATATTCTTTCTCGTAGCCGTAGTACATTTCATTCTTTAGACGTCCAAAGAATGTTTCCATAATGCAATTATCTGTGCAGTGCCACGCCTGAGACATCGATTGGATAATTCCTCTGTAGTTCCTGACGATAGTAATTATGTTGATATTGCCATCCTTGATCTGAATGAAATATTAATCCTGTAAGTGATTTGAACTTTTTAAATGCCATCTCTAACATTCTCTTGATTTGATTTAGGTTTGGACTCATCGATAAATCATATGAAATAACTTCATTTGTGTACATATCAATTATCGGAGAAAGATAACACTTTCCCCATAGAAAAAGTTAAACTGAGATACATCAGTTGTCCACTTCTGAAGTGAGTGCTGTTGCTGTAAAGTCCTATCTATTATGTTTGGTGCTACTTTACCTACTTCACCCTTGAATGAGTGATACTTTTCCTTAGGTCTTTTTGCCTTGCAATCCAAGGGAATGCATGATACGTTGTACTCTTTTGTGATTAACAATATTTCCACGTCTTAAGAGCTCTCTATACACTCTTCTCACACCATATCTGCCTTTATGCTGATCAAATATTTTCTTGATTTCTTCAGTGAGTTCAGCATTCTAAAGCCTACAGTATCAACTTTACTGATTTCGTAGTAGTAAGTTGATTTGAGGCATATTAAACCTTTTAGTAGGTGCTTTAATTGGTATCCTTCTTCTCTGAGCGCTTTGATGATTGCTGCTTTTTCGCCTTGAGTTGCGCAGCCCATCTTTCTTGTCTCAAGGCGATCCTTTTTACTACTTCAATCTCAGCTTTCATTGCCGCAATTTCTGCTCTTAGTCTGATTAACTCTTCACGTTCTGATTCAGTTAAAGGCTTGGGTTCAATCGTTTTCTTTTTCATATCAGGGTTCTTGCTCTTGCGACCTTTCTTTTCATTCACAAGACCATTGTAACCTAATTCTTTGTATTTGCGAACCCACGTATATAGCATTCCATTATTTATACCTGCAGAAACAGCAACTGATTTGTAGGATTGTCCTGCTAATACTTTAGCAACTAATTCATATTTCGCTTCAGGAGTCCACACTTTGTTATTACCTAAGTGCTTTAATGCATCTGGTGCATTTTGTTCTTCGATACGAACCCAGTATCGAACCATTTTGATGAAAGTTTGATGTTTTTATTCCTTCTGGTGTTTCAGGCCATATTCCTTGTCGATATAGCTCAATACACTCTAACTTATACTCATGACTGTAACGCATGAAAATACCCTCCTTACTGGGTGTCCAGTAAAGAGGGTACATATCAGCTTTACTCATTATGATCTTTTGGTAAACTCACGTGGCAATTCAATGCTTTGGAACAAAGCTATTGCAGGGTAGAATCATCACGATATTTTCCTTCAAAACTACTTTTTCTATGATTTTTAGTTGTGCATAGTATTAAGGCCATAGATATTACACATAATATCACTATTCTTTCTAGCGATACCCAGTGAAACATACTTCCTGCTATTCTAAAAAACTTATCTCCAATCATACCTACAGTTTCAATAAAAGAAATGCATCTCATACTCTCCTTAACCATAATTCAAAAGTAAATTTCAGTATTATGCAATATTTCCCTTTTGTGCTAATTATATCACCTATTCATCATTAGTTAAAGTCATATCTACATACCCTTTCTTTAATTTTATTTCAAATTCTGTAATCACATCTAGGAGTTCTGCACTTTAATCTATGTATACATTCACGCTTTATATCCCTCAGGTATTACATAATGTGCTTCTGCTATGCTTCCTGCAATGGCTGCAATCGTATCACAGTCACCTCCGAGGGATATTGCAGTGCGTATTACATCTTCGAAATCACTTCCCTCAAGAAAAGCCGTTATTGCTTCTGGCACAGTCTCCATACAGCTTTCGACATAGATGATAGATGGGTCTGATTTTATCGCAACTTCGATTAAGATCGTATCCAAATTCATCTTCGATGTACTTTTTTATATCCTCTTTGCTTTTTCCTTGTCTTGCTAGAAATATTGTACTCGCTACGGATTCAGCCCCTTTGATGCCCTCAGGATGGTTGTGTGTTACCTCTGCCGATAGCCTTGCATATGCCCTAACATCATCAATATTGTCATCATAGCCATGAAATAGCTGAAACCCTCATAGCAGAACCGTTTCCATAGCTGTTATACGCGTCCATTTTATCGTTGAATAGCCACTCGTGAAAACCTATATCCATAGCCTGCATTTGAAATAGTTTACCGAAGTAGCGCATCTCATCTCCTATTTTTGCTTTGATGGACTTATCCGTATCGTTTGCATTTACTTTCATCAGAGCTGATGCAACAGCTATGGTCATTACGCTATCATCTGTGAAGCGAGATGCATTACTAAACAAAGGAAATGCTCTTTTCTCCCCTGTCAAACTCATATGGACTTCCTACAATATCCCCTGATTATTGCACCTAACATCATATTTTACCTCTCGATTTTGAAATCATAATCTATACGTTTTTCTCAGCCTTTTGGAACCTCACATCATGTTTCTATAGCTTCTTACTACATCCTCCATGACCTTAAAGCTAATTTCCACACCTTCAGGGTCGCAGTTATAGTTTGCCGCCATAGATGAGTCGATTCCATATCTAGATGCCTCCGCTGCGGCATCGATATTTGCACTCGAGGAAGATAAACTCCCAGCCGTGCTTTGATTTTTGATACTCGACCATACTGCGTACATCCTCATAACTATATAGTCTGCTTGCATTCTCCATTCCATCGGTAGTTATTATGAACAAGGTTTCTCTGGAAACATCCTCCTTGCGTGCATACTTATGAATCATTGAAATATGCTTAATTGCTCCGCCAACCGCATCTAAGAGCGCCGTGCAGCCCTCTAACATAATATTCCTTGCTTGTTATTTCTGGAACATCCTGATATTTAGCGATCGTGAATTACCTCTACATCGTTATCAAAGAGCAAAGGTGCTTACAAAGAGCATCGCCAGGTTCACTTGCCTGCTTTCTCATCATTGAGTTGAATCCACCTATGGTATCTGCCTCAAGTCCTCCCATTGACCCGCTGCGGTCTAAAAATAAATATAATCTCTGTCATTTTAAAAATCCTCCTATTTCCTAATGTATCTACATTGTAAAGGATATAAGAGGATCAAAGGTCGCACGCCATGCGACATTTTTAGAACGAATATTTACATACATATGAGCGGCTGGTCGAATTCAAACAATACGCTGTTGAGCTCAAAAATATCATACTTTTTATTTTCTATGAAGTACCCTAACTATTACATCAAACTTGCTGCTTTGTGACAGCGCATAGCCAGCCCTCGAAAGAAGATCACTTGTTTCATCTGAGTCAAGCTCAAAGAGCTATGGCAAATGCTAAAAGCAGTAGCCTTTTGATGGTTTATAGTTTACATTGTTTCTTATTTTGAGAAAAAGCTTTCTGTCAACATTAGCTTTCTTGTAGATTTCCGAGTCCTTCTTCCCTGTCTTATCTATTAAATCGAGTAAAGTTTCCGAAAAATCCCCTGTTCTAGATTGTTTTAACATATCATCTAGGTTTGGCATCTTCGAGGTAATCTCATAAGATGATTCATGTAAGAGCATCTCTTCGTAGTCACGACGCCTAAGCTTTGATGTACCATACTCCAAGTTCATTTTATCGCTTACTAGTTCGCATCTATGTAGCTACTTACTGACTTAAAGAGTTTCTCCGAAAGCTCAAATGACTGCTTTTTCAAAGACAACAAGATAAACTTGCATCTCGTTTTCCATCAAAATAGAACTTATTTCTCTGACTGCTATCTCAAGCGCAAGAGGTTTTGGAAAACCATAGCTTCCTGTAGATATCAAAGGAAACGCTATAGATTCGCATTCCTTTTCCTTTGCAAGTCTAAGCGAATTTTTAAAGCAAGAAGCTAGCAGTGCTTCCTCACTAGACTTTCCTGTCCCTCCAGATAGGTCCAGTCGTGTGGATTACATAATTTGCATCAAGATCAAAGGCAGGCGTTATTGCTGCTTCTCCCTACTGCAATATTACCAATTTCCTTGCGTGCCAAAAAGAAGCCTTTGCACCTGCTTTATCGTGAACAGCTTTATCTGTTCCAGCGCCTATTATAGGCCTAGGATTTGCAGTATTTACCATTGCATCAACCTTCATATTTACAATGTCATTTCTCACTATCTCAAAAAGGCATATGCTGCTCCTATCTGCTGATTTTTGCTTAAGCAAGACTATTTCTTTATGCTTACAAATACTCTCTTGTCTATTCTTTCGATTTCTAGACCGCGAGGTCTGCAACGAACTCTCTAGGAATTTGTACTTTCCGCCGCCTTTTTGTCGTAGTATCTTACGTCAAAGTTTCTGTAAAAGTCTGCTCAGCTCATTTCCAATCTGGCCAAGGTCTGTTGGCTTTCCTAGGTCCTCATTTTCATATGATAATCTGCTTAATCTTGCTGCTTATTAGCTTCTTGCTTGGAATGTTTCCTGTTTGGTCAGACTTTCTTTCCTGCCTTGGCTTTTATGCCAGCTGCTGCCTCAGCGTCAGCCTCCTTCTTCTTTTTCGGCTTCGGTCCTTTGCTAGAACATCTATGTGAGACAAACTTATCAAAGGCATTTTCTAGAGCCTCAGTTGCCTTTATCAGATTCAACCATGCCGATTACGAGAAGTCCAGATTCAGCAAGCCTTCTAGCCAGTGATGTGAAGTCACTGTCCGATGAGACTATGCAAAAAGCCATCGACATTTCCTCGATAAAGAATATCCATCGCATCGATTATCAAAGCAGAATCCGAGGCATTCTTTCCCCTCGTGTTGTTAAACTGCATCACTAGGCTTTAGGGAGTTTTTGTTTGTTGACCCTCCCATTTTGTTTTGGACAATCTTGTCCCAGCTTCGTAAATTCTCTTGTATGAACACTCACCGTAGTTTGTTATTTCATCTATAATATAGTCGGCGTATTTAGGCTGATATATTTTCGGCATCTATCAGCAGCGCCATCTTTCTCTCTTTGTTCACTATCTCACCTCTTTTGCGTATTTTTGATATAACGCTGAGACATAGTGTCAACGAGCATTACCATCTCCTCGACAACGGCGTATTCTCTATTACCATGATGGTTGTAGGAACCCGTTCCAAAGGTTAGGGGCAAGGAACTCCCATATGTGAAATTCCAGCACCATCTGTGCCACCTCTCATTGGAGCTGGCCTTTGCATCAAGCCCCTGCTCTCTTATGGCCTCCATTGCATATTCTATATGCTCCTCGTGACCCTTCTATGCACTCAGCTATGTTTCTATATGAGTCCTTAAAGGAAATTTCGACAGTATCAGCACCGTACTTTTCGTTTAGGAACTCTGCACATTTTGACATCAAAGCCTTTCTCTGCTCAAGCTTATTGATATCGTGATCTCTAATTATATATTCTAAAACAGCCTCTTCACAGTTTCCGTTCATCTCCATCAAATGATAGAATCCCTCGTAGCCCTCCAGTGTGCTCAGGCCTTTCGCTGGCAGGAGCGCCTCTGCAAACTCGCACGCCACGTGAAGAGCGTTTTTCATCTTGTTCTTCCTTCACCAGGATGTGTCACTATGCCATGAATCTTTACGCTAGCAGAAGCCGCATTAAAAGTTCTCATGCAGAGATTTCATCTGGTGCTGCGCCGTCTAGTGTATAGGCTCTATCTGCAGCAAGCTTCTTTACATCAAAATGGTCTACGCTAGTTCCAATCTCCTCATCTGGAGTAAATGAAAATGCGATATCTCCATGCTTAAACTCAGGAGTCTTAACCATGTATTCAAGCGCTGTCATTATTTCTGCAACGCCAGCCTTATCATCTCCTCCTAGAAGAGTTTTTCCATTTGTGACTACGATGGTTTTTCCCTTTGCATTCATCAAAGCTTCATTGCTTGCTGGATCTAAAACCACGCCTTCACAGAGACTTACTGGCTCTCATCGTAGTTATCTATAACTCTAGCCTCATCTCCTGGATATGGAAATTCTAGTGCGTATCCATATGAGCTATGAAGCCTATTAGTAGGAACCTTTGCGTCGATATTTCCTCTGAGCTTTCCGTAGATATAGCCCTTGTCATCTAGCTCTACCTCTGTGATTCCAAGAGCCTTGATTTCTTCCATCAAAAACCTTGGCTAGATTCAGCTGCTTTTTGCTGTACTAGGAACAGTCTCGCTAGTGTCGTCAGACTGCGTATCGATTTTGATGTATGTTAAAAAGTTTTTAGTACACTTTGTTTTTGTCCACTGCCTTCTCCTTAAAAATAAGCAGGCATGCAATACACGCCCCGCTTTTGTTAGTTATTTGAGTACTGCAATCATCTCGCCAGCCTTAACCTGCTGACCTTCCTTAACGAATACCGTATCAACGATACCATCAGTAGTTGAAATGATATTTGTCTCCATCTTCATTGCTTCAAGTACAGCGATAGCCTGATTTGCTTCGACCTTATCGCCTTCCTTAATGAGAATCTTGATAACAGCACCAGGGATGTTTGCACCGATTTCCATTGGGTTTTCTTCGTCTGCATATCTTGTAACAGCTACAGCTACTGAGTCCTTGATGTCTCATCATCTAACCTTTTGCAACTCTGCGGTTACCGTTGATTTCGAATACAACCTCACAGATGCCTTCGTTATTTGTAGCTCTTCTCTCGATAAGTCTTACGATGAATGTCTTACCCTCATCGATCTTGATTTCGCTAAGTTTCACCCTCAGATAGTCCGTGGAAGAAGATGTCAGAACCTATGTGTCTGAAATCACCGTTCTTGCGAACATATTTGATATAGTCATCAAATACCTTAGGGTGAGATAGCAGCACTGATGACATCCTGCTCACTTGCCTCTATTCCTAGCTCATCAACTAGGTGCTTTTTGATTGCGTCAAAATCCTCATCCTCTAGGAGCTCACCTGCACGGCATGTGATTGGCTTCTTATCCTTGAGAACTAGCTTCTGAAGATCCTTTGGGAATCCTCCAAGTGGCTGACCGATCATTCCCTCAAAGAATGAAACTAGTGAATCTGGGAAGTCTACATTCTTACCCTTCTCATAGATGTTCTCTGGGTGTCATAGTCATTTCTGAACCATAGAAAAATTGCAGTGTCACCGACAACCTTTTGATGTAGGTGTAACCTTGATGATGTCTCCAAGCATCAAATTAACCTTGCGATACATCTCTTTAACCTCATTGAACTTATAGCCTAGTCCAAATGAATCTACCTGAGCCTTTAGGTTTGAATACTGTCCGCCAGGCATCTCGTACTTATATATTTCTGCTGATGGTGTCACGTAGTCCAGACTCAAAGCTTGCATATACTGGTCTTACATCTCTCAGTACTCTGAGAGCTGCTGGATTCCCTCGTAAGCGATTTCTGTATCTCTTGATGAATGCTCAAGTGCCGCAACAATTGAGTTTAGACCAGGCTGTGATGTTAGACCTGCCATGCTGTTAAAATGCAGCATCGACGATGTCTACACCTGCCTGAGCAGCCATGAGAACTGTAGCGATACCGTTACCGCTTGTCATATGTATGTAGATGTACTGGAATCTTAAGAACCTGCTTGAGTTCTCCGATGAGCTCTCTTGCAGCCATTGGCTTTTAGAAGTCCAGACATGTCACTTGATACCGATGATGTGAGCGCCCTCAGCCTCAAGTTCCTTAGCAAAGCTTGATGTGGTATTCTAGATTATACTTTGTTCTTGACTTATCGAGAATATCACCTGTGTAGCACATGCATGCCTCAGCAAGCTTACCCTGCTTGAGCGTCTCGTCAAGAGCAATCTTCATTCCCTCTGTCCAGTTTAGTGAGTCAAAGATACGGAATACGTCAATTCCAGCCTTAGCTGACTGCTTAATGAACTCTCTTATAACGTTATCAGGGTAGTTCTTGTATCCTACAACATTAGCACCTCTAACGAGCATCTGGAACATTATGTTTTGGAATGAGCTTTCTCAGTGTTGCAAGTCTCTCCCATGGATTTTCGTGAAGGAATCTGAAAGCTGTATCAAATGTAGCTCCACCCCACATCTCAAGTGAGAAGAAATCCTTACCATAAAGCGCTGTACCAGGAGCGATTTTCTCCATGTCTATTGTACGAACTCTAGTAGCCATAAGTGACTGCTGAGCTGTCTCATTGTTGTATCTGTGATCAAAAGTCTCTTCTGATCAAGAACCCACTTGCTTACTCGCCTCGGATTCCCTGCTCGTCAAGTAACTGCTTCGTTCCTCTTAACTTAGTATTTCCTCAGGGCTAACAGCATGGGAATACAGGAACATCAAAGGTTGGCTTTCTTCCCTTTGTCTCATTAACAATCTTGTTTCCGAGGAAGTTAATAATCTTTAGCTCTTCATCTTCCCTTGGTTCTGATATCCATAGCTCTGGATGAGCTGAAAGTAAAGCCAGTATTGCAGCTTTCTCCAGCAAAAGTCTCTATGGTTTTAGAACGTTTAGGGATGAAGCCGATATTTGTCTTAACGCCCTTAATCTGAGTTTCTCAAGCGCTCTGATAGCGCCTTGCGCCCTTGCTGCATCAAATGCAAGTGCCGTTGCTGTAACCTTAACTAGAAGACTGGTCGTAATATGGACTGATTGTTGAACCAGTAAATCCATTACCGCCATCAAGTCTGATACCATAACCTGAAGCACTTCTGTAAAGCCTCGATAGTTCCTGTGTCAGGAGCAAATCCATTGCTAGGGTCTTCTGTTGTGATTCTGCACTGGATAGCATAACCTCTTGTGTGAATATCATCCTGAGATTCTATTCCGATTTCTGGATCTGCAAGAGCATATCCCCTCAGCAACTAAAAATCTGAGTCTGAACGATATCTATACCTGTAACCATCTCAGTTACTGTATGCTCTACCTGAATACTGAGGATTCATTTCGATGAAGTGTCTTCCGTCTGAGTCTAGAAGGAACTCAACTGTACCAGCACTGCGATCAATCAACTGCTCTTGCAATCTTGAGTGCGTCGTTACAGATAGCCTTTCTCTGCTCATCTGTTAGACAAAGTGAAGGTGTAAAACTCGATAACCTTCTGATGTCTTCTCTGAATGGAGCAGTCTCTGTCGTAGAGGTGTACGATGTTACCATACTTATCTCCGACAATCTGAACCTCCGATAATAGCTTAGGGTTTTCGAGGTGCTCTCAATAAATATATCATCGATACCGAATGCAGCCTGAGCTTCACTCTTTGCTCTTCTACACTCATTTTACGATATCGTCCTTGCTTCTTACGATTCTCATACCACGGCCGCCGCCACCAGCTGCTGCCTTAAGCATAACTGGGTATCCGCATCTGTCTGCGAATTCAACGCCTCATCCTCGTCCTTGATAGCTGAGTCAACACCTGGGATAGTAGGAACCTCAACTCCTAGCAGCTACAATCTTGGATTTGATCTTGTCGCCAAGCTGATCCATCATCGTGAGTGGTTAGGGTCAGATAAATTCAATTCCTGCGTCCTCGCAAGCCTTGCAAATTCTGTATTCTCTGATAGGAATCCATATCCTGGGTGAATAGCATCAACACCCTTAGCCTTTGCAAGCTCGATAATTTCCTCAATTGATAGGGTATGCCGCAACAGGAGTCTTTCCTTTCCTATCTGGTAGGATTCATCTGCCTTAAATCTGAATAAGCTGTTCTTGTCTTCCTCAGAGTAAATTGCAACTGTTCTAATTCCAAGCTCTTGACATGCTCTGAATACTCTAATTGCAATCTCGATACGATTGGCAATCAGAACACGCTTGAACTTTAATTTCTCTCATTGTATTTCTCCCATTCTCTATAATAAAAAATTAAACGTGTCTTAATATATATCAATGCATTACTGCATATGAATATCAATATTCTTATAAGATAGATCGACTTGCAGCAGACCTGAGAGCCTCAGTAACATCCTCTTCTATCTTGTATGATAAGTTGTAGTAGTCATCCGCATTGCACCAAAGCTTAAAGTCTACAGAAAGTGCATATGCATCTATGGAGCCAACTCAATTATCGGTTCAGGCGTGCTTAGCACGAGAGGATTGCTCCTTGCTACTGCAAGAAGAATCTCCTTAACCTTAGCTATATCCGTATCCTTAGCAAACTTATATACCTTGTCTATTCGTCTTATCCCAGACTCAGTGAAGTTAGTCAAAACCGAAGCTGACATAACTCCATTTGGCACAGTCACAGTCTTGTTGTCACCAGTGTGCATCTTGGTGTACATAAGGTCAATCTCGTCGACAATTCCCGTCGCATCAACGCTTCCGTTTACTGCTATCAAATCCCCACACTTGAAGGGCTTTGTTGATCAAAATGGAAAGCCTCCAGCGACATTTGCCAAGACTATCCTTTAGGGCTAGCGCAATCGCAGCACCTCCAGCACCAAGTACTGTAACTAGCGATGAGGTATTAGCCCCATCTCTTGAAGGATGATGATGGCTAAGACTATCAGAAATATTACCCTGATACCATTTGTTATGAACGCATGCAGTGACCTATCTATCTTGGATCTCTCAAGTATCTTGCGTAGAACTTTGATTAGAATAGTTATCACTATCCAGCCAACTATGAAGGATAGTAAAGCGATTCCAGTCTCCGTCATTAATTTTGTAAAACGCTCTGTGTTTATCATCCTCTACCTCTGCCCTCTCACGGCTGAATCAGGGGTTCGCCGCGAGACTGTATCTCTTAGCAAAACGCATTCTTAGCGTCCTGCTCTTCTTCTCTCTATTTCCTTTAGCAGCTTCTTTCTGAGCCTGATATCGTCTGGGACGATTTCAACTAGCTCATCATCAGCTATGAACTCCAGCGCTTCCTCAAGAGTGAAATGACGAGCCGGTGAAAGCTTAACATTCTCATCGCTTCCTGCTGCACGCATATTTGTCGCCTTCTTAGCCTTACATGGATTAACCTATGTCGTTTCCTCTCGAGTTCATTCCAACAATCATACCCTCATAAACTCTAGTCTGGGGCTCTACGAACATCTGAACTCTTTCGCTGATATTGAAAAGCGCATAAGGTGTGCAAACACCTTCTTCTATCGCAATAGCTACTCCGTTATTTCTACCCGGGATCTCGCCCTTGTACTCTTCTGAATGCGAAGAATCTTCTCTCCATGTTTCCTTCGCCACGAGTATCGTTAATGAACTCAGATCTATATCCCAAAAAGACCTCTAGTTGGTGCATGAGTACTCTAGCTTAGTGTATCCGTTGTCACCAGACATCTGAACCATGATTCCCTTTCTGAGGTTTAGCTTGGAGATTACAGTTCCTGAATACTCATCTGGAACAGTAATTATAACTTCTTCTGATTGGCCTCAGCCTAACGCCGTTTTCGTCCTTGTGGTAGATAACCTCTGGCTTTGATACAGCTAGCTCATAGCCTTCTCTTCTCATATTCTCTATCAAAATAGAAAGATGAAGTTCGCCTCTTCCTGAAACCTTGAAGCAGTCTGTTGAATCTGTGTCCTCAACAGTGAGACCAACATTGACCTCTAGCTCCTTGTTCAGTCTTTCTCTAATGTGTCTTGATGTCACATACTTACCCACCCTGACCAGCAAAAGGAGATGAGTTAACCATGAAGTTCATCGAAAGCGTTGGCTCCTCAATCATGATGCTGCCAAGACCCTCTGGTGCTGACGGATCGCAGATTGTCTCACCGATTGAGATATCTGAAATACCCGAGACAACAACAATGTCTCCGCACTGAGCTTCTTCAACAGGCATCCTCTTAAGACCTCTGTAAACGAAAATCTGACCAATTTTGCGGTTTTTCTACGCTATTTTCTTTGACAACAGAAACCTGACTGCCCTGTTTGAGTACGCCTCTTGTAATTCTTCCGATTCCAAGTCTTCCGATATAGTCATCGTAGGCAAGCGTTGAAATCTGCATTTTGCAAAGGCTCTTCTCTTCTGTCTGGGTAAACCTCGCAGTGTTCAATTATTGTATCAAAGAGTGGCGTAATATCGAGATCCGCCATATCCCTCTGGTGTGTGCTTTAGCTTGCTATCTCCCTGCTCTAAACTCTAGGCCATCTATGTCTGATGGGCTCCCTTAACAGCTATGCCCTGTCTTGCAACCCCGTATAGAATTGGGAAGTTCAGCTGATCGTCGTTTGAATCTGTATTATAAATAGCTCGTATACCTCATCCGACAACCTCGTCGATTCTGGCATCCTTCTTATCGATCTTGTTAATGAACACAGGATTTAGCCCCTGCTCTAGCGACTTGCTAAGAACAAAACGAGTCTGTAGCATATATTCCTCACTTGAGTCAACAAGCAGAATAACTGTATCTACAGTCTTCATGATACGCTCTACCTCAGATGAGAAATCCGCGTGGCCTGGTGTATCTACGATGTTTATCTTAACGTCATTATGCATTACTGAGCAGTTCTTAGAGTATATTGTTACACCTCTCTCACGCTCTATATCGTCGCTATCCATAGACGCAATCTGCCATCGCTTCGTTGTCTCTAAATATACCGCTCTGCTTTAGAAAAGCATCTACAAGCGTCGACTTACCAGCATCTACGATAGGGCTATAACGGCAATGTTAATTATTTTTGTCTTTCAGACATAATTTTTACCTTCTTTATTCATTGATTTAACAATAAATTATATCACGAAATGCTCATTATTTTCAAATCTGTAATGTCCCAGTTTATCGCTTTTTTGCCATTTTTTTCTAGAAATTCATTGGTCCTCGTAAAATAGGCTCCGCCATAAAAACCATTATATGCTGATAGCGGGCTTGGATGTGCGCCCTCGAGTATCAAATGTCTTTCGTTTGTGATTAGGGACTTTTTAGCTCTTGCATTAGCATCTCCAGAGAATAAAGACAACAGGCTCTTCTCTATCGTTTAGCTTAGAAATTATAGCATCAGTAAGTCTTTCCCAGCCCTTTCCCTTGTGAGAATTCGGCTTTCCTTCCCTCACTGTAAGGCAGGTGTTCAGAAGCAGAACTCCCTGTTTAGCCCAGCTGAGTAGGTAACCATTATCAGAGCTTGGCATAGGCGTTCCTAGTTCCTCGCGAAGCTCCTTAAAAATATTTACAAGAGACGGTGGCTGCTTAACTCCTGGTTTTTACAGAAAAAGCTCATCACGTGCGCCTGTCCTGCTCCGTGATAAGGATCCTGACCTAGTATCAAAAACGCGAGTGTCATCAAAATCTGTTTCCTTTAGTGCATTGAAAATATCGTGCATATCTGGGTAGATAGTCTGAGTGCGATATTCCTCTATCAAAAATTGTCTAAGCTTCTTATAGTACTCGCTATTAAACTCGCCAGCGAGCACCTCATCCCAGTGATTTCCTATGTTTACCATATCTCTCCTAAACATTTCAAGCCCGCAGCTTAGCGTAGTTTACGCGAGATGCGAGCTTGTTATTGAGCATATATCCCGTATTATATCTTGTAGCTTGTGATTCTTCTGCGAGTCATATCCTCGCCCATAATCTGCTGTATGCACCAAAACATCAGGTGACTGAGCTCTTCCCATAAGCGCAATTCTAATAACTGTGCTCACAGATGTCCTACGATGCCCCTTTATAATCCTCTGGATTCTTCTTGTAATCCTTAGGCTTTTGCAGCATATCCAAGCTCAACAGCTATGTTTCTGATCTTGTCAAACCACTGGCTATGGTCGTCTGCATGGTCATAGCTTTCCATGTATTTCTTTAGGATTTCCTTGCATCCTCAGCCAGAAACCTCTGCAGGAATCTCATCCTCTCTTGCAAACATATCGTCAAAAGAAATAGCTTATAAATTCGACAATCTGCTCTGCGTAAACAAAGATCCTTTCTTGGCTTCTTATCATTTCTACCAAGGTCTATAATCTTCCTTAGGTATTCCTCATCATCAAAGATATACATAATCTCAGGCTTAAATTCCTCAGCCCAGCCCTTTAGGAACTCTATGATTTCCTCTGCTGAATTCTAAGAAGAACATCCTTACTGATGTCGTTTAGCTTATTCAAATCAAAGAGTGCACCAGAGTTACTCATCTTCTCTGTTGTGAATGGGAACTCGTCAATATCTGCATCCTGATGCTCTGCTCTCCACTCCTCAAAAATTGGAGTTTAGGATGGTTAGCAGATATTCTCTTACCGCAGCCGGATGGTATCCTAGGTTGCGATAGTAATCAAGCGATAGCTCTGGATCTTCTCTTGGAGAGTTTTCGCTTGTTTCCGTTTTCGTCTAGCTTCATTAGCTGCGCTGTGTGGCAGTAGATTGGAAGCTTGAGGCCGAGCTTTTTCGAAGAGCTCAACGTGGATTGGCAGTGAAGGAAGCCACTCTGCGCCTCTTACGACGTGAGTCGTTCTCATCAGGTGGTCGTCAACCACGTGTGCGAAGTGGTAGGTTGGGATTCCTGTGGTCTTGAGGATGACGACGTCCTGGAAGTTTTTCCGGCATTTCGAGCGTTCCTCTTATCGCGTCTTCAACCTTGATTCTACGTGCCTTTTTCTGGATCTGGATTTCCATCAGACTTAAGTCTAAGAACGTAAGGCTTTCCGGCTTTGATATTAGCTTCTACTTCCTCTAGGCTTAGGGTTTCTGTGCGCTGCAAACTCACCGTAGATTCCAGGGTTTTGCTTCTCTGCTTCTTGCTTTGCTCTAATAGCAGTGATTTCTTCTTCTGTCAAAAAGCATGGATACGCCTTTCCTTCTCTCACTAGCTTCTTAGCAAACGAAGCGTAGATTTCTCCTCTCTTGCTCTGAGTGTAGTTACCATAAGCACCTGTATCTCCATCTAGTCCTGCCCCTCGTCAAAAATTAATTCCAAAGAATCTGAGAGAATCGATGATAATCTTAACTGCACCATCGACAAAAACGCTTATCATCAGTGTCCTCGATTCTTAGATAGAATACTCCGCCTGACTGATGAGCAAGTCTTTCGTCTACAAAAGGCTCCGTAAAGGTTTCCGAGGTGAATAAAACCAACCAGTTGGTGATGATCATAGTCTTGTAACCTTGGCTCCTCTGGCAGATTTCTCTTAGGATAGATTTTCTCATAGTCCTCAGGGCTTTTATCTATATTTGGAAACAGCAGTTCTGCTAATATGTTGTAATCCATTTCTTCCTCCACAAATTTAATCTCATATATATTAATTATATAATATTTTTGCCCGTATTTGTAGTATAATGTCATCATGAGTAAAAATATATATAGCAAAAGATGCACACTATCATCTTAAAGAATATTTAACAGGGCTTGGAGCATGTGCTTGAGCCAATTTCATCAAACGGAATTGTTGATCGCGGGAGTTTCTAATCATCCCGATATTTTCTTGTGCAAAATGGGAATCGGTGACAAGGCTCTCGTCTACATGGCGGCGCCTGAGGGGATCTCGGCAGGTACTATCCTCAGGATGCTGCATTCAATGCAGCATGTATCAGGAAAGTACTTCGTCACAACCTTTCCTGTACGGCGCCGCGCTTCTACTCAAGGGTCGCTGAGGAAATGGGAATGTACCTCATCGACGTCAAACAAGAGATATACAAAGTGCAGCATCGCTATCGTTGACGAAAAACTCAATCATTACCTACGATGCTGGAATTGCAAAAAGCCTGTGAAGGCATAGAAGACCTTTCAGTTCTTCTCGTGCAGCCAGGCTTTGTTCGCCTCGACGGCTATGACACAGGATTCATCGGCGGAACCTGTGGCAGAGTTGGAGATGAACTTATGTTTAACGGAGACCTCTCTCATCCTGATTTTCCAAGGATTTTAGAATTCACAGAGGAACGCGGAATAAGATGCAAGTGGTTCCCAGAGTATCAGCTCACTGACATAGGCTCAATTCTTTAGTATATGAAGCTAGTAAAGCAGGGAGCATAGAGTATGAAGAAACATGCGATAATACCCATATTCATCCCCCATCTCGGCTGCCCCTGCCAGTGCGTTTTTTGCAATCAGCAGAAGATAACCGCAAGGACTAAGGCCGTGAGTACAGATGAAGTCAGAGAAACCGTAGAAAGATACCTGTCGACGCTCGGAGACCTTGATCCAAGCGAGATAGAAATCGCTTTTATGGAGGAAGTTTTACCGCGATTCCAATAGATACGCAGACCGCATATCTTGAGATCGCAAACGAATGTATAGATCAGGGAAGAGTTTCATCCCTACACATATCGACAAAGGCCAGACTGCATAGACGAAGAGATTTTTGGAAAAATCTCAAACGCTATAATGTAAGCACCATAGAGCTAGGTGTTCAGTCCTTGAGCGACGAAGTGCTTAGATTGTCAAGCGAGGGCACGATAGCGACATCGCAAGAAAGGCAGCTAGGCTAGTTAAGGAGCGAGGGTTTAAGCTTGGTATTCAGCTTATGATCGGGCTTCAGGAGATAGCCTAGAGAGCTGCATTTATTCAGCAAGAGAAACTGTGGCACTTTCCCCAGAGCTAGCAAGGCTCTACCCTACTTTGGTCATAGATGGCACAGAGCTTTATGACATATGAGGACGGAAGCTACGAGGGCTTTGAGTAAGGAAGAAGCACTGCTCCGCACCAGGAGGTGTATAAGATTCTGCATAAGGCAGGAATAAATATAATGAGGGTCGGGCTTAGAGCACAGATATAATCGGTGGAAGCTTGATTTATCTGCAATTAACGGAGGAACCTATCATCCAGCTTTTAGGGCAGCTCGTCGAAGGCGAGATAGCATATGAGGATGCTCAAGGAGCAGCTGGATGCTTTGATGGAAAAAGCTAGATGGCACGGGCTTTGCGAAGACCCCAAACCCAGACGCCACAAGCCGCACGAACCCACCAAAGCCAAAACTCAAGGTCGACCTATTTTCAAATCCTCAGTCCTTCTCCAATATGATTGGAAACTGCGGAATTAATAAGGAGAGGCTTGGCGCTGAATATCCTCATTTTGATATTAAATACAGAACGGACAATACTTTAGCAAGAGATATATACATAGCAGAACTGAAATAACCGGAGGAAAAATGGACAAAATTATGGAAAAAGCAGTTGTAACCGTTGTCGGCAAGGACGCTGTCGGCATACTCGCAAAGGTATCCAATGCCTGCGCAGAGGCAAATGCAAACGTTATAGATGTAAGTCAGTCAGTTTTGACAGAAATATTCTGTATGATCATGGTCATCGACATCTCAGAGCTTTCAATTCCGCTTGACGAGCTTAAGAAGAATATCGAAGCAGAGGCTACTGGCATGACAATTCACGTTATGCACGAGAACATCTTTAACGCAATGCACAGGATTTAGTCTGCTGGAGGGATACATGATAAATACAAACGACATCTTAGAAACCATAGGCATGATACAGGACGAATCCCTTTGATATTAGAACGATAACCATGGAATTTCCCTTCTCGATTCCGCCGATAGCGACATCGATAAACTCATGTCAAAAGATATACGACAAGATTTTGCCGCAAGGCAGAAAAAGCTAGTTTCAACTGGTGAAAGCATAGAGAAGAAATATGACATTCCAATCGTAAATAAGAGAATTTCTGTAACTCCTATAGCTATGCTTTGCGGGTGTTTCTGGCGGAGATTCAATCAAATACGCAAGGATTCTCGACAGGGCTGCAAAGGAATGCGGAGTCAACTTCATCGGTGGCTACTCTGCCCTAGTTCACAAGGGCTTTAGCGCAGGTGACCTTGAGCTCATAAATTCAATTCCTCAGGCTCTTGCAGAGACAGAGACTCGTTTGCTCATCAGTAAATGTTGGCTCAACAAAAGGCTGGAATCAACATGGACGCTGCCCCTTTGATGGGAAAGCAGGTTCTCGAAGCAGCAAAGCTCACAAAAGGACAAGCAGTGCATAGGCGCAGCAAAGCTAGTTGTTTTCTCTGTAATGCTGTAGAAGATAATCCTTTCATGGCTGGTGCATTTCTATGGCGTCGGCGAGTCTGACACTGTCCTAAGCGTTGGTGTTTCAGGTGCCAGCGTAGTTAGATCTGCTCTATCAAAGATGGATACTTGCGCAAGTCTAAACGAGGTTTCAGAGCAGATTAAGAGAACTGCTTTTAAGATTACAAGAGTAGGCCAGCTAGTTGGAAGCGAGGCAGCTGAAAAACCTAAATGTTCCATTTGGAAATTGTAGACCTTTCGCTTGCTCCAACTCCAGCTGTCGGCGACCCAGTTGCTCACATACTTGAGGAAATAGGCCTTGAGCAGTGCGGTACACACGGTACTACAGCAGCGCTTGCAATGCTAAACGACGCTGTCAAGAAAGGCGGAGTTATGGCTTCATCAAGCGTTGGCAGGACTTTCAGGAGCTTTCATCCCAGTAAGCGAAGATGCTAGCATGATCAAGGCTGCAAAGAGAGGAACACTAAGCATAGAAAAAGCTAGAGGCTATGACAGCTGTTTTGCTCAGTAGGTCTCAGACATGATAGTAATTCCTGGAGATACGCCTGCTGAAACCATCTCAGCTATAATTGCTGATGAAGTGGCTATCGGAATGGTAAACTCCAAGACTACAGCAGTTAGAGTTATCCCAGCCATTGGACTTTCCGAGGGTGAGGAGCTGAACTTTGGCGGACTTTTAGGCTACGGTCCAGTTATGAAGCTTAGAGATAAGTCACCAGCAAAGATGATACTTCGCGGCGGCAGAATTCCTGCTCCACTTCAGAGCCCTAAAGAACTAATCGTTCATAAAGAAATCAAAGCCTGTGGAAGTCCACAGGCTTTTTCTTCTAATATTCTAATTTTCCTCATCGCTTGAGTAGTCGAGTCTCTGAGTATTAAATAGCTTTGCATATCTGCCGTTGAGCTTCATAAGCTCAGACATGAGTTCCCTCTTCTGCAATTCTTCCATCGTCAACTAGGGATTATTCTATCCGCGTTTTGAACGGTTGCGAGTCTATGCGCTATAATTAGGCAAGTTCCTATCCTTTGATAGCTCGTCAAAGGACTTTTGAATCGACCTTTCCGTAATTGTATCAAGCGCCGATGTCGCCTCGTCGAGAATCAAAAATTCTAGGATTCTTTAGGAAGATTCTGCTATGGAAAGTCTCTGTTTTTGGCCTCCTGAGAGCCTTGTTCCCTCTCACCTACGTAAGTATCAAACTGATCAGGCATCTCCATGATGTCATCAAATATCTCAGCCTTTCTTTGCTGCGATGACAACCTCCTCATAGCTTGCTGATGGCTTACCGTATCTGATGTTTTCTAGGATTGTGTCCGCAAAGATGAATACATCCTGCTGAACGATTCCGATATTCTCACGAAGAGAGAGTTCTTAGTCACATCTCTAACATCAACTCCATCTATTTTTGATGCTTCCGCTGCTCACATCGTAAAACCTCGGAATTAGCTGGCAGACAGTAGTTTTACCGCCTCCAGAAGCTCCTACAACTGCTAGAGTTTCTCCTGCCTTAACATGAAGGTCTCATGTTATTTACAACATCGTGGACTCTGTCGTATGCAAATGTTACATCATCAAAGTCGATATTTCCTCTTTGACATCAAAAATCAATAGCATCTGGCTTCTCCTCTACCTGAGGCTTAAGCGCCATTATTTCGCTAAATCTTCTGAGTCCTGCCATACTGTTTGCAAAGATCTCAGCAAAATTTGCCATCTTTCTAACAGGCGTAATAAATGCTGAAACATAAAGAGTAAATGTGATCAAATCTATGTAGTTTAGCTGCCCGTCCATTATGAGCTTTCCACCCATGGTTATAACAGCAGCCAGCATGATGCACATGGAAGAATTCCTGCGATGCATTGAAAGTTCCCATCGCCTTATAGAACTCACTCTTTGATGTCCTATACACATAGTTTGAATCCATGAATCTGTCATTATCGACATCCTCGTTGGCAAAGGCCTTTGATGTCTTAATTCCTGAAATACATGACTCTATCTCCGTATTTATATCTGCGATTTTCTTCTTTACGTTTACCGAAGCTCTCGACATCTGCTTTCTTGTCAGCACAACAATCAAAAGGAAAATAGGTACAAGCACAGCTACAACAAGTGCAAGTCTCCACTCTATGCTAAACATAACTATCAGAGCACCTGATATCGAAAGTATTGCAATTACAAGGTACATCCCTTAGCGTCGTAGTGCAAGTTCTGTAATCTCAAAAAGGTCGCTTGTCAGCCTGCTCATCAAAGTACCCGTCCTATTCTTATCGTAAAACTCAAAGTCTAGACTCTGCAGTTTATTGAAAAGGTCCGCTCTTATATCGGTCTCAACTCTGATACCGAAGGTGTGTCCCTAGTAGGTCATGATATAGTAGCAAATCGACCTGAGCACGTACGCGACGGCAACTATTGCCATTACAACAAAGAATGTCTCATACTTGCTCTTAGGAAGCAAATCGTACATAGCCGTCCTTGAAACAAGCGGAAACGCAAGGTCGATAAACGCAATCATTATGGCACAAAACATATCGAGCGCAAATATCTTTCTATGCGGTTTGAAATATCTAAATAAATCTCTTAGCATCCTGTCTCCTTCCAAATATACTTATTTATATATTTCCATAAAAATGGATATAACATCTATATCTTCTGTGATATATTCTACCACAGAAGACCTTTTTATAATGAGTATTTAAAGAAAATCTTAATTTAATTATTTATCTTTGCTTACAGCATTCTTTAGACCTTCAGCCGCTCCTTTCTACGGAGTCCTTTACGCTTTCGCCTACCTCTTTAACCTTAGCAGCTACCTTTTCTACTGCACCTTCTATTTCCATTTTCTTGTCGCCAGTTACCTTACCAACGCCCTCTGTTTACAGCACCTTTAGCCTGATCTAGTTTCTTTCTATTGACATGATAAACCCTTTCAGTTAACTTGTCTATTCCTGATTGCTCTTAATTGCTGCTCGTGCTGCTGCTATTCTTGCAATTGGAACTCTGTATGGTGAATATGAAACGTAGTTTAGTCCTAGCTTGTGGCAGAACTCTGCGTCGTGGTCACCGCCGTGCTCTCCGCAGATACCTATCTTGAGGTCGTTTCTTGTTTGTCTTCCGAGCTTAACTGCAATGTCGAGTAGCTTACCACCCTTTTCGTCAATTGAGCGGAAGATATCTTCCTCAAAGATATTCTTCTCGATATATGTCTCGATAATTTTAGCAGTATCGTCTCTTGAGAAGCCGTATGTCATCTGAGCTCATGTCATTTGTACCAAATGAGAAGAACTCAGCGCTCTCTGCGATTTCTGTCTGCAGTAAGTGCAGCTCTTGGAGTCTCAATCATTGTTCCTATCACATACTCTGATATCTGATGACTTCTCCTCCTTACATCTCTCAGCTTCCTAGCAACGATATCCTTGATATATGCCATTTCCTTAGCACTTGATGTTAGAGGAACTCATGATTTCCAGGAACCATGTTGTATCCCTTCTCTTCGCTTACCTCTATGCAGCTTCCATAGATAGCTCTTGTCTGCATCTCTGCGATTTCAGGATAGCTTATAGCAAGTCTACATCCTCTGTGACCAAGCATTGGATTGTTCTCGTGAAGCTCGTCAGTTCTTCTTACAAGCTTTTTCGTATGGAACGCCAATCTTGTCTGCAAGGCTTCTGATCTCAGCATCTGTGTGAGGTAAGAACTCATGTAGTGGAGGATCTAGAAGTCTAATAGTTACTGGATTCTCCTTCATAACTTCGTAGATTCCCTTGAAGTCGTTCTTCTGGTATGGAAGAAGTGCATCAAGAGCCTCACGTCTTTCGCTTTCTGTATCTGCAACTATCATTCTTCTGATAGCTGGGATTCTGATTCTCCTCAAAGAACATGTGCCCAGTTCTGCAAAGTCCTATTCCTCTGCACCAAACTCTAAAGCCTTAAGCGCATCCTCAGGCTTATCTGCATTTGATTTCTAATCTTGAGGCTTCTGATTCCATCAGCCCATAACATGATAACGCCAAAGTCACCTGATAGGGTTTGGCTCTACTGTGTGGATTTCTCCCTCGTAAACCTTTCCATCATAACCGTCAAGTGAGATTACATCTCCTCTCTGTAAACCTTGTCCTTTGTCTTGAGCTCTTTCTTATCCTCTGAAACTAGGATTTCTGAACATCCTGCTCACAGCACTTACCCATCTGTCTTGCAACTACAGCAGCGATGGGATGTAACTCCTCCCTTTGCTGTAAGGATTCCGCCTGCTGCGATCATTCCTGCACAGGTCCTCTGGTGAAGTTGTCTCTCTTACGAGGATAGCCTTCTCGCCCTTCTTTACTGCAGCTTCAGCTTCTAGAGCGTTGAAATATATCTTACCGCTAACTGCACCTGGTGATGCTGGAAGTCCCTTTGCAATAACTGAAACTCCCTTTAGCTCGTCCTCGTCAAATCTTGGGTGAGAAGCTGGTCAATCTGACCTGGCTCTATTCTCATAACAGCTGTTTCTCTGTCGATGAGACCTTCTCTTTCCATATCTACAGCAATCTTAACCGCTGACTGAGCTGTACGCTTTCCGGCTCTTGTCTGAAGCATCTAAAGCTTGTTACGCTCAACAGTAAACTCCATGTCCTGAGCATCCTTATAGTGCTGCTCAAGCACCTTTGCGATGTCTCATAAGTCCTCATATACCTCAGGAAAGACTCTGCCATCTCGCTTATAGGCTTAGGCGTTCTAATACCAGCTACAACGTCCTCACCCTGTGCATTTACAAGGAATTCGCCGTACACATGGTTGTCTCCGTTTACAGGGCTTTAGTAAATGCTACACCTGTTCCAGATGTATACCCATATTACCAAATACCATGGACTGAACGTTTACGGCAGTTCCTAGTGAATCAGGAATTCTCTCCATTCTTCTATATCTAATCGCTCTGTCGTTATTCCATGAGGCGGAATACTGCCTTTACGGCTTCGATTAGCTGAACCTTAGGGATCTGATGGGAAACCACCTTCCTGTCCATATCTAACAACCTTCTTGTAATCATCGATAATTTCGCAAAGAGCCTCTTCATCAAGATCGATATCATCATGAGTTCCGCGGTCGTGCTTTGCTTTATCTATGATGTCTTCAAAATTCTTGCCATCTATCTCCATAACTACGTTTCCGTACATCTGGATAAATCTACGGAAGCTGTCTAGAGCAAATCTTCTATTCTCCGTAAGGTCTGCAAGTCCCTTAGTTGACTCGTCGTTTAGGCCTAAGTTGAGAATGGTATCCATCATTCCCGGCATAGAGAATACCGATCCTGATCTTACAGAAACAAGAAGTGGATTTGTTGTGCTTCCAAAAGTCTTGCCTGTTACATTCTCAAGTTCACTCAGCTTTTCTTTGATCTCGGAAATTAGTTCCTCGCCAAGCTTTCCTCCATTGCGATAGTACTCGTTACATGCCTCGGTTGTAATTGTGAATCCGAAAAGGTACTGGAAGTCCTATCTTTGTCATCTCTGCAAGGTTAGCGCCCTTTCCGCCTAGCAGGCTGCGCATATCCTTTGATCCTTCGTTAAACGAGTAAACAAAATGCTTCATGTTGTTGTTCTCCTATTTTGCTTAAAAATACAAGCTTTTCTTCGATATAGCTTTTACTTCTGAAACTGGAATTCTTATCTGCTCCATAGTGTCTCTATCTCTGATAGTTACGCAGCCGTCTGTCTCAGTATCAAAGTCCACGCAGATGCTAAATGGAGTTCCGATTTCGTCCTCTCTGCGGTAGCGCTTACCAATTGATCCTGATGCGTCGTAGTCTACATTAAAGTACTTTGATAGCTCTTCAAATATAGGCTCTGCAACGACTGAAAGCTTCTTTGATAGAGGTAGCACAGCTGCCTTAAATGGTGCAAGTGCTGGGTGAAGCCTTAGGACAATTCTCGTATCCTCTTTGCCATTATCATCAGTTGATAGAACCTCTTCATCGTATGCATCAACTAGGAATGCAAGCGCAACTCTATCAGCTCCAAGTGATGGCTCTATGCAGTATGGAACATATCTCTCATTTGTATCTGGGTCAAGATATGTCATGTCCTGTCCTGAGAACTCTGCGTGCTTGCTAAGGTCAAAGTCAGTTCTATCTGCGATACCCCATAGCTCACCCCATCCGAATGGGAATAGGAACTCGATATCTGTTGTCGTTGCTGTAGTGTGATAGCTCTTCTTTCTCGTGGTCTCTTGTTCTGATGTTTTCCATCGTCATTCCAAGAGACTTTAGGAAGTCAACGCAGTATGTTCTCCAGTAGTTAAACCACTCTAGGTCCCTCACCTGGCTTACAGAAGAACTCAAGCTCCATCTGCTCAAACTCTCTTGTTCTGAAATGTGAAGTTACCAGGAGTAATCTCGTTTCTGAATGACTTACCAATCTGTGCAATTCCGAATGGAATCTTCTTACGTGAAGTTCTCTGCACGTTCTTGAAGTTTACGAAAATTCCCTGCGCTGTTTCTGGACGAAGGTAAATCTGTGACTGTGAGTCCTCAGTTACACCCTGGAAGGTCTTAAAACATCAAATTAAACTGTCTGATGTTTGTGTAGTTGCTCTTGCCACACTCAGGACAAGCGATCTGCTCATCTCTGATGTACTCCTCTAGTTTCTCATTTGACCAGCCGTCGACAGCTTCTTCCTGGAAGACCTTTTCGCTGCGGTAGTCCCTCACTCAGTTTATCAGCACGAAATCTTGATCTACATTCCTTGTGAGTCGATAAGAGGATCAGCAAAGCCTCCGATGTGCCCAGATGCCTCCCATCATGAGTGGGTTCATCAAAATAGCTGCGTCGAGCCCGACATTGTACTTGGATTCCTGTACGAACTTCTTCCACCAAGCCTTCTTAACATTGTTCTTAAACCCTCTACGCCCAAATAATTGCTAGTCCCATGTGTTAGCCAAACCGCTGTAAATCTCAGAACCCGGATACATATCCTCTGTTCTTTGCTAATGCGACAATCCATCGTTGTTGTACTGTTTTCCATCTGTAAAAATAACCTGCTTCCTTGTATTTCAAATTAATTCAAATTGAATTCGATTTGATTCCGATTATTCTTCTACCTTTTCCTTAACTGTGTCTGCAGCGTCCCTTAACAGCATCTGCTGCTTTATCAACTGCTTCCTTTGCAGTCTCTTCTACTGCTTCCTCAGCCTCTTCAATATCGTCTAGATTGATATCATCAGCAAAATCGTTCTGAACAACCTTGCTCTTAGCCTTAGCTGCTACATCAGCTGCAACATCCTTAGCCTTGTTGAGAGCTTCCCACCCTTATTAACTAGGTCTGAGTAAACCTCTGGAGCCTTCTCCTTCCATGTCAGCATAGAAGTCAGTTCCTTTCTCCTTAGCTGTATCATAGAAGTCATTAGCCTTCTCCGATAGGTCTATAACTGATCCGTCGTCCTTAACAAACTCGATCTTGCATCTAAATCCTAGCGCAGCAACAACACCAGCGATCATTCCCCTATAGGGTGCGATTACTGTTCCTACGATACCTACATTTAGCGGAATGTTTGAGAATGTGTGGTCGTCTCTTGATACTACGATTTTTGGAAACATTACCCTTGTCAAACATCTCCTTCATTCTGCCTATCAAAAGCATCCTTCTTAGCCTTTAGTGCTGTTCTTCTCTGAGCAGTCTATTGTCTCTTCGATTGCAATTATCTGCATCTACAACGTTTCCGTTTGCTGCTTCTAAAGCTTCCTTAGCTTCCTTGTAGTTACCCTGTGCGATCCCTTACTAATTCTAATTTTTCTAATGTAATTTCCATTGTAAACCTCCCATACAATGCTCGGATATAGCTCGCTCTTTTAGTGTTCCTACATCCATATGATATGAAATATATTCTCTAAATCTTATAAAGTTCCTCCTCAGTTTCGGCATCAAGCATGATGTTTCCGAAGGCTGAGATTGGTCTTTGAGAAATATTTAATTATATAACTATATCAAATTTAGGGCTATAAATCAATCTCTGGCTTTTGCCTCTAGACTTAGAATTTTAGTGCGATTTCCTGCTCTATTTCTCTCATGCATTCATCGCATATCATTCCTCCGTCTTCGACGCTGAAATACCTAAGCCTTTTCGTATAGCCTAGCTTTGATCCGCAGACCACGCATTCATCTAGATTTGGCAGCATTCCCACGGCATCAAGCAGCTTAATTTCATAGGCTATGACAAGAGTTATGAAGCCCTTGCTTCTATCCTCTAGCGTTCCAAGAAAGTCCATGAAAGCTCGTTCAAAAGCTTTGGCTGAGGAAGCTCCTCCGGAAGTGCCTTGTCCGTAAGTTCTAGCGCAAACGACGCCGCAAAAGTACTTGTCTGGATCCTCCCTATTCGGAAAAAGCTCTTCACCACCTCTCCGCTGTTGACATTGTGAAGTCACGGCTCCTAAAAATCTCATAGCGCCCGTAGGGTAAAGCGGTTTTAGACTCAGCGTCGCCTTGCCCTTGCTGCTCTTTTTCTGAGATACTCGTTCCCGCGCTTATCTTTCCGTATTTCTGAGTGAATATTGAGAGCATCTTCCTGCCTGAGGTTGCATTTATTCGCCTCAAAATGATTCCTGTAGAATCGGCAAGCATGTTATCACCTGTCCTCACTGTATCCAAAGTTTGAGATAGCAAAGTCTGAGTCACGCCAGTTCTCTTTGACCTTTACAAATAGCTGTAGGTAAACTCTAACTCCTAGGAGCGCTTCTATCTCTAGCCTTGCGCTCTTTCCTATGCCCTTTTAGCTTCTTTCCTGCTTTCCGATGATGATGCCCCTTATGCGACTTCCTCTCGCAGTAGATAACGGCACCGATTTCGGTTAGCTTAGGGTCTTCCTTATAGCTTTCTATCTCAACGGCAACGCCATGTGGCACCTCTTCGTTTAGGTACATCAAAGCTTCTCTCTGATGATTTCACTTACGATAAAGCGTTCTGGATGGTCAGTTACCATATCCTCTGGGAAGAACATTGATCCCTTCCTCAAGATATCCTGAATCGCCTTCACAAGTTTCTTTACATGAGTTCCCTTGAGAGCTGAAATGCCAAATATCTCATCAAAGATGCCCATCTTCTCATAGACATCATAGGTCTTTTGAACTCTTCTGATCTATCGTATCAACCTTGTTAATGACTAGAACTTTGGAGTTTTAACATCCTTAATCATATCTAGGATGTAGGTATCGCCTCTTCCCCTTATCCGGACTTCCATCTACAAGAAACAGTATTACGTCAACTTCCTATATGTCTTAATAGCTATGTCATCCATAGCTGCCCCAAGCTTATTATGAGCCTTGTGAATTCCTGGAGTATCGATAAAAACTATCTGGCTTGAGTCTCCATCCTCCGTATGCTCTGTATAAATACCTCTTATGCTGTTTCTCGTTGTCTGCGGCTTATCTGTTGTGATTGCGATTTTTCTCGCCCAGAATAGAGTTCAGCAATGTCGACTTTCCGACATTCGGTCTTCCTATAATTCCTGCAAATCCCTGACTTCATAATCTAAACTCTTTCGGTAGCTCATCAAGGCTAGTAACCTCGATATTCTCTTCATCTCTTCCCTATTGTAACCTTGAGATTTGGTGCAAACTCAAAGAGAAATTGCCTGCACATTCCGCACGGAACTGCTTTTGATTCCTGAATATGTCGCAACTGCAATCGCCTCAAAGTTTCTAAATCCCCTCTGAAATGGCCTTTTGACATGACAACGCGCTCAGCGCATATCGTAGCGCCATAGCTTGAGTTTTCGACATTTACACCTGCAAAAATCTCACCTGTAGTCGTCAAATTGTTGCTCCAACCCTGAAGCCCGAAAAAGGTGCATAGGCATTTCTTGCAGCTTTTTTCTTGCGAGCTTATATAGTTCAACATCTGTTATATTACTCATGACTTCCTCCTTTAAGAAGCATTGCCCTAAACTCTCTTAAGCTTAAGCTCAGTCATTACTTCTTCTTCACGCTCTCTCATCTCGGCCTTCTCTTCCTCATCCACGTGGTCGTAGCCAAGAAGATGAAGAACGCTATGCGTAAATAGATACACTATCTCGCGCTCATACGAATGCCCAAATTCCTCAGCCTGCTCCTTCGCCCTATCCTCGCAGATTACTGATATCCCCAAGGCAGATTATCTGGTCTTCTGGAAGCTCATTAAAATCCTCAAATTGAGGAAATGGAAAAGTACATCCGTGACCTTATCAACGCCCCTATATGTGTTGTTTAACTCTTTGATTTCTTCCCTGTCCACAAAGCCGACCGAAAAACTCGCAGTTTTTCCTCTGAAATTCTTCCTTTTCTAGGCAAAGCCTTGCGCTCTTCCATCAAAGCTAGCAGCTCCTCGCTGACCACCTGTTCATTCTCAAAATAGATTTCACATTATTTCTCTTCCTTCTTTGATGATGCTTATAACACCTATCGTAGGCGCTGATTACGCGCTTAACCATCCTCATGTCTAACGACATCCATCTCCCTCAGATAGCAGAATTCTATGCCCTTTTACGCCTTTTTAGGGACTCTCTCGGCATCTATAAGTCCGCTCTTCTTTCCGGCTGGAAGGTCTATCTGCGTCACATCACCTGTGACCACAATCTTGGAACCAAAGCCCACTACGCGTCAGAAACATCTTCATCTGCTCGCAGGTCGTGTTCTGAGCCCTCATCGAGTATGATAAAAGGCATTATCTAAGGTCTCCACCTCTCATGTACGCTAGTGGGAACAACCTCTATAAGTTCACGCTCCTTAAGTCTTAAAGCATTATCTCTTCCGAGAAGATCATAGAGCGCATCGTAGACTGGTCTAAGATATGGGTCTACCTTATCCTGAAGGTCACCCGGCAAAAATCCTAGCTTCTCGCCCGCTTTCAACAGCTGGCCTCTGTCGTGATAATCTTCTCAACCTCTTTGTTCTTATATGCGCTTACTGCAAGCGCTACTGCAAGATAGGTCTTACCCTGTTCCTGCCATCTCCTATTCCAAAGACCATGTCACTCTTTCTCACAGCATTGACATAACGTTTTTTGTCCGACTGTCTTGGCTGAGAGGCTTTCCTTTGCTAAAGCAGATAACATCTTTTCCGACTCCACTTTCGCTGTATGAACCGCCCTCAGCCTTGAGCTGGAATTACGTAATTCACCTTTTTGTCTGTCGAGGAACTCTCCGCTATGCATTATTTCTAAGAGTTCCCTCAGCATCTCTATGGCTAGTTCAGGTTTTTCTCCGCGTATCAAAAAGTGAGTTGTCTCTTTGCACAATCTGAACGCCTGCTGCCCTCGCTGATCAGGTTCAGGTTAATATCTAGGTTTCCAAACAGTGAGACTCGTCCACTGTCTCGTCTATATCAAAACTTATAAATGCGTTTTTCTCTCGCATCTGTTTTTGGCTTCTTGTATTGTCAAACAAAGACCTGCATGTCTGAAAAATAAATTATTATCCAGTGTAATTATATAATTTTTCCTATGTTTAAGCAAGTTTAGGCTGGCAATATCTCCTATTTTGTTATAAGTAATTTTAGTCACTTATGGCGAATGCAAAAATCCACTAAAAGATCGGCGCCCCTTGACTACCTACGCATGTAAACATAGGCTATCTGCTATATTTTCTCTTTTGGATACGGCTATGAAGAGTAGACCCGAAAGTCCTGCCATCTACGCTGTATAGCGCCATTCCGCCATCATCGAAGGTATTAGGGCTTTCCGCCCTTCTTACCACCGTTTGGCTTCACTGGCTCCTTGTACGTGTTTGTCACTTGGAAACTCAGTCTCATCGCCCGATCTTGCTCTCGTAGCTTGCTACCGAGTCCTCCCTTGACTGTGTACTTAATTAGCTTTCCATCTTTGAACTTAGGCATATTCGCAAATGTGTGCGCCCAGTTATCTCCTGCGTTCAAATCTACTTCATCAGCCTTTACACCATCGGCTAACAGCACGATGTGTGCACGCTCTGCTGGACGCTTTCCCTTAGCATCGTTATCGTCATTCCAGATTTTTCTTTACTGGGATATCGATTTTGCTGGACTGATGAGTGTTTGTAACCCTTTGTTCCATTAACATTAGACGTATATCCTGGAACCCCCTATCTCCACAACACTATGAGACTATTTCATCACCGTTTGTATCGTATTTTTGCCAGGTTTTCGAACTTATATTCCCAGTTTCCTGCCCTTGTTGCCTTGGCAGTCTTTCCTGTGTCTATACCATTTGCAATTAGCTTTTACAGTGACTTCATCTGTGGTCTTATGCCGTCCTGATTATTTGCGTCATTCCAAACTTTATCGCCTTCGAGTTTAATCTTAGGATTAACAAGAGTGTTCTTTACCTTTGCTCCGTCATAGCTTTACGACAAACTCCTTATCTCCAAGCTTAATCTTATCGCCCTGCATTCAGTGCATTTCCGTCAGCATCAACTTCCTTAACTGTGCAACGTTCTTTTGTATTCACTCCGTTTACTGCGTCAGTATCTGGCAAGTTATCAAATGTAGCCTTTAAAGTTATTATCCTTATCAAGAATCTTTTCCTGCGTTGTTGCTATGCTATTCTTGAACAGTCTAACTCTTACGCTTTGCTCATTTGCGTTAGCCTGCGATAGAGCCGCTCCACTCCTTTGATACGGTCAGCTTTGTTGTCGCTGGAATCATGGGTGTGAAGGTCAAAGACTTCTTATTTGTAACTGTGAAAGCTCCGTATCCATGCTTCCGCTTGTCGTCGCCTGTACCAAGCTCCATCAAGCTTTTAATGTCATTTGATGCATCTAGCCCCTTTTCTCTTACAGTGTATGCGTAGTCAACTCCTGCTGCATTTGCCTTTTTCGAGATTATCAAATGTAACTGTCCAGCCATTTTGCTGCTGTCTGCTTTTCTTCTACTACAGCTCCATCTTTTGAAGCTCTACATCAACACTTGAAACTGGTGCTGTAATTACAGTGCTCTGCATGATCCTGCCAAAGCTTCTTAACTGTGATATCCCTTGTTACTGGAGCATCAACATGGAAGCTAACTGCTGCTGGCTCCCTTTGTGAGCGTAGATGTGTTTCCGCCGATGTTGTAATCTAGTACTGGCGTAATTACGTCCTTTTTCTCAGTTATATAGATGAGTTACATCATTTCCAACCTTGTATGTGATATCAACTCGTCCGCCATCTCCTGGAGCAACTGCAGATCTTGATACTAGCATAATCATATTAGCATCTGCAGGGTCTGTAACTATATCATAGTCTGCTGGCTGCGGCGACTCATTTATCGGATATGTCTTTCCGGCCTTGAGCTTTATGTACTTCACCTCAAAAATTAGGTGTTGTCTCAACCTTCTTAAGCTCTAGAGGAAGTTCAGTTTTGCCTTCTGGCATAAAGCCTGCTCCGAAGTTCAAATCCTTCTTTAGCAGTGGAACAAAAGAGACTTACGCGGTCTAGCTGCGATGTCATATTGTTTCTCACAGTGATACGGAGGGTTGCATCGTCTCCTGGTTTTAGAACTGGAGTAGTTGCTTCTTTTGCCGTCTCTGATGTATTGTCGTATACATAGGGACTTTCCTGTATCAGGTATCAAAAGTTCAGACTTAGCGCTTACCTCATAGGCCTGCGTAATCTTGATTCCCTAAATCCCTCTGAAAGCGATACTCATGTCTTTTCCAGAGTTAACCTTCTCACCAAAATGTAGCTGTATACTTATTAGTGTTCCAGTTACTTGCATCCCACTTCTCGCGCTTTATAACTGCGTCTATGTCCTTGAAGTCCTTTGTTGTAATTCCGAGGAAGTCATTGATGTGATATGTCTTGACTCTCGCAGTCTTATCAGTCTTTACATCAAAGGAAATATTCATGCTCTTGATTGAGAAGTCTGGCTGATATTGACCTCTAGTCTCTTGTCCAACGTCTATTGAATACTTCCAAACTTTGAGTTTGACTCCGTCCTTTTCAAATTCACCAACATAGCTTGGCGAGCTGAGAGTTCCATTTGTCACGGCTAAATTGGAGTACTCAAATCCTTCTGGCATAATCATGTAGATTACTGGCTCCTGGAGTGGATTCCAGTCCCAGTTAGCATCGTCAATTCTTCCCGATACCTTAAAAGCTATCTCCACCATTTATCTGTGTCTTATTTATTGTTCCAACGCCGTTTACAACTCTTGGCTTATCTGCCTTACCTACAACCTTAACTGTATCAGTGCTTGATGGTGTCTGGCCTGTCGTGTAGAACTTAATCGTTGAAACTACGTCTGCATTTGTTCCTTCTTCCATGATCCGTAGATTCCTGCAGGAATGTATGACCATCCGTAGTATTCATCTGATACGTGGATATTATTTGGATTCCAAGTATCAAGTGAGTATCCTGCATAGGTCTTATTCCGTCATATGATGCAGGGATTGAACCAAGGTCAACCTTTAGGGTTTTTATTGAGTCGTTTATACCAAGTCCTAGTGCTTCATTAGTGATTAGAGCTGAAACACTTCCCGATGGCTTAATTACGCTTGGGGATGCTGTTCCGCTTCTGCCATCAGCAGTTGTCCAGTAGATATTTCCATATGTCATACCAGCTGCGTAAGGAATTGTCACCCTCGAATAATTGCAGTGTCTGCATTATCGATATTAAACTCAAGTGTCTTTGGGAGTGTTGGCGTTGTAAGCTCATTCTTTATCAAAAAGCTTCTGAGACGCACATTGTATGTGTCATATTTCTTTAGCGCCCAGTTTGGCATTGTATCAACAAGTCCATAACCCTTGGTTCGCTCGGATGTACTTCCATCCATGATTGTAACTGTCATCTTGGCTTCTTTGCGCATTTGATGTTCTTCCCACGTTAGGATTATCGTTCCAAATCGTTTTGCTGAAGTTTTTTTGATTACCACATCAAATGTTGAACCATTAGCTCTAGTGCTGTTTGCTGGAACCTTTAGGTGTGGGAAAAATGAAAGTCCACCTGAGTATGAGCCTGGCTCATTCCACTCGACAGTAGCCGTCTTAAAGCCTCCACTTTCTGTGGTTGATACTACCGTTCCGTTTGTATTATATAGTCCTCGTTCCTCTAGGCCAACTAGCTCGATATCACTGGGTATACAATCTGAACCGTAGTCTTACTTCCTGGCTCTAGTTAGTGACTTACCACCTGTGTTATATACGTTTAGCACACTTGTAGTATGTCCCTTTGAGACAGCTTCTGTTGGCTGGTTGTTCCAAAAGCCATAGTTAAATGTCTCAGTAGAAATAGCATTAAAGACTTAGCATCAATATCATTTGTAGCATCGGTGCTTAGGCTAAGCTTAAACAAATTAGATAGAATTTGGTTTGGATCCTGGTTCAGATAGGCATCATCCAAGGCAAAGCATATTTCACCGACTGATGAAACGTTTGTCAATGAAACCTTGCTCTTGTATTTTAGATCACCACTTCTTGATTTTTCGGAGCCTGCTCCTGGTAACCATAAGGCGATGTGCCCGTTCCTGTCGGTGTCTTTACGAGAGACTCAAAACCTGTCGATGCGACCGGCCCCTCAGTAAATGTTGCTCCTGGAAGTGTCTTAACATATACACCATCCCCAAATCTTAAGTTGAGGTAGGTGTTAGAAAAACTGCAGATTCAATGGAACCGAATAGCTCACGTTTAGCGCATAGGTTGCACCAGTCTTTAGCTTTAGGTGTTTCCCATTTAGCAGGTCTACTACATGGTACCTGTTTCAGATTCTACTATCTTAATGCTAGTAAACTGAAGCCCTGTAGTGGTTTCTGCATTAACCACTGAGTTTGTCATAGGCGTTATGCCCACAACTACAATTAGAATGGAAAGCAAGTATGCAAAGACCTGCTTCACTCTATTTTTCATAGATATCCCCCTTACTTTATCTATAGTCCCATTAATTGCTTTATCTAAGGGTGCCTAATCCAAGATTGGCGCCTACATATCAAGCTTGTCATTCTCCCTGTCTGACCACAGCCTGAAAAAGCTATTAATACATACCTCACTATTATATACTTGTTTATGACAGCGTGCAATATGTTGACTGAAAAACTTGTTAGTTTAGTAAGGTGGGATTTTTCATCAAAGAAAGACGCCCTGATTAGTGGGCGTCATAGTGTGTATTGACTTTTTAGATTTTTTTCTTGATAGAATAGGTTCATTGACATGGCGGTCGCTCTCGCTTGTAAACTCCCTTTGTGGGGTTTGAGAGGACTCGCCATATTTTAGTTTTTGTAGATTTGCACACTACTGCAAAAAGTGTTACACTATCACATAGTAATAAGAGTACTGTAGGTAGTAGTCACCTACACCCTACACTGGGGGTCAGAAATCAGTGTTCGCCAAGAACTATTACCGTAAGGGATACGGTAAGCGTAGCGTGTAGCGATATACAGCGATATCCCAACAGAGCCAGGAAGTTCCTGGCTCTTTTATATGCATAATTGGAAACAGTGCTATAGGACAAAAATGTGTAAAAACCGACATAACAGTTGATATTTCAGTAGTTGTATCGATTTTATCTTTTCTGAAGTAAGATAGGGTTTGACAAAATAGATTTCATGCAAAAACTCCAGCATTCAGCTGGAGTTTTGTAATCATGTATATGGTATTAAATATCAGTCTTATTTTAAATCTAAATCAATCAATTTCTTCCGAATCTGATAAATCATAGACCCCAATAAGTTCATCCCCATCATAGTTCACTGATATGCCAAATGGCTCACCTATGCCTAGGTCGTTTTCGAGGAAGATAATAGCCCATTCCTTGTTTTCATAGAAGGTAAACTATGGACAGCCAAAATGTAATGAGTTTTGCTTGATAGACTCTCGGCATCTTTTTGATAGGCCAAAGAGTTCTGGTTCTGATATTAGCTTTTCCCTGAGATCCGCTAGAGCCTTCTCTTCGTAAGCTTTCCAGTTTTGGGTGATTTTGGCTATGAAGTCTGCGTCTGCTTCGTCTAGTTTTGATGTCTCTAGGATTATGTCAAAGCCTAGCCTCGCTTCCTTCTAGCTCACCGTGCCAGCAGTGGATTTGCTCTGGGCTTTCTAGGTATTCTAGTTTGCCTAGTTTTGGGTGATTTAGTGTTTCATCCATGTTCAAACTCGTTACATTCTGGTTTAAAAACCGATTCCATTATTACATTCTTTTACTTCCTTTAGGGCTCCCTGCCAAGATACCATTCTCGAGGTATGCCATCGGGGTATGCCTTACAACAAATATGTGTGGATTTCCATCGTCGCAGAAGTGTTCACATTCTATACAATCTGAAAGAACTACCATCCAATATACTCCTTTATATACAAAAAGTCTTCTGTGTCCTTTTTATACATCGTTTTCTATGACGTCTTCGAAGGTTTCGCCTTTTGACTGCTACTGTAGCTTTGCGTTTCCGCCTTTTGAGATGATTACTGGTGGCTTTGGCAATCTGTTAGTAGTGCGATGCTATGGAGTAGTGATAAGCTCCTGCTGTGCATAGGGCTAGCGTGTCGTAGCGACCAACCGATGCTGGAAGCATTACGTCCTCCTGTATGATGTCACCTGACTCGCAGAGACGGCCTACTACTGAGGCTTTGAAGTCATTTGCTTCGTCCATCTTGTTTGCGAGAAGGCAGGTGTAGTCTGCTTTTGTAGAGTGCGTATCTTGGGGAGTCGGTCATTCCGCCATCTATGGAAACATAGTTCTTGTAGCCTGGATTTTCTTTACGGTACCGACTGTGTAGAGCACTATGCCTGCGTCTGCAACTATGACCTGCCCAGCTCCATGGGATTTCTGGCATTTCGATTCCGAAGTCTTTGCAAGCCTGTTTTACGGCCGCCGCAACCTGGCCTACCTTTGTTTCTATGTCAAGGTAAGGGTCTGTGCTCACATATCTTACGCCGTATCCTCCGCCGAGGTCGAGCTCTGGTGTGATGAAGCCGTACTTTTCCTTCATCTCCGCTACGAACTTTAGCATTACGACTGCTGCACGCTCAAAAACATCCTCTTCAAATACCTGTGAGCCCACGTGACAATGGAAACCCATCAGCTCTATGTGTGGCTGCTTGAGGGTGAAGGCAGTGATTTCTTCTGCCTGGCCTGTTTCTATTGGGCTTCCGAATTTGGAGTCAACCTTACCTGTGGAGATTGCCTCGTAGGTGTGTGGGTCGATTCCTGGTGTTAGCCTAGAAGTATCTTTTGCTTTAGGCCTCTGCGCTCTGCTTCCTTTTTCTACTGCGATTACTTCCTCTACATTATCTGCGACAAAAGTAGCCGATGCCGTGTTCCATGGCGTAGCTTTATGTCTTTGTCTGTTTTGTTGTTTGAGTGGAAGTAGGGCTTTGATAGATCAAAACCTGCTTGGAGCGCTGTGTAGATTTCGCCAGAGGAAACCACGTCTATGCCCATCTCCTCTTCTCTCATAATCTCGTACATGCGCTTGAAGCAGTTTGCCTTTGATGCGTAGAGCGGTACTGCCTTTTCGCCAAAGTGCTTTTGGAAGGCAGCCTTATATATTCTGCACTTTTCCCTTATTCTATCCTCGTCTAGGAGATAGACTGGTGTGCCGTATTTCTTTGCTAGTTCAATCTGTGTCCTGTCCTGCAAACAATAGGTGTTTGCCATCCTTTGAAAACCGAAATGTTTTCGCAGATCATTGTTTATCCTCTCATTTTTTTAGATTCTATCTAATTTCTTCCGTAAATTATACCATAGCTTTTTGGAATTTATAGCATTAATATGCGTCTTGTCTAGTTTTTCGTTCTGGGAGTCCTGTTTTGACTGCTATATTTCATATAGCTTACTTAGGCCTTTGATGTTTTCATCTGTTACCTCACCTTTTGCAGACTACATTTGTGGCTCCTCTTAGGTAGAGGTTTTCATTTTGCCATCCTTTTTCTCTGCATTTACGATTAGTCTTCCGCCCCGTATGTCTACTTTTGATGTCTTTTTCCATTGCTTTCGCCTTTAGCGTTAAGATGCTGACGAGCGAGCCAGTTCCTGTGCCACAGGCTAGGGTGAGCCCCTCACTCTCTTTCGAAGGTTCTCCGTAGTAGTGGCCATCTGCGAGCTTCTATCAGAAGTGACATTTGCCCCTTTGGGTAGTTTTGTGACTCTCGTAGGTATGCTCCTATGCGATATAGCTTGCCTTCATCAAAGCTTTTTAGATCCTTCATTTCTACAACTAGGTGCGGAATTCCCGGGTTTCCAAGCTCTATGTAGGAGCAGTTTAGGATTTCGTCTTCGCATTCTATCTGCTTGTCTAGCCTGATATTGCAGGGTGTGTTTAGCCTGATTTCGTATTCGCTTTCGTTTATGCGTCTTCCTATGACTATTCCGGCTTCAGTTTCTATCCTTTGCTCCTCGCCTGCGAAGCCGTTTTCGTAGGCATAGCGACAGATACACCTTTGCTCCATTTCCACATTTCGCTGGTTGACCCGTCATTATTGAAAAAGAGCATTTTTAGGTCTGCACCTGAGCCCTCGCTTGCATTTTTCGGCTATCATTAGGGCCATCTGCTCTGATGCTGTGATGCCTTTCGCAGAGTGTTTTAGCTAGGAAGGGAATGTCCTTTTTGTTTGATTTTTTTAGCAGGCTGTTATCTATGATTAGAAAATCATTGCCTGTTCCGTTCATTTTCCAAAATTTCATATTGCGCCTTTTTCTGCTTTTATTTCCTTTGATAGTTAAAGCATAAATCGTGCCAGCTTTTTATTCGAGCTCTATGCCGTAGCGCTTTATCTTGTCGTAGAAGACTGATTTTTGATAGTTCTAGCTCCTGCATTGCCTTCTTTTCGGTTTCCGTTATGCTTTATGAGGACTTCCTCAATTATCTTCTTCTGCCTGCTTCGACACGGGCTTTGAGGGAGATTCCTTGTACTTCTGGCTTTGTTATCATGAGATGCTCTGCGTAGATATTTGTTCCGTCGCAGAGGGTTATGGCTCTTTCAATTATGTTCTCTAGCTCTCTGACGTTTCCTGGCCAGTCGTAGGCTGTAATGATACCTATGGCTTCCTGTGAGAATTTCTTTTCGTCCATGCCGTAAGCTGATAGAAGGTTTTTGAGTATGGATTCTGCGAGGAGACTGAGGTCTTTTTTGCGCTCGCGTAGTGGTGGCAGTGCGATTGGAAATACATTTATTCTGTAATATAGATCCCGCCTCAAAGTTTCCCTCTCCACCTCTTCTTCTAGATTTCTATTTGATGCTGTGATGACTCTGACGTCGATGTCTATTGGCTTGGTTGATCCGACGCGATATATCCTCTTATCCTGAAGGACGTTGAGGAGCTTTATCTGCATCTCTGGCGGGATTTCTCCTATCTCATCTAGGAATATTGTTCCGCCGTTTGCCTCCTCGAAAAAGCCTTTTTTACCCTTTGAGTCTGCGCCCGTAAATGCACCTGGAACATAGCCAAAGAGTTCTGATTCTATGAGGCTTGGTGCGATGGCGTTGCAGGCCACTGTTACGAATGGTGTGTTTTCTCCCTTGATGCTGTGAATCTCTCGTGCTAGCTTGGTTTTACCTGTGCCTGATTCTCCTGTGATGATGACGTTAAATCTTGTATTTGCTGCCTTGTATGCTAGCTGCTTGACCTTTTGCATTTTGATGGAGTTTCCCACTATGTTTTTAGGAATTCTATCTCCTGCATTTCGTCCCTATATGCTGTGAGTCTTGATGCGTTTTCTATCTTTTCTTTTAGGACTGCTCCTGCTTTTGCTGTTTTTGGGCAAAGTTCTCTATCGCGTATGAAGATATATACGCCATCGTCTTTTGTGCCCTTCTTAATGCGAATCATTTTGACTAGCATCCAGCGTCTATATATTTCAAGCACCTTTTGATTTCTGGTTCCGTCTTCTGAGTTTAGAAGTGCTCTAGTTCTTCTTGGAATTCTTCTCCTCTTAGCACGCGTCTTGCGCTCATGCTCTACTGTTGGGACGAGCTCGCTGTTTTCGTCGTTAAGGTTCTTTGTTTTGGTAGCTCTTTCCTCTTAAGAGTTCTCCTGCTTCTTCTCCTCTATATCCGTAGCCCTTTGCCTGAAAAGAATTTGACTTCCTTGGTTTTTCCGTCTAGTACTACTAGGTGTCCTACGCTTTCGAGGTAGTCCATGCAGTAGGATTCTGCCTGCTACAGTGATTTTGATATTTCTGCTTTCGCAGTCTAGGGAGACTGAGATTTCTAGGCTGTCTAGCTTTGTTTGGAGGGTGATTAGCGGCTCTGGTACGCAGGTCTCGAAGGTCTTGTAGACGGGCTTGATGACTTATCCTTAGTAGCGTCCTATGGCTAGGACGATGTCGCCTTGACTGATCCCCTTGTCTTTGATGTTTAGGCACTCGAGGTCTGCTGGCCTCACTATGTCATCGTTTCCGAGGTCGTTATCTGCGAAGATGACTATGTCGCCTGGCTCGATTTGGCCTGCGTCGTGCTTTTTGGTGTCCGAGGGTTTTGATACCTAGGATTTCCTTTGCGAGCTCGCTGAAATCACCGATGATTCCATCCTTATCCACGTAGATGTATCCGGCGTCTATGCCCTTTGCTATGGTTTTTAGTGTTTCTGCTCCGATGCTTTTCATAGTTGGTCTCTCCTTGTATGCGCGGGTGCCTTGCTTTTGCCTTTTTGATTTGCTTTGCCTTCGGCCTTGACCTTGGCTTTGGCCTTGGCAGGCGTTTTTATTTTGATTAGATGTTCAGGTAGAACCTCAGGGATTCCTAGTATAAGTAGGGTGGACTGGGTAGAAGGCGAAGTTTAGCCATTTGTACTGCCTTCCCTATCTCCGTTATATGCGAGTGTCAGTCCGAAGCCTCAGTATGATCAGAGTTCTTTGATAATTGAGATATATCCGAGTCCTGCTCCGATGATTGGCTTTTTGGCGGAAGATATAGAATATGTATGCGACGAGTATTGCGTGGTAGTCGTAGTCTAGGCTTAGCCAGGTTGCTATGAAGCATGAAATTCCTAGAATTGGCAGGCTTGTTATGAACCAAAGCAGCGTGTTTTTTAGTTTCGCTCTTAAGCTATCGATTAGCCAGATTACGCCTAGGGCACAGGGATAGCGTGAACATCATGTTGTTCCAGTTTGGCTCAAAGAATGTCCTCGAGACGAACATATCAAATGGGACTTCGGAGATAAGTCCGAAGATCAAAAAGGCTTGCGAGGTATTTCTTGTGATTTCGGGTCTTGAAGAAGCCTTTCTATAAGGAAAAACATAGAAGATTGGGAAAGCTATTCTTCCGATTATGGAAAACGCGTTCGATATGTATAGCAGCGCGCCTTTGCCGTTTAGCATGGGCGTGATTAGTGCGTTATTTGTATGGTCTATGAGCATTGAGATAAATGCGATGTATTTTAGCTGTGCTCCACTTAGGATTTGGTAGGGTTTAGGTGCGTTTGTGACTAGCGTGGTTGATGTGGTTTGGGGTACTGCGCGATGTGCGCGATTGCGTTTGTTTTTGTTGTGTTGTTTGGGGTCATATATTGATCCTTTTGGTATAAATTTCGTTTATCTATTCGTCAGGGGTTTTAGTGGGTGGTGTCCTTAGGGAGATTATAGCATAAAAACCTTCCCGTTTAATGGAAGGTTTTATAGTTTAAATCCTGTGTTTAGAAAAATATGCTATATATCACAGGCATTTTGATTTTCCTATATTACTAAATCAATCCCATCTAATAACTCTCTTACAATATTCTTCTCTTTTTAAATTTCCTCCCCTTAATGTTTAAATATATTTTTTATTGACATTATGTTTTACCATAGTGATAAATTACATATATATAAAAAATTAGGGTAGTCCCTGACCCTTTAAGGTTGGGGCTCGTGCTACCCTATTTTTTATTCTTAACGTCGGCTATATATCAAAAAGTGTTTATAAAAACTACACTTTAAAAATTGAAGTGCACCCCAAAAGTTAGACACAAAAATTAATTTTGGGAGGTGTACTTTTTATGAGTAAATATTCGTATGAAGAAAAATTTTAAATGTTTGTCTATATATGTTCGATAAATTTATCCAAATTATATATTTTAACTCGATTTTTGCAATTTGATAAATTCCCCATTCATATTTATGTTTATATGAAAATGTGATATATTTTCATTTTATAGGATAGTATTAGAAGCCTATATAAAGCTATACCAGATTATACTCATTAGAATAAAGAAACTACTTATTATCAACTCACTAAACATACTAGTGTATTACCTTAGATAAAAATTAAAAGTATATAAATCAATTTTAAATTTATACCTAATGATATAATAGTTTTTCCTAAAAAGTAAATAATTCCACACATATAGGAGACACTCCAAATGAATTATATTGGTTCAAAATATTCACTTTTAGATTTTTGGAAGCTACAATAAAAGAAGTAACGGGATATAGAGAAGATGACAATTATATTTTTGCAGATTTATTTGCAGGAACAGGAATTGTAGGACAAACATACAAGTCAAAGGGCTGTACGGTTATATCTAATGATATACAATATTATAGCTATGTTTTTGAATAAGCATTTTATAGAAAATACTCCAAAACTTGATACAACATTATTAGATACGTTAAATAATCTTGAACCTGTTGAAGGGTTTATATATAACAATTTTTGTGAGGGGTCTGGATCAGGCAGAAATTATTTTTCTAACGAGAATGGAATGAAATGTGATGCTATAAGAATCAGAACTTGAAAGACTTCATAACAATGGAGAAATAAGTGACAATTTATATTTTTATTATTTAGCCAGTCTTATAAATTCTATAGATAAATATACTAACACAGCTTCCGTATATGGCGCCTTCCTTAAGCACATAAAAACTGCCCAAAAATTCGAGTTAGAATTATTACCTGCTGATTCAAGCAATATTGGCAAAAGTATATAATGAAGATATCAATTTTGATTGACAAGACGAATTCAGGGAGACGTATTGTACCTAGATCCACTCTACAACGCTAGGCAATACTGTTCTAATTACCATGTTCTCGAAACAATTGCTCGCTATGATAATCCGAAATTGAACGGTGTAACAGGATTACGTGATTCATCATCGCAAAAAGTAAGTTCTGCTCTAAGCGCTACAGTAACCCAAACTTTTGAAGATTTAATTAAAAACATCTAAGTTCAAATATATATTTTTAAGTTATAATAACGAAGGACTTATGAGTTTAGATACCATAAAAGATGTAATGTCGCGCTATGGAGAGTATAATGTTTTTGAAAAAATATAGACGTTTTAAAGCCGATAAAGAAAAATAGAAAAATTACAACAGATTCTACTACAGAATATTTGCATTGTCTGATTAAAAATAGGATATAATTACATGGCAAAATATAATGATTTAGACCCTAAAAAGTGGAAAGAATATACAGATATAAATACGGATTCTCTTTGGATAATAGACAAACGCGATAACTCAGGTATACACTCTGCTAGTTATCATAGTAATTTTATTCCTCAAATCCCAAATCAATTATTTACAAAGGTATACTAAAAAGGTGATTGGATTCTCGACCCATTTATGGGTAGTGGAACTTCTTTAATAGAAGCACAACGCATGGGAAGAAATTCTATAGGTATAGAACTACAAACAGAACTTGTCGAACATGTCCGAAACAAGATACAACCTGATAATAAAAATGACTACAATCCAAATGTTTTTATTGGAGATAGCCGTACAATAGACATTGATGAAATACTTAATACTCTTTTCATTGATAAATTACAGTTTGTAATATTTCACCCACCATATTGGGACATAATTAAATTTTCTGACGATAAGAGCGATCTTTCAAACTCAGAAAGCCTAGATTTGTTTTTAGAAGCATTTGGAGAGGTCATTGATAATTCCACTAAGCATTTAGAAAAATAGATATTGTGCTTGTGTAATTGGAGATAAATATGCAAATGGTCAAGTTGTTCCCTAGTTTTTACTGTATGAATATATTCATTGAAAAAAAGGTTTTTCAATTGAAAGCAATACTTGTTAAAAACTTCTGGTGAAACTAAAGGAAAGGCCAATCAACAGGCGATTTGGCGCTATCGGGCTATCACAAACGATTTTTACATTTTTAAAACATGAATATATCTTTTGTATTTAAAAAGGTGAGGTAGCATTATCTCACCTTTTTCATTGAATTATAAATATCTATAATATTTTATTAAACTCTATAGATTCATTATTTATTTCAAATGCAATATATTCCGTATTGTCTACTCTAACATCACAAATATTTGCGTTTATCATTTGTTTCGTTTTTATTTTTGTTAATTATACTTTCATCATTAGTATGTTTAGCGATAATAAGATGGGGTGAATAATGACTTTTTGCCATCGTACAGGAGATTAGGGTACAACATATTGCATAGTCCACTTAAGATACCAAGGTAACTGTTCATCTATTATATTATTTACTGGTTTTTTTCATCTTTTAATTCTATAATTCTAAGATGAAATTCAGATGCATCGTTCTCGATTATCATAATATCAATTCTCTGCATCCCTACGCCACAAGAAACTTCATTTCCAATCCATAGCGCTACCATTTTTAAAGTTAGAAGCTTATCTTTTTAATGGGGCACTATCAAACTTCTGCATAATCAATGCTTGTAAATGAGTTTCGAAAAGAATTATTTTTGCTTTATAAATCAATCTAGGTTGAATATCTAATGAATTTTGCCTTCCTATGTAGTTCTTATTTATATCCGTATTAATTATTCTTTTTCATTATCATCAAATGTAAATCCTGTATTTTTAGGATTTTACCCTTATTCTTTACATGTAATTTCATATTTAAAGCATTAAACTCATACTCTGTTATCATTGTACATCCCCTATTGCCCTTGAGTTTTCTATATCATACTCCAGCAAAGTTGATAAGGTTTCTCATTCCCGTTAACTCATCTAATGCTTCTCGTTCTGTAACCCCATATTGATATACATTATCTGGTTTAATTCTTACACGTAAAGCTAGACCTTTTCCTAGTTGATTAGCTAAATAGTTTTTCATCATTTTCATCAAAGAAACTAAATGATTCTACTTCAAATACTCCAAAAAACCTTCCTTTGTTTTCCCTCAGATGCTTGTAAATAAAAATAACTTTATCTTTAGGTCGTATCCTCGAAATATCTGCAATCATTCCAACTAAATTGCGTTCCGTGCTATGATGGCAATAAGCTTTTTGCATCTTGTAAAAAGGGAAGCTTCTTATCAGCAGCTCCTGTTCCAGCAAACATATATTCAAGATGTGATTTTAATGTTTTTAGAGTCAACAATAAATACATGTATGTTCATAAAACACTCTTATATGTAATAATTATTAGTACTGGTTAATTTTACACATACCTAAAATACCAATTTTTATATGGTTCTAAATAATTCTATATATCTTTTATCAATTTAATTAAACCCTTAATGTTAAATCTAAATTTGAAACAATTTCTGTTTCGATGAACCTGAAATTCTCCAATGTTAATTCCACAATACTTCAATGTATTTGATTCATTCCAGCTACATAGAGATTGCGTGAATGTGAATTTTGATTTATCCCATTTTGGAGGCATTTTCTTTTTCTAATACAACGTAATTTTCTAGAGGATTACAATGCTTTTTCAAGATTAAAAAATGTATATAGTAATCACAGTCAAATAAATTTTCCCAGTACATATCTATTACATCTACGATGTTAGTTATTGAATATTTCTTGAAAAATATAAGATCTATTTTCATATGTATCGTTCAAATTTTCTAACGCTAGTTCATTTCTTAAATTAAAAATTATCAAAAGTATTTTTTTCCAGGTAATCAAAGTAAGTTTGGGATGTTGGTTGACCAATAATTTGTGGGGGCAACTTTCCCTAGACCATCTTGATTCTGTTTTGACTGATAATGTTTTATTGTATTTTTAAAATTAAAATCAACTGGATTCTGCCCTTCCGCAATATGTTTTTATAGGTACTGGAATGTTTTTCTTTCTTAAAGATTTTATTAATACAATTATCGTTTAATAGTAAATCTACTATTGTATTCTCAGCGCGTGCTTCGTAATCCTTTATTTATCTCCACTCCAAAAACTTCTTGCAATTGCAACCTCTGCTGAAATCCCAATCGATTCATTATTTCTGGCCATTTTTAATATCCTCCATTAACAATTTATATGTATCAATTCCTATTGCATCTGCTATTTTCTGTACGTTGAGGAGTGATACATTTCTTTGAAATCGCTCTATATCACTTATATATGTTCTGTGTAATCCTGATATTTCAGCAAATTTTTCTTGAGATATATGTTTATCTTCACGATATTTTTAGATTAGATCCAAATACTTCCAATATGTTCATAAAAATTCACTCCAATGAATATAAAAAAATATTATTACTTTTGAATGATAAAAGTCTACAGACTATAAGTTTCAAAACGGTTTGTATTGCTCATATAGCCCAATTACATTATGAAAAATTTTCTTTAAGAAACTAAATAATGATATATTCTATAGTTATAATATGACTGAATATTTTTGCTATGATTACAAAAGATAAATACATAACATATTACAGCAATAAAGGAATACAACGAAAAATGATATGTACTCTAAATTATCGTGGGTGCAAAAATCCCTCCATAACAGAAGAGATTTAAGAGAAAATGATATTCAAGACTTTTCCTGAATTATCTAAAAGCATATAGTCTTAAAGAGCTTTATCGAAATATGAATAAAAACTGCTCATATGATGAAGCTACCAGCCTTTATGATGATATACTTAAAAGCCTTTAAAACACCTGTAATTAGGCAGTTTAATGAGTTTACAGAGATACTCATTAACTGGATGGATGAAATTTTAAACTCATATCTTAGACCCTATGATGATAGGAAACTATCTAACTCATTCACTGAAAATGTTAACGGAAAACTGCATACTTACCTGGAAGTATCTAGAGGAATTAGTAATTTTCAGCGCTTTAGAAAGAGAGTTATCTATTCGCTTTCGAAAGATGTTCAATATGCCCTAAACAATAGCCTGCACAGTGATAGGGTTCCTAAAAGAAAAAGAGGTACATACAAGAAAAATAGAGAGTGAGCATTCAAAAAGCACTTCTTGCATTTGAACTTGAAGTGCTCTTGATTTCATTGGCACCCACACAATAATTTAGAGTTTATGAAAAACCTCACCCACACGATAATTTAGAGTTCACTTTTTCAAACCCACACGATAAATTAAAGTACCTTTTATTCTATTATGATATCCGCATTTTGCATTATAATAAGTACCTTAATCTTTCAAAAAATAGGGAGAATTTTTAAGAAGATGAGCAAATACCCAGTCTGCCGTTTCGTAGTTTTATTTCTTTGACATTTTTGATATGTGCTGTAATTACCTTGCCAAATTAAGCAAATTTTCAAGAGTTACTCACGAATTGCTTACTTTTGAAAACCACCCCGCTTACGCGGGAACTACTCATGTTCTCTTTCTTCGATTGATAAAAGTTCGGGATCACCCCCGCTTACGCGAGAACTCACTTGACCTCGTTAATCACCTTTTTCAGCGGTGCCGGGATCACCCCGCTTACGCGGGAACTACTTCCTTTGCATTTTAAGCTGCTGAACCGTCATAGGATCACCCCCGCTTACGCGGGAACTACATCCTTTCTGCATAAGCTTTTCAGTCTTCGGTAGGATCACCCCCGCTTACGCGGGAACTACTTTACAAGCGCAGCAGTCTTTCCTGTGGTCTTAGGGATCACCCCCGCTTACGCGGGGAAACCACTTGACCTCGTTTATAATCTTCTCGGCCGTGCCAGGGATCACCCCGCTTACGCGGGAACTACAAAAGACAATCAAGGTTATACAAATTTAAACACAGGATCACCCCCACTTACGCGGGAACTACAGTTCCCAATCGCTCTTTTCGGGATTTGAGACGGGATCACCCCGCTTACGCGGGAACCACTCGCCTACTTGCCTTTTTGCTTCTTCCGACGCAGGATCACCCCGCTTACGCGGGAACTACTCATCCTGCGCTGTGATTGCTCTGTCCCATTCAGGATCACCCCCGCTTACGCGGGAACTACTTTAAATCTATCACTGTTGATAATGGACACGAAGGATCACCCCCGCTTACGCGGGAACTACTTTAAATCTATCACTGTTGATAATGGACACGAAGGATCACCCCCGCTTACGCGGGAACTACATATTGTAAAGAGCATCAATGTTGATTCAATCGGATCACCCGCTTACGCGGGAACTACCCCCTATGTCCCAATATTTTTAAAATCATATAAGGATCACCCCCGCTTACGCGGGAACTACTAACACAATCAGACATAGCCCGCGAAATGCATAGGATCACCCCCGCTTACGCGGGAACTACTTTAATACAACGTTTTTGATAGCTTCCCAAATAGGATCACCCGCTCTTACGCGGGAACTACCCCATTTAATTCACCACCTTCACGAATGACAAAGGATCACCCCCGCTTACGCGGGAACTACATCAAGCGAGAACCTGTAAATGCATATATCTTAGGATCACCCCCGCTTACGCGGGAACCACGAACCTCTTTAAGGCTAAGGGAATTGCTGGGTCGGGATCACCCCCGCTTACGCGGGAACTACGTAATAGGCTTTAGGGCGTCAACCGATAAAGAGGGATCACCCCCGCTTACGCGGGAACTACGCATATAATATCTGGCGTGTAGGACATTTTATAGGATCACCCCCGCTTACGCGGGAACTACTTTGTATTTTTACTAAAAAGCTTCTTCTTTTTAAAGGATCACCCCGCTTACGCGGGAACTACTTTTGTATTTTTACTAAAAAGCTTCTTCTTTTAAAGGATCACCCCCGCTTACGCGGAACTACGTCAATGGAATTGTGGCGCTACTCCCACGAGTGGGATCACCCGCTTACGCGGGAACTACTTTATAAAGCCTTGTAGATTTCTTAAAATTGCAGGATCACCCCCGCTTACGCGGGAACTACCTTAGAGCCACCTTGAGTCGCTCCGATAACTGAGGATCACCCCCGCTTACGCGGGAACTACTATACGATGGATGTTATAGCCGACAGGATAGAAGGATCACCCCGCTTACGCGGGAACTACTTTCCAAATAAATTTTAAAAAAAACTATTTACAGGATCACCCCCGCTTACGCGGGAACTACTGTTTTATAAACTCATTGACTTTGGTATAACTGGGATCACCCCCGCTTACGCGGGAACTACTGTTTTATAAACTCATTGACTTTTGGTATAACTGATCACCTCACTACGCGGGAACTACGCATTCGCGCCGATTGACCAATTATTTAATAGGATCACCCGCTTACGCGGGAACTACGACAATCCAGATCCAAGAAGATTAGGATCACCCGCTTACGCGGGAACTACTTACGGATATCCATATCATCTCTAACTGTCATACGGGATCACCCCGCTTACGCGGGAACTCACCTGCTATTATTGATTTCATTACTGCTCCGCCGGATCACCCCGCTTTACGCGGGAACTACTTTCTTTCGATACGCACATCCGAAAATATGATGGGATCACCCGCTTACGCGGGAACTACTTTCTTTCGATACAGATCACCGAAAAATATGATGGGATCACCCGCTTACGCGGGAACTACTACGATGGCAAAGGGTGAAAAGTGCTTTTGGACTGGGATCACCACGCCACGCGGGAACTACGCGGAGAAATCAGAAAGTAGGTTGGGCAGGATAGGATCACCCGCTTACGCGGGAACCACGAGCTGGGTGGCTTTGGCGTATAAACACTTTTGGGATCACCCGCTTACGCGGGAACTACATCAAGAGCAAGTTCAAGCTATTGCAGTATATAGGATCACCCCGCTTACGCGGGAACTACTAAATGGGTTACCAGACGCCTCTGGTAAATATGGGATCACCCCGCTTACGCGGGAACTACAATAAAGCACAAGGTTATTGATGAAAGTGAAGAGGGATCACCCGCTATGCGGGAACTACTATATTCTGTTTTTTTCTTAATAGCTTTCTGAAAGGATCACCCCGCTTACGCGGGAACTACTGCCCAATTTACACTATGATAAAATTTCACTTAGGATCACCCCCGCTTACGCGGGAACTACGCCGACAAATTCCAAAAAGTGAATTAGATATTTGGGATCACCCCCGCTTACGCGGGAACTATCTCATATGTGTTGCAAAACTGCTCCCTACTCTTGGGATCACCCCGCTTACGCGGGAACTACACGAGCCGATTAAACTAGGCTCGTTTTTGTCGGGATCACCCTCGCTTACGCGGGAACCATGGATTAGCAGACATTAAAGATTGGCCCGAAATAGGATCACCCGCATTACGCAGGGAACTACCATATGTAACTCTCTAATTTTATCTTGCTGTAGGATCACCCTCGCTTAGCGGGAACTACGTATATCCCTTCAAAAATTTTTCGTGGATATGTGATCACCCGCTTACGCGGGAACTACTATTGTACACTTCCAGCTAGGCTTGCGTCTAGGATCACCTCGCTTACGCGGGGAAACTAGTATCATACAAGCCTCCAGCAAGCTTGTAGTCTAGGATCAGCCATGCGGGAAACTACACTTAAAGATCCCCTATTTTTCACTATTATTTATTCAGATATCTATAAAAATCATTTAGTCTGTTTATAAGCTGCAGTGTTTGCTTGGCATCACTTAGAGCCCTATGAGACAAAGTTTTTTTCCAATTTTGTACTCAGATAACTATATCTCTAACTTATAGCTATTCAAGTACATATTTTCCTTTTTACTATACTTAATACATCTATACACTTGTTCTGTAAAGGATTTAACTTTTAGTTTTTTTAAATTATAATTTATAAATTTAATATCAAAGTTTATATTATATCCAACAATTGTTTTTCCGCCAATAAAATCTATCATCAATTCCAATGCATGTTTTTAATTCAACACCTTTTTCATTCAATAGGTTTTCTGTTATACCCGTTAATTCCACTATAAAATGTGGCAATTTATTCAAGCAACTTACCAAAACACTAAATTCTTCGATTTTTATTTCGGATACCTTTATAGCACCAATTTCGATAATTTCATCTTTGTTACAATCCAATCCCGTTGTTTCAATGTCTATAATTACAAATTGTTTTTGTAATATTTTTCCTCTATTTTTACTCCATATTTCCGTTGATTCCGATACTTTGCAGCATTGCTGAATCCAGCTTTTATCTCCTTAACATCACTTTTGTTTTCAGAAGAAAAAGATAATCAAAGGAATTCCATCAGAATCAAAGGGGCTCTATGTTTTTGTGTTATATGTTTCAAATCTATAACCGATTTCATTCCTATAAGAGTAGCTTAAAGTGGCTTCTCCACTCCCAACGCTTTCAATCACCCTTGACCAAAGATATTCTCTTATCCTAGAATTAAAATTACCTATATAAACACCCTGTTGCTATTTCCCTGCATCCACTTAGATAAATCGCCTCTAAGAGATGGAGTCGAATTTCTTAAAAAGTAATTACGGTTAAAGCATATGCTCAACCTCTTTCCTCATAATTTACACCATATTTTACCAATTCATCTTTTTCATCCCATAAATGAATTACGTCTGCAGCAAATTGTTCCTCTACATTAATGTTAAGTAAATATTGAAGATCTTGAACTATAATTTTAATAAGCTTGCCATCAACAAATTTTTCTCTTATTCTTAACCTTGTTATACTTCCTATATCTTCATCGTCATTTAATTCCGATGCCAGCCGAAATGATAAAGGAATTGTGTAATCAGCTTTATATAAGTCAGCAATATCATAAACGAATGCTCTATCATGACCGGTATGAACAAATCCTAAACCAGGAGATAAACCTAATGCAGCAATAATGCTATGGACTAAACCATATAAACAAACATTAGAAGCAGAGAGAGCTTTATTTATTACATTACCGGACTCAAAATCCCCAATATCATATTCTCTACCATTCCATGCAATACCATATATCCTTGAATATTTCCTATATATGCCTCTAACCCTTGCTCCTTCTTTTTCCTCTCAGTTGTTGCATAGTGTTATTGGTAACATCTTCATTAGGAAAACGCATTTGGTACATTTTTCTTGCTACATCCAGTCTTAGCTTAGTATTTGAAACAAGTTTGGCCTGTTTTTCTAATAGGGTCGTAGAATGTGCTAAAGGTCTGCCATGTGCATAATGTCTAACTCCTCGCTCTCCTACCCAAACAATACTTGTTCCGTATCCCCTGATAAGTTCAATCGCCCTATGTGAAATATCTGTGCCTGACCCAATAACAAAGTGCCTATCATCGCTACCGGTATCTGTACAACACCTTTCGCATCTATTACCGTAATAGCACTATCCTTACGATTAATCTTTGCATGCTCTATATAGATAAAACTAACTCTATCCCCAATTCTCGGGAGTTCATAAAGTCGTGTTTTTTCAGCACCGGTAAATTTATTTTTCACAGCTATTCCTCCTGTATAAGGGTCATCATTCCAAAACCATATGCCTTTTTCTTACCTATTCCTTTTGAAAGTGCTTCTTTTTAATTTATCTTTATCAATCACTGTCAAGCGACCTTCATAGACTACTTTACTTAATCTAAGTTCTCGCATGGATTCCTTTTTCAGCGTTACATGTCCCCTACTTACTATGTGAAAATCCTCTTTTTTTAAACTGAATCCATTCTTTTCGCTCCTGTCGTATAAGAACTGCATATGCTTGCTATTTGCTAAAAGGCATGGTTTTACCGCGCGTTCCTGTATTGTTATCCATTTTAGACACAACAGGATTTAAGATAACACGAAATCTATACTTCTTTCCATTTTCAATTTTACTCAAAAATTTATCATAGTCTTTTTATTTGTGCTGTCCCTCAACACCATACATTTCTAATTTTTACAGACGGTGTATTTTGACTAACTATTAGCAAAAATACTTTTTCATGTAGATTATCGATGCGCCATAGTTTTCTTTGTCCTTACTCCACTTTCAAAATTCACGGGGAAAACTACTTTCCACCCAGTTATGTAAAAGCTCCCATATGATGTCAAATCTTTTATTTTCCTTCTATTGTTGATATCTATTTCAACTCTTGATAAATACATATCAGTCTCCTAATACTGCAAAAACACTATGTTCTTCAGATTGTCTTATTTTTACAGATACTTTTTGCATTGATTCATAGCGATAATCGAAATTTCTTGCCTTCTGGTTGAATGAAACAACTTCATCGTGCCTTATCATTTTTTTCTTTTTGTTGGTAATAGTTTTTGAATCAGCATATATATATAATCCCGTTATTTCTTTATTTTCTTTCTGATACCATTTACTCGCCTGCCAGACACATTTTCTCAAAGATGAAAGAACATCTCCATCAACCATACCTAAAATGAAATCAGAATTCACAGGTAGAGCTCTTCTCCCCATATATTGTTGGAAATAAGGCTTTTGAATAGCTACTGATATAGAATCTATTATTTTTCATCTTCACTTCCAACGGCTGCAACAAAGACTCCGTCCTCAATATAGTATCGATTTGTTACGTAAGTACGTATAAAAGTTCCCTTAGTTGTATAGGTTTTAGCTGTATGAAAATCTCTAAGTAAGTTGCCCCGCTGATCTATACGCACAGCAAAATCAAGGGATTTTAGCTGATTTATTTTTTCATCTTCATCTCTTCTATACCCAAGACTGCCAGCTATCATCCCAATAACAGCACTTTTGGATGGATACAAATCGGTATGACGAGTTTCAAAAATCAGAATTAGTTCCCCAAGACTGTAATGATCCCGCAAACTTTAGAAAGCAGTGTTTTCAATTTAATCACCCACTTTTCTTAGCAATTCTGATAAATTGCCCTCCATACGGGTTAAAAGTTCTTTCATGTTCCCAAGTTTTACACTATTAGTATCAATGTTTTCATCACCCACTATAACATAATAGCTATTTATAGGCAGTTCGGAAAATTGATTTACATTTTTCTCTGTCTCAAAAAGTCTATGAATTGACTCAGAAACATATCCATCCCTTGACTTAATAGGATTTTCAAATGCATTTACAAAAATTAACCGGTCTATCCTCTCTAATCTCTAAAAAGTAAAAGTTGAGGGCAATGTTTGATTCTGCAAAAAGAATTTACTTTACCAGTAGGCATTGAATTTGCAAAATGCTTTAACAAATAGTTTTAATGTATTTACCGTACTTTCTTCATCTTTCAGCTGATTTAACAATTCATGAACGGCTACATTGGCGTAGCGGTATAATGTTGATGAATTATATTCGATAGTGCCAAGCATTCCTGCCCCTGCATTTTCATCACCACTTCTATCATCAACAGCAGTAAAAATCAAATTCTGTTTGGATGGCATGAGTAGATATAGATGATTGCAACTTGAGCAGAGGCATCTTCATTTAGTGATGGATCATCTGCAACCATTCTTCCGAATAAAGAAATATCAATAGCTGGATTATTCTTAATTATTTCTTGTAATTTATTTTTATCCTTTTCGCCAGCTATAGCCGCCTTAGCTAATTTTTCAGCCTGTGAATTCCCATGAAGAACAATGCTTTTTGTTTTATTATCTTTCAAAGTTATTCCTGCATTTTTAATACATCAGCAGATTTTTCCTCTGCTTCTTTATCGATTATTGAATTATCAATGCTTAGAATTTTTCTTTTACAAAGTTAACCAGATCTAAAGTTCTAACACCAACTTTTTCCTCTTTCACAATTTTTCCAGAAATAATCTCTCATTGCCTTTTTCCATAGATTGTGATGAGACCCTTGCACGCCTTACACCACCATACTGTGCTGTTTTAGGACTTCCTGTATCATCTCGGTTTATATTTGAAGGCGGAACTGTCTGTATTACATGTAAATCTAAAAATACTCTATTCATTTTTATCTCCTTTTCTATTCTCCACTATATCTCTTACTAAATAATACTGCCTTGACCATGAAATTTCTCACATCATCTTCTTTTGCCCTTTAGAAATGCAAATAAATCCTCACCAAGTTTTGGAAAAATCAATATATATTTGTTTCTTTGATTTTATAATTCTGAGTCATCTGTCGCAGATGATAAAGAAATTCATCATATGTTTCTGAGGTAATCATTATATTAAATCTTTTGTCAAGCACCGCTTTATCCGAACTTCCATTACTATTTCGTAATACTGAAAGTGATGTGCCCTATATTCTCCCACGGATTCCTAGGTTCCACTACACTTGAGATTTTCAATATTACCTTGATTAACTATTGCATATAACTGCATCGTATTTAATGATTGCCTGTTCTCCGTCTGAAAGTTCAGCTTTTTGACCAATATATTCATCCGGAATATATTGGATTATGATAGTAAAACGTCAGCAATTTTCTTATTACCAACAGATTTTCTTAAAAATTGCCAGTTGAGTTTTAACATATGAAACATCATTGATATTAGATAATACATAAATATGATAGCATTATACATAACTGCTATATTGTTCTTTAAAATTCATTTTTCCTCCTTTCTTATATATTGAGCTCACGTCTTATTGACATATTTAATTTATTATAAGCTGAACAACATTCATTATACTACCATTTCTTTTTCTATGCCGATTAAATCTCTATTTGTAGCATTTTTGAAGCAATAATTTTGCACTGAGTCTGACTATTTTTATCCAACTCTATATACCATTCAAATATTTTCTTGTCCTTGTCATCGATCAATTGAGATATGAGATATCCAGATCTCTGAACGAACCATCGATTGCAAAATACATTTTTTTCTTTTTCTCTGCTTATAAAGCCTCCTCTCGTTTTATCTACAATATTTCTTATATCAGCAATATCTGATAAATAATTATAGTACACTTTATTAATAATGAATTTTGTCTTTTCTACAACCTCATTAATTCTTGGAACCCAATGTCCTTCTTCATAATCTGTTAGAACAAAATCGTTTATTCTTAATGAGTCATATATTTCGTCTACAGGTAACCAAGATGTCGCATTCGCATCATCAACCATACCTATTCCAATTAACCCAATTTCTACATTGCCTAAATATTTTTTCTTCTTACTTAGCCATTCAACTATCCCTGGTTTCCTATGTTTAGATTCTATTGAAGGCATAGCTATAATTCCAAATGATCGCCATGCAGCCTCGTTTGGTTTATGCTTTTTAGAGTAAATGTATTTTTTGTTTTTCACCTTGTTCATTAAATTGCCAAACGGTCATCGGTTCTAAAAAAGAATTTCTATGCTCAAGCTCCGGAAGCTTTACAATCTCACAAGAAAAGACATCTATTGAATCCATATCTGGATTTATGTAAATTGCTCTTGACCAGCTTGTATAAAGTTGTGCAACATTATCGCAGAAATTATGGTTTAAATATATATTTATCATATTATCAGAGGAATACTCCCAACAAGGTTTTTGTCTACAGCACGAGTATCTTTTCATCTTCATGCACCAATACAAAAATTCAACATCAAAGTTTCAAATAAGTTATCCCCTCAAGGCATATTCCACCTATATCAAACAGCCAACCCTTTGATGCCTTGTATTTATTTTTCCCAAAATCACTTTATCTGCCAATCCCGTATATCCGTGATATGTAATTAGCCACCTTATGATTTCATCTTCTGTAAGTCGTTCTTTATTTTTATCGTGCTCATATTTAGGCGAAAATAGTGAAATTTTGTTATTGCTTTCAGATAATTTTCTATTAAAGTTTTTACCCATCACTATACTTGGACTTTCTCTTGCTAATCTTTTCTTCAGACAAATCCTCTTTTTAACTTGCATAAATGGATAAATCTCATCGAACAGGTAAAATCTATCATACCATTTTAGTAAATATTTATCGATACTGTCTGTAAAACTTTGTTTGTCCCACAACATATTCCATCGTATTATTCAATTCCCTTTTATAGTCCGTAAAATCATCTTCATATACATCCTCTATCGGAACAAACCTATCATCTAACTCGATCATTTCATACTGATTGCCATCTGCATCGAATCTTGAATAAACGGTATGCAAAACAGAAAGAAGTATTCTTAACACTGCAAAATCCTGTGTCTTTGTATCGCCTGCCAATCCTTTTTATATTTTTGAATTTCTAAATAAACTCTTCAGAGAAACAGTCTCACAATTACCTGTTTCACTGTAAATCACTTTAATCCATGGTTCATCAATTAAATTAAATCTGCCCATTAAACTCCTCCTCACTTATAATGCTTAAGCCATATTTTGGGTTATAATGCAAGGTTCTATTGCACAATTCAACATCTCCATTATTATCAAAGATTAATCCCAAACTCCCTTTTAACAATATTTTTTTCTTGCCATTCAGGTAAGTACTTTTTATTGTAATTCTCTAACTCTTTGATAGTTTTATCTGCATTTCCATAGGCTGAAAATGACAACGGTAGTTTAATTGTGGATGCAGCCATTTTCCTAGTTATTTCATAATCACCCAGATTTTCTGAAATATCACCCGTTTCATCAAAAAGCCATATCCCGTTCCATATTTTTAGAGCTATTATTTCAATAGTTTCCTGCGTATCTCTCACCTGAGCATAGCCGTACTCCTCAGATGTATTTGGATGTATGTCTTTTAGCCATCCTATCAATGAATTTATCTCGCCGTCATATTCAAATCTTTCTTTTTAGGATTTGATAATAAGAAGGTTCTTGCTCTATATTTTTTTAACTTACTCTCATTTTCAAAATCCATTTTCATCTCTTTAATTGTCTGTGATATGTTAAAATTGTTTATATCACCATAAACAGATTGTACTAATCTCGAAATATCATCCGGAATTACGATTTTATCTAAAAGCTTTGCTTGTGTCTGTGCTAATAAATACTGACCATAAATATATTGTGAGCCCTCATTAAACTCAAAATTATCACTTATTCCTATTATATACAATACCGGATTCTGATGTTGTTCAGGACGCTTTATATCATGTCTGTGTAGCCTGCCGATGCGCTGAATTAACAAGTCTATCGGCGCCAACTCACTTATCATAACATCTACATCAATATCCAAGGATTGTTCCATAACTTGAGTTCCGATTATTATTTTTCTGTAAGGTCTACTAGCGCCTTTACCTATTAAACTTATCAGTTGTTTTTCTTTTGCTACTCTTTTCAGTTGATACAAATCCTGCATGTATCAGAAAGACAATGTCTTCATTAAATAATTTCAAAGATAATTCTGTACATTTCTTAGCGATTTCTTGTGCATCTTTTACAGTATTAACAATAATACCTATTATTCCGCCTGAAGTAATTAATTTGATTATTTTTATCATACAAATTTGCTTTTATCAAGTCGATGAATTTTTATTGACTTACTTTCAATTGGTTGAAATTTATCAACTACTCTTATTTCATTATCTTCCGTATATGTAATTAATGGATACAGCATAGTTGATAAAATTTCTTTATTAATCTTGATTTCTTTTTCTTTAACCCCTTTCCCCTTCAAGTATGCCTTCACAAAATTCCATCTACTTTCAGTCGGCAAAGTAGCGGATAAAAGAATCACTGGAACATCATATACTCCCATCCATTCCAGCGCTCGTTCAAGATACTCACTCATATACGAATCATAAGCATGCACTTCGTCAATAATAACCACTTTTTTACTAAATCCTAAGTGCCTTAGAGCCAGGTGTTTTTGTTTTAAAGCCGAAAGTAAGAAACAATCTACAGTACTCACAACAAAGTCGTCCAGAATCGATGTTTTTCTACCAGAAAACCACCCATTTGAAATAACATTATTCATTGAATCTTTTTCAGCAAACCATTGATTTAATGAAACTTCATCTTCTCTGTTATCTATGTTGATATTTGTTGCCAATTCTACATACTCATCATTTAGCCCAGCCTTACTGTGCTGTAGTTGTATTGAAACTTTTTCATCCATGTCAACACTAACACGTCGCAACCATGGAATGACTCGGCTAAATATACTATTTGCGGTTGCTTGTGTAGGTAATCCTATGAAGAGTCCGCTTTTATCATTTTTATATGCTAACTGTTCAGCTCCTACCAAAGCTGCCTCTGTCTTACCTAATCCCATAGGGGCCTCTAAAATAATCAAACCTGGGTTACTTATTTCATCTATTGTTTCTGCAAATACTGTTTGAAAATTTCTTGGAGAGAAGCCAAACCGATTAATATATGTTTCATCTATATCAAAAATAGGATTAAATTGTAATGGTGTTGTTCTAAACCACTTTTCCCATCCGTTACGGAGTCGAGATTGTGAATCTGGATCCGAATATGTTTCCAAATTATATAGCGGGAAAAATTTTTCATTACTGGAAATCAGTCCGCCATTATAATTAATCCCACAATAAGACTTGTCCGGGTTGACTTATTTCAGGTAAATCCTCTATTTTTATATCCATTTTCATACAATGCCCATTCACCTTTGTGCTGCATCCCATTTTTACTAATCCCATCACATCTCATTAGTGCTTTGATAATAGTTATTCCCATAGCTTAATTGAGATTCCTCAAAACTTTTTATCATCAACAGGTTTCCCGTGATGTCCTCCAATAATAGATGAGATATCATCTTTTACACCATATTTGTTAAGCAAGAACTGACCTGACAATGCATGGGGGTTTTTGTCACCGTTAGCTAATTTTAGATTGCTAATACCCTTAAACCCTTGTTTTTCAAGTCTTTCGACTAAAAATTCATCTAAATCATTAGAACTATTAAATCCTTTTTTTATTTGAAAAGCCGGTGTCGCTTTTTCCTATGTCGATGAACCGACGCTAAAAAACTTAACTAAATTTTTACATTTAGTTTTCATCTATGCTTCCAATGGACTTTCCAATTGCTTTTTTCTGTCCGGGACTTAACCAGAATTCCCAAAGAAGTCCCGCAACATTCCGGGTATCCACCAAATGTTGATATAACGACATCCACTCCCAGCACCCATTTTTATCAGTTTTTTTTGCCCAAAGGTATATATCTTTCATATTGTTTGCCCTTTTATTTGCAGAAATTCCAAATAATTTTATATAAATTATATCATTTAAAAACTACAATAAAAGATGTAAACTTGTTTTTAAGCCCATAGATTGTTTAGAGACTAAAGGATAAAAATTGTTGATAAAAAATTTCTAAACACATTCAAATTTCAACGTTAAAATGTGGTATATCTTTCTTGGAATTAGTTTTGGCGCTCTAAAAATATTGGGTTGGGGTTGGTACTCTCTAAATTATCGGGTTTGTATGGCGCTCTAAATTATCGTGTGGGTGTGGGTGGACTTTAAATTATCGTGTGGGTGCAAAAATTCCCTCCATAGTATATGATTGATTTGCAGTCTTAATATATCACTATAAAGGGTGGAATTTATCATTCCAAATATTGATTTTACCACACTTATGCTTAATGTCACTAATCCTGACATTGAAAAATCGGACATTACATCTATCGATGGTACAATTTTCTATGATATCATACTTGTCCGAAAGCCTATGCTCTGTCCTTACTGTGGTGCAAATATGATTGGAAACGGTCATAAATTAAGGCTAATCAAACATCCCGCACTTATGGATCATAAAGGCATTATCAGATATTATGCAAATAGGTATATTTGTAAAGAGTGCAGGAAAACTATCTTAGAAAGAAATCCTTTTGCTTTCAATGGTTTTAATTCTTCTTTCTTTCTCATGCAAAATGCACTGAGACTTATCGGCAATCTCAACTACAATCTCACCATGATATCAGGTGAATTGGGTATATCTACAACACAGCTCAGCAAGTATATTGATTCATATATCACCATACCTCAAGAGTCCTTCCTGAGTGCCTAGGGGATAGATGAATTACACAGCCATGAGTTATCAAGACGTAATTCAAGTTATCTTTGTATATTAGTAGATAACGAAAGACGAACCGTTTGGGATGTACTTGATTCAAGAAGTAAAATGGCACTTTCTCTATTCTTTTCTAATATACCAAGGGAAGAACGACTTAGAGTAAAATATGTTACTATTGATATGTGGGAACCGTATAAAGATGTCGCAAGAACATACTTTCCTAACTGCGTAATAGCTGTAGATTCTTTCCATGTCATAAAGCATCTTACCCAAGGTTTTGAGCGCCTTAGAATAGACTTAATGAACATATCACCGTATGGTTCAAATGCATATTATCTGCTTAAGAAATAGAGCCATCTTCTTACAAAAGATAGTGTATACCTTGATAATGACAAGGTATACAATTCACGTTTTAAATGCAAGCTTAACAGGAGAGATTTAAGAGAAATGATATTCAAGACTTTTCCTGAATTATCTAAAGCATATGGTCTTAAAGAGCTTTATCGAAATATGAATAAAGACTGCTCATATGATAAAGCTACCAACCTTTATGATGATATGCTTAAAAGCCTTTAAAACATCTGGAATTAGGTAGTTTAAAGAGTTTACAGAGATACTCATTAACTGGAGAGACGAAATATTAAACTCATATCTTAGACCGTATGATGACAGGAAACTATCTAACTCATTCACCGAAAATGTTAACGGAAAACTGCGTACTTACCTATCAATATCTAGAGGAATTAGTAATTTTCAGCGCTTTAGAAAGAGAGGTACATACAAGAAAATTAGAGAGTGAACATTCAAAAAGCACTTCTAGCATTTTGAGCTGAAGTGCTCTTGATTTTATTGGTACCCACATGATAAATTAAAGTACCTTAGTTAATAAACTACAGATGTATATTACAAATCATTTGACTTCTGTAAAAATCGAGACTTAATACATTCAGGATTTTCTTTTTCAACTTATCAAGGTTTCCAATATAGTTATACATTAGATATATTGTATTTATTTAATATTATCTGCAATTGTCCGATTCCACTAACTATGTAAATTTACAATATTAATCTCTATTTTTAAATATAATATGAAAATATTTATTTAAGTAATTCATAATACATAAAATTTTTCATTTTCTATATGTAACTAGATACTTCTATAATGCATTTAAAGAATAAATATCTAGTACGTCGAAATATGACTAGTAATATTAACTAATACATTTCAAATTTATTCAGTTATAACCATATCGATGTTTCTATTTTACATAAACGTACGATATCTTCCATCAAGCTCTGCACGGACATTCACCACAAGTTTGTTGAGATAAAAATATTTCCGGACAATTATTTTTATCACCTTTTCTTTTAATGCTTTTCTTTTCGAATATTTTTCGATATTAGAAATCATTTCACTTATATTAGTTTGTTCACAATCATCATCTTTTAAAATGTCTAATGTAACATTCATAATACCCAATTTCTTTATTGAGGTCTTGAATTGGAGTACAAATCCTTTCGTTTGATATATCGTATACAAAAATCATTCATAAAATATATATCATTAAATTGTAATTCTACATCGACTTATCAATATCTCACATAGCTTAAAAAGAAAATCAATCTTACTTACGGCTTTCCAACTATCATCATACTTATATATTATATCTAATAAATAACGTGTACTCATTGAAAATCTCTCTAGAGCTTTTCTCTCTCTATAATATATCCAATAATGGATGTAATGCATGATTAGCAATGCACTACCAAATATAGCCAAACAAATATCACTCCAAATTTCTGCTCCTACGGCTGAAAAATAGATAGTATATGATAATAGCCAAAAATAGTGAAATTATACTTAATACTGCGGTTACACGAGTAATTATCACATAATTTTTTCATATAGCATCATAGAAGATATTATTCCTCTAACTCCCTTCATTTTATTTCAATTTTTATTTTCCATTTTGGATTAATACAATTGCTTGAAAAATGGTTGTCTTAGCAAACACTATTTACTAGAAAATGATTAGTCATTATTCATTTGTTGCGCTTAGAATGTAAAATTTACTCCATATTTTACGGTTTTATCCATAAAAATAAATTATGAAAAATATATTTAGCTCCACAAATCATAACAACTATTTGTGCCAATTGTGAAATATAATAATTCTACAATTTGATGCATCAATTCCAAAAGCCATACAAATTAACTCATTTTTATATAGCTCAGTTATAGATTGCAGTTACTAGGTGTTCTATATATCAAAATCAAAAATCTTCCAAATCTTTATTTATCGTTTTTCCTTTATAATATCCATCAAAAATTATATATAGTCCTTATATTATCTTCTTCCTTATATTTATAAAAATAATCATTATTTGATTGTTTTTATTATTTTATTTTCAAAATCTTTTCCACTTATAAAGAACTTGCTCCGTAGCCTCTTTAACATTGCAATTATACTCTGTAACATCTAAATCTTCTCAAATTTCCTACTCACAATATTAATAACAGCATATTTTCCATAACGCAAATGCATTTCCATATTTCTCCATTCCATAGTTCTCTTCTTGTTTTTTTCTATATCTGACAAATATTGATAGCAATAATATCCATAAACATATTTCTTATAATCATTTTCGTTCTTAAAATATTGTTTAAAAATTATTTTCTCTAAATAATACTGTATCGCTACTTTGTCTAGCTTTTTCTTGCATCCCCACTTGTAGTAACAGTAATTCTCATGAAATTTGAAAGTTCAATTATTTGCTTCTTCGAAATATATTTCTTATTTATTCCTTCATAAAATTCACCCTTTTTTTCTATTTAAAAATAATCCAAAAATCACGATAAATATTTTTGTTGATAAATTACTAGTAGAGCTTCATTTGATCTTCGATCCATTTCACTTACCATAGATTGCTCATTTTGTTGCATGTGATAAACTTTTCGATTAATTTTATTTTTGTACATTACCTCTTCAGAATTATCATTATCTAGATCGTCAGTAATAAATGTAATTATTTTTACCAAAAACTTCTTTTCCATCAAATATACTGTAATTATCATTAAAAATACATTCTTCATACAAAGATGATAGTGTAAAGCTGTTTGTCCCCCATTTATAATTTGTGGATTCTTTATAATAAGTTGTGCTCGATCTTTTTGGCAATCTGAGAATTTATACCTGTATCATCAGATAGAATTGTTATTCCATTATTAAATAAAGCAAATTCGTTAGTAGACTTATTTTTACTGTATTAGCAATCTGTGGATTAACTTGGTTGTTTTTTTAGACCTAAAAAGCATCTTGGGTTATATTTTTAGGATAGAATTTTTATATTTGTATAAAAATCTTGGCAATTTCAATAAGCGGAACAAATGTAACCAATATCTTACAGTCACTTAATTCTGTGTCAACTGTATATCCTACTCTACCTCCATCGCCTTCTTTATTTGTAAGTGATAAGTTGATTCTAATTTCTTCTGCATTAAAAACATCCTGAAACTATTGGGAAAAACTAGCTCCTTATAACATTTCTCAAAGTTAAATACATCCCCAGAAAAATCCTCCCGTTAGTTTTTAATATGTTTACTTTTTATCTTTTTAGTTTGCAGTATTATAACTTTATATGTATATCTTCCGATATCTTCAATTCCTCCAATTTCATTTTTGCATTCTCTTTATTTTGCTATTATATGAATTCCCTTCTTCGTCAAATTCTTCACCTTCAGTTATTCTATCTACATCCATTAAAAAGCAATTCATCATAATCTATTTCTTTATTCTCGAAATTTTTCATTAGTTCTAAATTTAGATTGAATAAACACAATTTCCTTTGAATCATTATCTATATAGTATGCATCTATACCTCCATCATAAGAGCCATCTGTAATATAATGTTCTCTATCTTCAAATTTTTCTATTCCATACATGTCCCTTCAAAAAACAAAATGAATAAATGCCTTAGATCTTGCCATATTTAACCCTTCAATATTACTATCTTCTGGATAATATGTTTTTGTATTCTGTAGGTGCTTCCTTGCGTAATTCATCTAATATTTTTAACTAATATATCATATCTATTCATATACTCCTCCTCAAAGCATTTTCTATAAAAATTATTATAAATATACTTTCAAAAAATAAAAATCATATGTTATTTTTCGTTATTTCAACTTTTCTCCAACTCCTAGTAGCTCAGGGACTCAAGCTTCGTGCTCAACTCACTTTCATCTCCTGACTGTTGCGGAGGTACTACCTACAGTTTAGACTTCACAAAGCTCGTCTTCACTGGGTAGTTCTCTCTTGTTATCATCTCCTGACCCTTGCTGAGGGCTACCTACAGTTAAAGCTTCATCGCGCAGGTGCTCGACCATAACTTAATAAAATAAACCCGAACCACACACCCTCTATGTTATGTGTTGCTCGGGCTTAATAGCTTCCATAAAAATCACAAAGGCCATTTCCGAAACATACA
>BNJS01001420.1_pt1 | contig 114897 bp, 120 predicted proteins | sample 8540461 | NCBI WGS metagenome assembly BNJS01 (sample SAMD00202454, study PRJDB9452) | human saliva metagenome | isolation source: human saliva | place: Japan | reverse complement strand
AACATTTCATATTTGAATATTATAATGGTTTTACAAATATGGAGGTGCTATATGAATCCCACTCAAAGAGCTTGGGCTTATGTCAGCATAAAACGACTGAGAAGTCTTATATTATTCTTGATTCTATTTGTCTTATTGGCTGGAATATCGGCTTGTTTGACGCTCATGAAGTCCAACAAAACAGTAGAAAATAATCTCTATCGCTCACTGAATACGTCTTTTTCTATTAAAAGAATAGAAGCAGATCAGACTTTTCAACTGTCTCAACTAGATGACCTTAAAAAGATAAAGGGTCTTGAGAAGATTTCACCTGAGCTAGAAACAATAGCCAAGTTAACTGACAAAGAAGTCGTTACTGGAGAACAAAGTATCCAAAGGGATGATTTGACAGAGGCTGAAAAAAATCTTATCAGTTTGATTGCTTTGGAAGATTCTTCCAAGGATGTTTCTTTTACAAGTTCCGCCTTTACCCTTAAAGAAGGAAGACATCTCGAAAAAGGGGACAGTAAAAAAATCTTAGTCCATGAAGATTTAGCCAAGAAAAACAATCTAAAAGTAGGAGATCAGATAAGCTTAAATCCTGGTCAAGTTGAAGGAAATAGTGGACAAAGGCTAGACTATGAAATCGTAGGTATTTTCTCAGGTAAGAAGCAAGAAAAATTCACTGGTCTTAGCTCAGATTTTAGTGAAAACACGGTCTATACAGACTTCGAAAGTAGCCAAACTCTTCTTGGAAATAAGGAAGCTCAAGTTAGCGCCGCTCGTTTCTATCTAGAAAATCCAAAAGATATGGATAGAATCATTCAAGAGGTTGAAAAGTTATCCCTAGAAACTAAAGGTTACCAAGTCGAAAAGGAAAATAAGGCTTTTGAACAAATCAAGGATTCAGTTTCGACCTTCCAAACCTTCCTACAGATTTTCCTCTATGGCATTATGATTGCTGGTGTAGGAGCGCTGATCTTGGTCTTATCTCTTTGGTTACGAGAGCGAGTCTACGAGGTTGGCATTTTATTGGCACTAGGTAAAGGGAAAATAGCAATCTTTAGCCAATTCTGCCTGGAAGTCATCCTAGTTTCATTGTCATCTATTTTGCCGGCATTTGTAGCTGGAAATGCCATTACTTCCTATCTCTTGAAGACTGTACTAGCAAGTGGCGACCAAGATGCCCTACAAGATACGCTAGCAAAAGCAATGAGTCTTTCAACAAGTCTTCTATCATTTGGAGAATCTTATATCTTCCTACTTATAATTAGCTGCTTGTCAGTTGCACTTTGTTTTATCTTTTTATTTAGAAAATCACCTAAGGAAATTTTATCATCTATTAGTTAATGAAGGAGAAATCATGACTTTACTACAATTACAAGATCTTACTTATCGTTACAAGAACACTGCAGAAGCAGTATTATATAAAATCAATTACGATTTTGAACCTGGCAAGTTTTATAGTATTATCGGAGAATCAGGAGCTGGGAAGTCAACACTCTTATCTCTCTTAGCAGGACTTGATAGCCCAGTCGAAGGTGCTATCCTATTCGAAGGCAAGGATATTCGTGAACAAGGTTATTCTTATCACCGAATGCACCATATCTCGCTAGTTTTCCAAAACTATAACTTGATTGATTATCTTTCTCCATTGGAAAATATCCGCTTGGTTAATAAAAAGCTAGCAAGGATACCCTTCTTGAACTTGGTTTAGATGAAAGTCAAATCAAGCGGAATGTTCTCCAATTATCAGGAGGGCAGCAACAACGTGTTGCCATTGCTCGTAGCCTTGTATCGGAAGCACCAGTGATTTTAGCAGATGAACCAACAGGAAACTTGGATCCTAAGACTGCTGGGGATATCATCGATTTGCTCAAATCTCTCGCTGAGAAAACAGGCAAGTGTGTGATCGTTGTGACCCACAGCAAGGAAGTAGCACAGGCGTCAGATATTACACTTGAATTGAAGGATAAGAAACTGACTGAAACAAGAAAAAATAGTAACTAAAACTTTTAAACATATTAAAAACTGAAGTAAATCTAGAAAGGAATCTTATGTTACACAACGCATTTGCCTATGTCACAAGAAAATTTTTCAAGTCTATTGTGATCTTTCTTATCATTCTCTTGATGGCTAGTTTGAGTTTGGTCGGCTTGTCTATCAAGGGGGCGACAGCTAAGGCTTCTCAGGAAACCTTTAAAAATATCACCAATAGTTTTTCTATGCAAATCAATCGTAGAGTCAACCAAGGTACTCCACGTGGTGCTGGGAATATCAAGGGTGAAGATATCAAAAAAATTACTGAGAATAAGGCTATTGAATCCTACATCAAACGGATTAATGCTATCGGTGATTTGACAGGCTATGAACTGATTGAAACGCCTGAAACCAAGAAAAATCTAACTGCAGATCGAGCTCAACGTTTTGGAAGTAGCTTGATGATAACAGGAGTCAATGACTCTTCTAAAGAAGACAAGTTTGTGTCAGGCTCTTACAAACTGGTCGAAGGTGAGCATTTAACAAACGATGACAAATACCAGATTCTCATGCACAAAGACCTGGCTACTAAACACGGTTGGAAAGTAGGAGACAAGGTCAAACTCAACTCCAATATCTACGATGCCGATAATGAAAAAGGAGCCAAGGAAACAGTAGAAGTAACGATCAAAGGACTTTTTGATGGACATAACAAATCTGCTGTAACCTACTCACAAGAACTTTATGAAATACAGCTATCACAGATATTCACACAGCAGCCCAACTCTATGGTTATACAGAAGATACAGCCATTTATGGAGATGCGACCTTCTTTGTAGCTGGAGATAAGAACCTCGATAGTGTCATGCAAGAATTAGGGTCTATTAACGGTATCAACTGGAAGATGTATAGCTTGATTAAGAGTTCATCTAACTACCCTGCCCTGGAACAATCGATCTCAGGCATGTACAAGATGGCTAATCTGCTTTTCTGGGGTAGCTTAGGCTTCTCAGTTCTCCTACTTGGTCTATTGCTCACACTTTGGATTAACGCCCGTCGTAAAGAGGTTGGAATTCTCCTTTCAATTGGTCTTAAACAAGCAAGTATTCTAGGTCAATTTATCACAGAAGCAGTTATGATTGCTATTCCAGCTCTCATTTCAGCCTACTTCCTAGCTAATTACACAGCTCGTGCTATTGGGAACACAGTTCTTGCCAATGTCACATCAGATGTGGCTAAACAGGCAAGTAAGGCAGCCCAAGCTTCTAATCTCGGTGGTGGTGCAGAAGTTGACGGCTTTAGCAAGACACTTTCAAGTCTGGATATTTCCATTCAATCTTCTGACTTTGCTATCGTTTTTGTACTTGGATTAGTTCTAGTGGTACTAGTTATGGCACTTGCTTCCAGCAATCTCCTCTTTAAACAACCAAAAGAACTTTTGATAGATAGTGAATAAAAAACCTGCTACCTATTCTCACTCAAATGAGATATAATATAGGTAGCATTTTTGATAGAAAAGGATTTATATGAAAATTCTAATTGTAGAAGATGAAGACATGATCCGTGAGGGAATTAGTGACTATTTGGCGGATTGTGGCTATGAAACCATTCAGGCTGCAGATGGCCTTGAGGCCTTAGAACAATTTTCAAATCATCAAGTTGCCCTGGTTCTCCTAGATATTCAAATGCCCAAACTTAATGGTTTAGAAGTATTGTCAGAAATCCGTAAAAGCAGTCAAGTTCCGGTCTTGATGTTAACTGCCTTTCAGGATGAGGAGTATAAGATGAGTGCCTTTGCTGCATTGGCAGATGGTTATTTGGAAAAGCCTTTTTCCCTATCTTTGTTAAAAGTACGAGTGGATGCTATTTTCAAGCGTTATTATGATGTAAGTCGTATCTTTACCTATAGGGATACCCAGGTAGACTTTGACAGTTATAGCGCTAAAGTAGCTGGTCAAGAAGTTGCAGTGAATGCAAAAGAACTGGAAATTTTAGACTATCTGGTTAAAAATGAAGGTCGAGCCTTAACACGGTCGCAGATTATCGATGCTGTATGGAAGATGACAGATGAGGTTCCTTTTGACAGAGTGATCGATGTCTATATCAAGGAACTACGGAAAAAATTGGATTTAGACTGTATTCTTACCGTGCGCAATGTTGGTTATAAATTGGAGAGAAAATGAGACGTTCAGGTTTATTTAAAAAAATTTTTATCTATACCTTCTCGGTATTTTCTACCTTGGTCATTTGTTTGCATTTGGCCATCTATTTTCTCTTTCCATCGACCTATCTCAGTCATCGTCAGGAGAGCATAGGCCTCAAGGCTACCGAAATTGCACAATCCCTCCAAGGAAAGGACAGTCAAACTATCCAGGAAGTCCTTGATCTTTATTCTCAAAGCAGTGATATCAAGGGAGCTATTAAGGGAGAGATGACTCAGGATAAGTTGGAAGTCAATGATAATCTTCCCATTGATAAACAACGACAAACGGCCTCCTTGGTTATTGAGGAAAGAGAAGTTCAAACTAAGGATGGTCAGACGATGACCTTACAGTTTTTAGCTTCTATGGATTTGCAGAAAGAAGCAGAAGATATCAGTCTTCAATTTCTGCCTTATACTTTATTAGCGTCTTTCATCATTTCGCTCCTCATCGCCTTTATCTATGCGAGAACTATTGTTGCTCCTATTTTGGAAATCAAACGAGTGACTCGACGGATGATGGATTTGGATGCAGAAGTGAGGTTGCGCGTGGATTCTAAGGATGAAATTGGCGATCTTAAAGAACAAATCAACAGCCTTTATCAGCATCTCTTGACTGTGATTGCAGATTTGCATGAGAAGAATGAAGCTATTCTCCAGCTGGAAAAGATGAAGGTTGAGTTTTTACGAGGAGCTTCCCACGAACTGAAAACACCTCTAGCTAGTCTAAAGATTCTTCTGGAAAATATGCAAGCCAATATCGGACGTTATAAAGATAGAGACCATTACCTTGGAGTTTCTCTAGGAATTGTGGATGATTTGACTCACCACGTTCAGCAAATCTTATCCCTTTCTTCAGTGCAGGAATTGCGAGATAAGAAGGAAGAAATCAATCTTCTGGATATGACCAATCTTCTATTGAAGGACTATGACTTGTTAGCCAAGGAGAGAAAAATCTCAGTAGAGAACCAGCTAACTGATCAGCACGTTTATCTAAATCCTTCAGTACTCAAGCTGATTCTTTCCAACCTTATCAGTAATGCGGTGAAACACTCTGTCCAAGGAGGCTATCTAAAAATTGGGACAGAAGATGGCTGGTTTTTCATTGAAAACACCTGTACAACAGAAGAGCAAGATAAGTTTGAACAATCCTTCACGTCCTCTAGTCGACAAAGCAAGGGAGCTGGTTTGGGACTCTTCGTAGTTAAAAGTTTATTGGAAAACGAAGAAATTAACTATCATTTTGAAAGAGTTGAAGATCACCTAGTATTTTTCATGAAGCTACCACAGACCGAGTTGGAAAGTGATTAAGAAAGGGTTTACATCTATCTAATTGGAAGAAATTCAATCTAAAGTATGGGAAAAACTAGCTTTTTTTGCTAAAAAGTGATAAAATGAACAATGTAAATGGGATGTCCCATAAAAATATACAGGAGGCCTGATAAAATGGCAATCGTTTCAGCAGAAAAATTTGTCCAAGCAGCTCGTGACAACGGTTATGCAGTTGGTGGATTTAACACAAACAACCTTGAGTGGACTCAAGCTATCTTGCGCGCAGCAGAAGCTAAACAAGCTCCAGTTTTGATCCAAACTTCAATGGGTGCTGCTAAATACATGGGTGGTTACAAAGTTGCTCGCAACTTGATCGCTAACCTTGTTGAATCAATGGGTATCACTGTACCAGTAGCTATCCACCTTGACCACGGTCACTACGAAGATGCACTTGAGTGTATCGAAGTTGGTTACACTTCAATCATGTTTGACGGTTCACACCTTCCAGTTGAAGAAAACCTTAAATTGGCTAAAGACGTTGTTGAAAAAGCACACGCTAAAGGTATCTCAGTAGAAGCTGAAGTTGGTACTATCGGTGGTGAAGAAGACGGAATCATCGGTAAAGGTGAATTGGCTCCAATCGAAGACGCTAAAGCAATGGTTGCAACTGGTATCGACTTCTTGGCAGCTGGTATCGGTAACATCCACGGTCCTTACCCAGCAAACTGGGAAGGTCTTGACCTTGACCACTTGCAAAAATTGACAGAAGCTCTTCCAGGCTTCCCAATCGTATTGCACGGTGGATCAGGTATTCCTGATGAGCAAATCCAAGCAGCTATCAAACTTGGTGTTGCTAAAGTTAACGTTAACACTGAATGCCAAATCGCATTCGCTAACGCAACTCGTAAATTTGCTCGTGACTACGAAGCAAACGAAGCAGAATACGACAAGAAAAAACTCTTCGACCCACGTAAATTCTTGGCTGACGGTGTAAAAGCTATCCAAGCATCAGTTGAAGAACGTATCGACGTATTCGGTTCAGAAGGTAAAGCTTAATCTAGCTTAACCAATAGAATGAGACTTGTCCATTGGGCAGGTCTTTTTTTAATTTAATTTTTTATAGAGTTGTGAGAATAAATGTATAGTGGATTGAATCTAGAACAGTACACTGTTAATTCTAAAAAATGCTAGAAATTGACTTAACTGTTCTGGTAAATTTGTCCAGATTTTATTTCATTTCACTATAAATCAAAGATGTTGATAAACAATACTCAATGAAAATCAAAGAGCAAACTAGGAAGCTAGCCGTAAGCTGTACTTGAGTACGGTAAGGCGACGCTGACGTGGTTTGAATTTGATTTTCGAAGAGTACAAGTCTTTAAAATCAGAGAAACGCATATTATCAGGTGGTGAAAACCTTGATAATATACGTTTCATTTTGGGAATATTCACTAACTTATATGGTAGATTTAATTTTTTATCTAAGATACTTCATATGACTAACAAAGTCAACTTGAAGAACTGCCTTAAATTTTATATAAAACTGATAAAGTCAGTAACCTAGTTACATCAAGGATGCATCGACCTAATTTGAATCATATTTTTATCAGATATATAGTGTAATGAAATAAAAATCTGAACAAATTGACTAGGAAAAATCAAATCAATTTCTAGTAATATTTTTAGAAGCCAGACTGTACTATTGTTTATTCAACACACTATAAAAATTGAAGTGTCAATAGAAAAAAATGCTAGATAAAAAAAGTCTAGCATTTTATTCTTCTAAAGTTTCTAAGATGAGGTTAATAGCATCAAGTAGTTTTTTTCGTTTTGAAATGGGTAGTTCAGAAATCAGTTCAAATGTTTTTTTGTCGTCTCAAAATCAGCTTCTTGATTAAAAAAAGTTAAAAAAATTCAGCTTCAGTGACTTCCAAAGCAATGATAATTTTTCTCTAACGTTTCTAATTTTATATTTAAATTTTTATTTTCAATATTATAGATATAATTAATACCTAGATTGGCTTTCTCACTCAACTCCCACTGTGTCATTTTTTTCTGCTTTCTTAAATGTCGGATTCGAAGAGAGATATGTTTTTGTAATGTGTATTTGTTCATATAATCCCCTAATTTCTCTATTGTAACTCTTAAATTATCACTATAAATCCCATCTATAGAGTTAAAATTATACTTAAATCACTTTACAAAATAGGTATTTTGTATTAAACTAATGGAAGAACGACTTATAAGGAGTGAAATATGGATAAACGCACAAAATGGAGTTTAGCAGCAGCTGCACTTGTTACAGCTAGCCTAGCAAAGGTTGAAGATGTCAATGCTAAGGAATTAACTGAACAAGGACTTTCTTCTCAAGTAGTCACTGAGCAAACATCCACCAAAACTGTAGAAATTACAAAAGAACAAGTCAATCAAGCACAAGAAAACGTGAAACAGGCTGAACAAACAGTTGAAAAGGCACGTACCGAGAATGACAACGCAAATCAAACAGTAAAAGAACTTGAAAAACAGGTATCTGTAGCCAAACAAAATGTAAAAGATGCAGAAGATAATCAAAACGCATCTGATAAAGCAATTACAAAAGCGGAAGATCAACTAACTCATGCGGATGAACAGGTTAATAATGCAACAATGCAACATTCAGTATCTGCTAATCAAGTAACGCATGCTAATCAAACCGTTGAAGATGAAACAACAAAACTCAAACAAGCAACTGAACAAGTAAATGAACAAGAACATATCGTTCAATTAGCACAAGACCATGTTCAAGAAATTGAAGAATCTATTAGTCATACAAATGAACATGAACTAACTGATGCACTTACACAAGCAAAAATAGTTGTAGAGCAGTCAAAAGAAGCAGTTACCCAAGCTGAACACCAAGTAGAAGTTGTAAAAGAAGCCGATGAAAAACGTAATGAAACCATCAATATCTTAGACGAAAAAGTTACACAAGCAACAACTAACAATGTGATCGCAAATAATACAGTAACAAACAAAGAAACAGAGGTTAAGGTAGCAGAACAACGAGTTCAAGAAGCACAACAACTGCTAAATGAAGCTACCACAACACTAAAAACATTAACAACGAATCAAGTCGTAAATACATTAACTCTTAGTGAAGAATATATTAAAGCACTAAAAGAAGATGACGAAGTAACCTTGAAACGTATTAATGAAAGTGTAAATCTTAAAAATGAATACAAGTCAAACGAAGTTGATAAAACCCGAAATATCGATATTCGAAATTTAACATACGATCAGCAATTAGAATTGACACAATTTGCAGCTGATTTAATTAATCAAGTACGTAAACAATATGGTTCACCATTTGTTACAATCACCAAAGACTCTCTTAAATTTGCAAACACAGTTGTACGTAAAGATGAAGCAAATGGATATCAAATGGATGATGGGCATGATGTTAAGGTCATTAATGAGGTGGCACGTGAATTTGGTTTAACAACTGGTGGAAAACTTCAATTTTATGAAAACCTATTTTCATATGGATTTAATGATGATGAGTATGAAAATGAATACAAACACCTAGGTGTTAATGCTGATCAGTTTTATACAAAAACAATGGATGAAGCTAAATCTACCATTTATAAATCACTTACTGCATTTTTAATGAATGGATATGAATGGCAACATGCTAGAAGTATCGTTGGTTATAGAAATGAGCCTGCATATTTTGGTCTTGCGATTGGTCATGGATTAGCAGTAGGTAAAGTACACTTTGAATTAGTTCGACCAGATTATATTGATGATCCATCAAAATTCGATACTACTGAAATTAAAGTTGCGTCACCTATTGAACGTATTGAACAAGCAAAAGCTGAAGTATCTAATCTTGAACTTAAACTTTCTACAGTCAAGACTGAATTAGAAGATAAACAAGCAGAATTAACCAATGCAAAAGAACAAGCTCAAGAAACAGGTATCATTCTTACACAGGCAAAAGAAGCACTTAACGAAGTGAAGGAATCTAAAGAACAAACTCCTGATGCAGTAACAAAACTAGAATTAGCCAAAGAAAACCTTCGTAAAGCTGAACTTGAAAAAGAAATTGCTGAAGAAAAATTTAAATCTCTTTCTAAGACAAAAGAAGAAAAAGAAAAAGATTTACTTACAGCTAAAGAAAAGTCAAGTCAAGATGAGAAAGAATTAAAATCTCGTAAAGATAATCTTTCAGCTATTGAAAAACGTTATAATGAAGCCGTTAAACAATTGACTGACGCTAAAGAAAACTTTAATATCACATTAAACGTATTAACTGAAGCAACACAAGAACTTAAGACTGCACAAGATAAAGTTGAGGCATTGAAAAATGCACCTAAACGAGTAGAAGATGCTAAACGTGCGCTTTATCAACTTACACAAGAGTATGAAAAAGCTCTAGACTTACAACATACAAGTGAGCTAGAATTGAAAAAGGCAATTAATGAGCTGACTAACGCAACTCGTGAATATCAAGTACTCAAAGCTCAATATGACGCATACCAAGCAAGCCTAAAACCATCAACAGATATTAAACCATCAGTAGATGTGAAAGATAGTAAAGATCAAAATCTGAAAGGGAAAAAAGAGACTCAAAGTGCGAATCAGGTTGTTAGCTATAGCCGTGTAGCTAGAAATAAAGAATTGCCAAAAACTGGTAGTGCAAGCTCTGTTTTAACCTTGATTGGCCTAGGTGCACTTAGCTTACTTGGAGTAACACCTTCAAAACGTAAAAAAGAGGATAGATAATGAAAAGAGTCAATATATTTGTTTCATTGATATTCTTACTTGTTTTGTTAACAGGTTGTAGTAAGAACCTTAACGGTATTTATGAAGGGAAAAATGGGATAGTTTCATATCGCTTGGAGATTAAAGATAAAGTAGCATCTTTGAGAATGAATGCCTTGGTTTTTGAGGATAATGTGGATCTGTCTGTTGATTCTAAAAATAAGGAGTTAACTGGAACATATAGGGATGACGAAGTAAGCTTATCTTATGAAATGAAGGAGGAGGCTCTTACTTTAACACCGAAAAATTCAGGAGCTTTAAAGATTACATCAGACTCAGTTGTAATGAAAAAAATAACCGGAAATGGTCAAAAAGAATCAGAAAAGCAATCTTCTTCAACTCGGAGTGAAGACGCTGGAACGTCAACAAAATCATCGACTAACAGCAACTCGCAAAACACTAGTTCTAAAGAAAAAGGGGGCCTCGAAGTCTTTGGATGTGACTGCTATCCAGTCAGGAGAGTTTTCTAGTCTAGTTGGAACCTGGCAGAATGCTAACGGAAAAGTCTTGAAATTTGATCGACAAGGTCTTGTCGAGCCACAAGATACGCGCTTGAATACAAATCGTTCTACTCTTGAAGGAGGGATTTTAAAGGCTAGTTTACAGCATGGATTTACTGGTTCAATGATTTACTTGGCGCCCAGTGGAACAGTTTTTCCAGATGGAGTAGATGGGAAACATGATGCTTCTGATAGTTCAAAAGATAGAATCTGGACTGGACAACAAGGGATATTTTCAGATGCAAATGAGTTTTACTACAAGATGAGCTCGGAGCTTTTAGATACGACGGGAACTACTGTGAAACGTAGTGGAGATGATGCACGTAAACGGCGTAATACTGGTGTTTGGTTGAGTGGTGGACAGTCATCTATTGATTATGCAAATGAAAAGCTAGGTTTTAAAGAGCGTGAAGTATTTGCAGGAAACTACGGTATGACAGATGAAATCCCCTATAACGCAGTTCATAGTACAGATGGATCTGTAGTTTGGGTCTATCAAAACGGGGTAATCTTACAAGAAGACGGACAAATTCTTTATGAACCGTGAGTGGGAATTAGTAGAAAGAAAAGGAAATGGAAATGACGAGAGAGGAAATTTTACAATACTTACAAGATAAACGTGAGTTGACAGCTCCAGTAGCAGTAACTTTGAAAAATTTACAAGAAAAACAAGCTAAGTTAACGAAAGCTAAGCAGTTCTTAGGTAAAACTATTATTGGAATGTTTGTACTTACCTTACTAATTTTGATTACTGATAGTGGTAGAGGTTTGGAACGTTTTGTGTTTTTGATGATAGGAATTGTATTATTTGGTGGTCGTCGGTTATTTTTGATACAACCAGCAGAAGCTGAACTGGAACAGGCTCAGAAATTACATAATACAGAAATTAGTCAACCAGGCTACATTAATGGGAAAAAGAATTTTCCAGAGAAATTTTATAATTATAGTGATACCTACCGTCTTTATAAACTGGTTGAAGAAGGACGTGCTTTGACATTGCAAGAGGCGTATAATCTTTTAGAAACACAACAATTTCAAGAAAATCAACTTTCTATTCAAGAAGAAACTCGAGCTTTGCAACATGATATTGCTGGTTCAGCACGTGTTGCAGCTGTCGGCTCTGTTATTTCAGCTTTTAATACTAGAAAGTAATAAACGATTTCTCTCAGTGTTTCAATAGAAGGAAATGAAAGAAAATATTGTCAATTTCTGACTGTTAAAATTATTTCAGAGAATGACTACTTATCATACCCTCATTAAGGTGTAGAAACTCTGCACCCTAGTCAATTAAAATCAATGTCCTATCTGTCTACAAAATCTTTTAATGTTTTGTAAATAAATTGATTAAAAATATGATGAATTATAAGAATCAATAAGTGGTAAACTTCTCCCCAGAATCCATGTTTTTTTAAAGTAACTATACAAATGAGGTCGGGACAAAAAATCTCGGCTTCCTTTTTTTAGAAATGAGACTTTTCTTATCATTTTAGTTTCTATATCCATAATATTCAATAAACCAGTAGGTCCTTGAAAGCTCTAGGGGTTAGGATTACGAAAACGCAATATGATCAATAGTTTTCTGTATTGATGACTAAGATAATCTTTCAACAGTTTAAAAGTGATATTTCATTTTCAGAAGACATTAAATTGACAAGTAATGCAAAATGATGTACAATTACAGTACAAATCTTAAGTGAGGTGATAAGAATGGGAAAAACAGCAACAATTAATGTTCGAGTTGATGCATTAGATAAAAAATCAGCTGAACAGGTTCTGAAGCAACTTGGGATGCCAATGTCAACATTAGTTACACTATTATTGAAGCAAGTATCATTAACGAAGAAAATTCCTTTTGATATTACATTGCCAGAAGCACCATCATCAGTTAGTGTAGAGGGAATGACAGCTGAACGATTTGGACAAATGATGGTTGAAGCTTATCATGAAGCAGAAAACGGTCAGGTTCGATCGGCCAATGAGTTCTTTAAAGAATTTAAGGAACGGAATGTATGACTAAAATAACCATTAATATTTTAAAAAGAGCTGAAAGCGATATAGAAGATATTTATCATTATATTGCAGATGAACTTCAATCGCCGGAAACTGCTATGAATCACTTTGAAGCTATTGTAGAAGGGATTCAAAGCTTAGAAATATTTCCTGAAAGATGTGCTCTTGTAGAAGAATTGCTCAGTTTAGATATTAAAGTTAGGCGACTGATAGTAAAAAATTATTCAGTGTTTTATCGTTTTGATAAGGATACAGTTACCATCTTGAGAGTGTTACATCAATCAAGTAGTTTGCGTAGATTATTATTTGAAATCGGGAACAAATCTGATTGACATATATTTATTGAGCCAGATTGCATTTCGTTTTATGTGACTTTAAATAAAATCATAGTTAAAGCTTTTTAAAAAATATGTGACACTGTTCATTATGATTCAGAAAGTAAAGCTTAATCTAGCTTAACTATACAAAACAGAAACCTGCCCATTGGGTGGGTTTTTGGCGTTTTAAGGAAACTATTAAATCAGAATTTCTGATTCAAAAGTATTATTTTAAGAGAGAAATCTCTAATTTCATAATCTATAAGCAAACGCTTGCATTCCGCTTTTTATTGGACTATAATAGGTTGGTATAAAGCCTTCTGTAATAATAAAATGTAGAAGGTGTAGAAAGTAAGGATTTAGAATATTTGTAGTCAAAAACACAATGTTGCTATTCCTTGCGATAGGGAGATAGATATGGCAATGATAGAAGTGGAACATCTTCAGAAGAATTTTGTGAAGACTGTTAAGGAACCGGGCTTGAAGGGAGCTTTGCGCTCCTTTATTCATCCTGAAAAGCAGACCTTTGAAGCGGTCAAGGATTTGACCTTTGAGGTTCCCAAGGGGCAGATTTTAGGATTTATCGGGGCCAATGGTGCTGGGAAGTCGACAACCATCAAAATGCTGACAGGAATTTTAAAGCCGACATCGGGCTATTGTCGGATCAATGGCAAGATTCCGCAAGACAATCGCCAAGACTATGTCAAGGATATTGGGGTGGTCTTTGGACAACGCACCCAGCTATGGTGGGATCTGGCCCTGCAAGAAACCTACACGGTTTTGAAAGAGATTTACGATGTTCCAGACTCGCTCTTTCATAAGCGTATGGACTTTTTGAATGAAGTTTTGGATTTGAAGGAATTTATCAAGGATCCTGTGCGGACTCTTTCATTGGGTCAACGGATGCGGGCGGACATTGCTGCTTCCTTGCTTCACAATCCCAAGGTTCTCTTTTTAGATGAGCCGACTATTGGTTTGGATGTGTCTGTCAAGGATAACATTCGTCGGGCTATCACCCAGATCAATCAGGAGGAAGAGACAACTATTCTCTTGACCACTCACGACTTGAGCGATATTGAGCAACTCTGTGATCGGATTTTTATGATTGATAAGGGGCAAGAGATTTTTGATGGAACGGTGAGCCAGCTCAAGGAGACCTTTGGCAAGATGAAGACTCTCTCCTTTGAACTGGTGCCAGGTCAAAGTCATCTGGTCTCCCACTATGAAGGTTTTTCGGATATGGCCATTGATAGACAAGGGAATAGTCTCAACATTGAATTCGATAGTTCACGCTATCAGTCAGCTGACATTATCAAGCAAACCTTATCTGATTTTGAGGTCCGTGATTTGAAGATGCTGGATACAGATATTGAGGATATTATCCGTCGCTTCTACCGAAAGGAGCTCTAAGATGGTCAAATTGTGGAGACGTTATAAACCCTTTATCAATGCAGGGATTCAGGAGTTGATTAGCTATCGAGTCAACTTTATTCTTTATCGGATTGGCGATGTCATGGGTGCTTTTGTGGCCTTTTATCTCTGGAAGGCTGTCTTTGATTCCTCCCAGGAGCCTTTGATTCAGGGCTTCAGTATGGCGGATATCACCCTCTACATCATCATGAGTTTTGTGACTAATCTTCTGACTAGGTCGGATTCTTCCTTTATGATTGGTGATGAGGTTAAGGATGGTTCCATTATCATGCGCTTGTTGCGACCAGTGCATTTTGCGGCTTCTTACCTCTTTACGGAGCTTGGTTCCAAGTGGTTGATTTTTATCTCTGTTGGACTGCCATTTTTAAGTGTCATTGTTTTGATGAAAATCTTATCTGGGCAAGGGATTGTAGAAGTGCTGGGACTAACTACCCTTTATCTTTTTAGCTTAACGCTGGCCTATCTGATTAACTTTTTCTTTAATATCTGCTTTGGATTTTCAGCCTTTGTATTTAAAAATCTTTGGGGTTCCAACCTACTTAAGACTTCCATAGTGGCCTTTATGTCTGGGAGTTTGATTCCCTTGGCTTTCTTTCCAAAGGTCGTTTCAGATATTCTCTCCTTCCTGCCTTTTTCATCCTTGATTTACACGCCAGTCATGATTATTGTTGGGAAATACGATGCCAGTCAGATTTTTCAGGCACTCGCTTTGCAGTTTTTCTGGCTCTTAGTGATGGTGGGATTATCTCAGTTGATTTGGAAACGAGTCCAGTCATTCATTACCATTCAGGGAGGTTAGTATGAAAAAATATCAACGCATGCATCTGATTTTTATCAGACAATACATCAAACAAATCATGGAATACAAGGTTGATTTTGTGGTTGGTGTCCTGGGAGTTTTTTTGACTCAAGGCTTGAGCCTCTTGTTTCTCAATGTCATTTTTCAACACATTCCATCCTTAGAAGGTTGGACCTTTCAAGACATCGCCTTTATCTATGGATTTTCTTTGATTCCCAAGGGACTAGATCATCTCTTTTTTGACAATCTCTGGGCGTTAGGACAACGCTTGGTTAGAAAAGGCGAGTTTGACAAGTATCTGACTCGTCCCATCAATCCTCTCTTTCATATCCTAGTTGAGACTTTTCAGATTGATGCCTTGGGAGAACTCTTGGTCGGTGGAATTTTACTAGCGACAACAGTATCAAGCATTGCTTGGACTCTTCCAAAATTCTTGCTTTTCCTAGTCTGTATTCCTTTTGCGACCTTGATTTATACTTCCTTGAAAATCGCGACAGCCAGCATCGCTTTTTGGACCAAGCAATCAGGAGCTATGATTTACATTTTTTATATGTTTAATGATTTTGCCAAGTACCCAATTTCCATTTACAATTCGCTTCTTCGTTGGTTGATCAGCTTTATCGTGCCTTTTGCATTTACGGCCTACTATCCTGCCAGCTATTTCTTGCAGGACAAGGATGTAATCTTTAACATCGGAGGTTTGATGTTGATTTCCCTTGTTTTCTTTGTCATTTCCCTGAAACTTTGGGATAGGGGCTTAGATGCCTACGAAAGTGCGGGTTCGTAAATAATAGAATATCAAAGCCTTGTCTCAGGACAGGCTTTTTCTAATAGAAATGAAAATTCCTTGACATCTATTCTCAGATCGCTATATTGTAAGTGTAATCGCCGATTTAGATTATACTCTTCGAAAATCTCTTCAAACCACGTCAGCTTCCATCTGCAACCTCAAAACAGTGTTTTGAGCTGACTTCGTTAGTTCTATCTACAACCTAAAAGCAGTGCTTTTAGCAACCTGCGGCTAGCTTCCTAGTTTGTTCTTTGATTTTCATTGAGTATTAGTTGCTAAAGCAAGACACTCGTAAAGCCTAGGTCACAGGTGAAGACATGACTGAGGATTTGAAAAAGTAGATATGTAGAAAATAACCGTTAAACCTAGTTCTTATCGGCTATTTATTTTGTTTAATAGTATTGTTATTGCATCAATTATGTCTGTTTTTGAGATGTTGCTAGTGCTCTAGGTTGATTCCTACTATTCTTGATGGTGTAAATGTGCTTATAATGTATTCCAGTTAACCACGAAAGCTTTGGATTTTATAAAATTAAGGCACGTTAAAAAAATAAATTAACACGCGTTAATTTTTTTCTTGACTTAAATTTTTTTAATTGATATACTATTTTTTTCAGAGAGCTAACAATTATATATAAATGTACTACTCTATTTCCTAGATAATACTTAGTAAAACTTTTTATAACAAAGGCTAGCAAAGTTAAAGTTTTCTATCTATTGGAATTTAAATAAATATGTAAGGAATTAAAATGAAAAAAAGTACAGTATTGTCATTAACTGCAGCTGCAGTTATTTTAGCAGCATATGTCCCTAATGAGGTAGTTTTAGCAGACACATCTAGCTCTGAAGATGCTTTAAATATCTCTGATAAAGAAAAAGTAGTAGTAGATAAGGAAGCAGAAAATAAAGAAAAACATGAAGATATTCATAAGGATATGGAAACTTCAGAGGATTTTAAAGAGAAGAAAACAACGATTATTGAGGAAAAAGAAGTTGTTAGTAAGGAATCTGTGATAGACAATAAAACTAACAACGAAAAAGCAACAAGTAAAAAAGAAGATTCCAATCAATCCCAAAGAGATAATGCAGACTCGTCTGCAAGTAAAGACACAGAAAATCCCCAAAAAGAAGATAAACTTATCTATATTGCTGAATTTAAAGATAAAGAATTTGGAGAAAAAGCAATTAAGGAACTATCAAATCTTAAGAATACAAAAGTTTTATACACTTATGATAGAATTTTTAACGGTAGTGCTATTGAAACAACTCCAGATAACTTGGACAAAATTAAACAAATAGAAGGTATTTCATCTGTTGAAAGAGCACGAAAAGTCCAACCAATGATGAATCATGCTAGGAAGGAAATTGGAGTTGAGGAAGCTATTGATTACCTAAAGTCTATCAATGCTCCATTTGGTAAAAATTTTGATGGTAGAGGTATGGTCATTTCAAATATCGATACCGGAACAGATTATAGGCATAAGGCCATGAGGATTGATGATGATGCCAAAGACTCAATGAAATTTAAAAAAGAAGACTTAAAAGGTACTGATAAAAATTTCTGGTTGAGTGATAAAATTCCTCATGCTTTCAATTATTATAATGGTGGGAAAATTACAGTAGAAAAAACTGATGATGGTGGCGATTATTTTGATCCACATGGGATGCATATTGCAGGGATTCTTGCTGGAAATGATACTGAAAAAGACATCAAAAACTTTAACGGAATAGATGGAATTGCGCCTAATGCTCAGATTTTCTCTTATAAGATGTACTCTGACGCAGGATCTGGCTTTGCTGGAGATGAAACAATGTTTCATGCTATTGAAGATTCAATCAAACACAATGTCGATGTTGTTTCGGTATCCTCTGGCTTTACAGGAACGGGCCTTGTAGGTGAGAAATATTGGCAAGCTATTAGGGCGTTAAGAAAAGCAGGAATTCCAATGGTTGTAGCTACGGGTAACTATGCAACTTCTGCTTCAAGTTCTTCATGGGATTTGGTGGCAAATAATAATCTGAAAATGACCGACACTGGAAATGTAACGCGAACTGCAGCACATGAAGATGCGATAGCGGTCGCTTCTGCTAAAAATCAGACAGTTGAGTTTGATAAAGTTAACATAGGTGGAGAAAATTTTAAATACAGAAATATAGGTGCCTTTTTCGATAAGAATAAAATCACAACAAATGAAGACGGTTCAAAAGCTCCTAGTAAATTAAACTTTGTATATATAGGCAAAGGTCAAGACCAAGATTTGATAGGATTGGATCTTAAGGGCAAAATTGCAGTAATGGATCGAATTTATACCAAGGATTTAAAAGATGCTTTTAAAAGAGCAACGGATAAGGGCGCACGCGCCATTATGGTTGTAAATACTGTCAATTACTACAATAGAGATAATTGGACAGAGCTTCCAGCCATGGGATATGAAGCGGATGAAGGGACTAAAAGTCAAGTATTTTCAATTTCAGGAGATGATGGTGTAAAGCTATGGAACATGATTAATCCTGATAAAAAAACTGAAGTTAAAAGGAATAATAAAGAAGATTTCAAAGATAAATTGGAGCAATACTATCCAATTGATATGGCCAGCTATAATTCTAATAAACCGAATGTAGGTGACGAAAAAGAGATTGACTTTAAGTTTGCACCTGACACAGACAAAGAATTGTATAAAGAAGATGTCATAGTTCCAGCAGGATCCACATCTTGGGGACCGAGAACAGATTTGCTTTTAAAACCTGATGTCTCAGCACCAGGTAAAAATATTAAATCTACTCTCAATGTCATTAATGGGAAATCAACTTATGGTTATATGTCAGGGACTAGTATGGCAACTCCAATCGTAGCAGCTTCTACTGTTTTGATTAGACCCAAGTTAAAGGAAATGCTTGAAAGACCTGCCTTGAAAAATCTTAAGGGAGATGACAAAATAGACCTTACAAGTCTTACAAAAATTGCCCTACAAAATACTGCACGTCCTATGATGGATGCAACGTCTTGGAAAGAAAAAAGTCAATACTTTGCATCACCTAGACAACAGGGAGCAGGTCTAATTAATGTTGCCAATGCTTTGAGAAATGAAGTTGTAGCGACTTTCAAAAACACAGATTCTAAAGGTTTGGTAAACTCTTATGGTTCTGTTTCTCTTAAAGAAATAAAAGGAGATAAAAAATACTTTACAATTAAGCTTCACAATACATCAAACAGACCTTTAACCTTTAAAGTTTCAGCATCAGCGATAACTACAGATGCTCTAACTGATAGACTAAAACTGGATGAAACATACAAAGACGAAAAATCACCAGATGGGAAGCAAATTGTTCCAGAAATCCATCCAGAAAAAATCAAAGGAGCAAATATCACATTTGAACATGATACTTTCACCATAAGCCCAAATTCTAGCTTTGATTTAAATGCGGTTATAAATGTTGGGGAGGCTAAAAATAAAAATAAATTTGTAGAATCATTTATTCATTTTGAGTCAGTGGAAGAAATGGAAGCTCTAAACTCCAACGGGAAGAAAACAAATTTCCAACCTTCTTTATCGATGCCTCTAATGGGATTTGCTGGGGATTGGAACAAGGAACCAATTCTTGATAAATGGGCCTGGGAAGAGGGTTCAAAATCAAAAACAATGGAAGGTTATGATGATGATGGTAAACCAAAAATTCCAGGAACCTTAAATAAGGGAATTGGTGGAGAACATGGTATAGATAAATTTAATCCAGCAGGAGTTATACAAAATAGAAAAGATAAAAATACAACATCCCTAGATCAAAATCCAGAATTATTTGCTTTCAATAACGAAGGGATCAACGCACCATCATCAAGTGGTTCTAATATTGCTAAAATTTATCCTTTAGATTCAAATGGAAATCCTCAAGATGCTCAACTTGAGAGAGGATTAACACCTTCTCCACTTGTATTAAGAAGTGCAGAAGAAGGAATGATTTCAATAGTAAATACAAATAAAGAGGGAGAAAATCAAAGAGACTTAAAAGTCATTTCGAGAGAACACTTTGTTAAAGGAATTTTAAACTCTAAAAGAAATGATGCAAAGGGAATCAAATCTTCTAAGCTAAAAGTTTGGGGCGACTTGAAATGGGATGGACTCATCTATAATCCTAGAGGGAAAGAAGAAAATGCACCAGAAAGCAAGGATACCAAAGATCCAGCTACTAGGATAAGAGGTCAATTTGAACCGATTGCAGAAGGTCAATATTTCTATAAATTTAAATATAGATTAACTAAAGATTACCCATGGCAGGTTTCCTATATTCCTGTAAAAATTGATAACACAGCCCCTAAGATTGTTTCGGTTGATTTTTCAAATCCTGAAAAAATTAAGCTGATCACAAAGGATACTTATCACAAGGTAAAAGATCAATACAAGAATGAAACTTTATTTGCTAGAGATCAAAAAGAACATCCTGAAAAATTTGATGAGATTGCCAACGAAGTGTGGTATGCAGGAGCTGCTCTTGTTAATGAAGATGGAGATGTTGAGAAAAATCTTGAAGTAACTTATGCAGGTGAGGGTCAAGGAAGAAATAGAAAACTTGACAAAGACGGAAATACCATTTATGAAATTAATGGTGCAGGAGATTTAAGAGGAAAAATCATTGAAGTCATTGCACTAGATGGCTCTAGCAATTTCACAAAGATTCATAGAATTAAATTTGCTGATCATGCTGATGAAAAGGGGATGATTTCCTATTATCTAGTAGATCCTGATCAGGATTCATCTAAATACCAAAAACTTGGAGAGATTTCCGAATCTAAATTTAAAAATTTAGAAAATAGAAAAGAGGATAGTCTTAAAAAAGATGCAACTGAAGTAGAACATCATCAAGAAAATGAAGAGTCTATCGAAGAAAAATCTAGCTTGACTATCAATAAAGCCATTTCAACAATTAGAGAGTTTGAAAGTAAAGACTTGAAAAAACTCATTAAAAAGAAATTTAGAGAAGTTGATGACTTTACAAGTGAAACTGGTAAGAGGACAGAAGAATACGATTATAAATACGATGATAAGGGAAATATCATTACTTATGACGATGGTAGCGCCTTAGAATATGAAACTGAAAAACTTGACGAAATCAAATCAAAAATTTATGGTGTTTTAAGCCCATCTAAAGATGGACACTTTGAAATTCTTGGAAAGATAAGTAACGTTTCTAAAAATGCCAAGGTATATTATGGTAATAACTATAAATCGATAGAAATCAAAACGACTAAGTATGACTCACACTCAAAAACGATGACATTTGATTTATACGCTAATATTAATGATATTGTGGATGGATTAGCTTTTGCAGGAGATATGAGATTCTTTGTTAAAGATGATGATCAGATAAAAGCTGAAACTAAAATTAGAATGCCTGAAAAAAATAAGGAAACTAAAACAGAATATCCCTATGCATCAAGTTATGGAAATGTAATAGAATTAGGAGAAGGTGATCTTTCAAAAAACAAACCAACCAATTTAACGGAAATGGAATCTGGTAAAATCTATTCTGATTCAGAAAAACAACAATATCTGTTAAAAGATAACATTATTCTAAGAAAAGGCTATGCACTAAAAGTGACTACCTATAATCCTGGAAAAACGGATATGTTAGAAGGAAATGGAGTCTATAACAAGGAAGATATAGCAAAAATCCAAAAGACCAATCCTAATCTAAGAGTCCTTTCAGAAAAAATAATTTATGCTGATAGTAGAAATGTTGAAGATGGAAGAAGTACTCAATCCGTATTAATGTCGGCTTTAGACGGCTTTAACATTGTAAAATATCAAGTGTTTACCTTTAAAATGAACGATAAAGGGGAGGCAATCGATAAAGATGGAAATCTTGTGACAGATTCTTCTAAACTGGTATTATTTGGTAAGGATGGTAAAGAGTACACAGGAGAGGATAAGTCCAATGTAGAAGCTATAAAAGAAGATGGCTCTACGTTATTTATTGATGCAAAACCAGTAAATCTTTCAATGGACAAGAACTACTTTAATCCATCTAAATCTAATAAAATTTATGTACGAAATCCAGAATTTTATTTAAGAGGTAAGATTTCTGATAAGGGTGGTTTCAACTGGGAGTTGAGAGTTAATGAATCTGTTGTAGATAATTATTTAATCTACGGAGATTTACACATTGATAACACTAGAGATTTTAACATTAAGCTTAATGTTAAAGACGGTGACATCATGGACTGGGGGATGAAAGACTATAAAGCAAATGGATTTCCAGATAAGGTAACAGATATGGATGGAAATGTTTATCTTCAAACTGGCTATAGCGATTTGAATGCGAAAGCGGTTGGAGTACACTATCAATTTTTATATGATAATGTTAAACCAGAAGTAAACATTGATCCTAAGGGAAATACTAGTATTGAATATGCTAATGGAAAATCTGTAGTCTTTAATATCAATGATAAAAGAAATAATGGATTCGATGGTGAGATTCAAGAACAACATATTTATGTAAATGGAAAAGAATACAAATCATTTGATGATATTAAACAAATAGCAGATAAGACACTAAACATTAAAATTGTTGTAAAAGATTTTGCAAGAAATACAACCGTAAAAGAATTCATTTTAAACAAAGATACGGGAGAGGTAAGCGAACTAAAACCTCATACAGTAACTGTGACCATTCAAAATGGAAAAGAAATGAATTCAACGATAGTGGCGGAAGAAGATTTCATTTTACCTGTCTATGAGGGTGAATTAGAAAAAGGATACCAATTTGATGGCTGGGAAATTTCTGGTTTCGAAGGGAAGAAAGAAGCTGGCTATGTTATTAATGTATCAAAAGATACCCTTATAAAACCTGTATTCAAGAAAATAGAGGAGAAAAAGGAGGAGGAAAATAAACCTACTTTTGATGTATCCAAAAAGAAAGAAAAAACACAATCTGATTCAACTAATGATGTAAGCAGTATTGTTTCTGATGAAAATGATAAAAACTTTGAAATTAACAAGAAAGTTTATCTTAATGAACCAGAGAACATAGCTAATAAACATACCGATATCGATAGTAAATCAACTACTAACAATTCTGATAGGTTGCCAAAAACTGGAACAGTTAGCGAAGTTCTTACACCATTCATTGCGGGAATATTGTTTATAGTAGGAGCGCTTCTTGGATTGAAGAAAAAAGATCAAGATTAAGACAAAAGCTATAGAAAAATAGTTTATGTACTGAGATTAGATGGTGAGGTGATGACATAGTTTTGTGAAAATTACTATTTACTATTTAATACTTAATTATTAAATTTACATTGATAATTATACTCTTTTAGAATGTATTAATGGACTTAGTTTAGGTAAGTAATGAATTGATTGAAAGGGTTAGTATTGACAAATATGGATCACGTTGATTAGAAAATAGAGTCTACCAAAATTTAAAGACTACTTTATTTAATAGAGGTGATGAGACAATTTCAGTGAAGGAATTAAGTAACGTTTGGTTACTTGATTCCTTTTTCTTTTATAAAATTTCCGACCACTTAGTCAAGGAAGGTGACCACATAGGCAAAAACTATTGTTGACTATTTTTATTTTTGCTATAGTAGTTGGTGTAAAGGGAAAGAAACCCCAAGAAAAATAGAAAAGGAGGTCGCATCATGAAAAAAGTATTAGGTATCAGTTTTTTAGTAGTTGCAGTAGCAGTCTTGTATTTTGGTTTTGTAGGATGGCCAAGTTTGGATGTTAACATCTGGGCACTCTTTCCAGTAGGTCTATTTTTATTTTTCACTCTTGAAAATTTAGTGAAAAAAGATTATAAGGCCAGTCTGATGTGTTTGATTATTGCCTTTATCATTGCAAATTCAATTTTTGATTTACTTCCTATTTCGAATGGCTTGGTTATTGGTTCAGGAGTACTTGCCTGTATTGGCTTAAGTTTTCTATTTCCAGATCAAAAACATGATCTAGGGTAAGAAAAAGAGAGTGGGGCAGAAATCGGTAATTCGTTAGAATTCGATTTCGTCGTCCCACCTCCGCACAGTTGAGTAGGGCTGTAAAAGCTGATGAAATCAGCGTAGTAGAGCCCACTCAACCACTGCGTCTTGCTCGACAATCCAAAAACAATTGAGAGGCTAGGACTTTTGTCCCAGCCTCTTTTTGGCTTATTGACCAGCGTAATATTTTTGGATACCTTTAACAATACCTGCCACCAATTTATCTTGATAGGCTTCATTACGGATACGTTGGCTTTCGTCAAATTATCCATATAACCTAATTCGAGTAAGACTGCTGGTTTATCAGTTTCACGTAGGACTGCAAAGCTTCTCTGTAGAAGCCCAGCATTTTTAGCACCTGTCTCAGCTAGGAGAGAGGAATGGATATTTGCAGCAAGGCGATTGCTTTCACTGATACGGTCAGGGTGGTTATGCCAGTAGGGATTGATCTTAGCACGATAGCCACTGTCTTCTTCGTAAGAGTAAGTTTGAATACCAGATCTCCCTGAAGCAGGATTCCCGCTTGCATTGAAGTGAATACTGATGAACATGTCTGAGTCCGTTTTGTTAACCATTTTTGAACGTTCAGTGACAAAGTCGACATAGACATCACTATCTCTTGAAGTAAGAACGGTATAACCAAGACCCTGGAGTTCCTTACGTAGTTTTTGATAAATTTGCATGGTTAGGTCTTTTTCCTGAGTGTTATAATAAACAGCACCAGGATCTTTTCCACCGTGTCCTGGATCTAAGAAAACAGTTTTCGTGTATTTTCCTTTTTCAAATCCACGACTTTCTGGAATTTCAGCAGTCCATTTTCCGTTGCTCTGGAAAATATGAGTTTCGCCGTTAATTTTACGGGTTCCCGTAACATAGATTCCATTTTCATCGACATAGTAGCGAGCATTATAGTAGCTGTCCTCAATCCATTCGCTCTTAGCCATATAACCACCAGACTTGAGGTAGTAGGAGCCAATCCATTCACGGCTAGCATAATTTCCACCAGATTTTAGGTAGAACCAACTATTATAGCTTTTATCAAAAATCCATTCTCTTTCAGCCATAGCTCCACTATCCTTGAGATAGTAGCTACCTAACCATTGCTTGCTTGCCATTGTGGCATCTTTGTTAAAATAGTACCAAGAACTTCCAACTTTTTCCCATTTATCATGTGAAGGACGACCAGATGCTTGGGCAAAGTACCATTTTTCATCTAACTTGACCCATGATCTTTCAGCCATAGCACCACTGCTTGAAAAGAGATAACCATTGAAGAGCCGGCTGCTCAGCATAGTCCCGTCTTTGTCGAAGTAGTACCAAGAACCACCAATCTTTTCCCATTTTTCCTGAGAAATCTTCCCTGAGGCATTAGCATAGAACCATTTTTCATCTAATTTGGCCCAACCTTGGCTAACCATAGCACCGCTCTTAGAAAAGAGATAGCCATCCCAAATGGTGTTACTAAGCATAATACCGTCTTTGTCAAAGTAGTACCATACACCACTGATTTTTCCCATTTCTGCTGGGAAATCTTACCAGATGAATTTGTATAATACCATTTATCTTCTAGTTTGCTCCAACCACCACTAGCCATGACACCATCTTTATCAAAGACATAGCCGTCAAAAGTAGTATTACTCAGACGATTGCCGTTTTGGTCAAAGAAGTACCATTTGCCTTGGATTTGTTTCCAATTGATCACAGGCTTATTATTTTCATAGAAGCGCCATTGGTTTTCTTCTTCTGACCATCCGTCTTTTTTGATTTCTGGGGCAGGTGATTCCTCTTTTGGAGCTGAACTTGGACTAACTTCAGTAGCACTTATCTCCTCTTTTTTAGGAAGCCTACTATCTTCGACCTTGTCTTTAGTTCCTTGGTTAGCAGTGGTTTCTGCAGTGGCAGGCTGGGCTTTGTTTTCTTCAGCGTAGCTTGGACTTGTTGTAAATCCTAAAATTGAAAGTGTGATGGCACTAGCCATGAGTGTCTTTTTCACTTGATTATTCTCCTATTTATTTCTTTATAATAATTCCTGTTTTTTTCATTTCATTAAAAAAGCACCTCAAAGTTTCATGGTTCCTTGCCAAACTTAAGAGGTGCTGGCTAATTTTGTTTTTTCTATTAAAGTTTATTTCATCAAAAAGATTTGAACAATCATAATGATATAGAGAAGCAAAGTTAGTAGAAAACCAGCCCTCCAAAAGAATTTGATAAACTTTGGATAGTAAAAAAACTACGTTTCTTTGTAAGAAAGAAAAAAATACTAAAAATGATGGCAAGTAGTGATAATGCCGTTCCCAATACGGGAAGGTAGTTATGAGTAAATACCTTGGCCGTAATCAAATAATATTCAAATATTAAACAAGGGAAAGCCAAATCAGCAAAGTTGATGCCTTTCTTCTTTAGTTTAAAAAGTTTGCTGATGATAACCGCCAAAGCTAAGGTTAATACCAAAAGCAAAATTGAAGCTAATTTTATTAAAATCATGTCATTATTGTATCATAAAGTATCGATAAATGGAAGGTAAATCCCCTGGTTTAACTCTGATTTATAAAATAATAGTCATCTATAGACAGGATTGATTCCATTATTTGTGGTGAATTTCTGTAGATCTAAGAAAGGCGGTGGGACAGAAATCAGTGGACAAAGTCTCGATTTCGAAATCTAGCGGATAGAAAAAATGAAATGTTTCACCAAAAAATCCAATCATCTACGGCGTCATAGTTTGATTGCTAATAAACAGGGAGTCTGGAATCACTTGTCCCTTCTCGTAATCTTTATTCAATTCCAAAATTTGGGTCTTTGAGACTTTGCACACTAGCATTAATCACTGCACCGATAATCAATATCTTGGCAATCAGAATGAACCAGAACATCATGACGACTACGATAATAGAACTGAAAAAACGGACGTCTACTAAGTAGTTGACATAATTATTGAAATAGACTGAAAAGATATTTAATAAACTGACGATAGTTAAGACTACAAAAGCACTTCCTGGTAGAATGTAACGAATACGAGTTACTTTAACATTGGGAAGGAAGTAATAGAGCATGATCAAGATTGCAAAAAGGAGAGCATAGATGAGTGGACCCGTAAAGTCCTGAAGATAACTCAATATTGAGCCTTCAACTTGCCAGTGGCTTTTAAGAAAGTCCAATAACATATGGCCAAACATACTTAGGAATAAGGCAAGTGCAAAGAGAATTTGAAGGCCAAAGCTAACCAAGAGGCTCATCAATTGATGAGAGATGATTCCTCTGTTTTTTGCTACGCCATAAGCCTTATTAAAGGCTTTTTGAAGAAAATCCATGGATTTTGAAAAGGTCCAGAGGGCTGATAAGATAGCAAAACTCAGTAAACCAGTTGATGGCTGAGTCAGAATTTCTCTGGCAATCTTCGCGACTACTTCATAGATAGTATCAGGGAGAAATTCCTTGATAGTCAGTAGAAAGTTGGAGATAGGAATTTGAAAGTAGGGCAAGATATTGACCACTATCATGAGTAAGGGGGAAGATAGAAATCAACCAATAGTAGGCAACAGCAACGCTGGTTAACTCACTATCAGAGGCTTGATAGTAGTGCAAAAAAGCTTTTAATAAGGGGCTATCAGTTAGCTGTTTCCACAACTTTTTCATTTCACAATCCTCCATAGTCAAGTTTTGGTTTAACTATACCTTATTTTCTACGTACCAGCTCCATCATATCGTAAGGTAGGGTATTGGCCGCTTCTTTCAAGGAATAAGTTTCTAAATTATTCACATTTTGTCGCAGTTTTTTGGCATATTGAGCTGAGATAAGCTTTTGAGCCTCGTACTCAAAGATAGACTTACGCTCTAGGTAATAGCCTCTAAGCATTTCATCGATGTTGTTGGGCTTGATACGATTGATAACCCGTTCAACAAAGGCTCCACTAGTGATATTTCCAGTTTCGCGAAGACGAGATTCTTGCATAAAGCTAATCAGAGAGCTCTTATAAATCCCTTTTAGGTTTTCTAAACTTTCGATGATGATTTCAGTGTTGGCTAGGTAGAGCTCTGCAATCTGGTCATAGTCAATAGCCTGAAGTCTTTGTTTTTCCTTGTCTTTCCATGAACGGAAGGTTTTCCCAAATGTGAGCAATTCATGAAGGAGAAAACGCACAATCCGGATAGAAACAAGGAAGTAGTAGGTTAGGCGAGAAGCAAAGTTACGATTGATGCCTTGCTCCATATTTTTCAAGTAGCGTTGGTAGACACGGTAGCCTCTTTCTCCAATCTTACCTTCTTCGTAAGCCTGCTCTAAACTATCACTCTCAATACTAAGAATCAGCAATTTAAGAGCTTCCCAGTCTTCCTGAATTTCCTTGTTTTCTTGACTCAGAATAAGATTTTCAATCCGACCATGGTAGTTGTCAATAGCCGCATAGAGTGGTACCTTATTTTTGGTCTTGTCCAGGTCCTTCTCTAACTCCATGGCGACATCGTTTAGGATGGCAATGTGCATGAGTTGATCCTTAGATGGTTCTTGCTCCTCAGAGAGATGAGGTAAGACTAGCAAACCTGTAAGGAAACTTACCAGAGTTACACCAGCTACAAGGAAGAGGAGAAGCGAGTATTCCTGTTCTAAGTTAGACGGTATCAAGAGAATAGTGGCAATGGAAACTGTACCCTTAACTCCTGAAAAAGTCAGAAGAAGCATGTCTTTGACATACTTGTCAAAACTTTTATGAAGTTTCTTAATCCGAAAAGCGTAAAAGCCATAGATCATGACAAAGCGAATGGCAAAAAGCAGGAAGGTCAAGAGGAAAACGCTGAGTAAGAGAAGTACTTTGTTGTAAAATGCACTCTTAAGAATTGGTTCCTCGATCATTTCCAGTTCCATTCCAAGAATGACAAAGACTGAACCATTGAGCATAAAGGTTACAGTGTGCCAAACGGTCTCGGTAACAGTATCAACCTGGGCTTCAAGCAGATTGATTTTTTTGAAACGACTGGCTTTCAAAATCCCAGCAACAACAACGGCGATGATGCCTGAAACATGAATCTCTTCGGCTATGAAAAAAGTTAAGAGAGGTAAACTAAGTTCCAATAAGAGCTCACTTGCGATATCTGTTGCGCGGACACTAAGTAAAAAGGTATGGAGGAAGCGATTGATTAGGGCTGTTATAAGTCCGACTGCAAATCCTCCAACGATGGAAATGGCTAATGAAGTTCCGGCTTGGGTAAGGGAGAATGTTCCTGTTGTCCAGACGATGAGAGCCATTCGAAAGGCTACTAGTCCAGAAGCATCATTCAGAAGACCTTCCCCTTTTAGGATATTAGAGACCCGCTTTGGGAAGGAAAAGCGTTGAGAAAGGGATGCGAAGGCTACTAGGTCAGTAGGGCCTAAGGCAGCACCAACTGCTACGCAGGCAGCTAATGGTAAGCTAGCCCAAAGGACATGAGCGACTCCCCCCATGCTCAGAGCTGAGATAAAGATAACTGGAAAAATCAAGTAGAGGACGATCCGCCAGTGTTTTAGGATAGAAGTAATGTCTGCTTCTTGAGCCTCTCGGAATAGTAGCGGGCCAATGACTAAAGCTAGGAATAACTCAGTATCTAAATGATATTGGTTGTTGGGTAAACAAAGTCCAATTCCAATCCCTAACAAAATTTGAATCAGAGGCATGGGTAAAAAGGGAAGAAGCTTATTGGTCGTACTAGAAACGATGAGAACTAGTAAAAATACCAAGAGATAAAAAAGTAAATTCATTTTCCACCTCCCTATTTTTGGTTACGACAGACTTCAAAAAGTTCCTTTTGTTCTTGGATTTTTGATCAATCTTTGAGCAGTCCTTATGTTCGATTTTTTTCTGACAACGCTCCATTTCAAGAGTAATCAGTTTTTTCTTGATTTTCAACATTTTCTTGCTCATGCGAGCTTCGTCTAGAATCCCGACTGCACGTTCGTGTTGAGTAGATTCAACAAAGTTGTGACGCATGGCTTCTATTTTATCTTTTAAGTACTGTTTATCCATGTCGATACCTTTCTAATTTTTCAATCATGACCAAAAATGGTGGATTGTTAATTTGGTTGAGAGTGCGATAGATCGTAGCAGTATATTCTTGTTGTGGTAAGTGACTGACAAAATCCATGACTGCATCCCGTTCAATATCTCCGCCTTCATGCCCGTAATAAATCATGATGGCTATTCGTCCGCCTTTAATGAGCATTTGGCAAAGCTTATCAAGTGATTCAATGGTTGTTTGTGGTTGGGTAATAATGCTTTTATCAGCTGAAGGAAGATAACCTAGATTAAAGATGGCCGCCTTGACTTCTATCACAAATTGATCCACAGTTTCGTGGCCTTGTAGGATTAAGTCTACATTGGTCAAACCAGCTTCTTGTAGACGTTGACTAGTCTTTTCTAGAGCTTGTTCCTGTATATCGAAAGCATAGACTTGTTTAGCTAACTTAGCTAGAAAAAGGGTATCATGGCCATTTCCCATGGTCGCATCAACGACAATATCCTCTTGGGTGATGACTTGGGCAAGAAAATCATGCGCCATTTCAAGTGGTCTTTTCATTATTAAACTCCTGTTTTACAGCCTTGCATCCTTGGACACTAGCTCGACGTCTCATTTCAGCCTCAATGCTATTTAGAACTTCCCATTTATTGAGACTCCACATAGGACCAATCAACATATCCCTAGGCGCATCACCCGTAATCCGATGGATAACGATATGCTTGGGAATAATTTCTAGTTGGTCACAAATAACTTTACATAGTCGTCTTGACTCATCAGCTGCAAACGCCCCTCATGATAATCACGCTGCATCCGAGTGTTAGTCATGAGATGAAGGAGGTGGAGTTTAATCCCTTGGATATCATTATCAGTGACGCAGCGACGAACATTCTCCACCATCATGTCATGAGTTTCACCTGGTAAACCATTAATCAAATGAGCTACAATCTCAATCTTTGGATATTTTCTCAAGCGTTTGACCGTCTCCACGTAGAGTTCATAGGAGTGGGCACGGTTAATCAATTCAGAAGTAGCTTCATATGTTGTTTGTAAGCCTAACTCTACGGTAACATGCATTCGCTCTGATAATTCAGCCAAGTATTCGATAGTCTCGTCAGGTAAACAGTCTGGGCGTGTTCCGATATTGATACCAACTACCCCAGGTTCATTGATAGCCTGCTCATAGCGTTCGCGAATGACTTCAAGTTTTTCATGAGTATTAGTAAAGTTTTGGAAATAGACTAGATATTTTTTTACATCTGGCCATTTGCGGTGCATAAAGTCAATTTCTTTATAGAATTGCTCACGGATAGGAGCATCAGGTGCAACGATTGCATCTCCAGAACCAGAAACTGTGCAAAAAGTACAGCCTCCATGTGCCACAGTCCCATCTCGGTTTGGACAGTCAAATCCAGCATCAATAGGGACTTTAAAAGTTTTTTCTCCGAATAAATTTCGATAATAATCATTCAAGGTATTATAGGATTTCATAGCTAATATTATAACAAAAAATGGCAGTAAACTCAAAAATGGTCAGTAAGAGCTAGCATGCCCAGAAAGTGAAACGAAAGAAAAAGTCAAATTTTTTATATAAATCCTTTACAAAAAAATAAAAAGTGGTATAATAGAATCATAAACAAGTGCAAACGTTTTCGTAAAACGTTTGCGTAAATAAAAAATAAGGAGATTTGGATGATGAAAGATACATTCAAAAATGTCTTGTCTTTCGAATTTTGGCAAAAATTCGGTAAGGCTCTAATGGTGGTTATCGCTGTTATGCCAGCGGCTGGATTGATGATTTCAATCGGTAAGTCACTTGCAATGATTGACCCAAACCTTGCTCCCCTAGTTATTACTGGTGGCGTACTAGAGCAAATTGGTTGGGGAGTTATCGGTAACCTTCATATTTTGTTTGCCCTCGCTATTGGAGGAAGTTGGGCTAAAGAACGTGCTGGTGGTGCTTTTGCGGCAGGTCTTGCATTTATCCTTATTAACCGTATCACTGGTACAATCTTCGGTGTATCAGGGGATATGTTGAAAGATCCTAACGCTATGGTTTCAACAATCTTTGGTGGATCTATCAAGGTTGCTGATTACTTCATTAGTGTACTTGAGTCACCAGCCCTTAACATGGGGGTATTTGTAGGGATTATCTCAGGTTTTGTTGGAGCGACTGCATTTAACAAATACTATAATTTCCGTAAACTTCCTGATGCCCTTTCATTCTTTAACGGGAAACGTTTTGTACCATTTGTAGTTATTCTTCGCTCAGCAATCGCTGCAATTCTTCTTTCAGCTTTCTGGCCAGTTGTTCAAACAGGTATCAACAACTTCGGTATCTGGATTGCTAATTCACAAGAAACAGCACCCGTTCTTGCACCATTCTTGTATGGTACTTTGGAACGCTTGCTCTTGCCATTTGGTCTTCACCATATGTTGACTATCCCAATGAACTATACAGCTCTTGGTGGTACTTACGATATTTTAACTGGTGCAGCAAAAGGCACTCAAGTATTTGGACAAGATCCACTTTGGCTTGCATGGGTAACAGACCTTGTAAACCTTAAAGGTACTGATGCTAGTCAATACCAAACATTGCTAGATACAGTTCATCCAGCTCGTTTCAAAGTTGGACAAATGATTGGTTCATTCGGTATTTTGATGGGTGTGGCTGCTGCGATTTACCGTAATGTTGAAGCAGACAAGAAACACCAATACAAAGGTATGATGATTGCGACAGCTCTTGCAACTTTCTTGACTGGTGTTACTGAGCCAATTGAATATATGTTCATGTTCGTTGCAACACCTCTTTACCTTGTCTACGCTGTTGTTCAAGGTGCTGCCTTTGCTATGGCTGATATTGTTCACCTGCGTGTGCACTCATTCGGTTCGATTGAATTCTTGACTCGTACTCCACTAGCTATCAATGCTGGTCTTGGTATGGATATCATTAACTTTATCTGGGTAACAGCACTATTTGCAGTTATCATGTACTTTATCGCCAACTTCATGATTCAAATTCAACTATGCAACTCCAGGACGTAACGGAAACTACGAAACTGCTGAAGGATCAAGCGAGGACGCTGCTAAAGGTGAAGGAAAAGTAGCTGCCTCATCTCAAGCAGTTAATATTATTAACCTTCTTGGTGGCCGTGCTAATATCGTTGATGTTGACGCATGTATGACTCGTCTTCGTGTAACTGTTAAAGATGCAGATAAAGTAGGAAATGCAGAGCAATGGAAAGCAGAAGGAGCTATGGGTCTTGTCATGAAAGGACAAGGGGTTCAAGCTATCTATGGTCCAAAAGCCGACGTATTGAAATCTGATATCCAAGATATCCTTGATTCAGGTGAAATCATTCCTGAAACTCTTCCAAGTCAAATGACAGAAGCTCAACAAAACACTGTTCAATTCAAAGGTCTTACTGAGGAAGTTTACTCAGTAGCTGACGGTCAAGTTGTTGCTTTGGAACAAGTAAAAGATCCAGTATTTGCTCAAAAAATGATGGGTGACGGATTTGCTGTAGAACCTGCAAATGGAAACATTGTATCTCCAGTTTCAGGTACTGTATCAAGTATCTTCCCAACTAAACACGCTCTTGGTCTTGTGACTGAAGCTGGACTTGAAGTGCTTGTCCACATCGGACTTGATACTGTAAGTCTTGAAGGAAAACCATTTGAAGTGAAAGTATCAGAAGGTCAAACAGTTGCTGCTGGTGATCTCTTGGTAGAAGCTGACCTTGATGCTATCCGTGCAGCAGGTCGTGAAACTTCAACTGTAGTTGTCTTTACAAATGGTGACGCAATTAAATCAGTAACATTAGAACAAACAGGAACTCTTGCAGCTAAAACAGCGGTTGCAAAAGTAGAATTGTAATATATCAGAGGTTGGAAGCTGTTTTCCAACCTCTTGTTTATAGGAGAAAAGCATGAAGTTTTTAACACTCAATACCCATAGTTGGATGGAAAAAGATCCCCAGCAAAAGTTTCAACTTTTGCTTCAGGATATACTTGAAAATAACTATGATCTTATTTGTTTCCAAGAAATCAATCAGGAAATCACTTCTCCAGAGGCAACCGTCAATCATTTATCAAGCTTTACCATCTGCTGAGCCGATTCATCAAGACCACTATGTGCGACTTTTGGTAGAGAAGTTGGCTGAGCAAGGTCAAAACTATTATTGGACTTGGGCCTACAATCATATCGGTTATGATCGTTACCATGAAGGTGTTGCAATCCTATCTAAAACACCAATTGAAGCGCGTGAAATTTTGGTTTCAGATGTCGATGATCCGACAGACTATCATACACGTCGTGTGGCCTTGGCTGAAACTGTAGTAGATGGTAAGGAGCTTGCAGTTGCAAGTGTCCATCTTTCATGGTGGGATAAAGGCTTCCAAGAAGAATGGGCACGATTTGAAGCAGTTTTAAGAGAATTAAACAAGCCACTATTACTAGCGGGAGATTTTAACAATCCTGCAGGTCAAGAAGGTTATCAGGCTATTTTAGCTAGTCCATTAGATTTACAGGATGCATTTGAAGTTGCTCAAGAAAGAAGTGGTAGCTACACTGTTCCACCTGAAATAGATGGTTGGAAGGGAAATACAGAACCTCTTCGAATCGATTATATCTTTACCACAAAGGATGTACAGGTAGAAAACTTAGATGTGGTTTTTGATGGTAGCAATAGTCCACAAGTTAGTGATCACTATGGTCTTCAAGCAGTTCTTTCTTGGAAGAATTGATATAACTAGTTTGCTAAATAAAATAGGCTCCCTTCTAATTTAGAAGGGAGTTTCATGTGCTAAAAAGGTTAATATAGTCAAAGTTTTTAGTTGAATAACTTGTAAAATGAAACAAAATCCTTTAAAATAAAAAGTGTTGGAGGAATTTATGAATGTAAATCAAATTGTGCGTATGATCCCGACGCTAAAGGTAAATAATAGAAGATTAAATGAATTGTTTTATATCCAGACCTTAGGTATGAAACCCTTATTAGAAGAGTCAGCTTTCCTATCACTCGGCGATCAATCGGGTGTTGAGAAATTAGTTTTAGAAGAATCACCAAGTATGAGAACTCGGAAAGTTGAAGGGATAAAAAAATTAGCTAGATTAATTGTAAAAGTAGCAAATCCATCTGAGATTGAAGCGCTACTAGCTAAAATGGAAAAGCTTTCTCAACTCTATAAAGGAAGCAAGGGATATGCTTTTGAGGTTCTTTCTCCTGAAGGTGATTGTGTCCTTGTCCATGCGGAAGATGATATTAGAGATTTGGAAAAGGTTGAAGAAGAAGTCACTTTTTCAAAAGACGAGAACATGCAATATTTGACGGCGTTTGATATTTCAGTAGAGATTAACTTGCCTGAAGAAACGACAAGCCTGCTTGAAAAAGAGGAAATCGAAACTAGCCTAACTTTTAAACAAGCTCAAGGTAGTGATTTGCTTGTTGAAAATAATGTAACTTGGGATTTGTCTATGTTGAAATTCCAAGTAAAAGAACTTGAATTGGCTAGTCTCCGTCAACGTTTTGAAACTGCAGGTTACTTTATTCCTAAGTCTGAGAAGTTTTTCCTAACCAAGGATACCAACAATATCGAATTGTGGTTTGAAGAAGTATGAGAGAATTAGTTATCCAAAAAATAAAGCAACAAATTGAGGCAGGGATTTATCCTGGTGCCTCTTTTGCGTATTATCGGGATGGTGAATGGTCTGATTCCTATTTAGGCGAAGCAAATCCAGAAATTGGTCAGAAGACTCGCGAGGGCTTGGTCTATGATTTGGCTAGTGTCAGTAAAGTCCTTGGAGTAGGGACTGTCCTTAGCTTTTTGTGGAGTGAAGGGAAGTTAGAGTTGGACCAATCGATAAAGGTTTATCTTCCAGGAACGGATTATCCAGACATCACTATTCGACAACTCCTAACGCATGCGACGGATTTGGATCCTTTTATCCCAAATAGGGATCAGCTTTCATCCGACCAGCTAAGAGAAGCCATGTTTCATTTGAATCGACGAGAGAAAAGAGCTTTTCTCTACTCAGATGTGCATTTCCTCTTATTGGGATTTTGGCTGGAGAGCTATTATAAAAAGGATTTAGACAAAATTCTACAAGAGCAGGTTTTTGAACCATGGGAGATGAAAGAAACTCATTTTGGATCTGTTTCTAGAGCTGTTCCTACCGTTCGTGGACAGAAAGCAGGAGTGGTCCATGATCCCAAAGCTCGTTTGCTTGGGAAACACGCAGGTAGTGCAGGTTTATTTTCAACTGTCAAGGATTTAAAGATTTTTCTGGAGCATTATTTACAGGATGATTTTGCTGCAGATTTGAGCCAGAATTTCTCAGATTTAGATGATAAGGAGCGTTCGCTTGCTTGGAACCTAGAAGGTGAGTGGTTGGACCATACAGGCTATACTGGGACCTTTATCATGTGGAATCGTAAAAAACAGGAGGCTGCTATTTTTCTATCCAATCGAACTTATGAGAAAGACGAGCGTGCCCAGTGGATATTGGATCGTAATCAGGTTATGGACTTGATTAGAGAGACAGACTAGGGAGGAAATATGTCAAAAGCTTTTAAAGGAACTCTTTTTACAGTCATTGCAGGTATTGCCTGGGGCTTGTCTGGCACCAGTGGTCAGTACTTGATGGCTCACGGGATATCTGCCCTCGTTCTGACCAATATCCGTTTGATAATTGCTGGTTTGCTATTGGTTCTTCTAGCCTATACGAAATCAAAGGATAAATTTCTAGCCTTTTTAAAGGATCGTTCAAGTCTGCTTTCCCTCTTGCTATTTTCTTTATTTGGCCTCTTTATAAATCAGTTGGCTTATCTATCAGCCATTCAGGAGACAAATGCTGGTACAGCGACGGTACTTCAGTATGTCTGTCCAGTTGGAATTCTTGCTTACACTTGTATCAAGGATAAGGTTGCTCCTACGGTTGCTGAAATCATTTCTATGATTTTGGCTATAGGTGGAACCTTCTTGATTGCCACTCATGGACAATTTGATCAACTCTCGATTACTCCGGCTGGTCTTTTTTGGGGCTTGTTCTCAGCCCTGATCTATGCGCTTTATATCATCTTACCGATTAAATTGATTCAAAAATGGGGAAGTAGTCTAGTCATCGGTGTCGGAATGACCCTATCTGGTTTTGTGGCAGTACCCTTTACTGGGATTATTGGAGCTAGTATTCCCTTTTTCTTTTGATATCTTTCTTGCGTTTGCAGGAATCATCCTTATTGGAACTGTATTTTGCCTATACAGCCTTTCTTAAGGGAGCAAGTATGATTGGCCCAGTCAAGTCTAGCCTCTTGGCCTCTATTGAACCTATCTCTGCGGTATTTTTTTGCCTTCATGATTATGGGAGATATTTTTCTATCCGATTGACTTTGTTGGAATGGCTATGATTTTATTAGCTGTGACCATTATTTCACTGAAAGATTTAATGCTAGAAAAGAAACACCACTCAGTTTAATTTGCTAGAACAGTCTTTTCGGAAGGCTGTTTTTTTTCCAACAAATTGGTTCATATAATTTTTTTTATAATCAATCCATATTATTAAAGATTAAGGAGGGAATATGAAGTTTCTACAGAGTATTCATCCTGCTAAACCTTGAAAATACTTAAAATGGTTCGATATCCTCATCATTACTGTTTTAATGTTTGGAGAGTTTTTCATTCGTTCTACTCAACAATTTATGGAGAGTCTATCACCTTCAACTGTTACTAGCGTTGCGGAAACTACAACAAATGTAGCAAGTGATGGGGCAGCCTATTCTAGTAATTTTACTTTTTATTATATTATATTAGGGATTACCTTACTTTATCTCTTGATTGCTAGGGGAACTTAAGCAAAAAATCCACTCGGGTGAGTGGATTTTTTTATGAATGTAATTTAGTCTTTATTTTCGTATGGCAAGATCAAGTTCAAAAGGATACCTGTCATTGCTGATAGGGCAGTACCTGAAAGGGTAACTGGACCAAGTTTAAGGATTGCTCCACCAAGTCCAAGTACCAACATTGCACTTGCGATGATAAGGTTACGCATTTGGCCGAAGTCTACGCGTTCTTTGATCAAGACTTTCAAACCGTTACTTGCGATAACCCCGTAAAGAAGGATAGACATACCACCAAGTACAGCGTTTGGAATTGTTGAAATCAAGGCAGTGAATTTTCCAAGGAAGCTTAGTGAAATTGCGATAAAGGCTGCGTTACGGATAACTGAGACAGAAGCGATACGAGTCATACCGATCACCCCTGTATTTTCACCGTAGGTTGTATTAGCAGGACCACCAAGGAAGGCAGATACAGATGTTGCGATACCGTCACCAAGAAGGGTACGGTGAAGACCAGGTTCTTTCAAGAATTGACGGCCACAGATTTGGCTCAAGACCGTGTGGTCTCCAATGTGTTCTGAGATTGTTACGATCGCGATTGGTAAGATTGCAATTGTTTCAGGACCGAAGTATAGGTTGTATTCTTTGAAGGCACCACCTGTGCTAAATGGTAGGTAGAAGCCTGGAATTTCGAACCAGTTAGCTTGAAGAACAGGTGTGAAGTCTACTAGACCAAGAAAGACTGCAAAGATATATCCACCGATAATGGCAAAGAGGAAAGGAATGATACGAAGGAATCCTTTTCCTTTTGTATTGATAAAGGCAGCAATGAGGAAGGTGACAACAGCTACAAGAGCATTTTTCCAGTTGCCATCAGCAACAAGACCAGCATTTGTTACCGCTGAACCTGCAAGACCAAGACCAATTACGATAATCATAGGTCCGATAACGATTGGTGGTAAAAGTTTATCAATCCATTTTGTACCAGCAAAGCGGATACTAGTTGAAACAAGAACGTAGATTAAACCAGTCAAGATAACTCCTGTTTGAGCGGCAGAAACATCGCCACCCATTTCCTTCATAGCAAGAGACATTGCAGTGATGAAGGCAAAAGAAGAACCGAGATAGACTGGAACTTTAAATCCAGTAGAGATCATGTAAATGAGTGTTCCTACACCTGATGCAAAGGGCAACAGATACAGGCATTCCCAAAATCAATGGTACCAAGATGGTTGCACCAAACATGGCAAACACGTGCTGGAAGCTGAGAAGGATTCCTTTTCCAGCCGAAGGACGTTGGTCAACGTCAAGTAACAAATCAACAGATGATTCTTGTTTCATAAATACCTCACTTTTTGGGCATCAAAAAAGAGCCCATTATTTTACAGCAATAGGCTCTCAGAGTAAGACTTCTTCAAAACTTGGTTACCCCAATATTAAAGAATTTCATATATTTCTGCGTCTTCGTCACCTCACGGGATGACATTAAAAACCTTTGCTTAGGATAGTATAGCAGAAAAAAATGATTTTGTAAATCATTTTTTCCCGAGCCTTAAAATAAAAAAGCGAGGTTTGATTTTGTAAATCATTTTTTCCCGAGCTTGGAAATAAAAAAGTGAGGTTTCTTTTGTAAACAACTTTTTAAAAAATGTTTTAAAGTGGTCGTTTGTTAGGCATACCTGCTTTTCTTGGATATTTGTTAGGAGTTTCCTTTTTCTTCTCAACAATAGTAATGTAGCGAGGGTCTCCGTTAGGAAGAGTGTAACTGAGGTTTTCTTCAACCTTACTAAAGAGAAGATTGAGGGCATTTTTAGCTTCAGTTAATTCCTCTGGAGCATTACTAGCCTTAAGAGCTAGCAATGTTCCACCGACTTTCAGGTAGGGAATAGTCAACTCGGATAAGACCTGCATACGGGCAACAGCACGAGCTGTAACAATATCAAACTGAGCACGGAAGTTCTTATCTTGGGCGAAGTCTTCAGCACGTCCATGATAGAAGTGAACATTTTCTAAACCTAGTTCTTGGGCTAATAGATTCAGAAAGTTGATACGTTTATTGAGAGAATCAATAATGGTTACATCTAGATGAGGGTAGAGAATCTTCATCGGAAGGCTAGGAAAACCTGCTCCAGCACCGATGTCTAAGAGTTTAATGGGCTGGTTTTCAATCAATCCCTGTAAAATAGGAGCGATGGAATCATAGAAGTGTTTGAGATAGACTTCTTCTTTTTCTGTAATAGCAGTCAGGTTGATTTTTTCGTTCCATTCGACTAAGAGTTCAAAATAACGCTCAAATTGAACTTTTTGCTGGTCAGAAAGAATAATATTTTGTTCAGCTAGCAAGTTATAAAATGTTTCTGGTTTCATAGTAGTTTCCTTCTTTAGTATCATCTTATTTTACCACAAAAAGATAGAAATTTGATATACTGGTATTAATCTAAAAACAGAAAGGAGATATCAGATGAATTGGATTATTCTTGGAGTTCTTGTTCTTATTGGTATCTTTGTGATTATTACCTATAATGGATTGGTTAAAAATCGCATGCAAACTAAGGAGGCATGGAGTCAGATTGATGTTCAGTTGAAACGTCGTAACGATCTCTTGCCAAACTTGATTGAGACTGTAAAGGGATATGCAAAGTATGAAGGTTCAACACTTGAAAGAGTTGCAGAGCTTCGCAATCAAGTAGCCGCTGCAACATCACCGGCAGAAGCTATGAGAGCTAGTGATGCCCTTTCACGCCAAGTATCAGGAATTTTTGCTGTTGCAGAAAATTATCCAGACCTAAAAGCGAGTGGCAACTTTGCACAATTGCAAGAAGAGCTGACCAATACTGAAAATAAAATCTCATACTCTCGCCAACTTTATAATAGTGTTGTTAGCAATTATAATGTCAAATTGGAAACTTTCCCAAGTAACCTAGTTGCTGGACTCTTTGGTTTTAAAGTGGCTGACTTCCTTCAAACTCCTGAAGAGGAAAAGGCAGTACCTAAAGTCGATTTTAGTGGTTTAGGTGACTAGGATGTTGTATGATCAAATCGCTAGTAATAAGCGAAGAACTTGGATTTTACTACTAGTATTCTTTTTACTTTTGGCTTTGGTTGGATATGCAGTTGGTTACCTCTTTATGCGGTCTGGTCTTGGTGGCTTAGTTATCGCTTTGATTATCGGCTTTATCTATGCCTTATCCATGATTTTTCAATCAACAGAGATAGTCATGAGCATGAATGGTGCGCGTGAGGTGAATGAGCAGACCGCACCAACTCTTTATCATGTTGTTGAAGATATGGCTATGGTGGCACAAATCCCCATGCCACGTGTCTTTATCATCGAAGATGCTAGCTTAAATGCCTTTGCAACAGGTTCAAATCCCCAAAATGCAGCGGTAGCAGCAACGTCAGGACTCTTAGCGATAATGAATCGTGAAGAGTTAGAAGCGGTTATAGGCCATGAAGTCAGTCACATTCGTAACTATGATATTCGTATTTCTACTATTGCGGTTGCCCTTGCCAGTGCGATTACACTTTTATCAAGTATGGCTGGACGCATGATGTGGTGGGGAGGTGCAGGTCGTGGTCGTAGAAGTGATGACCGTGATAGTGGTGGACTTGAAATTATTATGCTAGTCGTTTCTCTCCTAGCGATTGTTTTAGCTCCCTTAGCAGCAACCTTGGTACAACTAGCCATCTCTCGTCAGAGAGAATTTTTAGCAGATGCTTCAAGTGTGGAGTTAACTCGTAATCCTCAAGGGATGATCAATGCCCTTCGTAAGCTGGACAATAGTCAGCCAATGAGCCGTCATGTGGATGATGCTAGCAGTGCTCTCTATATCAATGATCCTCAAAAACGAGGTGGTTTGCAAAAACTCTTCTATACCCATCCGCCAATCTCAGAACGAATTGAGCGTTTGAAACATATGTAAAAGAATCCAGAGCTTTTCCTCTGGATTTTTGCATCTATCAACTCACTTGTGACTTGTCCTATCACAAAAAAGTAGTATAATATATGTAATTAAATATTAGTGAGGTGAATCATGTATAAGCGCTGGATGACCTTTTTCTTGATTTTGATTTTCACGCCAATACATTTGAGTATAGCTGACAAAGTCATGCGGACAAATTCATTAGCCCTATCAATCATTTTTACACTTGTTGAGCTTGCAATATTTTTTTATGTAGGAAGAAAGTATGACCTGTTTCACATTCGAAAAATCAGCCTAAAAGATATGTTGAAGTGGCTTCTCTCCTACGCCTTGCTTGTCTTATTTTATATGTTGGTCAATTTTTTAGGACCTACCCAATCAGACACTACTCAATCAATTCAAAGTTTATCACTTTCATTGCCTGTGCTCTTTCTAGATCTCTGTATTTTAGCACCAGTCACGGAAGAAATTTATGCGAGGAATGTTACAAGGGACAGTATTTAAGAATACATATATTGGCTTGGTTGCCACATCGGTTTTCTTTGCTTATCTACATGGACCCTATACGATTCCTAGTTTTATCACCTATTTAGGTATGGGTGTGGCGTTTGGTATAAGGTATAAGACTTCCGACAATCTTTGGAATTCCATTCTCTTGCATGCCCTCAATAATCTAGTTGCATTTTGCTTTATGTATTTGCTATAATCGACAAATTAGAATGCTTCGATTTTTAAACAGAGGTAAAAAGTTATTTATCTTATACAACCGAAACAATAGCCAGTCATGAGGGTGTCTTGTAGAGTATGTAGCAAAACCTTCTATAGCAAGGTTCCTCAAAAACTCTTCTATACTAAACCCTTAATATCAGAACAAATTGAGCACATCCAACGAGTCTGGGCAAAAAGTCTTTAAAATCAAAAAACGCATCATATCAGGTGTTGAAACCCTTGATAGTATGCGTTTTATTGTGGGAAGATTTACTTGATTTTCTGCTGAAATTTAGTTTTTGCCCAACCTCTTGCTATTTTTTACATTTATAAATCTTGTAAATCAACTATTTCTAAACCATTTTTTGTCAAACGATAGATGCTCGTACAGACTTCTTTTAAAAAACGCCTGTCATGTGAAACAGTGATCAGACCACCAGGATAAGAGGCAAAGAGTTTTCTGATTTCAGGTTGCGAAGTTGGAGAAAAATTTCGTGTGGGTTCATCCAAAAGGAGAAAGTTTGGTTTTCGCAGCACTAAATTCAAAAGAAGGAGCTTACCTTGTTGGCCACCAGATAAAGAGTGAATCTTGTGGTGCATCTCTGGATAACTGAAATTGAGACTGGCTAGGAAGGATTGGATTTTCTGTACTTCCTCTTTGTGTCCAGTTTGGCTGAGAAATTTTACTGGAGATAGCTCTAATTGCAATGTTTCTTGGTAATCTTGTGGCATATAACCAAGCAAAATCTCTCTTTTATCATTAAGAAGTTGCTGTAACTTGGCTAACAGAGTTGATTTTCCAACACCATTTGGCCCGATGATACCAATTTTTTCTTGACCACGGACAGTTAATTGTAGACCTTGAGCTAAAACACGCTCACCAATGGATAAAGTATCATTTTCCAGTCGAAGTAAGACTTTAGAAGCTGCTAATGGCTCTATATCTGAGAAGAAGAGTTGGATTTCTTCTTCTTCAAGTGGTTTCTGGGTCATGGACTGAGCTGCTTTTTCGTAGCGTTTTTCTTGAGAAAGAACATTTTTCATTTTCTTAGCCAGTAGTCGTCCGGCAGTACTATCTTTGGTATTGCGAAGTGCAGTTTCTACCTTTTGCTTGACTCGACGATGCTTTTCTATGGCTTTATCATAGGATCGTTGGTCGTTGTCAGCTTGCTGGCTCTGTCTGGCAAAGATAGCCTTCCTTTGGGTACTATAGCGATCATAGTCTAAGTGCTCGACTAGGGTTTCAGCTTCCTTTCGATGCTTGACCAGTCGTAAGTGGATAATGGTGTCTGCCGTTTGAGAGAGGAAGTCTTCATCATGAGAAATGAAAATAACGGTCTGCCCAATCTTCTGAACTTGCTTTTTAGCCAATCAACTGTCTCAAGGTCTAGGTCATTTGAAGGTTCATCTAAAAATAGAATCTCAAAGGGTTTGGATAATTCATGGATGAGCTGAATTTTCAAAGCTTCGCCACCCGAGAGGCTACCAATCTCTTGGTCACTAGCAAAACGACTGCTATCAAAGTGCAATTCCTCAGCTAAACGATAGAGAATACTGTAGTCCAAATCAGCAGACTCTAAAAAGAAGTAGTCCTGTAGAGATTTTTTCTTCAGTTTTTCAGGGAGATGTTGGGGAATGTAAGCCAGTGACTGATAGTCAGACTGAATGTCGCCCCTGATAGTGAAATCCTCTAATCTTTCGCTCATTAAAGTTTTAAGTAAGGTTGATTTTCCATTTCCTTCTTCGCCGATAATAGCGACCTTTTCCCCGTCTTGGATAGTAATATTTAAATCGGAAATAAGGTCTCGTAAATCTTTGTTTTGAGTGATAGTTAGATGGTTAATTTTTATCATATTAATGCCCTTTCTAGAATGTCTATATTGCATAACAAAAGCTCTACTTTACCTAGTAGAGCCAATTGTCTATGTCAAAAAATCCTCTTTTAAAAGGGCTGAAAAAGCAGCAGAAAAAAGAGCACACAAAAAGAGACAAGAACAAGATCTACTAAATAAAGGTTCTTTATTTGATAGACTTAGTTGTTCATGTCTCCCTTACCTCCGAAAAATACTATGTTTATTTTATACCTTTTGGAACACTTTGTCAAAAGAAATGAAAAATTCAAGTCTTTCTAGAAACCAAAAACAGGTCCATAGAGAGTCAGTACGTGTTTGACTTGATCGTAGTGGAATTTGTCATAGTTTCTCCAAGCTGTGCGAGCTTCTTCATTGAGTTTAAGGGTGCCAAGTCCAATCAAGAGACTGGTATGTTGGTAAAATTTCTCCAGATCAATTAAGATAGAGTTATCGAGTTTCTCTGTCTTTTTAAGTTGATTGAGTAGCTCGTCGATATTTTGCTGTAAGCGCAGATCATCAGGCAATCCTTGTTTGCAAGTTTGGTAAGCTTTGTTTAACTCGGAAATGAGTTGATAAGCTTCTAAGATTAGTTCTTTGTCTTCCATATGAGCGTCCTCCTTTGCTCAAGTATTGATGCCTATAGTATAGCACAAAAAGAAAAATTGTCATAATAAATATATCAAAAAATAGTGAAAAATATTTAAAATGTTTAGATACCTTGTTTGAACTTTTTTCATGGTATAATCAAGTGAGTAAATCTTTATGGAGGAAGTATGAAATTAAATATTCAAGAAATTCGTAAGCAGCCTGAAGGCTTACACTTTGAGAAAACCTTAGATTTAGTGTCAGAATTACGTGACCGTAATCAAGAAATTTTAGATGTAAAAGATATCCTTGCTATTGGGAAAGTTCAGTACGAAGACCTTATGTTTTTCCTAGATTATCAGTTGTCATATACAATCGTCTTAGCCTCTAGCCGTAGTATGGAGCCTGTAGAATTGAAAGAGTCTTATCCTGTAACGGAAGTCTTTATGGAGGGGGCGACCAATCAACTAGATCAGGAAGTTTTAGATGATGACTTGGTCTTACCTATCGAAAATGGAGAAATTGACCTAGCTGAAAGTGTTTCGGACAATATCTTGCTCAACATTCCAATCAAAGTCTTAACGGCAGAAGAAGAAGCTGGTCAGGGATTTGTTTCAGGAAAAGACTGGCAAATCATGACAGAGGAAGAGTACCAAGCGCAACAAGCAGTCAAGAAGGAAGAAAACAGTCCTTTTGCAGGCTTACAAGGGCTTTTTGATGGAGACGAATAGATGGTCCTGTCCAAAAAACGAGCACGTAAGGTGCTAGAAGAGATTATTGCTCTCTTTCCAGATGCCAAGCCAAGCCTAGATTTTACCAACCATTTTGAACTTTTGGTTGCGGTGATGTTGTCAGCCCAGACGACAGATGCAGCAGTAAATAAAGCAACTCCGGCTCTTTTTCAAGCCTTCCCTACACCTCAAGCTATGGCAGACGCAAGTGAGAGTGACATTGCTAAACATATTTCTCGTTTAGGACTTTATCGCAATAAAGCTAAGTTCCTTAAAAAATGTGCCCGACAGTTACTAGATGATTTTGATGGTCAAGTACCTCAGACACGTGAGGAATTGGAGAGTCTGGCAGGTGTTGGTCGTAAGACAGCTAATGTTGTGATGAGCGTGGGCTTTGGGATTCCTGCCTTCGCTGTCGATACTCATGTGGAGCGCATCTGTAAGCATCATGATATTGTCAAAAAATCTGCGACACCCCTTGAAGTCGAAAAGCGAGTTATGGATATCCTGCCACCTGAAAAGTGGTTGGCAGCCCATCAGGCTATGATTTACTTCGGTCGAGCTATTTGTCATCCGAAAAATCCAGAATGCGATCAGTATCCGCAATTATACGATTTTAGTTCGTTATAAGATGGAATTTTCATGTTTTTTTCTTGCATTGATTCCTAGTTTGTGTTATAGTAGTACCAATCAAATATTCCTTTAATCCTGTCCCGTGAGGCAGGCAAGGAGCTGGATTAAGTAGAAGGGTGGAGTCTATACTGTTTTTGGTAGGGCTAGCTTAACTATATATTCTGAAGTCTCCTTGTTTAAGGAGACTTTTCTTTTTGGAGGTTTGTCATGAAGACAAAAGAAGTAGTTGACGAATTGACCGTCAAGCGAGCGATTACTCGAATTACCTACGAGATTATCGAGCGAAACAAAGACTTGAACAAGATTGTATTGGCAGGGATAAAAACACGAGGTGTCTTTATTGCCCGCCGCATTCAAGAACGATTGGAACAGTTGGAGTCAATCTTAGTACCAATCGTTGAGTTAGATACAAAACCATTCCGTGACGATGTTAAAAGTGGGGAAGATACTTCTGTCATTTCTGTTGATGTAACGGATAGAGAAGTGATTTTAGTGGATGATGTACTCTATACAGGTCGTACCATCCGAGCAGCCATTGACAACATCGTTAGCCATGGCCGTCCTGCTCGTGTGAGTTTAGCAGTTCTAGTAGACCGAGGACATAGAGAATTACCAATTCGTCCAGACTACGTTGGTAAAAACATCCCAACCAGTCGTTCAGAAGAAATCATCGTAGAGATGACTGAACTTGATGGACAAGATCGTGTTCTTATTACTGAAGAAGCCTAGATAGCAAAAAAAGGAGTTAGCCATGTCAGAAAATCAACAAGCCATTCAACACGTAGTTTCTATGGAAGACCTTACTGTAGAGCAAGTCATGAAATTGATCAAACGCGGAATCGAATTTAAAAACGGAGCAAAGGCTTCTTACGAAGACCAACATATCGTTTCTAATCTTTTCTTTGAGAGTTCGACTCGTACCCACAAATCTTTTGAAGTAGCAGAGATTAAACTGGGACTTCACCTATTGGACTTCGATGTGAAAACAAGTTCAGTCAACAAGGGTGAAACACTCTACGATACCATTTTGACTTTGTCCGCCTTGGGAGTGGATGCCTGTGTCATCCGACATCCAGAGGTAGACTACTACAGAGAGTTGATCGAAAGTCCTACCATTACGACCTCCATTATCAATGGTGGAGATGGTTCGGGTCAACACCCAAGCCAGAGCTTGCTTGATTTAATGACGATCTATGAAGAATTTGGACACTTCGAAGGTCTTAAGGTGGCCATTGCTGGAGACCTTGACCATTCACGTGTGGCCAAATCCAATATGCAAATCTTAAAACGTTTGGGAGCAGAACTCTATTTTGCTGGTCCAGAAGAATGGAGAAGTCAAGAATTTGCGGACTATGGAAAGTTTGTAAATATTGATGAAATCATTGACCAAGTTGATGTGATGATGTTCCTTCGTGTTCAACATGAACGCCATGATAGTGAAACAGGATTTTCGAAAGAAGGTTATCACACTCAACATGGTTTAACTCAAGAACGCTATGATCGCTTGAAAGAAAAGGCTATTCTGATGCACCCTGCTCCAGTCAACCGCGATGTTGAAATTGCTGATCACTTAGTTGAAGCTCCAAAATCACGAATTGTTCAACAGATGACCAATGGTGTCTTTGTCAGAATGGCAATCTTGGAATCCGTATTGGCATACAGAAAAGCAAAATAAGACACAAAACGTTAAAAGATGCCTGAGAGCATCCACGAGAGGTGAATTTATGACAAAACGACTTCTAGTATTAGAAGATGGTACAATTTTTGAAGGAAAAGCTTTTGGGGCTGAAATTGACGTCACGGGTGAGATCGTCTTTAATACTGGGATGACTGGTTACCAAGAATCGATTACAGACCAGTCTTATAATGGACAAATTCTGACCTTTACCTATCCCTTGGTTGGAAATTATGGGATTAACCGTGATGACTATGAATCCATCAGTCCAACCTGCAAAGGTGTAGTAGTATTTGAAGAAGCACGTAGAGCCAGTAACTGGCGCAACCAGATGACACTGGATGAATTTTTGAAGTCTAAGAAAATCCCTGGTATTTCAGGTATTGATACACGGGCTTTGACAAATCATTCGCAAACATGGGACTATGAGAGCGACTCTGACACATGTGGGAGATAGTATCGATCATATCACAGATCAGCTTCAAGCGACCGTTCTACCGATTGATAATATCAAGCAAGTTTCTACCAAAACTGCTTATCCAGCTCCAGGAGTAGGTTTGAGCGTGGTGCTTGTTGACTTTGGGCTCAAGCATTCGATTTTGAGAGAATTGTCTAAGAGAGACTGTAATGTAACGGTCGTTCCTTATACAACAACTGCTGAGGAAATTCTTCACTTGAATCCGGATGGTGTTATGCTATCAAATGGTCCAGGAAATCCTGAGGATGTACCAGAGGCACTAGAGATGATTCGTGGAGTTCAAGGTAAAATTCCGATTTTTGGGATTTGTATGGGGCATCAGCTCTTCTCAATGGCGAATGGTGCCAAGACCTATAAGATGAAGTTTGGTCACCGTGGATTTAACCATGCAGTCCGTGAAATTGCAACAGGGCGCGTGGATTTCACTAGTCAAAACCACGGTTATGCAGTGAGCCGAGAAGATTTTCCAGAGCACTTGATGATTACTCATGAGGAAATCAATGACAAATCTGTAGAAGGGGTACGACATAGATATCAACCTGCCTTCTCCGTACAATTCCATCCAGACGCTGCACCTGGCCCACATGATGCAAGCTACCTTTTTGACGAGTTTATCGAAATGATGGAAGCTTTTAAAGCAAGTAATCGTTAAAACTAACAACTTCCCGTATGAGATTTTTTATAGTAAAGCATCGTTTCGCTAAAAAATCGTCGGAGAATTTATTTAATGTCGCTCTGTGAGGCGACGAATAGAAAGGCAGGTCGTTTCTTTTAGTCGCTATATGGCGAACTAAAAACTCCCTGCACTAGATTTTTTATCGAAAAATATCGTTCCTCTAAAAAATCGTCGGAGAATTTATTTAATGGCAACCAGAGAGTTGCCGAATAGAAAGGAGAAGGGTGTTCCGTATTTGCTAAATTGAATACGGGCTACGGACGGTGCTAAAAAGATAGTTATTCCTAGAACTGATGGTTCTTCGTCATAACTCCTATTTTAGCTTTGTCCGCTTGACGCCCTTAATATCTTGTAAATGCCTAAACGTACTGATATTCAAAAAATTATGGTGATTGGTTCTGGTCCGATTATTATTGGTCAGGCTGCTGAGTTTGACTATGCTGGAACCCAGGCCTGCTTGTCTTTGAAAGAAGAGGGGTATGAGGTTGTCTTGGTTAACTCAAATCCTGCAACCATCATGACGGATAAAGAGATTGCAGATAAGGTCTACATCGAACCGATTACACTTGAGTTTGTGACACGTATTCTTCGTAAGGAACGTCCAGATGCCTTGCTTCCAACACTTGGAGGTCAAACAGGGCTTAATATGGCAATGGAGTTGTCTAAAAATGGTATCTTAGATGAGCTTGGTGTTGAACTGCTCGGGACTAAATTGTCTGCCATCGACCAAGCTGAAGACCGCGATCTCTTTAAACAATTGATGGAAGAATTGAATCAACCGATTCCAGAATCTGAAATTGTTAACACAGTGGAAGAAGCCGTTTCCTTTGCAGCGACAATTGGCTACCCAGTGATCGTCCGTCCAGCCTTTACCCTTGGTGGTACTGGTGGTGGTATGTGTGCCAACGAGGAAGAATTGCGTGAAATCGCTGAAAACGGGTTGAAATTGTCACCTGTTACCCAATGTTTGATTGAGCGTTCAATCGCAGGCTTCAAGGAAATCGAATACGAAGTCATGCGTGACTCAGCTGACAATGCCCTTGTGGTTTGTAACATGGAAAACTTGACCCAGTTGGGATTCATACAGGGGATTCCATTGTATTTGCCCCAGCGCAGACTATGTCAGATTATGAAAACCAAATGCTTCGTGATGCAAGTTTGAGCATCATTCGTGCTCTCAAAATTGAAGGTGGATGTAACGTTCAGCTAGCCCTTGATCCACACAGTTTCAAGTATTATGTCATCGAAGTAAATCCTCGTGTATCTCGTTCTTCTGCCCTTGCTTCTAAGGCCACAGGTTACCCAATCGCTAAATTGGCTGCTAAGATTGCCGTAGGATTGACCTTGGATGAGGTTATTAACCCTGTTACAGGTTCAACTTATGCCATGTTTGAACCAGCCCTTGACTACGTCGTTGCCAAGATTCCACGTTTCCCATTTGATAAGTTTGAAAAGGGTGAGCGCCGTCTTGGTACTCAGATGAAGGCGACTGGAGAAGTTATGGCCATCGGTCGTAACATTGAGGAGTCACTTCTTAAAGCTTGTCGTTCACTTGAAATTGGGGTCCACCACAATGAAATGCCTGAACTTGCAGATGTTTCAGATGATGCCTTGATTGAAAAGGTTGTCAAGGCCCAAGATGACCGCCTCTTCTACGTATCAGAGGCCATTCGCCGTGGTTACACACCAGAAGAAATTGCTGAGCTGACAAAAATCGATATCTTTTATCTGGATAAACTCTTACATATCTTTGAAATTGAGCAAGAATTAGGCTCACATCCACAAGATCTTGAAGTTTTGAAAACTGCAAAATTGAATGGTTTTTCAGACCGTAAGATTGCTGAACTCTGGAATACTACAGCTGATCAAGTTCGCCAACTTCGTTTGGAAAACAAGATTGTTCCAGTTTACAAGATGGTTGATACTTGTGCGGCAGAGTTTGAATCAGAAACTCCATACTTCTATTCAACCTATGGTTGGGAAAATGAGTCCATCAAGTCTGATAAGGAATCTGTACTTGTCCTAGGTTCTGGTCCAATCCGTATTGGTCAAGGGGTTGAGTTTGACTATGCGACTGTCCACTCTGTTAAGGCAATTCAAGCTGCTGGCTATGAAGCCATCATCATGAACTCAAATCCAGAGACCGTTTCAACGGACTTCTCAGTATCTGACAAGCTATACTTTGAACCATTGACATTCGAAGATGTTATGAATGTTATTGACCTTGAGCAACCAAAAGGTGTTATCGTTCAGTTTGGTGGTCAAACAGCTATCAACCTTGCGGAGCCTTTAGCAAAAGCTGGGGTGACTATCCTTGGTACTCAGGTTGCTGACCTAGACCGTGCCGAAGACCGTGACCTCTTCGAACAAGCCCTCAAAGACTTGGATATTCCACAGCCTCCTGGACAGACTGCAACCAACGAAGAAGAAGCAGTGCTTGCAGCTCGCAAGATTGGTTTCCCAGTCTTAGTTCGCCCTTCCTATGTTTTAGGTGGACGTGCCATGGAAATCGTTGAGAATGAAGATGATCTCCGTTCTTACATGCGTACAGCTGTTAAGGCAAGTCCAGACCATCCAGTGCTCGTAGACTCTTATATTGTCGGTCAAGAATGTGAAGTTGATGCCATCTCAGACGGACAAAATGTTCTCATTCCAGGTATCATGGAGCATATCGAACGTGCTGGTGTCCACTCAGGTGACTCCATGGCTGTTTATCCTCCACAAACCTTGTCGCAAAAGGTGCAAGAAACTATCGCAGACTATACCAAACGTCTTGCAATCGGCCTTAACTGTCTTGGTATGATGAACATTCAGTTTGTCATCAAGGATGAAAAAGTCTACGTTATTGAGGTCAATCCACGTGCCAGCCGTACTGTTCCATTCCTATCAAAAGTAACCAATATCCCAATGGCCCAGGTAGCGACTAAGTTGATTCTCGGTCAAAGTCTCGAAGAGCTTGGTTACCAAGATGGGCTTTACCCAGAAAGCAGTCGTGTTCATATCAAGGCGCCCGTCTTCTCCTTTACCAAGCTAGCTAAGGTAGACAGCCTGCTTGGTCCTGAGATGAAGTCAACAGGGGAAGTTATGGGTTCTGATACGACTCTTGAAAAGCCCTCTACAAGGCCTTTGAAGCTTCTTATCTTCACTTGCCAACCTTTGGAAATGTTGTCTTTACTATCGCTGATGATGCCAAGGAAGAAGCTTTGGATTTGGCTCGTCGTTTCCAAAATATTGGTTATGGTATCCTTGCGACTCAAGGAACAGTAGCCTTCTTTGCCAGTCATGGATTGCAAGCCCAACCTGTTGGTAAGATTGGTGATGACGATAAGGATATTCCAAGCTTTGTTCGTAAAGGAAGAATTCAAGCTATCATTAACACAGTAGGGAACCAAACGAACTGCTGACGAAGATGGTGAGCAAATCCGTCGTTCAGCCATTGAACACGGTGTGCCACTCTTCACAGCCCTAGATACAGCTAATGCCATGCTTAAGGTACTTGAAAGCCGTAGTTTTGTTACAGAAGCCATTTAGGCTCTGCTTTATTTGAGAATAAATTATTAACCAGCGTCAAAAGCGCTGGTTTTTACTTTTTTATAGAGAAATCGAGTAGAAAAAATAGTTACAGTTCACCATTAAATGTCAAAGTTTATTAATAGATTTATCATTAACGTTAAGTGACTAGACTTATTCTGACTTTCCCTAAAATTTTGTTGAATTTCATGATATAATAGGGGCAAATTGAGAAAATGAGCAAGTATTTTCATAAGTCCTTTCAAAAAGTATCTTAGCTTTAGGATGTAAACATGTAAGCTCTGCTTCTCAAGAATAGAATAGTAGGAAAAGACAAGATTAGAAAGAGGTAAGTATCTATGTCATCTCATAAAAAGGTTTCACTTTCTGAGATTAATCAGTCCATCGAGACTCCCAATAATAATCATTTCTGGCAAAATTTAAAGGCCTTTAGGCCCGGGTGCTCTTGTAGCAGTTGGTTATATGGATCCAGAAAACTGGATTACCAGTGTAGTCGGTGGGGCTTCCTATAAGTATAGTCTCTTGTTTGTTATCTTGATTTCATCTTTCATTGCCATGCAACTACAGCAGATGTCAGGAAAGCTTGGGATTGTAACCCAGATGGACCGGGCTCAAGCAACGGCTCATCATTCACCTAAATGGCTTCGTTATAGCTTATAGGTGATTTTGGAGTTGGTCCTGATGGCGACAGACCTGGCAGAAGTACTAGGTTCTGCAATTGCCCTCAATCTTCTATTTAAGATTCCGATTATGATAACCATCCTCTTGACGGTTTTAGATGTCTTTCTCTTGTTGCTTCTGATGAAATTTGGCTTTAAGAAAATCGAAGCGATCGTTACAACACTCATTTTAACCATTCTAGCAATCTTTACCTATCTAGTAGCTTTGTCACATCCAAGCTTCCAAGGAATCGTTGAAGGTTATCTGCCAACTGCAACCTTATTTGAGAGTCCTTTGCCTGGGCATGAAAGTCAATTAACATTAGCACTGGGGATTGTAGGTGCGACGGTTATGCCCCATAACCTCTATTTGCATTCTTCCTTATCTCAAACTCGGAAAATCAATCACAAGGACAAGGATGATGTTCGAAAAGCCGTGCGCTTTATGACCTGGGATTCTAATCTCCAGTTATCCTTGGCCTTTGTGGTTAACTCCCTTCTTTTGATCTTAGGGGCGGCTCTCTTTTTCGGACATGCATCTGAGATTTCTGCCTTTTCACAAATGTATAACGCCTTGCAGGATTCAACTATTGCGGGAGCTATAGCTAGCTCAAACTTATCAACCTTGTTTGCCTTGGCCCTATTAGCAAGTGGTCAGAATTCGACTATCACAGGTACCTTGACAGGGCAAATCGTTATGGAAGGTTTCTTTCATATGCGATTGCCTCAGTGGTTCATTCGTTTGGCGACTCGTCTCTTTGCCTTGTTGTCTGTCATGATTGTAGCGGTTCTGTTTGGTCATCAGGAAAAAACCTTGGATCAGTTATTGGTTTATTCACAGGTCTTTCTTTCAATCGCTCTTCCATTTTCAATCTTCCCTTTGATTTATCTAACCTCGAAAAAATCACTGATGGGAGAATTTACCAATGCCAAGTGGAATACTATCCTTGGTTATATTATTTCCATTATCTTAACTATTCTCAATCTGAAATTGCTGTTTGATATTTTTTAAGAGCATCTGAGATGAAGTAGAAAAAAATCACCCGAGAGTTGAATTCACTGGATTTCAAAAAGTTAGACAAAGAATATACAAAAGGGATTTCGTCCTGTGCTGTACAGGGGAAAGTCCTTTTTAAATGTTAAAAATTGTGATTTTATGATAATATAGGTAGAGAGTTTGTATTTGTAAGTAATTTTATATCTTAGGAAATTTTTTTATTTTTCCTCACTGTTTTTACAAAAATAATAAAAGCAAATTTATTGATATAAAAATATAAATTAAAAATTTGAATTGGTTTCATAGTATTCTTCTCTTAAAGTATGGGAGTATTTTACAGGAATATTAAAGTTATTTATTTTCTCATGAAATATGCAAACAGTCTACATTTTTACCAATCAAGACATTATAAAAACCATTGAAGATTTACAACAATTTAGTTTCCATAGTTTTGATAAGATAAGAGTAATAGAAGGAGGCTGAATATGAAAGAATATATTTTACATCAAGGAAGAGCCGTAGTGAAAGTTCCACTTTCTAAAATTTATTATGTCACAACGCATCCAACAAAAGCTCATACTGTTCTGTTTGTAACAGCAGAAGGCAATTTTGAAGCTTCAACCTCACTAGCTAAAATCGAAGAGGAAAGTTCGGAAGAACTTATTAGATGCCATAGAAAGTTTCTTGTGAATAAAGATAAAATAGCAGGATTTAATCATGAGACAAGAACGATTATGTTTCTGGATGATAGAGTATCAGACATCGCTTGTTCTAGAAGACACTTTACAATATTAAAAAATCAGTGGAAAAATATATAGGAGTGAAGTAGTGAATATTTTTATACTAGAAGATAATTTTTTACAACAGACTAGAATTGAAAATATTGTCAAAAAAATTTTGGTGGATAATAAGGTTGAGTATAGGCATTTTGAGGTTTATGGAAAACCTCAACAGCTTTTAGAGGACATTTCAGAGAGAGGAAATCATCAATTATTTTTACTTGATATTGAAATAAAAGATGATGACAAAAGAGGATTAGACGTTGCTAGAGAAATTAGAAAACTTGATTCTCAAGCAGTGATTGCTTTTGTAACATCACATTCTGAGTTTATGCCTGTATCTTTTGAATATTTAGTATCAGCTATTGATTTCATTGATAAAGAATTACCTGAACCATTATTTATCAAACGAATTGAAAATGTTATTTCAAGTGTTAGAGATAATCAAAGAAGAACAGTATCTGAGGACTCTTTTATATTTACAGGATCCAAAGCTCAAATTCAAGTCCCTTTTAAAGATTTATTGTATATTGAAACATCAACAATTGCTCATAAGTTGACTCTCTATTCCAAACGAGACATAGTTGAATTTTATGGACAATTGTCAGATATTCTTAAACAGGAACCACGTTTATTTCAATGTCATAGATCATTTATCGTAAATCCTTATAATATATCTTTAATTGATAAAGAAAATCGATTAGTTCATTTTCAGAACGGGTCCTCTTGTATTGTCTCTAGATTAAAAAAATTCGTCCACTTATGAAAGCTATCGAAAGACTTCATGACTAAGGAGATTTAGATGATATTTTTTTCTAAATATTATAGGTGTTTTTTTCTATTGTTATGTATCCATACTAAGGTTGTAGGTGAGAAATTAAATCTAAAAAAAGTAGTAATGTCCATTATTCTGTTCCATCTTTTATCATTCCTATTTATTGTTTTATTTAAATCAACTGGATTTTACTTTCTTGGGTCATTATTGCTTTATCCCACCTTTTTTTATCCTATATACTTTGTCTATTAGTAAATTAAGAAGTAAGGTTTCTTTTATTACTTTTTTTACTCATTATTTCCACTTGGATTTTTGGGATGTCATCAGAAATTTTTTTAGGTTACTTTATAATTTTTTTAAGATTCCAATATTGTATAGACTATATGAAACTAATCTAGGAACAATGATTTTTCTCTTTATTAGCTGAAATTATTGTGTTTTTTTCTTATTAGTCTCTTTCGATATAATTTTAGTCATTTAAAAATAAAGAACTTGGATAGAAAGACAAAATTTATTTTAATTACTGCGGATATTTTAATGCTAGCCTATTTTATCTTACCATCTTATATAAACTACAGTGATAAAGTAAGTTGGGATAGAATGTTGGATTATAAAGAATTATTGACAGCAGTTTACTTTTTATTGTTTATTTGTTTTGTTAATCTCTTGGATAGAAGATTACTTCAAGAACTACAGGAGAAAGTCGTTCTACAAAAAGAAATTCAATTGCAAAATCTTAGTAATTATAGTCAACAAGTTGAGGGGCTGTATCAAGAAATTAGAAGCTTTAGACATGATTATGCTAATATTTTATCGAGCTTAAAAATAGGTATAGATCAAAAAGATATTAATCTGGTTTCTCAAGTCTATGATAGTGTTTTGAAAAATTCTGGTGAAAAATTAAAAGGTAAGCGTTTTGATGTAGCACATCTAAGAAATATCAATGATTTGGCGCTAAAGAGTTTACTATTATCTAAGTTATCGGAGGCCCAAAACTTATCCGTTCCAGTTTCCCTGGAGATTGGTGAACAGTTCTCTATAAAAAATATGGAACAAATTGACTTCTTAACAATTACTTCTATCTTGTTAGATAATGCTATTGAGTCCGCAGCAGAAGGAGGAATAGCAGTTTGTTTCCTTGAGGATACAGAATGGAATAAATTAGTCATGATTGTAAAAAATTCTACTTTAGAAAGAGAGATAGAATTGAGAGATATATTCAAGCGTGACAATTCTTCAAAAGGCGTAGGTCGGGGTCTAGGATTGGCCAATGTTCGGAGAATTTTAAAATCTTATCCAAATGTATGTCTGAAAACCACAAGTAAAAATTATGTCTTTACACAGATTTTGGAAATAGAACTTTAAAAGAGTGACCACTCTTAGGATATTCTATTGAATATTTTAAGGGAGGTCTTTTATTGTATTCCTATTATTGTTATGTACGAGAAGGAACTATTCACTATTGGCTTGAGTTCAAAAGTTAGATTTTCTCTGTCTAATTTTTGGTATATGGGTGCAGGTACTTTGCTTTGATTTGTTGTAAACGATTAGAAAATCATAAAAAATGGCATTTTGTGATGAAATTACTACCTTTCAAGATTTTGAAAGGAAAATATTTTTTAGCATGTTATACTAAATTTGTGAGGGTTATAAGGATAAAAATATAAAATATGAGGAAAATTTAAAGACAATGGAACAAAGCAATAATCTTCATGCTTTTGGGTTGATCATCCAGTAGCTAGAGGAGTTCCCTTTAAAGTTAACGAGTATTTATTATCCAAATACTTCTGATAGGTTTGCTTGTTATGGTTCTTGTCAATCATGTTATAGAAATGGGGGTATAATTTAGTAATGAAAAAGCAAGAGATTTTAAAATTTATTGATAAGCTATTATTTTCCGACGAAGTTTCTCATGATGAACAATTAAAAGAAATATTCATGAATGGACGAACTTCAATAGAAAATGATGAATTTGGAGCAATAGGTGGATTAAGTAATGACTTGTCTATGTATTTGATGACTCATCAATATCTAGCTCCTGAAAATGTAATAGAATTTGCTAGTTTAATCGCAAAGATACCTCATCAAGAGCGAGGTAAAGGAGCATTCTTAAATATGCTCGCTATGACACTTGCTAATTTAAAGTGAGTTAAAGAATCTATCTGCTATCCGGAATCGAATATAGTTTATTTACTATCAAGGTGCCGATTCAAATAAACAATATTACATAGGAGGTATTTATCATGAATACAAAGTAATAGAAGAATTCAGAGTGTTTAATCTAAAGTAGAAGAAAGGATTTTATAAGTCTGTTGCGTACTATTTTGATATTTACAGAAAATAGTAAACACGACTTGCAATTAAATTGGAATTCTGGAAATAGAATTTGTAGGAACTGATGTTACATCACGATGGCTGTTATAAGAGTAGCTGGTGGTGCTTATGGATTTAGATAGTAATGAAAGTGTATTAAGATGAATCAACAATTTAGAAATCAATGTTTAGATGCAATCGTAAGATTTGAATCTAGTTTTAAAGAAATGAACTTACCTCAACAACAATACTCCCACGCTTATAGTCTGGTTAGTAAAATAGTCTCTGAACTGAAATTAGAAGGGGTTGCCTTTGCCCAAGCTTTCAGATATTTTTATGAATTTTTTAGCCGTGAGTTATTTCCAGGTGGAGTTGTTTTATCCGAGCAAGCTCGTAAAGATTTTAGTAGAGTATCAGACTTGGCGAATTCTGCGGAACTATTAAGAACAATCCATAGTCCTATTAAAATATTTTGGTAAATAGAAAATGTATTATAATGACATGAATTGCAGCTTGATTTTAAATTAGCTATTTACTAAACGTTTCAAAGTTAGATGATGATCATAGAAAACGCATAATATCAAGTGTTCACAAACATTGATACTATGCGTTTTTTAATGCAGAGATTTACTGGATTATTTCCTTGTGGTGAGTTTTAGCCAAGTATCTTTTTCAATCCTCATCTTAGACGAAAATCCATTATAAAAAGCTGCATGAAGATGCAGCTACACTATAGCAACGGAAGACATGGGATTCGAACCCACGCACGCTTTCACACGCCTACCGCGTTTCCAACACGGCCTCTTAAGCCTCTTGAGTAATCTTCCAATACTTACTAAAATAGTTTATCATAAAGGGATTTATCTTGCAAATAAAATTCAAACAATTGGCAAAATGATAGAAAATGAAAGAAAGTGATAAAAAGTGCTTGACTTTGATTTTTTTTGTGGTAGAATGATTATTGTAATCGTTAACAGGAGGTGAGTAAGTGCTAAAAACCGAGAGAAAAAAATTGATTTTAGAGGAGCTGAGCAAACATAAAGTCATTTCTCTAGAGAAATTAGTAGGTTTGTTAGACACGTCAGAATCAACGGTTAGACGAGATTTAGATGAATTGGAATCGGAAAATAAACTTCGCCGAGTTCATGGAGGAGCAGAGTTGCCTCACTCCTTGCAAGAAGAAGAAACCATTCAAGAGAAATCTGTCAAAAACCTTCAAGAGAAAAAATTGATTGCGCAAAAAGCAGCTTCCCTCATCAAAGAAAAAGATGTTATCTTTGTGGATGCAGGAAGTACAACAGCCTTTCTCATTAAGGAATTGGAGCGAAAAGACATTACTGTTGTGACTAACTCCATTCACCATGCGGTTCAATTAGTGGATAAGCAAATCCCGACAGTTATCATTGGTGGTGGGGTTAAAATGACGACTGATGCCAGCATCGGTGGTGTCGCGCTTAATCAGATTAACCAATTACACTTTGATCGTGCCTTTATCGGAATGAACGGTGTAGATGAAGGTTATTATACAACTCCAGATATGGAGGAGGGAGCTGTTAAGCGTGCTATTCTAGAAAATGCCAAACAAACCTATGTCTTGGCAGATTCATCCAAGATTGGCCAGTCTTGTTTTGCTAAGGTAGCTCCTATAAAACGTGCTATTGTCATTACAAGCAAGGGTCACGAGCTCTTGTCAGCTATCAAAGAAAAAACGGAGGTTATCGAAGTATGATTTATACAGTCACGCTAAATCCATCTATTGACTATATTGTCCGTCTGGATAAAGTGGAAGTTGGTAGTGTTAATCGTATGGATAGTGATGATAAGTTTGCTGGTGGTAAGGGAATCAATGTTAGCCGTGTCTTGAAACGCTTGGATATTCCTAATACAGCGACTGGATTTATCGGAGGTTTTACTGGTAAATTTATCACAGATACTTTAGCTGAAGAACAAATTGAAACCCGATTTGTTCAAGTAGCAGAAGATACGCGTATCAACGTCAAGATTAAAGCGGATCAAGAAACTGAAATCAACGGAACTGGTCCTACTGTTGAGCCTGAGCAATTGGAAGAATTAAAAGCTATTCTTTCAAGTCTAACAGCAGAAGATACAGTGGTATTTGCTGGTTCGAGTGCAAAAAACTTAGGCAATGTCATCTATAAGGATTTGATTGCCTTGACTCGTCAAACGGGTGCTCAAGTAGTCTGTGACTTTGAAGGTCAAACCTTGATTGATAGTTTGGATTATCAACCTCTTCTAGTTAAACCGAACAATCATGAACTTGGAGCTATCTTTGGAGTCAAGCTCGAAAGTTTAGATGAGATTGAAAAATACGCTCGTGAGTTGCTGGCTAAAGGTGCTCAAAACGTTATTATCTCTATGGCTGGAGATGGAGCCCTTCTTGTCACATCTGAGGGAGCATACTTTGCTAAACCAATCAAAGGGACAGTCAAAAATTCAGTTGGGGCTGGTGATTCTATGGTTGCTGGATTCACAGGTGAATTTGTCAAATCAAAAGACGCAGTAGAAGCCTTTAAATGGGGAGTGGCTTGTGGAACGGCAACCACCTTCTCAGATGATTTGGCAACAGCAGAATTTATTAAAGAAACATATGAAAAAGTTGAGGTAGAAAAACGATGAAAATTCAAGATTTATTGAGAAAAGATGTCATGTTGCTTGATTTGCAAGCAACTGAAAAAACAGCAGCTATCGAAGAAATGATTCATAGCTTGGTAGAGCACGGATATGTGTCAGATTTTGAAACTTTCAAAGAAGGTATTTTGGCGCGTGAAGCTTTGACTTCTACAGGTTTGGGTGATGGTATTGCAATGCCACACAGCAAAAACGCTGCTGTTAAGGAAGCGACTGTTCTCTTTGCTAAGTCAAACAAGGGTGTTGACTACGAGAGCTTAGATGGACAACCAACTGACCTCTTCTTTATGATTGCTGCTCCAGAAGGTGCCAATGATACTCACTTGGCTGCCTTGGCAGAATTGTCTCAATACTTGATGAAAGACGGATTTGCTGACAAACTTCGTCAAGCGACATCAGCTGATCAAGTCATCGAACTCTTTGACCAAGCTTCAGAAAAAGCTCAAGAACCAGTTCAAGCTCCTGCAAATGAATCTGGTGACTTTATCGTAGCAGTTACAGCTTGTACAACAGGAATTGCCCACACATATATGGCCCAAGAAGCTCTTCAAAAAGTGGCTGCTGAAATGGGGGTTGGTATCAAGGTTGAAACCAACGGTGCAAGTGGTGTTGGCAACAAATTGACAACAGAAGATATCCGCAATGCCAAAGCTGTTATCATCGCTGCAGATAAAGCAGTTGAGATGGATCGCTTCGATGGTAAACCATTGGTCAATCGTCCAGTTGCAGACGGTATCCGTAAGACAGAAGAATTGATCAACTTGGCTCTTTCAGGGAATGCTGAAGTATATCGTGCTGCTAATGGAGCGCAAGCTTCAACAGCGTCTAACGAAAAACAAAGTCTAGGTGGTGCCTTCTACAAACACTTGATGAGTGGTGTATCACAAATGTTGCCATTCGTTATCGGTGGTGGTATCATGATTGCCCTTGCCTTCTTGATTGATGGTGCTTTGGGTGTGCCTAATGAGAGTCTTGGAAATCTTGGTTCTTACCATGAGCTAGCTTCTATGTTCATGAAAATTGGTGGATCAGCCTTTGGTTTGATGCTTCCAGTATTTGCAGGATATGTTGCCTACTCAATCGCTGAAAAACCAGGTTTGGTAGCAGGTTTCGTAGCTGGTGCTATCGCCAAAGAAGGTTTTGCCTTTGGTAAAATCCCTTACGCTCAAGGTGGTGAAGCAACTTCAGCTCTTGCAGGTGTCTCATCAGGTTTCCTAGGAGCTCTTGTTGGTGGATTTATCGCAGGTCCTTGGTACTCTTAGTTAAAAAATACGTGAAGGTTCCTCGTTCACTTGAAGGTGCTAAATCAATCCTTCTCTTGCCACTATTTGGAACAATCTTGACAGGATTCGTCATGTTAGCTGTTAACATTCCAATGGCAGCAATCAACACTGGTATGAATAACTTCCTTGCTGGTCTTAGTGGAGGCTCTGCTGTTCTTCTTGGTCTTGTCCTTGGAGGAATGATGGCTGTTGATATGGGTGGACCTGTTAATAAAGCAGCTTATGTCTTTGGTACAGGTACTCTTGCAGCAACAGTGTCAACAGGTGGTTCAGTAGCTATGGCAGCAGTTATGGCTGGAGGAATGGTTCCGCCGCTAGCAGTATTCATTGCGACTCTTCTTTTCAAGGATAAATTTACCAAAGAAGAACGTAACTCTGGTTTGACAAATATCGTAATGGGCTTGTCATTCATCACTGAAGGAGCTATTCCATTTGGTGCTGCTGACCCAGCTCGCGCTATCCCTAGCTTTATGGTTGGTTCAGCTTTAGCAGGTGGACTGGTTGGTCTGGCAGGTATCAAACTGATGGCACCTCACGGGGGGATCTTTGTTATCGCTCTTACAACAAATGCCTTCCTTTTCCTTGTCTTTGTCTTGGTAGGTTCTCTTGTAAGTGGAGCTTTGTTTGGTTACCTTCGTAAACCATTAGAAAAATAATCACAAATACTCAAATGACTGAACACGAAAGTGGGCAGTCATTTTTTGATAATGGAGTTAGGAAGACAGTTCTTTAAAGTGATATAATAGAGGTAAATCTTAGAGAATTTAAATGATAGAATACTGAAGTTCTACAAATACCTTAGAGGAGATAAGTGTCATGAGTGATTCTAGAAAAGAAGGAATCGACAAACTAGAAAAGGAACAGTTCGGTCGCAAAAGTCTTACAAAAGAAGTGTTACAGGGAACCTATGCCAGCTTGGTGGAGGAAGATTTTCCTGATTCTAAACGAATTCATTTTATAGCTGATTTAGGTAGGAGCCCAGAAATTGCCTTTCATTTTGAACTCATTTGTAAAGATTGGGAGGAAGGAACTGACCTGAATTTTGAAGCCAGTTTTGACCAGCATGGGCAGGAGGGGATAGACTATCTGTTGGAAACTCTCAATCAAGAGGAAGTGGAGAGTCAACGCATTTTGATTGTTTATTTCCTAGCGAAAATCCTTTCTAAAGTAAGACATAGAGATTTTTATGCGTCTTCTTGCAAGCAACTATTTCCTGTTCTAATCTCTCTTTTACCTAGTTCAGAAGCTTCGAATCGTAGAAAGCTAATCATTGCCCTAGGTTGGATTGGTTCAATAGGTGAGATAGAAATCTTAGGACAACATCTCTTGACTGACCAAGATGCTCTTTGTCGTGCCTGGTCTGCCAGTAGTCTAATGCAATTATCTTTTCATCAAGTAAAAAAAGAAATCTTAATGGAAAAAACGAAGGATTTGTTTTGTGAAGCAATTACAGAAGAAAAGGACTTGCAAGCTTGCGCTCTGATGATAGAAGCAGCCCAGGTATTGTTTGGGAAAAGATGGATCCCTACATCTGCTGTAGAGAAGTTGGAAATCGAAAAGATTGAGAAAGCAAGAAAATCAGCGATCAGGTTTTTGAAGAAGCAGTGATCTCAAGTTGTTGAAAAATCATACAGAAAAGAAACTGCAGAAATATTAACGAAAGATGCTTGTGTCTTGTAGATGCAATCATTTTTCACTTCAAACAAAGTTTCTGAAGTGTGTTATAATAGAAATATGGCAAACAAGAATACAAGTAAACAAGACGGAGACCGTCAAAAGCTGAATTAGAAAGAAAGCAAGCTATTCAACGGATGTTAATTTCCTTAGTCATAGCTTTTTGCTTAATGTTCGCTGCTCTTAGATTAGGAGCAGTGGGACTCACGCTCTATAACCTTATTCGGTTACTAGTAGGAAGTCTAGCCTATCTGATCATCTTTGTCGTTCTAGTCTATCTTTTTTTCTTCAAATGGATTCGGAAGCAAGAAGGTCTGATCTCAGGTTTTCTTTGCATTTTTTCAGGCTTATTACTGATTTTTGAAGCTTATCTAGTATGGAAATATGGCTTAGAGCAGGCTGTCTTAAAGGGGACTTTGGCCCAAGTGTTGACAGATTTGACAGGCTTTCGTGTGACTAGCTTTGCTGGAGGAGGGCTTCTAGGTGTTGCTCTCTACATTCCAGTCGCCTTTCTCTTTTCAAATATTGGTACTTATTTTATTGGAGCCATCTTAATCTTAATCGGTGCTCTTCTAGTTAGTCCTTGGTCTGTCTATGATGTCGCTGATTTTCTTGGAGCACGTTTTGCACTTTGGATGGAGCGACGTGAGCAGAGGAAACAAGAACGCTTCATCAAACGGGAAGAAGAAAAAGCTCGTAAGGAAGTAGAGGAGCAGGAAAGACTCGAAAAAGAACAGGCAGAAAAAGCCTTGTTGGATATCCCTCCTGTTGATATGGAAACTGGCGAGATTTTAGAAGCTTCCCCTGGTCACTTTGATGATTTACCACCCCTTCCAGAGGAAGAATGGATAGAACCTGAAATTATTCTCCCTCAAGCTGATTTTGAATATCCTGAGGAAGCGGATATTCCAGAGGAAGAAGTTTTCTCTGAAGAAGATGATGATGACGAAGAGGTAGAAGTAGATTTTTCTGCTAAAAAAGCTTTGGAATACAAACTTCCAAGCTTGCAACTCTTTGCACCCGATAAGCCAAAAGACCAGTCCAAGGAAAAGAAAATCGTTCGCGAAAATATCAAGATTTTGGAAGAGACCTTCGCAAGTTTTGGTATTAAAGTGACTGTAGAAAGAGCAGAAATCGGTCCGTCGGTGACCAAGTATGAGGTTAAACCTGCAGTTGGTGTCCGTGTCAACCGTATTTCCAATCTAGCAGACGACTTGGCTTTGGCTTTGGCTGCTAAAGATGTCCGTATCGAAGCTCCAATTCCTGGAAAATCCTTAGTCGGAATTGAAGTGCCTAACTCAGAGATTGCGACAGTCTCTTTCCGAGAGCTCTGGGAACAATCGCAAACTAAACCTGAAAATCTGCTAGAAATTCCCCCTTGGGAAAGCTGTCAATGGTACAGCTCGTAGTTTTGATTTGGCTAAAATGCCTCACTTGCTAGTAGCTGGTTCGACAGGTTCTGGTAAATCTGTTGCAGTCAATGGTATCATTGCAAGTATTCTTATGAAGGCACGTCCAGACCAAGTCAAGTTTATGATGGTGGATCCTAAGATGGTTGAGTTGTCAGTCTATAATGATATTCCTCATCTTTTGATTCCGGTCGTAACCAACCCTCGTAAGGCCAGTAAGGCCCTTCAAAAAGTCGTAGATGAGATGGAAAATCGCTATGAACTCTTTGCTAAAGTCGGAGTTCGGAATATCGCTGGTTTCAATGCTAAGGTTGAGGAATTCAACGCTCAATCTGAGTACAAACAAGTACCTCTTCCTTTGATTGTCGTGATTGTCGATGAGTTAGCTGACCTTATGATGGTGGCCAGCAAGGAAGTAGAAGATGCAATTATCCGTCTTGGACAGAAGGCGCGTGCGGCTGGTATTCATATGATTCTCGCGACCCAGCGTCCTTCAGTGGATGTTATTTCTGGTCTGATTAAGGCCAATGTACCATCTCGTGTAGCCTTTGCTGTATCTTCTGGAACGGATTCTCGAACTATCTTAGATGAAAATGGTGCTGAGAAATTGCTTGGTCGAGGGGACATGCTCTTTAAACCAATCGATGAAAACCACCCGGTTCGCTTGCAAGGCTCCTTTATCTCGGATGATGATGTTGAGCGTATTGTTAGCTTTATCAAGGCTCAAGCAGATGCTGATTATGATGACAGTTTTGATCCCGGAGAGGTTTCTGAGACAGAAGGTGAGTCTGGCACAGGAGATGAAGGTGGAGATCCACTATTTGAAGAAGCCAAGGCTTTGGTCATTGAAACCCAAAAAGCGAGCGCATCCATGATTCAACGTAGATTATCAGTTGGTTTTAACCGAGCAACTCGCTTGATGGAAGAATTAGAGATGGCTGGAGTTATTGGACCTGCAGAAGGAACCAAACCACGAAAAGTTTTACAACAATAAAAAACGTAAAAACAGTATAAAAATGCATGGAAACTTTATTGAAAAGTTAGACGAAGTTAGTTTAACTTTTCTGATGAAGTTTCTTTTTTGTGACGAAATGGCTAGAAAAAAGGCCTTCTGAAATTCTATTCAGAATAGTCAGGAAATTGGATTATACTTTTACTAGTTTTACCTGTTAAAGTATTGATTTTTTTAAACTGTTTTTGATATATTAAATTGGTATAGAAAAAAATTATATGTTTATCTAGTGGCGTTAAAAAATTGAGGAGGATATTTTTTTAAACAAAAATGCAAACGCTTACTTTGTAAACTGAAAGGAACAAAAAACCGATGGATAAAAGATTATTTGAAAAACGTTGCAAATATAGTATTCGGAAATTTTCATTAGGGGTTGCTTCTGTCATGATTGGTGCAGCTTTCTTTGGAACTAGCACTGTTCTTGCAGATTCTCCGCAAACAGGTTCAACAGCAAATATGCCAGCAGATTTGGCTGCAGCTCTTGCTAACGCAAAAAAAGATGACGGACGTGATTTTGAGGCGCCAAAACCTGGTGAAGACCAAGGTTCTCCTGAAGTAACTGACGGACCAAAAACAGAAGAAGAATTACTGGAGAAAGAAAAAGAAGCTGCAGCAACTTCAGCAACTGAAAATGAACTTCCTAAAGATTTACGCGAAAAACTCGATAAGGCTGAAGATAGTGGACATTCTACCTCAAAAGATGATTTAGCAAAAGAAGATAAAAGTTTAGTTCCAGAAGATGTCGCTAAAACAAAAAATGGTGAATTAAACTATGGTGCAACAGTAAAAATTCAAAGTGCAGCTGGTGTTGGTAGCGGTATTGTCATCGGTGAAAATCTAGTTTTATCTGTTTCTCATAACTTTATCAAAGATGTTCCAGACGGAAACAATCGTAAGGTAGCTGATAATATTGAAAGTGATGGCGATGTTTATTCAGTTTCTTACGAAGGAGCACCTGATGTTAAATTCAGTAAGAATGATGTTAAGCACTGGGACCGTGAAGGATTCCTAAAAGGTTATAAAAATGACTTGGCCATCGTTAAGCTTCGTTCTCCTCTTGCAAACGCTCCTGTTGAAGTGACTGACAAACCTGCAACTACTAAGGTTGGAGATAAGGTACACGTGTTTGGTTATCCAACTGGAAAACTTTCTCCAATCCTCAATACGACAGTTGAAGATATCAATAATCATGGTGAAGGTGTTCGTGGCATCAGCTATCAAGGAAGTGAACCAGGTGCTAGTGGTGGCGGTATTTTCGATGAAAATGGGAAATTGATTGGTATCCACCAAAATGGTGTATCTGGTAAACGTAGTGGAGGTATTCTCTTCTCACCTGCTCAGCTAGAGTGGATTCAAAACTACATCAAGGGTATTGAAACAACGAAACCAGCTGGTCTAGATGCTCTCGATAAACAAGTTGAGGACAAGGAAGAAAAACCAAAAGAGGATAAACCTAAGGAAGAAAAACCAAAAGAGGATAAACCTAAGGAAGAAAAACCAAAAGAGGATAAACCTAAGGAAGATAAGCCAAAAGAAGAAACACCAGCAGAAAATAAACCAGCAGAAAACAAACCAGCAGAAAACAAGCCAGCAGAAAACAAGCCAGCAGAAAATAAGCCAGCTGAGAATAAACCGGCTGAAAGAAAAGAAGTCAAACCGGAATGGAAAACTGTCGAAAATAAAGAACAACAGGGAACTGTAACGATTCGTGAAGAAAATGGAGTTCGTTACAACCAACTAGCGTCAACTGCTCAAAATGACAATGGTAAAAAACCAGCCTTGTTTGAGAAGGAAGGTTTGACTGTTGATGAAAATGGAAATGCTACAGTTGATTTGACCTTCAAAGAAGAGTCTGAAACAGGTAAATCACGCTTTGGTGTCTTTATGAAATTTAAAGATACCGACAACAACGTTTTTGTAGGGTATGACCAAGGCGGATGGTTCTGGGAATACAAGACAAACGGTAGTGGGCTTTGGTACCAAGGTGGTCGTGTTGCAGCTCCAGTAAATGGTTCTGTCAACCACTTGACTATCAGCCTCAAATCAGATGGACAACTCAACGCAACTAATAATGATGTCAAACTCTTCGACACACTTACCTTGCCATCTGCAGTTAATGACAAACTCAAAGATGAGAAGAAAATCGTTCTTAAGGCTGGCAGCTATGGTAGTGAGAGAACCATTGTAAATGTTAAAACAGATGACCAAGAAGGCGTGAAAAACGACCAAGAGACTGCTGAAAAAGAAAAAGGTGATACAGTAGACGATAGCAAAGTTAAATACGACACTATCGAATCTACAGTATTGAAAGCAGTCATTGACCAAGCCTTCCCACGTATTAAAGAATACGTCCTAAACGGCAACAAGCTTCCAGGTCAAGTTCAACAAATAAATAAAGTCCTCATCAATAAGCATGCAGTTACTCCTGAAGTTACTTATAAGAAGATCAATGCAACAACTGCCGAGTATGAAATGAAACTCCGTGATGAGGAAAATCTTATCAATGCAGATATGACCGTTCGTTTGCAAGTGGTGGACAATCAACTTCACTTTGATGTGACTAAGATTGTCAACCATAACCAAGTAACACCAGGACAAAAGATTGATGATGAACGTAAACTACTTTCTTCTATCAGCTTCCTAGGAAATGCCTTGGTATCTGTATCAAGCGATCAAGCAGGAGCTAAGTTTGATGGGGCAACCATGTCAAACAATACACACGTAAGTGGTGACGACCATATCGAAGTAACCAATCCAATGAAAGAATTGGCAAAAGGTTACATGTATGGATTTGTTTCAACAGATAAACTTGCTGCTGGTGTATGGAGTAACTCGCAAAATAGCTACGGTGGTGGTTCTTACGACTGGACACGTTTGACAGCTTACAAGAATACTGTTGGTAATGCCAACTACGTTGAAATTCATAGCTCTGAATGGCAGTGGGAAAAAGCTCACAATGGTATTGTCTTCCCAGCATATACTAAGGAACTTCCAAGTGCTAAAGTTGTCATCACAGAAGATGCCAATGCTGATAATAAAGTAGACTGGCAAGATGGTGCGATTGCATACCGTAGCATTATGAACAACCCTCAAGGTTGGGAAAAAGTAAAAAATATTACAGCCTATCGTATCGCCATGAACTTTGGTTCACAAGCACAAAACCCATTCCTTATGACCTTGGATGGTATCAAGAAGATCAACCTCCATACAGATGGTCTTGGTCAAGGTGTACTTCTTAAGGGATACGGAAGTGAAGGACATGACTCTGGACACTTGAACTATGCAGACATCGGTAAACGTATCGGTGGTGTTGAAGACTTTAAAGCTCTTATTGAAAAAGCTAAGAAATATGGTGCCCACCTGGGTATCCACGTCAATGCTTCAGAAACCTATCCTGAATCAAAATACTTCAATGAAAATATTCTTCGTAAAAATGCAGATGGTAGCTATAGCTACGGTTGGAACTGGCTTGACCAAGGTATCAACATCGATGCAGCCTATGACTTGGCTCATGGACGTTTAGCACGTTGGGAAGAATTGAAGAAAGAATTGGGTGAAGGTCTAGACTTCATTTATGTCGACGTTTGGGGTAACGGCCAATCAGGTGACAACGGTGCTTGGGCAACTCACGTTCTTGCGAAAGAAATCAACAAACAAGGTTGGCGTTTTGCAATTGAGTGGGGCCATGGTGGTGAGTATGACTCTACCTTCCATCACTGGGCAGCCGACTTGACTTATGGTGGCTATACCAATAAAGGTATCAACAGTGCCATTACTCGCTTTATCCGTAACCACCAAAAAGATGCTTGGGTTGGTGATTACAGAAGCTACGGAGGTGCGGCAAACTACCCACTTCTAGGCGGATACAGCATGAAAGACTTCGAAGGTTGGCAAGGTCGTAGTGACTACAACGGTTATGTAACCAACTTGTTTGCCCACGACGTTATGACCAAGTACTTCCAACACTTCACTGTTAGCAAATGGGAAGATGGTAAACCAGTAACCATGACTGACAATGGTGGTACTTATAAGTGGACACCTGAAATGAAGGTTGAATTGGTCGACGAGGAAAACAACAAAGTAGTTGTTACTCGTAAATCGAATGATGTTAATAGCCCACAATACCGTGAACGCACAGTTACTCTCAACGGTCGTGTCATTCAAGATGGTTCAGCCTACTTGACACCTTGGAATTGGGATGCAAATGGTAACAAGCTAACTGGCGACAAAGAAAAAGATGTACTACTTCAATACTGAAAAAAAGGTGCAACAACTTGGACACTTCCTAGCGACTGGGCAAACGGCAAAGTTTACCTTTACAAACTAACAGACCAAGGTAAGACTGAAGAACAAGAAGTGGCTGTCAAAGATGGTAAGATTACACTTGACCTTCTAGCAAATCAACCTTATGTTCTTTATCGTTCTAAACAAACAAATCCTGAAATGGCATGGAGTGAAGGAATGCACATCTATGACCAAGGATTTAACAGTGAATCTTTGGATCATTGGAAGATTACAGGTGATGCATCTAAGGCTGAAATCGTGAAGTCTCAAGGTGCACAACCAAATGCTTCGCATCCAAGGCAATAAAGAAAAAGTTAGTCTCACTCAAAAATTGACTGGCTTGAAACCAAATACTAAATATGCAGTCTATGTCGGTGTGGATAACCGAAGCGATGCTAAAGCAAGTATTACAGTTAATACTGGTGAGAAAGAAGTGACCAACTACACTAACAAGTCACTAGCACTTAACTATGTAAAAGCCTATGCTCACAATACTCGTCGTGACAACGCAACTGTTAATGATACAAGTTACTTCCAAAATATGTATGCCTTCTTCACAACAGGTTCAGATGTATCAAATGTAACCTTGACCTTGAGTCGTGAAGCAGGAGATGAAGCAACTTACTTCGATGAAATCCGTACTTTCGAAAATGATTCAAACATGTACGGTGATGGTCATGATACTGCAAAAGGCGTCTTCAAACAAGACTTTGAAAATGTCGGACAAGGTATCTTCCCATTTGTCATCGGTGGAATCGAAGGTGTTGAAGATAACCGTACTCACTTGTCTGAAAAACATGGTCCATACACACAACGTGATTGGAATGGCAAGAAAGTTGACGACGTTATCGAAGGAAATTGGTCACTCAAGACAAATGGTCTAGTTAGCCGTCGTAACTTGGTTTACCAAACAATTCCACAAAACTTCCGCTTCGAAGCAGGTAAGACCTACCGTATCACATTTGACTACGAAGCTGGTTCAGATAGTACTTACGCATTTGTAGTAGGTAAGGGAGAATTCCAATCTGGTCGTCGTGGCAGTCAAGCAAGCGATCTCGAAATGCATGAATTACCAAACTCATGGACAGATTCTCCAAAAGCGAAACGTGCAACCTTCCTAGTGACAGGTGCTGAAACTGGCGATACTTGGATCGGTATCTACTCAACAGGTAACGCAAGTAATACTCGTGGAGATTCTGGTGGTAATGCTAACTTCCGTGGTTACAATGACTTCATCATGGATAGACTTCAAATCGAAGAGATTGTCTTGACTGGAAAGATGATGACAGAAAATGCAGTCAAGAACTATCTTCCAACTGTAGCCATGACTAATTACACCCAAGAATCTATGGATGCTTTGAAAGAAGCAGTCTTCAACCTCAGCCAAGCAGACGATGATATCAGTGTAGAAGAAGCTAAAGCAGAAATCGCTAAGGTTAATGCATTGAAAGACGCTTTAGTTTTGAAGAAAGTAGCTCTTGTGGCAGATGACTTTGCAAGTCTTTCAGCTCCTGCTCAGGTTGGTGAAGGTATTGAAAATGCCTTTGACGGTAACTTGTCTAGCCTATGGCATACATCATGGGGCGGAGGAGATGTTGGCAAGCCAGCAACCATGGTCTTGAAAGAACCAACTGAAATTACAGGCTTCCGTTATGTTCCACGTGGTTCAGGTTCAAATGGTAACTTGAGAGATGTGACTCTTGTGGTTACTGATGAAACAGGTAAGGAACATACCTTCAATGCAACCAATTGGGCTGACAACAATAAACCAAAAGATATCGACTTCGGTAAAACTATCAAAGCTAAGAAGATTGTCCTAACAGGAACAAGAACTTACGGAGATGGTGGTAACCAATATCAATCAGCTGCAGAGCTTATCTTTGCTCGTCCACAAGTTGCTGAAGCAGGTCTTGATACATCAGCATATGAAGCTGCATTGGCCAAGGCTCAAAAATTGACTAATAAGAGCAATCAAGAAGAAGTGGCAGGTGTTGTTGCTAGCATGAAATACGCAACTGATAATCACCTATTGACTAATAGAATGCTTAAATACTTTGCAGATTATCTCGATCAATTAAAAGATGAAACACCTACTCCAACTCCAGATCCAGAACCGACACCAGATCCACAGCCAACTCCAGATCCAGAGCCAACTCCGAACCCAGAACCAACTCCAGATCCTAAACCAGAAACTCCAACATCAAGCAAGGGAGACGAAGCAGCACCAGTAGTTGAAGTTCCGGAATTCACAGGTGGTGTAAATGGTACTGAAGCAGCTATTCATGAAGTTCCAGAATACACAGACCCAATCGGTACATCAGGGGATGAGCCAGCACCGGTTGTAGAGCTTCCAGAATACACAGGGGTTCTAGGTACAGCAGGTGATGAGCCAGCACCGGGGTTCTAGGTAGGTACAGCAGGTGATGAGCCAGCACCAGTTGTAGAACTTCCAGAATATACAGGGGTTCTAGGTACAGTAGGCGATGAGCCAGCACCGGTTGTAGAACTTCCAGAATATACAGGGGTTCTAGGTACAGCAGGTGATGAGCCAGCACCAGTTGTAGAAGTTCCAGAGTATACAGGACTAGTTGGAACGGCAGGAGAAGAAGTAGCTGTAAACGAAGTTCCAGAATTCAAGGGTGGAGTTAACGCAGCAGAAGCAACTGTGAGCCAAGCACCAGAATTTACAGGTGGTGTAAATGGAGCTGAAGCAACGGTTCATGAAGTACCAGAGTTTACCGGCGGTGTGAATGGAAGTGATGGCGCAATCCATGAAGTTCCAGAATACAAAGGCCAAATTGGTACAGTAGGTAACCAACCTGCGCCTGTAGTGGAAAAACCAGAGTATCGAGAAGATTCAAAACTTTCAGTAGAGAATAAAGATACATCTAAAGAGGTGAATTCAAATGCTCTTCCAAATACGGGTGAACATAATTCTGAAACAGCTCTCTTCATCGCAAGTGTTAGCATAGCAGTTTCAGCAGCACTCTTAGCTGTCAAAAGAAAAGAAGATTAAAATATAAGAGAGTTTTCGTCTAACGATGGCTCGAACTCCTTACTTATTGTAGTGGAGAAAAACAAAACCCGGAGAGGACCTCTAGGTCCTCTTCTTTTTCTAAAGGGGAATGAGAACGCTTACTCTTGAAGCGTATGAAAGGAAACAGGAGAAAAATGGGAAAACACTTATTTGAGAAACGGTGTCATTACAGTATTCGTAAATTTACGATTGGTGCAGCTTCTGTCATGATTGGTGCCAGTATCTTTGGTGCAGGAATGGTTCAAGCAGCAGAAAAAGAAGTTCCTGTAGAAACTGAGGGAGCAGTAACACAGGTCCAACCACTGGAAAAGTTACCAGCAGATTTAGCATCAGCTATTGATAAAGCTGAAGCAAATGCTGGTGCCGTCGAAAATAAAGCCACTGAGGTGGCAACTCAGCCAAATGTAGAAGAAACTCCGAAGAAAGAAGTAGAAACTCCGACAGTTGCTCCTCAAGCTGAAACAAAACCAGTTGCTAAGGATTTAGTTGAAACACCAGATGTCAATCATCTAGAAAAGGCGACTGCAACAGCTTCAAACCATGAAGCCAATACACCATTTACAGCAGAAAAGGCAATTGATGGCAAACCTGATACTCGTTGGGCTACTGATCAAAACGTTGAGAAACCAACAATCGAATTTACACTTGAAAAGACAACTGTAATTAAGCATGTGGAAATTGATTGGGATCGCCGTCTTCGTGGTCAACAAAACGATCCAAATATCAAATCTTGGAATCTCTACTACGCTGGGCAAGATGATGTAAATGGTTCAGGTAACAAGGAATGGAAGTTGGCTCATCAAAGAACAGGAACACCTGTACTTGATGAAAAGGTTGACTTAAAAGAAGCTATCCATGCTAAGTACCTTAAACTTGAAATCACAGACTATCAAGCTGGTACTATGAACTGGAAAAATGTTGGTATCCAAGAGATTCGTGCGTATTCAAACATTCCAGATGCAAGCAAACCAACAGACATTCGTCAAGTTACAGAACTAACAGTTGCTGAAGACGGTAAGTCACTTGTTTTACCGAGCTTGCCAGGAAAAGTTAGCTTGATTGGTAGCAACAAACAGGGAGTTATTGATCTTAATAACAAAATCTACAAACCCTTAACAGACCAAACTGTTAAGGTAATGGTCCAACAAATCAAGGATACTCATACCTTCACAAAAGAATTTGAAGTCCTTATTAAAGGGTTACATGCAGACGAAGGTGTTGGAACCAAACCAGCAGTTGCTCCAGCAGTTCAACAATGGTATGGAACTGAAGGAAAATCTTCAATTACAGCTGATACCGTGATTTCAGTTGGCGATTCTGGATTTGGTCAAGAAGCTAAATTCTATCAGACTGACCTTGAAAGTCGTGGGCTAGAAATCGCTACAGGTGATCAAACAGCTCAAAAACGGATTGAATTTAAAAAGGTTGAAGATAAGGGTTATGGTAAAGAAGGCTATGGTATCACTGTAAAAGATGGTGTTATCACTGTAGAAGCTGCAACCAACGCAGGAGCCTTCTATGCAACTCGTACTCTCCTTCAGATGGGAGAAAAAGACTTACAGAATGGTGAAATCCGTGATTTCCCAAGCTTTAGTCACCGTGGCTTTATGCTAGATACAGGTCGTAAGTTTATTCCTTATGATACTCTCGTGGATATCATGCTTAACATGGCCTACTACAAGATGAACGACTTGCAGTTGCACTTGAATGACAACTATATCTTCTTAAAAGATCATTTAGCAGGGAAAAATCTTACTCCTCAAGAGGAACTGGATTATGTCCTAAAAAATGCTAAGACTGGCTTCCGTGTAGAAACAGATGTTGTTGGTGACAATGGTGAAAAATTAACATCAGACGAGCATTATACTAAGGAAGAAATGCAACAGATCATCAAGTTGGCTAAAGCTTTGCATATCAACCTTGTTCCTGAGATAGACACGCCAGGTCACGCTTTGTCCTTTGTTAAAGTTCGTCCAGACCTTATGTATAAAGGTAGTCTGAGCGATTATAGAGGTAAGCACAATGTAGAACGTGTTGCTATGTTGGACTTGGATAACAAGTATGAAGAAACTCTTGCTTTTGTTAAATCAGTCTATGATAAATTGCTCGATGGAGAAATGCACCACTTCATGGTGTCTCAACAGTTCATATCGGAACTGATGAGTACTACGGCAGTAGAGAAAGCTATCGTCGCTTTGTAAACGATATGATCCAGTACATCAAAGGTAAGGGCTTAACACCACGTATTTGGGGTTCACTTAGTGCTAAACCAGGTTCAACGCCAGTTGATTGGAAAGATGTAGAAGTTGATATCTGGAGTATCGGATGGCAACGTCCAGCTGATGCTATTGCTCAAGGTGCTAAGATTATCAATATCACAGATATTCCAACCTATAGTGTTCCTAGTGGAAGCAATAGTCAAGGTGGTTACGGAGACTATGCAAGTTATGAACGCCAATACAATAGTTGGACTCCAAATGACTTTACAACAGGTGGAGGACCTCGATTAGAAGCATCTAATCCAAACATTATCGGTGGTGGTCACGCTGTATGGAATGACAATATTGACCTTCACGAAACTGGACTTACTTCTTACGATATCTTTAAACGTTTCTTCAAGAGTATGCAGACTACTGCAGAACGTACTTGGGGATCTGATCGTGCAGGCAAGACTTTTGCAGAGCGCACCTTGCCAACAAGTGTTTATGCACCACAATCTAATCCTGATAAGACAGTATTCGAAGCGACTTGTTCAAGATCAATCCAGAAACTATCAAAGATTATCTTGCTAAGAAAGTACAGAAGACTGAAGCAGGTTTAAACTTCGAAAAAGATAGCACTATCGAAGGTCTTGTTGGTGATGTTGGTCCGAGTCATGTCTTGAAATTGGATGTCACTGTAACTGGTGATGGGCAACAAACCTTCTCAACTAGCGGAGACAACCAACTTTATCTTGCGGATAAGGATGGCTACCTCGCTTATAAATTTGAACAATTCCATATCCAATTTAACAAAAAACTTGAAAAGAACAAACGTTATCAAATTTCTGTCGTAACCAAACCTCAAGTAACAGAAGTTTATGTAGATGGTGAAAAGGTTGAGCGTATCGCAAATCCAGCTTACCCTCGCTTTGCTCATAATAGTTTGGTTCTACCTCTTGAAACAATCGGTGGCTTCAAAGGAATCTTGCATAGTGCTGAGTTGTCAAATGAACCATTCGTAAATCCACGTTTGATTCCAAATGATAAATTTACAGTTTCTGCAACAAGTCAGGAATTGCCAGGAACCAATGCTGAAGGTCCAGTAGAAAAAGCCTTCGACAATGATCCGAATACTTTCTGGCATTCAAAATGGTTTGGAGATCAGGCTCCATTCACTGTTGCAATGAACTTGAAAGCAGCAGAAAAAGTAAATGGTCTGACCTACCTTCCACGCCCAGGTGGAGGCAATGGTGTCGTAACATCTTATGAAATCTATGCTCAAAAAGATGGTCAGATGGTTAAAGTTGCTTCTGGAACTTGGGAAAATAATGCCAAAGAAAAGACAGTTAACTTTGAGGCTATTGAAACAGATAAGATAGAGTTTAAAGTTCTAGAAGGTGTGCGTGGATTTGGTAGTGCAGCAGAGATTCAACTTCTTAAGCCACTTTCTGATAGCAAACCAGAAGAGCCAGTTACTCCAGAAAAACCTGTCACTCCAGAAAAACCTGTCACTCCTGAGAAACCTGTCACTCCAGAAAAACCTAAAGTTGAAGAAGTAAGCGATGGTACAACTGAACTTGCTGATAGCTTTGTAGCTAGCAAACCAGCTAGTGACGACGTAGTTGCTGCAGCAGCACAAAGTCAAGACTATCTCAAGAAAGAATATAAGGTATTCCCAACACCACAAAAAGTAACTTATGGTGAAGGCGTTACGAAACTCCATAAACAAGTAAATCTTGTTATGGGCGATCAGTTAGATATCTATACTCGTAACCGCTTGAAGAGTGTTCTACAAGATCATCAAATTTCATACACAAGCAGTCAAACACCTGTAGCAGGTGCAACAAACATCTACCTTGGCGTTCATGGACAAAATTCACAAGCTGAAAAAGAAATGCCAAGTCTATCTCAAGGACTCTTTGATAAGATTGATGCTTACGCTTTGTCAATTAAGAACAATACAATCTCTATCGTCGGTAAGGATACAGATGCTGTCTTCTATGGTTTGACAACTCTCAAACACATGCTTAATGAAAGTGAAGCTCCAGTTTTACGTAATGTAACTGTTGAAGACTTCGCTGAAATTAAGAACCGTGGCTTTATCGAAGGTTACTATGGAAATCCATGGAGCAATGCTGATCGTGCTGAATTGATGCGCTACGGTGGTGACTTGAAGTTGACTCAATACTTCTTTGCACCAAAAGACGATCCATACCACAACAAGAAATGGCGTGAACTTTATCCAGAAGAAAAATTAGCTGAAATTCGTGAATTGGCACGTGTCGGAAACCAAAACAAGACTCGTTATGTTTGGACCATCCACCCATTCATGAACAACCGTATCCGATTCGGAAACGATGCTGACTACCAAAAAGACCTTGAAACCATTAAGGCTAAGTTCACTCAATTGATGGATGTCGGTGTCCGTGAGTTCGGTATTCTAGCCGATGATGCTCCAAGTCCAGTTGGTGGCTACAATAGCTATAACCGCTTAATGAAGGACATGACAGATTGGTTGACTGAAAAACAAGCAACTTATGTTGGTCTTCGTAAGGAAATGATCTTCGTTCCAGGTCAATATTGGGGTAATGGACGTGAAGATGAGTTGAAATCACTTAACGAAAATCTTCCAAGTTCAGCATCAATGACCCTTACTGGTGGTAAGATTTGGGGTGAAGTGTCTGAAAGCTTCCTCTCTAACCTTAAGAATAACCTGACTGCAGGAGGTAAGACCTACCGACCAGTTTCTCTATGGGTAAACTGGCCTGTTACAGATAACTCTAAACAACACTTGATCTTGGGTGGTGGTGAGAAATTCCTTCATCCGAATGTAGACCCTAGTCTCCTATCAGGTATCATGTTGAACCCAATGCAACAATCTGAACCTTCTAAGATTGCCCTCTTCTCTGCAGCTCAATATGCATGGAAACAATGGAAGTCAGAAGAAGAAGCTAAGAAAGTAAATGACATCGCCTTCAACTTTGTTGAAAACGGTAAGTTTACAGATAGCGAAGCATCAGTTGCCTTCCGTGAGCTTGGTAAACATATGATCAACCAAAACATGGATGGTCGTGTTGTGAAATTGGAAGAGTCTGTTGAACTTGCACCGAAATTGGCGACCTTCATGTCTAAGTTGAAAGCTGGTCAAGATGTTAGTGCAGAGCGTCAAGAATTGCGTGCAGAATTTGCTAAACTAAAAGCAGCAGCTCAACTTTATAAAGCATCTGGTGATGAAAAGATGCGTGCTCAAATCCACTACTGGTTGGATAATACTATTGACCAAATGGACGCATTGAGTGCTCTTCTTGATGGTACAGAAGCTATCGAAAAGAATGATTCTGCAAAACTTTGGGATAGTTACTATAAGGGCTTGAAACTCTATGAACAGTCTCAAACCTATACCTTCCACTATGTAGACCATGATGAAAGAGCTGAGTTGGGTGTTCAACATATCCGTCCATTCTTGCTTGGCCTTCGTGAAATCCTTGCAACAGAAGTCCAAAAAGCCTTGCATCCTGACCAAGTCATTAGTACCTTTATCACAAACCGTACTGGTGTCGAAGGTGGACTTGCTGAAGTGACTGACGGTGATTTAGGAACACATGCTTTGATCAAATCACCAAACAGTATCAAGACTGGTGATTACATTGGTTTGAAATTTAACAAGGCTGTTCCAGTTCAAAACTTGACCTTTGCAATGGGAACTCAAGCAAATCCTCGTGATACCTTCAACAACGCTAAGGTTGAATATCTCAATGAAAATGATGAGTGGGTAACACTTTCAGAACCAAGCTACACTGGTAATGAACCACTGCTTAAATTTGAAAACCTCAATATCAACGCCAAAGCTGTTCGTATGATTGCGACTTCAGATCGTGATAATACTTGGTTTGCTGTACGAGAAATTGCTGTTAACCGCCCTGTAGAAGTTACTCGTGCTAAACAGTCAGCTACTGTGACTATCAGTCCAAATCTTATGTACAAGTACAACACAACAGTTGGTCAGATTACAGACGGACGTGATAATACTGAAGCCATGCTTGCAAATGCTGATAGAACAGACACAACTCCAGTAAATGGTTGGGTACAACTTGACTTGGGTGAAGTTAAACCTGTGACCAAGGTTCGTTTGGTTCAAGGATCAGGAGATAAATTGGCAGAAGGTGTTCTTGAATATTCTGCAGATGGTAGCTCATGGCAAGAATTGGATCGCTTGACTGGTGAACAAACCAAAGAAATCGAAACTCCAATTTCAGCTCGCTACGTTCGTGTTCGCAATACTAAGAACATCAACCTATGGTGGCGTATCGCTGACTTCTCAGTTGAAACACGTGCAGGCAATAGCGAATTGACTGATACAAACGTTGAGAGCTTGAAGTCAACTCCAGTTTATGACAGCCTAGGCCGTTATGACCTGCAAATTCCAAGCGGAACTAAGCTTCCAGCTAATAGCTACTTGGGTATGAAACTTGATCGTCTACACCAAGCTGAAAGCATTCAAGCACTTGGTACAGAAATCCATCTCTCAACTTGGAATACTCTCCAAATGCTCAAGAATGGTATCCAGCTGATCAAGTGACTGATAAGTCCTTGGTACGTTATGTTCGTCTAGTTAATAAGACTGATCAAGAACAAGCAGTGACAGCAACCTCTCTACTTGTTAAGACAAAAGAAGTTCAACCAACGACACTTGATTCTACATCAATGGGAATTCACCCAACATACGGTCGAAATGATGTTCGCAAAATCAAGAATTTGGATCAGTTGTTCGATGGTGTTTACAATAACTTTGTAGAGTTTTCAGACTATGCTCGTAAAGATGGTCATATCACCTTGAAACTTGGTAGTGAACGTGATATTAAGAAGATTAGAGCTTACATCCAAGACGGCACTCAAAACTATCTCCGTGATGGTAAGATTCAAGTCAGTCAAGATGGCAAGACTTGGACAGATGTTGTGACAGTTGGTGACGGCCTTGCTAATGAAACACGTGATGACTCCTTGACAGATGGCTGGACACATGATTCTAAGATGCCAGGAAATCGCTATATCGAGGGTGAACTTTCAAGCCCAGTTAAAGCCAACTATCTCCGTGTTCTATTTACAGCAGACTATGATGCTCGTTTTGTAGGCTTCACTGAGTTGGTGATCAATGATGGTGAATTCGTGAAACCAATCAATGACCCAACTGTTGAAGGAAACAGCGGTGAAAGCCAAGGCAACCTTTACACTAACCTTGTAGATGGTAAAGTCTTGACAAGCTACAAGGCTGAGAAAGAACAAGGTGAGCTTGTCTACCACTTGTCAGAACCGACAGATGCTAACCATATCCGACTTATTTCAAGTCTTCCTCAAGGAGTGAAAGCTCGTGTGCTTGCTCGTACTCTGAAAGAAGATAAAGCAGATGCTTGGTCAGAACTAGGTGAGATTACCTCAAGCTTCCAAACATTTGCTGTCAGAGATAAGTCTCCATTATTAGATGTCAAACTTGTTTGGGAAGGTGGCAAACCAGAGTTCTACGAAATGACTACATTCCACCAAGAACTTCCGGAAGAACCAGAGAAACCAGCTCCAACTACAAGTAAGGGTGATGAGCCAGCACCAGTAGTAGAAGTCCCAGAATTTACTGGTGGCGTAAATGGTGTCGAAGCAGCTGTTCATGAAGCTCCAGAATACACTGAAGCTATTGGCACAGCAGGCGATGAAGCAGCACCAGTAGTAGAAGTCCCAGAATTCAAGGGTGGCGTTAACGCAGTCGAAGCAGCTGCTCATGAAGTTCCAGAATACACAGGAGCTATTGGTACAGCAGGTGACGCAGCAGAACCAGTAGTAGAAGTCCCAGAATTCAAGGGTGGAGTTAACGCAGTCGAAGCAGCTGTTCATGAAGTTCCAGAATACACAGGAGCAATTGGTACAGCAGGTGAAGCAGCTATTCATGAAGTTCCAGAGTTTACTGGCGGAGTGAATGGTGACGCAGCAGCTGTTCAGGAAGTAAGTCCAGAATACACAGGCAGTGTTAATGGAGCAGAGGCCGCTATTCATGAAGTTCCAGAGTTTACAGGTGGAGTGAATGGTGTCGAAGCAGCTGTTCAGGAAGTAAGTCCAGAATACACAGGTGGTGTCAATGGAGCAGAAGGAGCAATCCATGAGGTTCCAGAATACAAAGATGAGCAGTCTCTTGTAGCTCTTACTATGTCACAAGATAAGACTTATCAAGCACCTGCAAGTCATCCATACAAACTCCCAGAGACAGGCACTAAAGAAAATGCTGGCCTTGCAGCCGTAGGTCTTGTAGGAGCACTTCTTGGTATGTTTGCTATGGGAAAGAAAAAAGACGACGAATAAGATGATGTAAAAGCATCCAAGTCATAGAGATTGGATCAAGAGACTAATCTCGATTATAAAAAGCGGACAAAACTAGTTTTCTGATGAACAGAATCTGGTCTTGTTATAGAGCCCGCTTTTTTATAGGCTCGATATTGAATTATGTAAAAAACCAGTGCTACAACAATCACTGGTTTTTGGTTATTTTTAGGAAGCCCCACTTGTAGCTGTAGTAGCTGTATCTGTTGCTTGTGTACTAGAAGGAGTGTCAGTTTGCTCTTTTTTACTTGTCGACTCTTCTTTCTTACTTTCTGCACTGCTACTAGATTGAGTTGTTGTTTCTTCTTGTGTGTTTTCTTTTGTAGAAGTATTGTCCTTGTTTGGAGTAGTATTCTCTCGAGGGGATTCCTTTTGAATCTCTTTTATGACTGTTGTCTGGGTTGTCGTAGTTTCTTTTTTAGAGTTATTGTTGTTATTATTATTCATAGCATTCATGATGGTGATACTTGCAGTAATCAGCCCCAGAATACTACCGATAGTAGCTATCGTCTTTTGAAAAACAGTAAATCCTTTTTTGATGTGTTCTGTTTTGGGTTTTGATGTTCTACGATAATTAGACATAATATCTCTCCTTTACTAAAATTCATTATACCGAAAATCTTTAAAAAAAACTTAAATGAACCTGAATTGCCTTTCTTGTCGCCTGAACTGTTTCGTGATACAATAGAAGGAGTGATTTTAGAAAGCGTGAGAAACCATGATTTACTTTGATAATTCGGCAACGACCAAGCCATACCCTGAAGCCTTAGAGACTTATATGCAGGTTGCTTCAAAGATTATAGGAAATCCTTCAAGTCTCCATCGTTTGGGAGACCAATCTAGCAGAATTTTAGAAGCTTCTCGTCAGCAGATTGCGGATTTAATTGGCAAGAAAAGCGAAGAAATCTTCTTTACCTCTGGTGGGACTGAAGGGGATAACTGGGTTATCAAAGGGGTTGCATTTGAAAAAGCGCATTTTGGTAAGCACATTATTGTGTCATCTATTGAACACCCAGCAGTCAAGGAGTCAGCCCTCTGGCTCAAGACTCAAGGTTTTGAAGTGGATTTTGCACCAGTTGATAAAAAAGGATTTGTAGATGTAGAGGCCTTGGCAGGCCTACTTCGTCCTGATACAACTCTTGTCTCTGTTATGGCAGTCAACAATGAAATTGGCTCCATCCAGCCCATCCAAGCTATTTCAGAACTTTTAGCGGATAAACCAACCATTTCTTTCCATGTTGATGCTGTTCAGGCCTTGGCCAAGATTCCGACAGAAAAAGTATTTGACAGACCGAGTGGATTTTTGCAACCTTCTCCAGTCATAAAGTTCCATGGAGTTCGTGGTGTTGGCTTTGTCTATATCAAGTCTGGTAAGAAAGATTACACCGCTTTTAACTGGTGGTGGCCAAGAGCGCGATTATCGTTCAACAACTGAGAATGTAGCAGGGAATTGCAGCAACAGCCAAGGCACTACGTTTGGCTATGGAGAGACTAGACTTGTTTGCTATTAAAACAAGTCAGTTGAAGGAAGTCATCCGTCAGGCTATTCTTGACTATCCAGATATTTTTGTCTTCTCAGGTGAGGAAGATTTTGCCCCTCATATTCTGACCTTTGGGATTAAGGGTGTTCGTGGCGAAGTCATTGTTCATGCCTTTGAAGACTATGATATTTTCATCTCTACAACCTCTGCTTGTTCGTCCAAGGCTGGAAAACCTGCTGGTACCCTGATTGCCATGGGCATTGAAAAGGGTAAGGCCCAGTCAGCAGTTCGTCTAAGCCTAGACCTAGAAAATGACATGAGTCAAGTTGAGCAATTTTTGACTAAACTAAAATTAATCTACAATCAAACTAAAAAAGTAAGATAGGAGCATTCATGCAGTATTCAGAAATTATGATTCGCTATGGTGAGTTGTCAACCAAGGGCAAAAACCGTATGCGTTTCATCAATAAACTACGTAATAATATCTCAGATGTCTTGTCCATCTATCCTCAAGTCAAAGTCACAGCAGACCGCGATCGTGCCCATGCTTATCTGAATGGGGCAGATTATGAACCGGTGGCAGAATCTCTCAAGCAAGTTTTCGGGATTCAAAACTTTTCACCTGTATACAAGGTTGAAAAATCTGTCGAGGTTCTGAAGTCTACTGTCCAAGAGATTATGAAGGACATCTACAAGGAAGGTATGACCTTTAAAATTTCGAGTAGACGCAGCGACCACAACTTTGAACTCGATAGTCGTGAACTCAATCAAACGCTTGGTGGAGCAGTTTTTGAAGCTATTCCAAACGTTCAAGTCCAAATGAAAAATCCTGATATCAATCTGCAAGTGGAGATTCGTGAGGAAGCAGCTTATCTTTCTTATGAGACCATTCGAGGAGCAGGTGGTTTACCAGTTGGAACTTCTGGGAAAGGCATGCTCATGTTGTCAGGTGGGATTGACTCACCAGTAGCTGGTTATCTAGCTCTAAAACGTGGAGTGGATATCGAAGCTGTTCACTTTGCTAGTCCACCATATACCAGTCCAGGTGCCCTCAAAAAAGCCCAAGATTTAACCCGTAAACTGACTAAGTTCGGTGGTAATATCCAATTTATCGAAGTACCTTTCACGGAGATTCAAGAAGAGATTAAAGGCTAAGGCTCCAGAAGCTTATCTCATGACTCTGACTCGCCGCTTTATGATGCGCATTACAGACCGTATCCGTGAAGTGCGAAATGGTTTGGTCATCATCAATGGTGAAAGTCTTGGTCAGGTGGCAAGCCAAACCCTGGAGAGTATGCAGGCTATCAATGCGGTGACTAATACACCGATTATCCGTCCAGTTGTGACTATGGATAAGCTAGAAATCATTGACATTGCGCAAGAAATTGATACCTTTGAAATTTCTATCCAGCCGTTTTGAAGATTGTTGTACTATTTTTTTGCACCCGATCGTCCGAAAACAAATCCAAAGATTAAGAATGCTGAGCAGTATGAAACACGTATGGACGTTGAAGGATTGGTTGAACGAGCAGTAGCAGGAATCATGATCACAGAAATCACACCTCAAGCAGAAAAAGATGCTGTGGACGAGTTGATTGAAGATCTCCTCTAATTAGAAAACCCAGAAGAATAGAGAAAATAAGTAGAAAAAGTTAGTTTTTTGTTCTAAATTTAGACGAAAACTGACTTTTTTTCTATTTTTGTGCTATAATAAGATAAAATTTTGAATATAGAGAGTTTTCTGACAATGAATCAATCCTATTTTTATCTAAAAATGCGAGAGCATAAATTAGTGGTTCCCTACACAGGTAAGGAGCGCCGGGTACGTGTTCTCCTCCCCAAAAACTATGATAAAGACACGGATAGAAGCTACCCTGTTGTCTATTTTCACGATGGACAAAACGTCTTTTATAGTAAGGAATCTTACGTTGGACATTCCTGGAAGATTATCCCAGCTATCAAGCGAAATCCAGATATCAGCCGTATGATTGTTGTGGCTATTGACAATGATGGTCTTGGTCGAATGAACGAGTATGCAGCATGGAAATTCCAAGAGTCCAACATTCCTGGCCAACAATTTGGTGGTAAAGGGAGTCGAGTACGCTGAGTTTGTCATGGAAGTGGTCAAACCCTTTCATCGACGAAAAACTATCGGACAAAAGTCTGATAGCAAGCACACTGCTATGGTTGGATCTTCTCTGGGTGGCAATATTACCCAGTTTATTGGCTTGGAGTATCAGGATCAGATTGGATGTTTGGGAGTTTTTCTCATCAGCTAACTGGCTTCACCAAGAGGCCTTTGATCGCTATATGGAGCGAAAAAAACTATTGCCTGACCAGCGTGTCTTTATCTATGTTGGTACGGAAGAAGCAGACGACACAGACAAGACCCTCATGGCTGGCAATATTAAGCAGGCCTATATTGACTCTTCTCTTCGCTATTATCATGATTTGATAGCAGGGAGGAGTTCAGTTGGAAAAATCTCTCTCTCAAGGTTCAGGCTGGAGCCATTCACCATGAAGTGCCATGGTCAGAAAAATCTTCCAGCTTGCCTACGCTTTTTTTGCAGAAAAATTGGTAATTAGTATAAAGGGAGACAAGATATGCATATTGAACATCTTAGCCACTGGAGTGGTCATCTTAACCGTGAAATGTATGTCAATCGATACGGACATGCAGGCATCCCAGTTGTTGTCTTTGCTTCTTCAGGTGGTAGCCACAATGAATACTATGATTTTGGAATGATTGATGCTTGTGCATCCTTTATTGAAGAAGGTCGCGTGCAGTTCTTTACCCTTTCAAGTGTCGATAGTGAGAGTTGGCTAGCAACATGGAAAAAAATGGTCATGACCAAGCTGAAATGCACCGTGCTTATGAGCGATACGTTATTGAAGAAGCCATTCCTTTTATCAAAGCATAAGACAGGCTGGTTTCGACGGCATGATGACGACAGGCTGCTCTATGGGAGCCTATCATGCACTCAACTTTCTTTCCTTCAGCATCCAGATGTCTTTACCAAGGTTATCGCCCTCAGCGGTGTTTATGATGCGCGTTTCTTTGTAGGTGACTACTACAATGATGATGCTATCTATCAAAAATTCACCAGTAGACTATATCTGGAATCAAAAATGATGGTTGGTTTATCGATCGTTACCGTCAGGCTGAGATTGTGATTTGTACTGGTTTAGGTGCTTGGGAGCATGATGGCCTGCCTTCTTACTACAAGTTAAAAGAAGCCTTTGACCAAAAACAAATTCCTGCCTGGTTTGCTGAATGGGGGCACGATGTTGCCCATGACTGGGAATGGTGGCGCAAACAAATGCCATATTTCCTCGGTCACATGAGTCTATAAAAGGAGTCGCATATGAATTATCTTGTAATTTCACCCTATTACCCACAAAATTTCCAACAGTTTAGTATTGAACTAGCCAATAAAGGAATCACCGTTCTAGGGATTGGGCAAGAACCCTATGAACAACTAGATGAGCCACTGCGCAATAGCTTGACTGAGTATTTCCGTGTTGATAATCTTGAAAATATTGATGAAGTTAAACGTGCAGTTGCCTTTCTTTTCTATAAGCATGGTCCAATTGACCGTATCGAATCTCACAATGAATACTGGCTAGAGTTGGATGCTGCTCTTCGTGAACAATTTCATGTCTTTGGTGCCAAACCAGACGACCTCAAAAAGACCAAGTTCAAGTCTGAGATGAAAAAACTCTTCAAAAAAGCTGGAGTTCCAGTGGTTCCAGGTGCTGTCATTGAAACAGATGCAGATGTTGACAAAGCTGTGAAAGAAATTGGCCTTCCCATGATTGCCAAACCTGATAATGGAGTAGGTGCAGCAGCAACCTTCAAACTTGAAACAGAAGATGATGTAAACCACTTTAAGGCTGAATGGGACCACTCAACCATTTATTTCTTTGAAAAATTTGTCACCTCTAGTGAAATCTGTACCTTCGATGGTTTGGTAGATAGAGATGGAAATATCGTCTTTTCTACGACCTTTGACTATGCCCATACACCGCTTGATCTCATGATTTACAAGATGGACAATTCTTATTATGTTCTTAAAGATATGGATCCAAAATTGCGCAAGTATGGTGAGGCAATCGTTAAAGAATTTGGCATGAAAGAACGTTTCTTCCATATCGAGTTCTTCCGTGAAGGTGATGATTATATTGCCATTGAGTATAACAACCGTCCAGCGGGTGGCTTCACTATTGATGTTTATAACTATGCCCATTCTTTTGATTTGTACAAGGGCTATGCAGCGATCGTTGCGGGTGAACCATTCCCTGCTTCACAATTCGAGCCCCTGTACTGCTTGGCGACATCACGTCGTGCCAACGCTAACTATGTTTATTCAGAAGAAGACTTGCTCGCCAAATACGGTCAGCAATTTAAGGTCAAGAAAATCATGCCTGCAGCCTTTGCTGAATTGCAAGGAGACTATCTCTATATGCTAACAACACCAAGTCGTGAGGAAATGGATCAGATGATTAAGGACTTTGGTCAACGTCAGGCTTAAGAGACTATCGGATTAAGGAAATTCACTCCCTTAATCCTTTTGTTTTGTCTGATAAAAAATAAGAGCATCCTAATAAGGTAGCTATCATAAGATTCGTTTGGAAATTATAGTGAACTGAATCTGAAGTAATAGTCACATAATTATAAGACTGATAGTATTAATTTCACTATCAGCCTTACAGGTTATTTAACGTTTCAGAAAAACTATAATGTCAAGATTAACTAAACAGTATCTAATTCCTTCAAATAGTTTTCTACCTTCATCAACATTAAAGGATTGTTATAAATCTTACATAACTCTCTTGCTTCTATATAATAATTTTTGACTTGTTCTTTGTCTAGAAATTTGGCTCCAGCATTTCCTACAAGAATAAGTAGGGGAGCCAGTTGGTAGCTTGTCTGTCTTTGTTTACAGAGTTCAATCGTCTCAAGAGCTTCTTGGATGGCTTCATTATATTTTTTTCCTTTGATACTAGGTGGTGAGCGTAGTTGTAACGAACTCTGATGTAGCCAAATAAAAAAACTCTTGATACTCAAAAATTTTTTTGTCTGATATAACTCCATCAAATGAGAGTAGTTTGCCTCATATTCTTGTTCACGACCCACTAAGGAATAGAAATTAGATAGAGTATTCAACGCCTTTAAATAAATCAGAGTATTTGAGGAGACTTTTAATAATATATTTTCCAATGAAGAAATTGCATCACACTTACTGTCATATTGATAGAAGTCAATTATAGCTTTAATCCATTCAAGGTAAGTTCGGTCTTCTAGTGTTAGAAAAAGTACTTCGTTCACCTCTATTTTATAAAGATATTCTAAATCGTCATAATTTCTATCATCTAATAAGCTAACAGATAATTGCTTAAAATTAGAGAGGTTAGACTTTAACTTTCGATTTGTTCATTGAAAAAAAGTAATCCAAATGGTACTTCAAGTCGTTGAGAGAGTTTGAATAACAGGTCTGCGGAGGGAATGAAAATGACCCTCTCTCAATTTTACTAATCTGACTTTGTTCACAAATTCCTTCTGCAAGAGTTTGTTGGGAGAGACCTAACTCTTTTTCTCTTTTCACTCTGAATTTCTCAGCGAGTATATTCATTAAAAATATTATTCCTTTCTATGCTTAACTTAATTATAAATTTCTTTTTAGTTCAAAAAAATAGCAAATCTGAAATAAAATAATGTTTTCTTTGTAATAATAAAAAAAGTTCAAAATTGAAACATAAAAATACTTGACTGATATTTCATATATATGTTAGAATTAAAAACAAGGAAAAAGAAAGGAGGTTTCAAAATATAAGATGAGGAGAAAAATCGTGGAATTAAAAAAATAGTTATATTTGTATTACTAAGTGTTCTTGCATTTGGTAATACAATTTCCTATCGACAGTTTGTTCAGAAGAATAGATAAATGGTAAGGTTTATAACTTCTCCTCATATGGTGTGTTAATTTAATATTGGAGGTATATATAAATGAAACTTTTGAAAAAAACTATGCAAGTTGGACTGACAGTATTTTTTTCTTTGGTTTTGCTAGCGACAAGTGCAGTATTTGGCGGATGATGCTGATTCAGAAGGTTGGAAAGTTTGTCCAAGAAAAATGGTAGAACCTATTACAAGAAGGGGTGACATCAAAGAAACCTACTGGCGAGTGATTGATGGCAAGACCTATTATTTTTGATTATCATCTGGAGAGATGGTTGTTGGTTGGCAGTACATATCCAATGCTCAGTTAAAGGGATATACGATTGGTCCTTACCCATAATGGTATCAGATTAGATGGTTCTCAGATGCAAGAATGGTTTCTACTTTGATCGAAAGATGGGAGTGCTACAAGAGTTTGTTGGTTGGCAAGTATTTAGAAGCTAAAAATATTCCTTAACAGTTGGGAAACAAACATCATGGAGAAGGCTGGGAAGGTCCCGATAGTTCTTAGAGATTAAACGAGTACTACTACTTTTGAGATCAGAGTATCATTACTTTAAAAGACAGGTTGGGCTTTATGATCAATCTAACTGGTATTACCTAGCAGAAAAACATGGGAAATTCATGCTGAATACGACAGTCTAACGGTGGTGAGAAAGACGTGTTGGATAGGATTATCCTCAACCCATGATGAGAAAGCTCAGCGTCCATGGTACTATCTAGATTCAGAAACTGGTATCATGCAAACTGGTTGAAAGCAAATCTGGCAATAAGTGGTACTACCTCCGTTCATCAGGAGCTATGACAACTGGCTGGTATCAGGAAGGCTCAACTTGGTACTATTTAGACCAACCAAATGGCGATATGAAAACAGGTTGGCAAAACCTTGGGAACAAATGGTACTATCTCCGTTCCTCAGGAGCTATGGTAACTGGTTGGTATCAAGATGGTTCAACTTGGTACTACCTAAATGCAAGTAATGGAGATATGAAGACAGGTTGGTTCCAGGTTAATGGCAAATGGTACTATGCTTATAGCTCAGGTGCTTTGGCAGTGAATACGACCGTAGATGGCTATTCTGTCAATTATAATGGCGAATGGGTTCGGTAACGAATGCTAATCGTAACTGTAGTTGATACTTAACTTAGTAAAAAGGGATTTTTTCTACCATTTGTCAACTCTATCAATTTTTAAGAATTAAATGAGTCAAGACAGTAGCCATTCAGTATGTTTATCTACTGTAGTAGGTTGAAGAAAAGCTAATAGTCACATAATAAAACCGCTTTCTCATATATTCTTTTAGAAAACCTGTTGATAAAAGAAATAAAAATTGATAGAATAGGGATTGTCTAAAAAATATTAAGGAGAATCTATCAATGGATTTCGCATGGGCAGTCAAATATGCCACTGAATTTTTGGGAACAGCCATCTTGATCATCTTGGGAAATGGTGCAGTTGCCAACGTTGAACTTAAAGGTACGAAAGGTCACCAAAGTGGCTGGCTCGTTATCGCTGTTGGTTACGGTATGGGGGTTATGATCCCTGCCTTGATGTTTGGTAATGTTTCTGGTAACCACATCAACCCAGCCTTCACTCTTGGTCTAGCAGTTAGCGGACTTTTCCCTTGGGCACAAGTAGTACCATACATCGTTGCACAAGTCTTGGGAGCAATCTTCGGACAAGCATTAGTTGTTGCAACACACCGTCCGTACTACTTGCAAACTGAAAAAGCAAACAATATCTTGGGATCATTCTCAACTATTTCAAGTTTGGACCAAGGTACAAAAGAATCACGCTTCGCTGCAACAGTTAACGGTTTTATCAACGAGTTTGTTGGTTCATTCGTTCTTTTCTTTGCAGCTCTTGGTTTGACAAAGAACTTCTTTGGAGCTGAAGTCCTCCAATACATGAAACAAATGGCAACTCAAGCTGGTCAAAATGTTGACTTCTCTGATTTGGCAATTAAAGCTCAAGTAGCGCCTCATACAGCATCAGGACTTTCTGTTGCTCACTTGGCACTTGGTTTCCTAGTAATGGCTTTGGTTACTTCACTTGGAGGACCTACAGGACCTGGTTTGAACCCAGCTCGTGACTTTGGACCACGTCTCCTTCATGCCTTCCTTCCAAAATCAATCCTTGGTCAACACAAGGGTGATTCAAAATGGTGGTATGCTTGGGTACCAGTAGTTGCACCGATTGCAGCGGGTATTGCAGCAGTAGCGCTTTTCAAATTACTTTACCTATAATCACTCAAAACTGGGAAACCCCAGTTTTTTCTTGTCTACAAAAGTCGAGTTTTTAGATAGAGATTCTTATACTCAATGAAAATCAAAGAGTAAACTAGGAAGCGAGCCGCAGGCTGCTCAAAGCATTGCTTTGAGGTTGTAGATAAGACTGACGAAGTCAGTCACATATATAATCTAAGACGAAGCTGACGTGGTTTGAAGAGATTTTTGAAGAGTATTAAATCGTCAGACTTTTTTCATTTTAAGACTAAAGGTGAAAATATCCCGAAAATATGGTAAAATAGAGTGTTAAGAAATCGTTGAAAAAGGAAAATTATGCGTAAAGAAATTGCACCCGAATTATATAATTACAATAAATTCCCTGGTCCCGAATTTCAACTGACTGGAAACAGAGTGGAAGCTGAAGATTTTGTTTTTACTCTAGTTGAAAATAGCAAGAATGCTTTTGATGCAACAGCTTTTACTCAACGCTTTTCAGAAGTTTTGACTAAGTTCGACTATATCGTAGGAGACTGGAGTAATGAACAGTTGCGCTTGCGAGGCTTTTATAAGAATGAACGCGCTGAAGAGTCTTTAGAAAAAATCAGTCGCTTGCAGGATTATCTACTAGAGTACTGTAGCTATGGTTGTGCCTATTTTGTCTTAGAAAACCAAGTGCCTAAGCGGGCGTCCTTTGACCAAAAAATGCGCAAAAAAGAGGAAGAAAAAGATTCTCGAAAAGGAAAGAAACCTTCTCAAAACAAGAAAAGAAATCATACAGATAAAAGAAATAGACGACGTTCAAAAGAACAAAAATCCCAGAAAGAAGACAAGGGACAACGTCATTTCGTCATCCGTAAGAAAGACTAGAAAATAAGGAGAAAAGATGAAACCGTCGATTTATAGTTTAACACGCCAAGGAATGCAAGAATGGGTCTTAGAGCAAGGAGAAAAGAAATTCCGAGCGGATCAAATCTGGGAATGGCTTTACCGTAAACGTGTTCAGACATTCGAAGAAATGACTAACTTGTCTAAGGATTTGATTGCCAAACTCAACGAGCAGTTTGTGGTTAATCCCTTGAAACAACGTATCGTTCAAGAGTCAGCAGATGGGACAGTTAAGTACCTCTTTGAGTTGCCAGACGGTATGTTGATTGAGACTGTCCTTATGCGTCAACACTATGGTTTGTCAGTCTGTGTAACCACGCAGGTAGGATGCAATATTGGTTGTACTTTCTGTGCATCAGGCTTGATCAAGAAACAACGTGACCTCAATAATGGAGAAATTGTTGCCCAAATTATGTTGGTTCAAAAATATTTTGACGAACGTGGACAAGATGAACGTGTTAGCCATATCGTTGTTATGGGTATTGGAGAACCATTTGATAACTACAATAACGTTTTGAACTTTATCCGTACCATCAATGATGACAAGGGAACGGCAATCGGTGCTCGTCATATCACAGTATCAACTTCTGGCTTGGCTCACAAGATTCGTGAGTTTGCCAATGAAGGAGTACAGGTCAACCTTGCTGTTTCTCTTCATGCTCCAAACAATGAACTGCGTTCAAGCATTATGAAGATTAACCGTGCCTTTCCGATTGAAAAACTCTTTGCAGCGATTGAGTATTATATCGAAACAACCAACCGCCGTGTGACTTTTGAGTATATCATGCTTAATGAAGTCAATGATGGAGTTGAACAAGCGCTTGAGTTGGCAGAATTGCTCAAGAACATTAAGAAATTGTCATATGTCAACTTGATTCCTTACAACCCGGTCAGTGAGCACGACCAATACAGTCGTAGTCCCAAAGAGCGCGTAATGGCCTTCTATGATACGCTCAAGAAAAAAGGCGTCAACTGTGTTGTTCGTCAAGAACACGGTACAGATATCGATGCCGCATGCGGACAATTGCGTTCAAATACCATGAAACGTGATCGCCAAAAAGCAGTAGCCGAAGTAAATCCATAAGATGAATCGAAAAAAATTACTAAGCTTGGGAATCGTGTTATACAGTCTTTGTATTGTCTGTTTTTGTTTTACTCCCCAGCCTCAACTTCCTACAGGAGTGGAAACTCCAGGTATTCAAACTTTTGGACGCCTGGTTTTTCTTTTGACGCCTTTTAACTCCCTTTGGAATCTGGGAGAAGTAACCAGCCCTATACAACTATTTTGGATTTTTTTGCAAAACGCCTTAAATGTCCTCTTGCTCTTCCCTTTAATTTTCCAGCTTCTCTATCTCAATCCTAGATTAAGAAAAACAAAGAAAGTGATTTTGTTCAGCTTTTTATTGAGCTTGGGAATCGAATGCACACAATTAGTTTTAGATTTTTTCTTTGATTTTAATCGGGTATTTGAGATTGATGATTTATGGACCAACACTTTGGGTGGTTACTTGGCTTGGGTCCTTTATAAACTACTACATAAAAACAAGATAAGGAATTAAAATGAGTATCTTAGAAGTAAAAAATTTAAGTCACGGTTTTGGTGACCGTGCGATTTTTGAAGACGTATCCTTCCGTCTCCTCAAGGGGGAACATATCGGACTAGTTGGTGCTAACGGTGAAGGAAAATCAACCTTCATGAGCATCGTAACTGGAAAAATGTTACCTGATGAAGGTAAGGTGGAATGGTCTAAATATGTGACAGCAGGCTACCTTGACCAGCATGCAGTTCTCAAAGAAGGTCAAACTGTGCGTGATGTTTTGCGTACAGCCTTTGACGAATTATTCAAAGCCGAAGCACGTATCAATGACCTTTATATGGAAATGGCAGAAGAGGGCGCTGATATTGATGCATTGATGGAAGAAGTCGGCGAACTTCAGGACCGTTTGGAAAGTCGTGACTTCTATACCTTGGATGCCAAGATTGACGAAGTCGCGCGTGCTCTTGGTGTCATGGATTATGGTATGGATACGGACGTAACATCCTTGTCAGGTGGACAAAGAACCAAGGTACTTTTAGCCAAACTCCTCCTTGAAAAGCCAGATATCCTACTTCTTGATGAGCCAACCAACTATCTAGATGCAGAGCATATTGACTGGCTCAAGCGTTATCTTCAAAACTATGAGAATGCCTTTGTTCTTATCTCTCACGATATTCCATTCCTCAATGATGTAATCAATATCGTCTATCATGTAGAAAACCAACAGTTGACACGCTACTCTGGCGATTACTACCAGTTCCAAGAAGTCTATGCCATGAAGAAATCGCAGCTGGAAGCAGCCTATGAACGTCAACAGAAGGAAATTGCTGATCTCAAGGATTTCGTAGCCCGTAATAAGGCGCGTGTCGCAACTCGTAACATGGCCATGTCTCGCCAGAAGAAATTGGATAAGATGGATATTATCGAACTCCAAAGCGAGAAACCAAAACCATCATTTGAATTCAAATCTGCACGTACACCTGGCCGCTTTATCTTCCAAGCCAAGGACTTGCAGATTGGTTACGACCGTCCCCTTACTAAACCATTAAATCTGACCTTTGAGCGCAATCAAAAGGTTGCTATCATTGGTGCCAACGGTATCGGGAAAACAACTCTCTTGAAGAGTCTTTGGGAATCATTCCTCCTATTGCTGGGGAAGTTGAGCGTGGTGACTACCTAGAACTTGGCTACTTTGAACAAGAAGTGGAAGGTGGCAATCGTCAGACACCACTAGAAGCTGTCTGGAATGCCTTTCCGGCACTCAATCAAGCCGAAGTTCGTGCAGCCCTTGCTCGTTGTGGTCTGACGACTAAACATATCGAGAGTCAAATCCAAGTATTGTCAGGTGGGGAACAAGCCAAGGTTCGTTTCTGTCTCTTGATGAACCGCGAGAACAATGTCCTTGTTCTAGACGAACCTACCAACCACTTGGATGTTGATGCCAAGGACGAACTCAAACGTGCTTTGAAAGAATACAAGGGTTCTATCCTCATGGTCTGTCACGAACCTGATTTTTATGAAGGCTGGATGGATCAAATCTGGGATTTCAATCAGCTGACATAAATAGTCATAAAAAAGCCAAGTCTGGGTGACTTGGCTTTTTGGCTAGTAATTCAAATAGGTTTCAATATCAGATTTTTGGATTTCTTTACCGTAGTGACAAATCGGGCAAGAAACGAAATAAGTTTTTCCGTAAGAAAAGAGTGGAATCCAGTAAAGGGTAAACTTACGTCCAGTTTCTGAAATTTCCCAAGTGTCGGCATTGTTACAGTGACCACACTCGATAGTGGTTTGAGTATGTCCTAAGACCTTTTGGTAACCTTTCGAACCCCAGAATAAAATCATTGTCTCATCTCCTTATTTGGGGATTATCCTATTTTTTACTGAAATCGTAGTCCTTAACAATTTCAATGCTGTCAATAGTGATAGCAGTAGTTGGTTTGTCTTTTTCGTCTTTCAGCCTTGGCAATCTTGTCAACAACATCCATACCGTCGATTACTTGACCAAAGACAGGGTGCTTACCGTCTAGACTAGGATTTCCACCTTCTTTGTAGGCTTCGATAATTTTCTTTGGATAGCTATTCGTAGGGAGTTTGGCAGAAATATCCGTCGTATTTTGGTTGATGAAGAACTGGCTACCATTTGAATTTGGTTGACCAGTATTGGCCATAGAGAGAGAACCACGAATGTTATAGAGGTAAGGAGAGATTTCGCTCTTGAAACCAGTTCCCTGGTCTTTAGTCTTGTCCTTACCATGCCAGATGGATTCACCACCAGTACCATCCCCTTTTGGATCACCTGTCTGGACCATGAAGCCATCAATCACTCGGTGGAAGGTAACGCCATTATAGTAGCCTTCTTTTGCGTGAGTTAGGAAATTTTCAACCGCAAGTGGAGCTAGCTTTGGAAAGAGTTTGATGCGGATATCTCCTTGACTGGTGTGGAGAATGACTTCAGCTTCGTCTTCAGCAACTTCCTTAGAGAGTTGTGGGAAGTTAGCATTCTCATTTGTCAAGGCGTCTTTGAGATCCTTGGCAGATTGGGCAGCTGCTTTGGAACTTTCTTCAGCAGCCAAGCTAGAATCTACATAGTCATCCCCTCGCAGACTACGTTGGATACTGCTACATCCAGCAAGGGCAAAAGTTGAGATTAATAGAAGTGTTGCTATTTTTTTCATGGGAATCCTTTCAAAAATCATTTCTACCATTGTACCCTAATTGAAAGTGGATTTCAAATATTAGTGACAAGACAGTTTAAGAGGAAGCCAACCAGAAAGTCGCTTGTTTGGAGGCATCAATGCCATAAGTGTACTCAAAGTATTTAGGAACCAGATCTTAAGAAATCTCGTAAAGCATCACAATTAGTAAACGTTAATTCGAAAGAATTACTATATTTTAAAAGAGCACATTTTCAAAGGATTTTTTCTTTTGGCTTCAATTCCTAATTAATCAATGAACTTAATACTAGGTCTCGAAAAGAATTATGCTTCCTCTTTCTGTCTGAGTTCAAAGAGGTCTTCTACTTTCAGATTAAAAACTTGAGCAATTTTAAGAGCCATTTCCAGCGAAGGATTGTAACGGTTATTTTCCAAGTGCAGAATTGTCTCGCGTCGCATGCCGATGAGGTCGGCTAACTCCTGCTGGGTCATGCCTGTGGACTCACGAACAGATTTGAGATTAGTAATAATCTTGCTTTCTTTGGCCATGCTTATCCTCTCCGTTCCAAGATAAAATAGACAACCGCAAAGATGAAAATCAAGGCTGCTATGCTAATAAAGATCTGGCCCATGTGAAGAGTGAGAGACCCTATATACCCAATGATAACTGCTAGAATCATCAGTGCGCCTAGTATAAAAACAAACATCAAGCTAGCTGTCTTGGCTAAATTAGCATAAAAGCGTTCGTCCGGAGTTTCCTTGACATTTTTCAAACAGAAAAAACCAAATAAAATCACTTCAATAACGAGGCCAATTCCCAAAATCCATTCTTTAATACCAGAACTTTCGCTTGGGGTCGCAACCCAAATCCCTACTGTATAAAAAATGCTTGCTGCAGACACAAGTATCGTGTAAAGCTTAGCAGACAAGTCAAAAATAATCTTTCTCTTACCTTTCTGACTCTTATGTAGCCAGCTCCAAATAGCTACAATTTGACCTGACACTGAAATACCAGTAATAACTAACTTGGGTCCCCAACTAAGATTAGAACCAAATAAAACAATAAAATCAATAAAGAGAGCTACGGCAATCATTGCAATGAGGCCACGCATTTTTTGACTTTTTTTCATGATAGACTCCTTTTTGTGTTATAAATATATAACATTTAAATTTTATGTTATAAATATATCACACTTTAAATTTAGAAAGCAAGAATTTTTATGTGTCAATGTGGTAATTATTTGAAAAAATTTTTAATAAAAGCCCTTGATAGTCAAACAACTAAAGAATTCTTTGAAGCAATGCATCGGATTTGGTTTGGATAATTTCGTTAATAATATTTGATGATAAAGAAATTTTTGGAAAAATCTAGATACTGTATGAGATCTCTACTTTTTTTCTTAGACTGTTATAAAGTCTGTCAGAATAAGCTTTTGTAGGTGTAGAAGTTAATTTTTCTCTTTCTAATTTATACCTACTAGTCTAACAAATTTCTAAAAAAATTTTTAAAGTCTGTCAAGTTTTTTTCTTGACACCTCTTTAGAAATCTGTTATAATAGAACATGTGCTAAATAGCTCAGCTATTTCACCAAACTAAAAAAATAAAAGAAAAGAGATATTAAAAATGGCAGTAAAAATCCGTTTGACTCGTATGGGTTCTAAGAAAAAACCTTTCTACCGTATTAACGTAGCAGATTCACGTTCACCACGTGACGGACGTTTCATCGAAACAGTTGGAACTTACAACCCACTTGTTGCTGAAAACCAAGTAACTTTGAAAGAAGACCGCGTTCTTGCATGGTTGGCTGATGGAGCTCAACCTTCAGATACAGTACGCAACATCCTTTCAAAAGAAGGCGTATTGAAGAAATTCCACGATTCTAAATTCTCTAAATAATTCTAAAGTAGGTTGACAGATGGATACGATTGAAAAATCTCATTATTGCAATTGTAGAAACCTTTGATTTCACAACCAGATGCCTTAACTATCAAGATTGAAGATACACCAGAATTTTTGGAGTATCATTTGGATCTTGACCAAAGCGATGTGGGTCGTGTGATTGGTCGTAAGGGTCGCACTATCTCTGCGATAAGAACGATTGTCTACTCTGTCCCAACTGAAGACAAAAAAGTAAGAATCGTTATTGACGAAAAATAAGAAAAGCGGGACGGATTGTCTCGCTTTTTTTGCAAAGGGCAGGATATGAAGGATTTAACGTTTAGACAATTACAAGACTACTTACTCGAACATTACCAGCAATCTAGAACAGAAGAAGGGCTCTTTATAAAACTAGTTGAAGAAGTTGGTGAAGTAGCCGAGGTTTTAAATGGACGTTCTGGACGAAAAGAGGGAGTTCAGGATTCAAATGAGGAACTTGCTAAAGAACTTGCTGATATTATTCATTATACGGTTGCAATCGCAGCTATCAATGATATTGATCTAACCAAGACCATTTTTGAAAAAGATAAGAAAGCTGCCATCAAGTATCACCATGAACGAGATTTGGAAAATTTTTTGGAGAACTTCTAAGAGAATAAGAAATGATTTTTTACTAATAAAGAAGATTTTACCTATATTGGTCTAGCTAGTAAATAGAAAACAATGAAACTGGTAGTTTATATTATCAAAGTAAGGAATCTCCAAGAGGTAGACAAGCTATAACTTGTGAGACAAGAACTAGAAAAGCAGGTCAGAATAGCCGACTCCTTTATAGTTAATGAGAAAGAATTTATCAGCTTGATAGAGGGATAGTAGACATAAAATATCAATCCTAGAAATAGCATCTAGGATTTTACTATGCTACAATGGAAAGATAGTCTCAAAAATTTTAGTTGGTTTATCTAGAGAATAGCTATTTTTAAAGGGAGTAACATTCTATGAACGAGAAAACAAAAGCATACCTAGCGGCCTTATCCTTTTCAGTAATCATTGGTTTTTCTTTTTTATTTACTAAGATTGCTTTGGGCTATGCCAGTCCTCTTACAAACTTGGCACATCGCTATACAATCGCTACTCTGGTATTGGTCATCCTTCATCAAACAAAACTTATCAATGTGAGTTTAAGTAGAAAAACTATTCTTTCTATTCTGCCGATGGGTATTTTCTATCCACTCCTCTTCTTTATTTTCCAATCCTTTGCTTTACAGTATATATCGTCTTCTGAAGCTGGAATTTTACAAGCGCTTGTCCCGATTTTTACTCTCCTTTTGGCATCGGTCTTTCTCAAGGAAAAGACAAGTTTGCTGCAAAAGTTCTTTTTATTTATCCGTAGCAGGAGTAGTTTTCATCTTCCTTAGTAAAGGAGCGAACTTTGGTACAGAGACTGCTAACTTGGGTTTTCTCTTGATGTTGGGATCTGTTCTCGCCAATGCAATAAACAATATCCTCAGCAAGTCCAAAGGAGGTCGCTATCGGGCTATGGATATGACAGCTGTTGTGATATTTGTTGGCTTCATCACCTTTAATATGCTGAGTCTGACCTCGCACTATCTAGAGGGGAACATATTAGCCTATTTTGCGCCACTTGGACAGCTGTCCTATCTGCTTTCAATCCTCTATTTGGGAATACTAGCCTCTATCGTGACTGGTAGTCTTTCTATCTATGCTATTGTTCGACTTGGAGCATCGACCGTCAGTGTCTTTGGTAATCTTGGAACAGTTTTGACCATTCTAGCCGGAGCTCTTATCCTCCACGAACCAATTTATAGCTACCATGTAATCGGAGCAACTTTGATTATTGCTGGAATTTTAGGCATGAATCTGATGAGAAGAAAGTAAAGATTGCTGAGCAGTCTTTTTCTTTATCAAAATTGTCCAGAAAATTCAAAAATTTTAATGTAATCAAGTTTGGGAAACGATGATTTTAATATAGCATGATAAAATAGATAAAAAGAATGACACTAGGATAAAGAGGAGAGAGTGTAATAATGAAGCAAAATGATATAGCTGAAGCTATTGCTTTTTATAACAGAGAACCTGAGATGTTGAAACGTCATGTTATACCAGTCGTAGATTGTGATTTGGTTGTTTATCATCGTCCTGGAAACACAAATAAAGGCCACATTATTTTTTATCATGGAGCTTGTGGACGTAGCCAAATGTGGACCCACCAATATGATGCTTTTGACGGATTTGACCTTTACTTTGTTAATGTTAGAGGACAGGGTGAATCACCTATGAAAGTTGGCCTTCCAGACTTGGAAGGCGCTGTTCAAGATGTAGATGCTATTTTGTCCTATTTCCAGCTAGATAAGGCGATATTGGTTGGTCATTCTTGGGGAGGAAATCCACTTCAAGAGTATACCTATCGCCATCCAGAAAGAGTCCTAGCCTTGGTCATGGTAGATAGTTGGGGACAGCACCGTTACCTATCAGATAAAGAAAAAGGTCGAATCAAATATAGTTCTCTTATGTATAAAACGATTCCTTGGAAGGTGATAGCAGACAAGAACTCAAAAATGTGTACAGATAATCCTATCACAAGAGAGTTGGTCAAGACGGCCATTATAGAAACTGGGCGAGATGTTTTCTTGAACCTTGGAATCACAGGTTTCTTAGCTGTCCATGAGATAGAAGGTTATCAAGGAAATCCTCCTATGCTTTTAGTAAGAGGAGAAAAGGATTTTCCCAAACACCTAAATGATCTACGATGGTATCATTGCCTTAAATCCCAATGCGCGTCAAGTAACGATTTCAGATAGTAAACACCAGCCGATGAATGACCATCCTAAAGAGTTTAATCAGATAGTTGGTGATTTTTTTGAAGAAGTAGTAGCTCTGTAAGATGAGATTTATCCAACTTGTGAAAATCCCTGGAACGTGATAAAATAAAGGATAAGGATTTTTAATAATTCATTATATAGAATGAGTGGATTTCTTTATGAAGAGGATTGAAGTGTCTACAAAAATTGGTAGTCTCTCTGTTACTTATCAAAAGCAAAAGAAAATGCTTGTTTGTCTAAATGGAGCAGGTTTGATACCAAGTTATGAAAATTTTTCACTTATACTTGAAAAACTTCCTCCCACAATTGGTTATTTGACAATTGATTTTCCAAACACAGGTAGGAGTTCGATTCAGAACCTAGCTGGAAAAAATCTGGATAATCTTGCAGATGCGGTTTATGAAGTACTTGAAGAATTAGGGATTTCTGAATATATACTTTGTGTACATAGTTTGAGTGGAATTTTAGCTTGTAAATTGCTCAACAAACCAATTAAATGTCAGGTTTTAGTAGCAATTGAACCGACAACTAAAAAAGTCATGTTTGCTGATTTTTCAAAGAATCCTTATCCAGAAATGGAAAAGCAAATGAGACTGATTGAAGAATTCGGTCCTGAACTTTATTTTAAGAACTTAACTCAAACCACCTTTAGCCCTGAAATTAATAAAAAGATATGGGAATTAATGCAAGAAAAAGGCTCAGAGTTGGAATCTCAAGTTCCGGGCTTTCAGGTATCTGTTGAGATCACCAAGGAAGATTTTGAGGATGTGTCAATAACAGATCGTATCCCTGTATTTATTTTTTGTCAGGCTTATAGAGAAAAAGAGTACAGAGAATCAGAATATTGGACTTCTAAGACTAGACTTATTCTAGGTGGAAGTCATCATTATTTACAGTGGTCTGAATCAGAAAAAATTGTAGATATTATTAAAAAATTGTAAGAAGAAAATGGAGATAAGGAAATTACAGGAGATCAAATGAACTATTTTAACGTTGGAAAAATCGTCAATACACAAGGTTTGCAAGGTGAGATGAGAGTCTTATCTGTGACGGATTTTTCGGAAGAACGCTTTAAAAAAGGTGCAGAGCTTGCCTTATTTGATGAGAAGGATCAATTTGTTAAAACAGTGACTATCGCGAGTCACCGTAAGCATAAAAACTTTGATATCATCAAATTTAAGGATATGTATCACATCAATGATATCGAAAAATACAAGGGCTATAGTTTGAAGGTTGCAGAAGAAAACCTGAATGACCTGGATGAGGGTGAGTTTTATTATCACGAAATTATCGGCTTAGAGGTCTACGAGGGTGATAACTTGATTGGAACCATTAAGGAAATCCTTCAACCAGGTGCCAATGATGTCTGGGTAGTTAAGCGTAAGGGGAAACGGGATCTACTCTTACCCTATATCCCACCGGTTGTCCTTAATGTAGATATTCCTAATAATCGTGTGGATGTAGAACTCTTAGAAGGGTTAGACGATGAAGATTGATATTTTAACTCTCTTTCCAGAGATGTTCTCGCCTCTAGAACATTCCATCGTTGGGAAAGCTCGTGAAAAAGGGCTTTTAGATATCCAGTATCATAATTTTCGTGAATATGCTGAAAGGCCCGTCATGTGGATGATGAACCCTACGGTGGCGGTCAAGGAATGTTGCTACGAGCGCAACCGATTTTTGATGCCTTTGATGCTATTGAAAAGAAGAATCCGCGCGTGATTCTTTTGGATCCTGCTGGTAAGCAGTTTGACCAGGCTTATGCTGAAGATTTAGCCCAAGAAGAGGAACTCATCTTTATCTGTGGTCACTACGAGGGCTATGATGAACGCATTAAGACCTTGGTAACAGATGAGATTTCCCTTGGTGATTATGTTCTAACTGGTGGAGAACTGGCAGCAATGACCATGATTGATGCGACGGTTCGCTTGATACCAGAAGTAATTGGGAAGGAAACCAGTCACCAAGATGATAGCTTTTCATCAGGCCTTCTTGAATACCCTCAGTACACACGTCCTTATGATTATCGAGGCATGGTGGTTCCAGAGGTGCTTATGAGTGGGCATCATGAGAAGATTCGTCAATGGCGTCTCTATGAAAGTCTCAAAAAAACTTATGAGCGTAGACCAGATTTGTTGGAACATTACGAATTAACAGCAGAAGAAGCCAAAATGTTAGCGGACATTAAAGAAAATACAAACTAAAAGGAGAAGCCTATGCAAGTCATTAAACGTGATGGACAAGTTGCCGACTTTGATCCAGATAAAATCTATCAAGCCATTCTCAAAGCTGCTCAAACAGTTTATGTTTTGACAGATGATTTACGTCAAAATCTAGCTCAGGTAACTAAAAAGGTTGTCTTGGATCTAGAAGAGGCAAAAGTGGAGCGTGCGACAATCAGCATGATTCAATCAATGGTTGAGCATCGCTTGCTTGGCGCAGGTTATATTACCATCGCTGAACACTATATCTCTTACCGTTTGCAACGTGATTTAGAGAGAAGTGGTTACGGAGAACACATTGCTGTTCACCTTCATTTTGAACAAATTCGTTAATAGAAAAGAGTGAGATGAAGAAAACTCATCTCACTCTTTCTTAAATCGATTTTTTTGGGCAGTTTGGACAGTTGAGGGAACAAAACTCACTTTCTGAATATCTGGTATTCGAATAATGCGGGTTACATTTTTTGCAAAATTTTTAACGATAATTTGCTGGCGGTCTGTATCATATTTGATGATATCCCCTGTAAAACTCGTATCTGAAAAAATAATGTGGACAGCAGTTTTTTTTAGGAGCGCCTCTTTAATGGCACTTGTCAGGGAGTCGGCTTTGGAATGATCTGGTTCTTCTCGCCCGTCGAGAAAGCTTTGGAACTTTTGTTGAATGTGTTTAAATAAATCTTTCATCGGAGCCTCCCTTCTTTTTATCATTATTATATACAATTTTAAGAAAATCTACAAGATTTTACGAATAATCAAGTGAAGACAATCAAAAGGAGAATACAATGGCAGAATTTACATTTGAAATCGAAGAACACCTACTTACACTCTCAGAGAATGAAAAAGGTTGGACCAAGGAAATCAATCGTGTTAGCTTTAACGGAGCACCAGCAAAGTTTGACATTCGTGCTTGGAGTCCAGACCACACTAAGATGGGGAAAGGAATCACCCTCTCAAACGAGGAGTTTCAAGTGATGGTCGATGCCTTCAAAAATCAATAAGCAATCATATAAAGACAGACGAAAAGAGGTTGGGAGAAAATTCCCGACCTCCTTTCTTTATTTATGTGAAAAGTAGGGTTGATTACTAAGACGTTGAAGGAGTGGTCGTCCGATAAAACTAATGGCAATAATTTTTGCAAGATCAGGAATGATAAAGGGAATGACACCGACAGCCAGTGTCTTATCAAAAGGCATACCAGCGAGGAGGTGGAGGCTGAGGATACCACCGACAAAAACAAGTGAATCACCCAAGAGATTGGCTAGGAAAATACGTACAACACCACTATTTGTGTGTGTTAGATAAGATGCAAGTCCTGCATAGACTAGGTCAAACCAAAGATAACCAGCACTTGGCCCAATTAAAACGTGGAAACCAGCTCCGCCGCTAGCAAAGACAGGAAGTCCAATAGCCCCTAGTAAGAGATAGAGTCCAACAGAGAGAACAGCTTCCCTTGGTCGAAAAACAGTAGCGATGAGTCCGATAGCAAAGTTTTGCAGAGTAAATGGTACAGGTCCAATTGGGATACTGATTTGGGCTAATACTGCAATCAGAGCAGCCCCGATAGCTGGAATAGCGTAAATATGTGCTTTTTTCATAATAGTTAACCTCTTTTGTAATTTATAGTAACTATTATACTTTAAGAAGCATAATTGTCAACCTGTTTTTAAAACAAAGGTTACAAATTTGTAACGGCCGATTTAGAGAGAGCCGGAGGCCAAGAGTTTTTTCAGAACACAGGTAAATCTTATCAGTAATAAAAAGATGAGCCTTATGGAAGTTGGCTATCATATGGTGCAAACACTTAGGAATATTGATGGGATGCTATTTTTAAGTGTTTTATAATTTGCTCTAGTAAAAGAAAAAGATTGAAGAAAATGGTCCAAAATAGACTTTTTCTTCAATCTGAATGATCGAGATAATCTCATTTAAAATTATTAACTAAAATTATTAACGCATGGTCACAAATTCTTCCGATCCTGTTGGATGGATAGCAACTGTAGCGTCAAAATCAGCTTTTGTAGCGCCCATCTTGATTGCTACTGCAAAACCTTGAATCATTTCATCGACGCCGTATCCGATACCATGAAGGCCAACAACCTTTTCATCTGCACCTGCTGTAACTAGCTTGAAGCGAGCTTCTTGACGGTGACTAGTAACTGCAGAATACATAGAAGCAAATTTTGAAGTATAGACTTTAATGTTTTCTTGTCCATACTCTTTAATGGCTTCTTCTTCAGTCAGACCGACAGTTCCGATAGCTGGGTGTGAGAAGACAACAGTTGGAATAGTAGTGTAGTCCATTTTGGCATTGGTTTTACCGTTGAAAAGTCTTTCGGATAGGGTACGTCCAGCTTTGATAGCAACAGGAGTCAGTTCTTTTTCACCTGTCACATCGCCAAGAGCGTAGATACCATCAACGACTGTGTTTTGGTATTCGTCAACTTGGATGAAACCACGTTCATTGAGAGTAACGCCTGCCTTTTCTAGCTGGAGTCCTTCAACGTTTGGACGGCGGCCAGTTGCCCAGATAACTTGACTAGCAGTATGAGTACTACCATCTTCGAAATGAATGGTAATGCCTTGTTCAGTTTCTTCAAGTTTAGCAGGAACCTTATGGGTGTGGAGGTTTAATCCAGTATTTTCCATTTCTTGAACTAGACTCTCAACAATGTAACTATCAAATCCACGAAGTGGACGATCACGACGGACGAATAAATCTGTCTGCACACCAAGGGTATGGAGCACGCCAGCTAATTCGACAGCAATGTAACCTGCCCCAAGAATGGCTACAGATTCAGGCAACTCTTCCCAAGCAAAGACATCATCAGAACTACCACCTAGTTCAGCACCAGGAATGGCAGGAATATGAGGATGTGCCCCAGTTGCAATCACGATGTGCTTAGCACGGATCAACTCACCATTGACACTGACTGTATGAGCGTCAACGAACTCGGCGCGTCCTTCAATCAAATCAACTCCGTTACGCTTAAAGCTTCCACCATAAGAAGAGCGAGCACGATCAATATAGGCTTCACGATTTTTACGAAGCGTTGCATAATCAAATTCATTACCAGTACTTGTAAAACCATAGTCAGGTCCATATTTGTGGATGCCCTCTGCGATTTGAGCTCCATACCACATGATTTTCTTAGGAACGCAGCCAATATTGACACAGGTTCCACCTAATTTCTTTTCCTCAATAACTGCCGCTTTGGCACCATGTTCACCAGCACGATTCATGGTAGCAATACCCCCGCTACCTCCTCCAATGGCGATAATATCGTATTCTCTCATAGAAAGCTCCTTTGTTGTTTTCTAGTCATATTCTATCTTTTTTTGAAGGTCAATGCAAAAATCTGCTACGCTTAAAATTTTTAAGAAAATGCTTGCAAAAATAAAAAAGAAAGTGTATTATATAACTAATACAACAATAAAAGATTTAGCAAATGTTTTTGGATAATGAGAAATAAATTGTCCATTTTTAGGATATGTGCTATAATCTTAATATATATATTTATAAAAGGGGTATTGCTATGAAAAAAAAGTCAAAGTTAAGAAATGGCCTTTATTTACTGCTATTGGAGTGGCCTCAGTACTTGTAGTGGGAGCAGCAGCTGTTCTTCTATTGAGACAACCAAATCAAGCTGCAGCAAAAGATGAAACTGCTAAGATTGTCCTTGCCAAAGAGGGTTCAGTAGCATCTTCTGTTCTCCTATCGGGGAGTGTTACTGCCCAAAATGAACAATACATCTATTATGATGCAAGCAAGGGTGACTTAGACGAGGTCTTGGTTTCTGTTGGAGATCAGGTCAGCGAAGGACAGGCTCTCGTCAAGTATAGTAGCACAGAAGCCCAGGCTGCCTATGATGCTGCCAGTCGTGCTGTTGCTAAAGCTGACCGTCATATCAATGAACTAAATGAGTCTCGCAATACAGCCGTAGCTACACCTAGCGTTCCTCAAACAGGTCTAGACGGAGCACCTGCTCAAGCTCAAGGCCAGTCATCTGGTTCCGTCACAGCTGCTATTGATTCTCAAATCAGCGATGCACGTGATGTACGAGCAGATGCAGAAGCGCAACTCGAAAAAGCACAAGCCCAATTGAATGCTGCTACGGTATTGAGTACTGTAGAAGGAACAGTTGTTGAAGTGAATCGCAACGTTTCAAAATCTCCAACGGGAAATAGTCAAGTATTGGTACATATCGTAAGTAACGATAATTTGCAGGTCAAGGGGGAGCTCTCTGAATACAACCTAGCTAACCTTTCTGTTGGTCAAGAAGTCACCTTTACTTCTAAAGTTTATCCAGATAAAACTTGGAATGGTAAGATAAGCTATATTTCAAATTATCCCAAAAATAATAGTGAAGCAAGTTCAAGTCTTGCTGCCTCAAATTCAGGTTCTAAATACCCATATACAGTCGATGTAACCAGTGAAATTGGTGATTTGAAGCAGGGCTTTACAGTCAGTGTCGAAGTGAAAAGCACTAGTAAAGCATTGATTGTTCCGATCACGAGCGTAGTTATGGAAGAAGATAAAAACTATGTTTGGATTCTTGATGAAAATCAAAAGGCCAAAAAAGTTGAAGTTGGATTGGGCAATGCGGACGCAGAAAACCAAGAAATCACATCTGGTTTGACAGATGGAGCAAAAGTCATCAGTAATCCGACAGCTTCCTTGCAAGAAGGAAAAGAGGTGAAGACTGATGAAGCAACTAATTAGCCTCAAAAATATCTGCCGTAGCTATCGCAATGGTGACCAAGAGCTTCAAGTTCTTAAAAATATTAACCTTGAAGTTCATGAAGGAGAATTCGTAGCTATCATGGGACCTTCTGGTTCTGGTAAGTCAACTCTTATGAATACCATTGGTATGTTAGATACACCGACAAGTGGTCAGTATTTTCTAGATGGAAAAGAAGTAGCTGGTTTAGGTGAAAAACAATTAGCCAAGGTTCGAAATCAGGAAATCGGCTTTGTCTTTCAACAGTTCTTTCTCTTGTCCAAGCTTAATGCCCTTCAAAACGTCGAATTACCCTTGATTTATGCTGGAGTTTCAGCTTCAAAACGTCGCAAATTAGCAGAAGATTATCTAGAAAAGGTTGAGTTGACAGAGCGTAGCCATCATTTGCCTTCGGAGTTATCAGGTGGTCAGAAGCAAAGAGTTGCCATTGCGCGTGCACTCGTTAACAATCCTTCTATTATTCTAGCAGATGAACCTACTGGAGCCTTGGATACCAAAACAGGAAATCAAATCATGCAACTCTTAGTTGAATTAAACAAAGAAGGAAAAACTATCATCATGGTTACGCATGAACCTGAAATTGCTGCCTACGCTAAACGTCAGATTGTCATTCGTGACGGGATCATTTCGTCTGATAGTGGTCTAGTAGAAAAGGAGGAAAACTAAGATGCAGAATCTGAAATTTGCCTTTTCATCCATTATGGCTCACAAGATGCGGTCCTTCTTGACCATGATCGGGATTATCATCGGTGTATCTTCCGTTGTCGTGATTATGGCCTTAGGTGATTCCATGTCTCGTCAGGTCAATAAAAATATGACCAAGTCCCAGAAAGATATCCATGTCTTTTTCTCACCTACAAAGAGTAAGGACGGTTCCTTTACACAAAGACAATCTGCATTGACCTTGTCTGGTGGTCGAGAAGAAGATTTTGTTGAACCACCAAAACCTCAAGAAGCATGGGTCAAGGAAGCTGCTAAGCTCAAGGGAGTGGATAGCTACTATGTGACCAACTCAGCCAATGTGACCTTGACTTATAAGGATAAAAAGGTGGAACACGCTAACATGACGGGTGGGAATGTCACCTATATGGATGCGGTTGAAATAAAATCATTGCAGGTCGCAGTCTAAGAGCGCAAGATTATAAGGATTTCGCAAGTGTGATCATCCTAGATGAAGAACTAACCAATAGCCTTTTTGGTTCAGCAAAAGATGCGCTTAATCAGATTATTGAAGTAAACGAAATTAGTTACCGTGTTATTGGTGTTTATGCAAGTAAAGAAGCCAAGGCAGTCAAAGCCTTTGGAGTCGGAGGACTACCAATCACGACCAATATTTCCTTAGCAGCTAATTTTAACACAGATGAGATTTCAAATATTGTCTTCCGTGTCAATGATACTAGCTTAACCCAGACTTTGGGACCAGAGTTGGCAAGAAGAATGACAGAGATTGCAGGTCTTCAACAAGGGGAATATCAAGTTGCAGATGCGTCTGCAGCCTTCCAAGAAGTTCAACAACTCTTTGGCTTCATAACAACGATTATTAGTGCCATTGCAGGGATTTCCCTTTTTGTCGGTGGTACCGGTGTTATGAACATTATGCTTGTTTCGGTGACAGAGCGTACCCGTGAGATTGGTCTACGAAAAGCACTAGGAGCAACACGGGCTAATATTCTGGTTCAGTTTTTGATTGAATCCATGATTTTAACCTTGTTAGGAGGGGTCATCGGTCTTGTGCTGGCTGCAGGGGTGACTATGCTTGCAGGTGTCCTTCTTCAAAACATGATTGCAGGAATCGAAGTTGGCGTATCCATCCCAATCGCTCTCTTTAGTTTAGCTGTCTCAGCTGGCATCGGTATGATATTCGGTGTTCTACCAGCCAATAAGGCTTCTAAACTGGATCCGATTGAAGCACTTCGATATGAATAAGATAATCAACAGGAAAAACAAGATGGACATTAGTCTGTCTTGTTTTTGTATGGATTTCCTTATCGAAAATCATCAAAATATGATATAATGAAGTGTTAGAAAAACAGGTTTCATTTGCCTGGAAAGGAAATATTATGTCTGAAAAGAATTTTTATATTACAACACCGATTTACTATCCATCTGGTAAACTTCATATCGGTTCTGCCTACACAACTATCGCATGTGATGTCTTAGCACGTTACAAACGCCTGATGGGCTACGATGTCTTTTATCTGACTGGTCTTGACGAGCATGGTCAAAAGATTCAGCAAAAAGCAGAAGAAGCTGGCATCACGCCTCAAGCTTATGTTGATGGTATGGCAGTTGGAGTTAAAGAACTTTGGAAATTATTGGATATCTCATACGATAAATTCATCCGTACCACAGATGACTACCATGAAAAAGTAGTGGCTCAAGTTTTTGAACGCTTGCTTGCTCAAGATGATATTTACTTGGGTGAATACTCTGGTTGGTATTCAGTTTCAGATGAGGAATTCTTTACAGAAAGTCAACTTGCGGAAGTTTTCCGTGACGAATCTGGAAATGTAACTGGTGGTATCGCTCCATCAGGCCACGAAGTGGAATGGGTTTCAGAAGAGTCTTACTTCCTTCGCCTCAGCAAATACCAAGATCGTTTGGTCGATTTTTTCAAATCACATCCTGACTTCATCACTCCAGATGGTCGTCTCAATGAAATGTTGAAAAACTTTATCGAGCCAGGTTTGGAAGATTTAGCAGTATCTCGTACAACCTTTACATGGGGTGTGCCAGTTCCATCAAATCCAAAACACGTTGTTTACGTTTGGTTTGATGCCCTTCTAAATTATGTGACAGCTCTTGGCTACGATCAAGAAGAACACGCTAACTTTGACAAGTTCTGGAATGGAACAGTCTTCCACATGGTCGGAAAGACATTCTTCGTTTCCACTCAATTTACTGGCCAATCCTTCTCATGATGTTGGATATCAAATTGCCAGAACGTTTGATTGGGCATGGCTGGTTTGTCATGAAAGACGGCAAGATGTCTAAGTCTAAAGGGAATGTCGTTTACCCTGAAATGTTGATAGAGCGTTTTGGTCTCGATCCACTTCGTTACTACCTCATGCGTAGCCTTCCAGTCGGTTCAGACGGAACCTTCACTCCAGAGGACTATGTAGGTCGTATTAACTATGAATTGGCAAATGACCTCGGAAACCTCCTCAACCGTACGGTTTCTATGATTAACAAGTACTTTGATGGGCAAATCCCTGCTTACGTAGAGGGTGTGACAGACTTTGACAATGCTCTTGCTCAAGTGGCAGAACAATCAATCGCTGACTACCATACCTACATGGAAGCAGTTGACTATCCGCGTGCACTTGAAGCAGTCTGGGCACTTATCTCACGTACTAACAAATACATCGACGAGACAGCACCTTGGGTCTTAGCTAAGGATGAAGCGCACCATGACCAATTGGCAAGTGTTATGAGCCACTTGGCAGCCAGCCTTCGTGTCGTAGCTCACTTGATTGAGCCATTTATGATGGAAACTAGTCGTGCAGTCTTGACTCAACTTGGTCTAGCAGAAGTTTCTAGCCTTGAAAACTTGAGCTTGGCTGATTTACCTGCAGGTGTAACAGTAGTTGCTAAAGGAACACCAATCTTCCCACGTCTGGATATGGAAGAAGAAATCACCTATATCAAGGAACAAATGGAAGGTAACAAGCCAGCCGTCGAAAGAATGGAATCCAGATGAAGTTGAACTCAAACTCAACAAGGATGAAATCAAGTTTGAAGACTTTGATAAGGTTGAAATCCGTGTTGCTGAAGTGAAAGAAGTTTCTAAAGTAGAAGGCTCTGATAAATTGCTTCAATTCCGCTTAGATGCTGGTGATAGTGAAGACCGTCAAATTCTTTCTGGTATTGCGAAATTCTATCCAAACGAACAAGAATTGGTCGGTAAGAAAGTACAAATCGTTGCCAACCTTAAACCACGTAAAATGATGAAAAAATATGTCAGCCAAGGGATGATTCTCTCAGCTGAACATGATGGCAAATTAACCCTTCTCACAGTTGATCCTGCTGTACCAAACGGAAGTGTGATTGGCTAAAATCTATAGATAAAAAACAGTTTTCTATTTTTAACATAGAAAAACTGTTTTTACTAAAATAAATATTATTTTGGAGATTGGGAATGAAGAAAAAATGCTATTCTTTATATAGGAGTTGTTTTAATACTTGCTATTTTTCTTTTGCTTTCGATATTTATAAATCGTAAAGAAAGTAAACCTCAAGAGGTACGATCAACTACTACTGATGTCATAAAATCAGATTTTGAGGATATTTCAGGTGATTATATTTCTTCTACAGGTGAGAAAGCTACTGTTGCTAAAAATGATCAAAATTGGAGAATTTCATATAATACAGACGAAGGTAATGTATTTGGAGACTTTTCTACGGATTGGAAGAAAGATGGCAATAATAGGTCTTCTGTTACAGAATTTAATAAGTCAGATGGAAATAAGGATTTTAGAATCTCTATTTTTAGTTAATAATGTAGATGATTCATCTAACATTTTAACGGTAATTACCTTATCAGACGGAAATAAAAATCATGAAATGGTATTTGCTAGTAGGACTGATTATTTTAAAAATAGTAAGGATAATATTCTTCAAGGAGATTTAAGCGCTTTTGAAGGGACATATTCTAATGACTATTTAGAAAAAGCAATAGCGGAGTCTAATTTTACTTTTGTATGGGTATAAAAGAGAAGATTACTTTAAAGACATAACTTCTGTTTTTCCAAGATTATCTTATCAAGAGGGGAATTGGATATTTTGGGGTGGTGCTACACATGCCCAATTCAAGCTAGATAAAAGTAAAAAACCGAAGAAAAATAATGGTTATTATGAAGTCTATTTTGTAGGGGATAATAAAAATGCAATTATTGGGCAAGAGTTAGTGTTAACATTTATCCCTGCTAATGAAACTGGACCAGATAATGACAAAACTCAAGAGAACAGAATTCTTTATGGGAAAAGTTATCTTAGACCATATAGAGTGGATTGGTGGAAACTTTATCAACATAACTCAATTTCAGAAGTTGATTTAGATATTGAAGCGATTGAAAATGGAGATATTTCAACACTTGTTGGAACATGGAGAAATGGTCGTGGTAAGGAATTGATAATTAATTCTGATGGAACAACTGGGGATGGAAATAGGATTAAAGTAATAAAAGATTCATCTAAGAAGAGCAGTGTTCCATATGTTAGTTTACAAAGTGGTCATACGAGTGCTGCTATTGGATTGTTTAAAATAGGTTTTAAAAATCCAATGGGTGATCAATCAGATAGCTCACGGCCGCGCTTAATTATTTCTCAATCAGCCGGAAATTATGATGAAGATTTTTATTATTATAGAGTAGAGGCAAGTGATTCTCAATAGTAGTTAAAATGTTCAGCATTATGAAGAAAAACGGAGGAAAAAGCCATGAAATACATTCCATTTGGTCAAGAGAAAAGAGAATTGTCAGAAATTGTGCTCGGTATGATGCGAATCAGTGACAAGTCGGTCAAAGAAGTTGAAGAGCTGGTAGAAACAGCCCTATCTGTGGGAATCAACGCCTTTGACTTGGCAGATATCTATGGTCGTGGTCGGTGCGAAGAATTACTGGGTCAAGTGTTAAACAATCGTCCTGACCTGCGAGAAAAGATGTGGATCCAGTCCAAGTGTGGCATTCGCATAGAAGAATTTACCTATTTTGATTTTTCAAAAGATTATATTTTAGAATCAGTAGACGGGATTCTAAAAAGATTGCAGGTTGATTATCTAGATAGCTTGCTTCTCCATCGTCCAGATGCTTTGATGGAAGCTGATCAAGTGGCTCAAGCCTTTGAAATTCTACACACATCAGGTAAAGTTCGAGACTTCGGTGTATCCAATCAAAATCCTATGATGATGGAATTACTGAAGAAAGAGGTCAAACAACCTCTATCTATCAATCAATTACAACTAAGCGCAGCTTTCACGCCAGGATTTGAATCAGGTTTCCATGTCAATATGGAAGGTGACAAGGCAGCTTTGCGAGATGGTAGCGTCTTTGAATACTGCAAATTAAACGACATGGTTATTCAGGCCTGGTCAGTCTTGCAGTTCGGATATTTCAAAGGGAATTTTGTCGGCAATGAGAAGTTCCAACAACTAAACCAAGTCCTAAATCGATTAGCCTTAAAATACGGTGTGAGCCCATCAGCTATTGCTATCGCTTGGGTGTTACGCTATCCAGCTAAGATGCAGGCAGTAGTAGGAACAACTAACCCTAAACATTTGATAGAAGCAAGCCAATCATGTAATGTCAACCTGACTCGAAAAGAATGGTATGAGATTTACATAGCAGCTGGGAATGATTTGCCGT